>JGI25159J45721_1000421_pt1 | contig 19571 bp, 19 predicted proteins | sample AraplaMF_Cvi_mLB_FD_45721 | JGI IMG/M metagenome (IMG submission 45721)
TTCAATGAATTCAATAGAATGAAATCTGGCACGGTCATTGCATACACTTTTCCGTAACCAATGAACCGGCGAAACGCCGCAAGGGGAGCATTCTGATGACCAAACTCCTTTCCATGAACCGTCGCCATTTCCTTCAGGCTTCCGCTGCCACNGCCCTGGTCGGCGCAGCCCCCGGCATCCTCTCCTCGCGCGCCCTTGCNCAGACCGCGCTGACCGTNGGCTTCATNTATGTCGGCCCAAAGGATGACTATGGCTACAACCAGTCGCACGCCGAGGGCGCGGCTGCCGTCAAGGCGCTGCCTGGCATCACCGTCGTCGAAGAAGAGAACGTGCCCGAGACCGTCGACGTTCAGAAGACGATGGAATCGATGATCAATCTGGACGGTGCGACGCTCATCTTCCCGACNTCCTTCGGCTACTTCGATCCCCACATGCTGGCCATGGCCNCCAAATATCCCGATATCCAGTTCCGCCACTGCGGCGGCCTCTGGCAGGAAGGCAAGAACCCGGCCAATACCGGCTCCTATTTNGGCTATATCTTCCAGGGCCAGTATCTGAACGGCATCGCCGCCGGCCANGCGACGAAAAGCAAGAAGCTTGGCTTCGTCGCGGCAAAGCCGATCCCGCAGGTTCTGCAGAATATCAACGCCTTCCTGCTCGGCGCCCGCACGGTCGATCCTGCTATCACCTGCCAGGTGATCTTTACCGGCGAGTGGTCCCTCGCCGTCAAGGAAGCAGAAGCTACTAACGCGCTGGTCGATCAGGGTGCCGATGTCATCACCTGCCACGTCGACAGCCCGAAGGTCGTCGTCGAGACGGCCGCCGGCCGCGGAGCCTTCATCTGCGGCTACCACGCCAATCAGAGCCCGCTTGCTCCCGAGAAATATCTCACCGGTGCCGAATGGGCCTGGGGCAATGTCTACAGCGATTTCGTCAAGAAGGCGCAGGCCGGCGAAAAGCTCGGCAATTTCGTTCGCGGCGGCCTGAAGGACGGGTTTGTCAAGATGAGCGCGCTCGGCCCCGGCGTTTCCGAGGCGGGCCGCAAGTCCTTCGAAGCAACCCATGCGGAAATGATGAAGGGCGGTTTCTCGGTCTTCAAGGGACCGCTGAAGGACAACAAGGGCAGTTCAGTTGTGACCGCCGACAAGAGCTATGCCGAAGACGCAATCGAGCTCGAGAGCATGAATTATCTGGTCGAGGGCGTCGTCGGATCGACGGCGTAGACCGCAGAGGGAGAAGCGCCATGACCGTCCAGGCCAATGATCCCGCAATCTCAGTCGTTTCCGGAAAGCCGGCATCGTTGCGCCCCGTCCTCGAATGGATTGCGCGCCGTGCCGAACCAGTCGTCATCGGTCTTGCGGCCATCCTGATCGGTCTTGCGCTCTTCTCCTTGTTCATCCTGGCGATCGGAAAATCGCCGGCGATGCTTTTCCAGCTTATGTATACCGGCGGCTTCGGCAGCTGGTTTTCGGTGCAAAACAGCTTGAGCCGTGCCGCACCCCTTCTCCTGACGGCACTCTGCGTCGCCCTGCCCGCTCGCCTCGGCCTCGTCATCATCGGCGGGGAAGGAGCGGTCGTGCTGGGCGGCGTTGCTGCCGCGGCCATGGCCATGCCGCTTGCCGGTACTGCCCCGGTCTTCCTGACCCTTATTCTCATGGGCATTGCCGCCATGGTGGTCGGCGGCATCTGGATCGGCCTTGCCGGTTTCCTGCGCCACTACCGCGGTGTCAACGAGACGATTTCATCGCTGCTGCTCTCGTACATTGCCATCGCCCTGATGAACCAGTTTGTCGAAGGGCCCCTGCGTGATCCCGCCAGTCTCAACAAGCCTTCCACCAAGCCGCTACCGCCAGAGTACATGCTCGGCAATATTCCCGGCATGGACGTGCATTGGGGCCTCGTCATCGGAATCGTCGCCTGCATTCTCTCCTGGATCCTGATCGAGGTAACGAGCTTCGGTTTTGCCGCCCGCATCGCCGGCGGCAATGTCCGCGCCGCGCAGATCCAGGGCCTTCCGGTTGGCAAGCTTATTGTCGGATTCACAGCGATCGCCGGCAGTTTCGCGGGTCTCGCCGGCATGATCGAGGTCGCCGCAGTTCAAGGCAGCGCCAATGCCTCGCTCGCCGCAGGCTACGGCTATACCGGTATCCTCGTCGCCTTCCTCGCGCGCCACAATCCGTTGGCGATTATTCCGGTCGCAATCCTGCTCGGCGGTATCGATGCTTCGGGCGGCCTCATCCAACGCCGCATGGGCCTGCCGGATGCCACCGTTCTGGTGCTGCAGGGCACGCTCTTCATCGTCATCCTATTCTGCGAGACCTTTTACGGCCGCTTCAAGATCTTCAATCCCGACCTCTGGAAAAGGAGCCTCTGATGGAAGATACAGGCATCGGCGTATGGGGCGTGCCCCTGGCGATCCTCGCAGGCGCCATCCGCGTTTCCACGCCCTTCATCTTCGTCAGCCTCGGCGAGACGATCACCGAGCGCTCCGGCCGCATCAATCTCGGGCTTGAAGGCACGCTGGTGTTCGGTGCGATGACAGCTTATGCCGTCGCGGTCATGAGCAATTCACCGTGGCTCGGGGTACTCGCGGCAATGGCGACGGGCGCCGTCTTCGGTCTCGTCCATGGCTGGATCTGCAAATGGCCGAAGGTCAACGATATCGCCATCGGTATCGCCATGATGCAGTTCGGGCTCGGCCTTGCCTTCTTCCTCGGCAAGCCCTTCATCCAGCCGGCCGCGCCGCACCTGCCGGCAATACAGCTTGGTTTCTGGTCCAGCATGCCCCAGATCCAGGCCGCGCTGAATATCAACGTGCTCTTCCTGCTTGGCGCTGCTCTCGCCTTCATCCTCTGGTGGGCATTCAAGAATACCCGGATCGGCTTGATCCTGCGCGTCGTCGGCGACAGCACCGATGCCGCCCGCGCCATGGGCATTAATCCCGATCGCGTGCGACTGCTCGCCACCGCCGTCGGCGGTTCGCTGGCGGCCATCGGCGGCGCCTATCTGTCACTCTATTATCCCGGCTCCTGGAACGAGGGCATTTCGTCCGGCCAGGGCTTGATGGCCGTGGCGCTCGTCATCTTCGCCCGTTGGAATCCGATTGGCTGCTTCCTCGCCGCTCTTCTGTTCGGCGGTGCCGGCGCACTCGGCCCGGCACTGCAATCGGTCGGCGTCACGCAGGGCTACTACCTCTTCTATGCGGCTCCCTACGTGCTGACGCTGGTCATCATGATCGCGACCTCCTCACCCACACGTTCACTCGCCGGCGCGCCCGGCGCGCTTTCCCTGACGAAATAGCATGAAAGGAGCCAAGCCATGAATGGCCTCGGCGGATTGAACAAGTCGGAACATGGCGTCGGAATCGGCCTCGTTCAGCTTCAGCTTCCTGTCACCGTGACACGAGAAGACCTTGCGCGCCAGACGCAGGTCATCGTCGATCTCGTCGGCAAGGCGCGACGCAATCAGCCGGGCATGGATCTGGTCGTCTTTCCGGAATATGCCCTGCACGGCCTCTCGATGGATATCAATCCCGAGATCATGTGCACGCTCGACGGGCCAGAGGTCGCAGCCTTCAAGAAGGCCTGCCGGGAGAATACGATCTGGGGCTGCTTCTCGATCATGGAGCTGAACCCTGAAGGCATGCCCTACAATTCCGGCATCATCATCGACGACAGGGGCGAGCTGAAGCTCTATTACCGCAAGATGCATCCCTGGGTGCCGGTCGAGCCGTGGGAGCCCGGCAATTTCGGCATCCCCGTCATCGACGGCCCCAAGGGCGCGAAGCTCGCGCTCATCATCTGCCACGACGGTATGTTTCCGGAAATGGCGCGTGAATGCGCCTATAAGGGTGCGGAAATCATGATCCGCACGGCCGGCTACACGGCGCCGATCCGCGAGAGCTGGAAATTCACCAACCAGTCGAACGCCTTCTGCAATCTCATGGTCACCGCGAGCGTCTGCATGTGCGGCTCCGACGGCACGTTCGACAGCATGGGCGAAGGCATGATCTGCAATTTTGACGGCTCGATCATCGCTCACGGCACATCGGGCCGCGTCAACGAGATCATCACCGCCGAGGTGCGTCCGGATCTCGTGCGCGAAGCCCGCCTTGGCTGGGGCGTCGAAAACAACATCTACCAGTTCGGCCATCGTGGCTACGTCGCGGTCGCCGGCGGCGCCGGTGATGCGCCCTACACCTACATGCACGACCTCATCGCCGGCAAATACCGCCTCCCTTGGGAGGATCAGGTGAAGGTCACGGACGGTACGTCCTGCGGCTTCGACAAGCCGGAGCGTCGCTACGGCGAAACATTCAAACTCGCGGGTGAGTAGGAGAGACGATGGACGCCCTAGTCGAAGCCAAAGGACATTATATCGACGCCGACCCCTATGCCTGGCCCTATAACGGCGCCCTGCGACCAGACAATACCGCCCTCATCATCATTGATATGCAGACGGATTTCTGCGGCAAGGGCGGCTATGTCGATCACATGGGTTACGACCTGTCGCTGGTGCAAGCACCGATCGAGCCGATCAAGAGGGTATTGGCCGCCATGCGGGCCAAGGGCTATCACATCATCCACACGCGCGAGGGCCACCGCCCCGATCTTGCCGACCTGCCGGCCAACAAGCGTTGGCGTTCGCAGCGCATCGGCGCTGGCATCGGCGATCCCGGGCCATGCGGGCGCATCCTCACACGTGGCGAGCCCGGCTGGGACATCATTCCCGAACTCTACCCGATCGAAGGCGAAACGATCATCGACAAGCCCGGCAAAGGTTCGTTCTGCGCTACCGATCTCGAACTGATCCTCAACCAGAAGCGTATTGAAAATATCATCCTGACCGGCATCACCACCGACGTCTGCGTTTCCACCACCATGCGCGAGGCGAACGACCGCGGCTATGAATGCCTGCTCTTGGAAGACTGCTGCGGCGCGACTGACTACGGCAACCACCTTGCCGCGATCAAGATGGTCAAGATGCAGGGCGGTGTCTTCGGCTCCGTCTCCAACTCTCAAACCCTTGTGAGCCAGCTGCCATGAGCACAGTCCGCGACACCCCTCTTCCGCAAGCCGGCAAGGCCGTTGGGATCGACACGATCGACATGACGATGCGCTTCGGCAGCTTCACCGCCCTCGACCATGTGTCGATCAAGATACCCGCCGGCAGCTTCCATGCGCTGCTCGGCGAAAACGGCGCCGGCAAGTCGACGCTCGTCAAATGCATCATGGGCTTCTACCACGCGACATCGGGCGCGCTTTCCGTCGATGGTCGCGAAGTGGCAATCGCGTCACCGAAGGACGCTGCGACCTATGGGCTCGGCATGGTCTATCAACACTTCACGCTCGTCCCTTCGCTCACCGGAGCTGAAAACCTCGTCATCAGCCGCGCCGAAGTACCCGCCATCATCAACTGGGCGAAGGAACGCAAGGATCTCGCCGCCTTCATGGAGCGCATGCCCTTCAAGATTCCGCTCGATCGTCCGGTGAGCGAACTTGCCGCCGGCGAGAAGCAGAAGCTTGAAATCGTCAAGCAACTCTATCTCGGCCGCTCCTTCCTGGTACTGGATGAGCCGACCTCAGTGCTGACGCCTGCCGAAGCCGACGAAATGCTTGGTCTCGTGCGCGGCATGACACAGCGCGGCGAGCTGACCGTATTGATGATCTCCCACAAATTCCATGAGGTCACGAAATTCGCCGATGCCGTCTCCATCTTGCGGCGCGGCAAGCTCGTCGGTAGCGGCAAGGTGGGTGAGCTTTCCACGGCCGACATGGCGGCGATGATGATCGGCGACGTCAAGCTTGCCGAACTCGATACCCGCGTTCCGATTTCCGAAGGCGCCAAGCCGGTCCTCACAGTCGAGCAGGTCAAGGCACCGGATCGCTCCGGTCTCAAGACCATCGAGATCGACAATCTCACCGTCCGCTCGGGCGAGATCGTNGGCATCGCCGGCATATCGGGCAACGGCCAGAAGGAACTGACTGAGATCCTTGCCGGCCAACGGCCGACCGATNCTGGCCGCGTCAGCGTCAAGGGCGAGATTTATGGCGCGACGCGTCCGGAAACCCGCAAGAACAATGTTCGCTTCATCCCGGAAGAGCCTCTGCAGAATGCCTGTGCGCCACGCATGACGGTCAGTGAAAACCTCGCCTTCCGCACCTTCGATCTGAAGGCAGACGGCAAGGATGCGATCTGGCTGAACAAGGGCAAGATGAAGAAGCGCGCAACAGACCTGATCTCGGATTTCAAGGTCAAGACGGCATCNTCTTCGTCNCCGATCGCAGCGCTTTCGGGCGGCAATGTGCAACGCGCNGTGCTCGCCCGCGANCTGACTGGCGAGGTGGACCTGCTGATCGTCTCGAACCCNTGTTTCGGTCTCGATTTCTCGGCCGTTGCGGAGATCCGCGCCCGCATCATGAAAGCGCGCAATTCCGGTACGGCCGTTTTGCTGCTTTCCGAAGACCTCGACGAGTTGCTCGAAATGTCCGACCGCATCATGGTGATTTCCGAAGGCAAGCTGGTCTACGAGACCCCGGCGCGATCAGCCGATATCGGCGTCATCGGCGCGCATATGGCGGGGCATCACTGATGGCGGAGATCAAAGCAGAACCTTTCGCCTTTCCGGTGAACCACGACCAGCTCGCCCTCGTCGTCATCGACATGCAGCGCGATTTCGCCGAACCAGGCGGTTTCGGCGCCAGCCTCGGCAACGATGTCAGCCGCATCACCAGGATCGTGCCAGATGTCAAACGTCTCATTCAGGGCTTCCGCAATGCCGGTCTGCCGGTCATCCACACGATGGAATGTCACAGGCCCGACCTCTCGGATCTGCCGCCGGCAAAAAGGGACCGTGGCAACCCGACACTCAGGATCGGCGATGAAGGCCCCATGGGCCGGATTCTGATTTCTGGCGAGCCCGGCACCGCAATCCTGCCGGAACTTGCGCCGCTGAAGGGCGAAGTGGTGATAGAAAAACCCGGCAAAGGCGCCTTTTATGCCACCGAACTCGGCGAAGTTCTGCAAGACAAGGGTATCAAGCAGCTCGTATTCGCAGGCGTGACGACAGAAGTCTGCGTCCAAACAACCATGCGCGAGGCGAACGACCGCGGTTACGAATGCCTGCTCGCCGAGGAGGCAACGGAAAGCTACTTCCCCGAATTCAAGGCGGCCGCCATCGCCATGATCCGCGCCCAGGGCGCGATCGTCGGCTGGACGGCCCGTGTCGACGATATCCTGGAGAGCATCGCCCATGCCTGAAACCACCCGCGAACTGCTCACCTCGGGTGGTTGGAAAGAGCTGAAATTCGGCCCCTTCCGCGATGAAGTGACCATCCACTGGATCAGGCCTTTTGAAGGCGATCAGCCGGGCGTGGCGCTTCTGAAATACGAGGCCGGCGCCTCCGTTCCCCGCCANCGGCACGAAGGGCTTGAAACCATTCTNGTCCTCGANGGCGTGCAATCCGACGAGGCGGGCGACTACGGCCGTGGCAGTTACATCGTCAATGCACCCGGTACCGAACATTCGGTCTGGAGCGATACCGGCTGTGTCGTGCTGATCCAGTGGGACCGGCCGGTGAAAATATTGGACGACGAAGCAGCGTGAATTCGAAGGCCCATACTTCATCGCCCCGAAAGTTCGGCAAGACTGGCAGATAGACCAGTCCTGCGCTCAGGAGTTCCTCAGGCCGACTGGATAGCCTTGATGCGGTCGAGGCCACCTACGATCGGGGCAAAATCGTCCCAGACGCCCTGCGCGCCCTTCTGCCATTCTTCCGGAGCTTCCGGCTTCAGCAGCTTGCCACCGTTCTTCAGCGAGATTTCCACCGAGGCCGCCTCGTCATCGACAATCAGTTGGTTGAAGTAGGCGGCACCTTCTGTGGAGGCTTGCTGGAAGACAGCCCTCTGCTCGTCATTCAGGCCACCCCAGAAGGTCGAGGAATAATAGACGATGCCTGAAGCCCAGATATGGCCGGTCTCGGTCATGTAGGGCACGACCTCATAGAGCTTGAAGCCTGCATAAGCCGATTTCGTGAGGTCCATGGCATCTGCAACGCCTGTTGCCAGTGCATTATAGGTCTCGGTGATCGGAATCCCGATCGGCGTCGTACCGAAAGCGCTCCAGAGCTTGGTATGCAACGGGCTCTGGATGACGCGGATGCGCTTACCCTTCAGTTGTTCGGGACGTGTCACCGGCTCCTTGGTCAGGAGATGACGGGCACCGTAATTGATGAAATCGCCGACGACGAAATTCTGTGCCTGCAACTTGCCCTTCAGATCGGCACCGACATTGCCACTGACGGTGCGGCGGACATGATCGGCATCGTGAAACAGAAAGGGAAGGTCGAGGATCTGAAGTTCCGGCGCCCAGCCGGAAAGCGAGGAAACCGTGGAAAGGCTGGCATGAATGGAACCGAGGCGAACGCCTTCGGCTACTTCCTTTTCACCACCGAGCGCACCGTTCTTGACGATGTTGAACTTGAACTGGCCGGGCAGCTTGGCCTCGACCAGCTCGTTGATCTTTATCCAGATCTTCGTCTCCGGCTTGTCGTCTCCAAGCAAGGAAGCGACGGTGATCGTCGTCGTGCGGGCGGCCGCGGTGCGAACGAAAGCCGGTGCGGCAAGAGCGGTACCGGCAATCGCCGTGGTCTTCAGAAAATAGCGGCGATTGAGATTGTCCATGAATGAAATCCTGTCCGTTAGAAGATGATCGCCCAGACGCAAAGGATTGCGAGCGAAACGAGAAGGGCAAGCAGATAGGGAACGACCGCCCTGAAAAGGGCGGATGCCGGAATGCGGGTCACCCCGCTGACGACGAAGATCAGCATGCCCAGCGGCGGTGTCAGCCCGTGTATCATCAGGTTCACCACGATGATGACGCCGAAATGGATGGGATCGATGCCTGCGGCGACGGCGGCCGGCAGGAGGATCGGGCCGAAGAGCAGGATCGCAGCGCCGATATCGAGAACCAGTCCGACGAGCAGCAGGATGATGTTCGACAGCAGGATCACGGCAAGCGCACTGCCGCCGAGCGCCGTCGTCAGATGAGAGATCAGGCCCGAGACATCGTCAACAGCCAGCAGGAAGGCAAAGGGACCGGCAGTGCCGATCAGCAGGCCAATAGCTGCCGCTTCGACAGCCGCCTGGCGAAAGGCGGCATAAAGAGAAAGCACACCAAGCCGAGCGCCGATGCCGAGCAGGAAGGTATAGAAGGCAGCAAGGGCTGCGGCTTCCGTCGTCGTGACGATGCCGATGCGGATGCCGACCACGACAATGACGCCAAGACCGAAGGCCGGGATCGCCTGGACGGCCGACTGCCAGCGTTGCGCCCCTGTGGCTCGCGGGATGGGCGCCTGATCGCGAACCGTCAGATGAATGGCAATGGCCAGACAGATGGCCATCAGCCCACCGGCAAAGAAGCCCCCAACCAGCAGCGAACCGACCGAAAGATTGGTGGCGGTTGCCAGGATCAGGAAGGCGATCGATGGCGGGATGACATTGTCCAGCACCGAAGTCGCCGCGATGATCGCCGCGGCTTTGGCCGGTGGATAGCCGTGACGGACGAGTTCCGGCTGGAAGGTCGATGCGCCAAAAGCGGCATTGGCAACGGATGAACCGGAAGCGCCCGAAAAGAGCACACTGGTCAGCAGCGTCGTCTGGGCAAGACCAGCGCGGCGATGGCCGACCATGGCGGCGGCGAANCGTACNAGCTGGTTGGCAACGCCCGATGCCGTCAGCAGACCGCCGGCGAGCAGGAAGAAGGGGATGGCAAGCAGCAGGAATTTCGAAATGCCCGTGACGGTCGACGAGACGATCGCCGGCTCCGGCAGGCTGCTGCCGAANGCGATAACCACATAGGCCGCGGCCAGGAAGGCATGTGGCAGNGGTGCCGCGAGTACCAGGCCGATGGCAGCAANCAGCCCGAGGAAGATGCTGGGCGGCCAATCAAGCTCGATGGAGATAAAAGGGATACCGGCATAGAGCGCGGCGCCGACGGCAAAGGAGAGCAGGACCGGCCACGCCTTTCCTTCGACGATGCGCTGCAGCAGAAGCACGACGAGGATCAGCACGCCGCCGGCGCCGAGGAAGCCGAAGCGGATCCATTCCGGCACGCCCAGTGTCGGGGAAGTACCTCCGAGCATAGTCATGATCTCGGAGCCGCCGAAGCTCAGGATAAGGCCGGAGAGCACAGTGAAGACATCGGCGGCCACCTGCGTTGCCGGATGCAAACGCTTCGGCATCATATTGGCGAAGACGTCGAGACGCATGGCAAGCGCGCTGTTGAGGCTTAGCGGCGCCCCGAGCGCAATCAGCAGCACATGCAGCCAGATGCCGAGATCCTCGGCGCCGATGAAACCGGCGGCGAAGAAATAGCGCATGCAGACCGTGACCAGCACCATGAAGAGCAGCACGGCAAGCACCGACGCGGCGGCGACGCCAAGAACGGTTTCGATCGCCTTTAGAATGCGGCCGGCGAGGCCACCACCTGTCATCTCCCGTTCGGCTGGGTGGAATTCGCTTGCTGCCACAGGATTTTCTCTCTTGCCGAAGGATCAGGCACTCTTAACGGCAGAATGTCGCAAATCAAAGAGCTTTGACCCGGTGTCGCCGCCGCCGCAAGTGCGCGCCCTTCCGCCTAAGGACCCCGGATCCCGGGACTTCGAGATAGCCGGCAAAAGTGACCGGTCGCCAGTCGGCTCGTGCCCTCCCTCAAGGCAAGGGCGCGACGCAAGACAGTAAAGGGATTTCAACTACCCGGATGGCCGAAAGCAACGAGTTTGAACGCGAGGCAGCATCCAGCCGTTTGCGCTACTTCTTCTCACGCGTCCGATTCGTGAAATGGGCGTTTCCGAGGCCGGTGCCGATCGTGAGGACTGCCCAATTCGCAACGTCCTTCATCTGCGGCATCTGAGAAAGCCCCTGCACGACCGCGTCATTGTGCATCATGATGAACGTGTCATCGCCGCCGATCTGCGGAATAGCCTTTTTAAGTTCGAGCGGAAGATTGAAGTGATCGCTTTCCCAGTTTCCACCGGGCAGATTTTGCCCACCGCGCGTGATCGAACCATCGGCTTCAATCACTCCGGGACATCCTATACCGATCAGCGGGGCAAGCCTCAGCTGAGAGGCTGTCGCCTCTCCTATGAGCTCCTCGATCATGGAGGCGAGCTTGGAAATGGTGGCGGTACGACTGGGCTCGTCATCGGCATGGCGCCAAAGGATCGATTTCCGCACATGGGTTTCATCAAGATCCCGGCTTTTCCCCTTGCCGAACTCGACGATNCCGGCGCGCACGTTGGTGCCACCGATATCGACAGCCAGGATCGCTTCGTGGCCGTTCAGCATCCAGTCCGGCATAAGATAGACTGCACCGATCAGGCCGGCTTCGTCCGCGTGATGGACGATTGGGACAAGCTCGACGCCGAGACCAGACGCGTTGAGCAGGATCTGCGTCCTGGCGATCGCCAATTCGCCGACACGCCCCTGCCGGAATCCACCGCCGACAACGATCCGTTCGGTTTTCGACCAAGCGNTGTCTTTGAGAAATTTTTCGATCACAGCNGCAAAATCCTGCGCNAAGCCCTCGATTGCAGCCATGACGATGGCGACCGCCCCGACATCGTCACCGCACAGGAAAGCATCGATCTTCTTCTTGGAGAGCTCTTTCGTCGGTGTCCGCCCCAGCGGATCCTTCCCGTCCATGCGCATCAGTTTACGGAGCTCTTCGAGCTTCAACTGGAAGGTTTTCTTGTTGGCGTCGTCGCCCAGAAACCCATTTTTGCCGCGCAGTTTAGAGCTGTGGCCGTCGACGATGACCGACGACAGTTCGGCGGCGCCGTGAACCAGCGGCGCCGTCCGGGTCTGCTTTTCAGATTTTGCTTTTGGCATCGATGAACCTCGACGTCGGCAGAAACCGCAAAGGATGGGACAGTGTAACGCGGGNTCAATGAGAGAGGTTCCACGAACGCCCGAACCGCNGGGGATAATCGANCGCGATCGAACGAAACCGGCTCTATCCGGAACTCTATGGGCATCCAGGGATTTTGCATGATGCAGGTCAGGTCAAGGAGTGGAAAACGATGACGCAAAGCGAAGCCGACAAAAGCCCATACCGGTCCCTGACTTTGACATCGCTCTTTGATGATCGAGGCGTCGCCGCACAGGCGGTTGAGAGTCTGAGGGCGGCCGGTATTCCGNAGGCAAGCATCAGCCTGATCGCAGAGGCGGAAAATGCAACGGAAAACNCTGACGAGAAACATGGCCCGTCACACAAGCTCGAAGATTTTCCGTTCCCAGAAGCCGACCATGCGATCTACAGCGAGGGGATCCGACGAGGCGGCCATGTGCTGACCGTGCGCGGGCTGGCACCTGACCGGCACGAACTCGCGCTCGGCATTCTTGAGGACGCAGGCGCCGTCGATCTCGACGAGCGCATCGAGACGTGGCGATCTGAAGGCTGGAGCGACACNCAAGCCTACCTTGACGAACTGCAGGAGCCGCCCACGGTNATCGATGGCGATGTCGCCGCCTCGCTTATCGGCAAAGGTCGAGGCAATGAGGTTGTACCTGTCATCACCGAGAAGCTCAAATTCGGCAAGGCGAGTGATGGAAGCCGCCCTCGCGTGCGAATCTACACCGTCGAATATGCCTTGAAGAGCCCGGACGACAGGAAAGGGTCCAGCTCCCGGTAAAACGCCTGCCCGAACGAAGTTTCTCGACCTGAGCAAGTGGGCGGAGCCTTCTCGGTTGCTCACCAGATGCTTAGCACCTCCAGCGCAATGCAGCGGTGGCAACGGGCGAATCCCATAGAGAAAACTCCTCATCCGTGAGGAAGGCAAGCGTGATGGAAAGGCCCTGCATGTCGAGCGAGGTCGCATAGGTACCAACAAGCGAGCGTTCGACCTGCAGACCGTACTCCGACATGGTGCGAAGCGCAGAATTATAGGCGAGATAGAGTTCAGCAGGCGGTGTGCCGCCAAGTCCATTCACGAGAAGCAATGCTTTGTTTGTGCTTCGATTGATATCGCTGAGAATCGTCTCGCTCAGATACCTGACGATCGTGTTAGCGTTGGAGAACCGCTCTCTTGAATGGCCAGGCTCGCCATGAATGCCAACGCCCATTTCCACCTCGTTCGGCCCGAGAGCGAATGTTGTGCGCTGGGTGTCCGGCACCGCGACGCCGCTCAGGGCAATGCCCATCGACCGGATGCGTGAGGAGAGGCTGTCGCCAAAGGCTTTCAGTTCCGAAAGGGACCGGCCCTGCTCGGCGGCCGCTCCGAGCAGCCTTTCCGTGATAAGCGTACCGGCAACCCCGCGTCGCCCACGACCGTCGCCGCCCCTCGTCGTTTCGATGTCGTCGCAGGCAAGGACTATTTCTATTCTATGGCGGCCCGACGCCATCTCTGTCGCCATTTCGAAATTCATGACGTCGCCATCGTAGTTCTTGACGACGAGCAGGCAGCCAGCACCGGTGTCTGCTTCCTCTATCGCACTGACGATCTGGCTCGGTGTGGGCGATGTGAAAATATATCCGACACAGGCAGCATCGAGCATGCCGCGACCGATGAAGCCGATATGCATCGGCTCATGGCCCGCCCCGCCGCCAGAAATGATGGCGACCTTGCCAGGAACCAAGTCACGGCGGCGTATACATTTGCGATCGGCGCCGAACACAACGAACTCCTGATGGGCGCGCACAAAGCCTGCGACGCTTTCGGCGACCATAGTCTCCGCTGTGTTCATGAATTTCTTCATCAAACCCCTCCCAAGGCGATGATCATGCCAATCCTTTTGCATGTGCCACAAGGGCTTGCTTAATCCGGCAGCCCGGAAATTGTTGCGATCTTCTGCACCAGATCCGCAATCGCCTCCTCAAGCAGCCGGTTGCGTCTCTCGTCGCCGAAATCGGGCACCATCAGCGAAAGGTGCCGCAGTTTTTCCGAGGCGCCAAGTTCCGGCAGCTTGCCCGGATGTGCCGCTTGATAGGCATCCAGAAAGCGCTCCTGTTCAGCGNCACTGAAATGGCACACCCGGAAGATCGTGGCGAGGTGNCGGGCAGGAAGCGGCGTTGCATACGTCGGGCTTGTTATCTGCGTTACGAAACTGCGATGCTTGCCGAGTTCCGTCGCAAGGCGCTGGCGTGTTCCGGAAGGCCTGTTGTCAATGATTTGCGCCAGAATNGACTTATAGGCGATAATGGCGTCTTCCGTGTCTTCGCGCGCCATCCTATTCTCCGGCTGCCTTTGTCCCATCTGCCCTCAGGCCGACGATTGCCGATCTTATCGCGGGAAGCTGAGCAGGCGCCACGGAAAAATGCCGTATGCCTGCGGCAAGCAGGTTCGCGGTGAGGGACGGATCCCCCGCCATGTCGCCGCAGATGCTGACCGGTTTGCTCCCGGCGAGTTTTATAGCCTGAGTCAGCAGACGCAGTACGGCCGGCACCGCCTTGACCTGATAACGTGCGAAGTCGGCATCCTCGCGTGGCGATGCAACGAGATATTGTGCAAGGTCGTTCGTCCCGAACGAAAAGAAGTCAGCGCTTTCGAACTCATCCAGCATGAGCGCGGCCGCCGGGACCTCTACCATCATCCCGATNGGGGGTATGCGATGCGGGACGGCTCGCCGAGCAAGCTCGCCAGACTCTTCACNATAAATCTGCCTGATATCGTCGACGTCGGATGGAAACATCACCATCGGCAGCATGATATGAAGATTGCCGAAAACTGCCGCGCGCAGCAGCGCGCGGGCTTGAACACGTGCGATCTCCGGCCGGGCGAGCAGAAGACGGATACCGCGCAGCGATGGTGCTTCGGCAAGTCCGGCGAGCGGCTTGTCGCCGCCTATGTCCAGCATGCGAATTGTCGTTGACCGGCCGTCTGCCCAATCCAGCAGGCGGCGGTAGATCTCGAACTGCTTTTCTTCGTTTGCGGCGTCGCCAAGCGATGTCAGGGCAAATTCGGAGCGCATCAACCCGATGCCGGCGGTTGTCGCAGCATCGACAGCATCGACTTCGTTGGGAGCGTTGACGTTGATAGCCAAGAGGACCGGAGAACCGTCGGCCGTGCACAAGGTGCCGTTGTCGGCTATCGATACCATGCCCACCGAGCGATGATCGGGCGGAGCCAACTGCTCCCTCCGCTCGGTTATCTGAAGCGTGATGATACCTGACTCGCCATCAATCCCGATATGCTGCCCCTTCTCCGTCGCAAATTGACCGGCACCAATGACCATTGGCACCGAGCGAGACCTGGCAAGCAGGGCGACATGGCCGACGGCACTGCCGGCATAAAGAGCGATACCCCCGCCTGCCGACCAGTCATGTGCCAGGAACCGACTGGGCTCCATGTCTTTTCCTACATAGATGGAGCCCGCGGGAAAGTCGTCGATCGGCGCCCCGGCAAGGATCGAAAGGACGCGATTTTTGACGTCGAGAATGTCGACCGCACGCGCCTGCAAACGCTCTTCCTCCGCGCATTCCAGCTCGCGGATATAGTCATCGAGTGTCCCGACCCAGGCAAATTCCATATTTTCGCCGGCATCGATCAGAGCACCGACCATCTCCATCAACGTCGGGTCCTGCAGCACTTCGATCTGAAACTCGATGATCTCGCGACTTTCGGGATCTGTCCCGCCCGCAAGGTCGCGTAATTCGCGGACAGCCTTGTCGATGGCATCGCCTAGCGCTGCGTGGCCGGAAAGGCTTGANGCCGGCGACGCGACGGCGGGGATTGGCNGAGCGACATAGACCGGTCCGGTTGCAATGCCTGGCGACGCGCCTATCGCTTTCAATTTAGGCGGTGCGACCATGCTTCTTTTCCTCATCGAAGTTACGCTCGACGAGACCCTTCAATGCGCGAACCGCTTCCTCGGCGAGGATCCCCTCTGCGCGAATCCTCAGCAACGATCCCTTGCGGATCCTGGCACCCATGATCTTGATGATGCTCTTTCCATTCAGCCAGACATCACTCCCGTTGATCGCGACTTCGATCGAGCAGGGAAACGATTTTGCAAGCCGGGTGAATGTGACCGACGGCCGGGCATGCAACCCTACACCATGCTTGACCTCGACTTCCGTCTGGCAGCTGGCGTGCATCTGCTCACCCTCGCGGCTTTCTACGCGCAATCCACCGTTCATGAGGGTGATAGCTCCTCTGCCGTCGCAACGACCTTTGTCAACGATGCGCCGCCGGAAGCCTCGGCTGCTGCGATAACAGCCCCCTCCACGACGGGCGCATTGCAGATCGTTACCTGTTTCGACCGCGGCAAGCCAAGCATCTCAACCGCCATTTCACTGTTGGTCTCGGCTCCCCCGAGATCCACGAAGACGGCGACGCCCGCGTCAGACCAGGCCTCCTCGATGGCTTTGAGAATACCGCGGGCATCCGTTCCAAGCTCGCCGTGGCTGTTGCCGCCCGACCAGGCAAGCGGCACGCTGTCGCCCACCATCTGCTTCACCATATCGGCAGTACCACGCGCAACAAGCGGCGAGTGGGAAACAATCACAATCCCGACATTGGGGCCTTTCCCACTCATACCGGTCGGTACTCCTCGAGGTAGCGGCAGATCGCAGTTGTCAGCAGCGCACAACTTGAGGCGCCCGGATCGACATGGCCGATCGACCGGTCTCCGAGATAGGAGGCACGCCCGCGCATGGCCCTCATCGCTGCGGTCAGCTCGGCAGAACGTTCGGCCTGGCGTGCAATGTCCGTCCAAGGCAATCGATGAGCGAGCGCGTCCTGGACGGGATAGAGAACGTCAAGAAGCGTCTTGTCTCCGGGATGCGAGCGGCCACGACGAGCGACAGCGTTGATCGCCTGTTTCAGTGCGGAAGAAAAGTCTTTCTCTTCCTCTGCGGCACGGAGCTCACGGCCCATTTCCATGAGCAGCGTTCCGTAAAGCGGGCCTGCCGCTCCGCCGATGCTCATCACGAGCGTAAGGCCAATTTTCTCGAGCGCATCAGGCAAGGGAAGGGTTGAGACTGAGGCGTCCTCGGCACTCACCGCTTCGCAGCCCCGCCGCATGTTCGTTCCGTGATCGCCATCACCAATGGCGCGGTCAAGAGCGCACAAGTGCTCGCTGTTTGCAGCGATCGTCGCACGGCAAGCTTCGATCAATCCCATGAGAAGAACCGGTTCTGCCAGCACCTAAGCCTCCCGCCTCCAGAACTCATACGAGCGTTGCGACGACCTCGAATACGCCCGCCACGGCCACGGCACCCGGATCGGGGACGCCTTCGAGATCCCTTTCGCCAACGTAGGAGGCACGACCGGCCTTTGCCTGTCGCATCGCTTTTGTCGACTCGGCACCTGCGGTTGCCGCCCTTGCCGCGGCTGCGACACCCTCTGAAGAAAGGGCCGCCAGCGCAGGAGAAAGGGCGTCGACCATCGTGCGGTCACCCACAGCAGCGCCTCCATAGAACGTCATCCGATCAAGCCCGGCAAGCAGGGCAGCGGCGATATCGTCCGTTTCGGCCATGGACTTGGATGCGGCCGTGAAGAAGATCGAGAGAAGGACGCCGCTGGAGCCTCCCATGCTCGTGCTCAGGATCTCGCCGATGGAGGCCATCGTCGCGGCAGGATCTTTCAGCGGAAGCATGTCGATGCGGGTAAGAATGCTGCGGGCTCCGGTCGCGACGGTGGAACCGGTATCGCCATCACCAACCCGGCCATCCAGGTGGTTAAGCTGGTCTTCCAGCGAAATCAGATGCTCGCAAAGTGCGGTCAGCAGACGACGATTATTCCTATCATCGCTGGCGGGTACCGCTTCGCTCTGTGTGGACGCCCGTTGAGGCGCGGCAAGGATGGCGATCTCGTGTCGCTCCGTCGCGGGCGGCCAGGCATGGGGTTCGACGGCGGCCCTAAGAGCGGCTTCACGCTCGGCGTCCAGTCGAATGAGCGACAGGGAAAAGCCGTTCATATTGAGAGCGGTCATCATCGGCGCCGGTCCAACGATCAACCGAACACGGCTGGCGATCGGTGACGACAGCACAGAATTGGCGATGACACCCATTTCAAGCGGAGGCACGGCGCCAAGGTTGTTGATCAGCAGCGCATGACCGTCCGCAGCATCGAGCTTTGCCGCCAGTCGCTCCGTCATGGTCGCGACCAGATCGGCAATCGGCTGCAGGGAAATGCGCTCGACCCCCGGCTCGCCGTGGATACCGAGACCGAGTTCGCCTTCATTGGGACCCAGTCGATCCTCATGCGTTTGGCCCGGCACGCTGCAGGTTGACAGCGACATGCCGAGCGAAACAATGCTGCCCGCTGCGGCGCTCGCAAGGCTCGCCACCGTCTTGAGATCAGCGCCTGCTTCGGCGTGATAGCCGGCGATCTTGTGCACGAAGAGCGTACCGGCGACGCCGCGCGGCTGGATGATACCGGGGATCGCGATATCGTCGGCAACGATGACCATCTCGACATCGAAACCTTCGGCGCGCGCCTTTTCGGCAGCGAGACCAAAATTGAGGCGATCGCCCGTATAGTTCTTGACGACCAGCAGAACGCCCTTGGGCCCGGTGACGGCGCGGATCGCCGTCAGCACCGCATCGACGCTCGGCGAGGCAAAGATCTCGCCAGATACAGCTGCAGTCAGCATGCCCTTGCCGACGAAGCCCGCATGCGAAGGCTCATGCCCTGCGCCCCCGCCGGAGATAATGGCGACCTTCGACTTGTCCCAGTCGGCACGCAGGATGACCTTGATCTCCGGGAACGCGTCGAGACGGGCAAGACGACCGGCGCCGCTTGTCTGGATCAGGCCATCCAGGGCTTCGGTAACGATGGTTTCCCGGCGATTGAAGAAATGTTTCATGGAGAGGACCCGTCTTTCATGCCAGTGAGTTCGTTTCTTTCAGTTGCTTATCCAAGGCGCTGACCGCTGGCATCGAAATAGAGCGGATCGCGCAGCGTCAAGCTTATTCGATCGCCCGGCCGGATCGCCAGATATGGATCGGCAAGCGTAACCAGCTTGTGATCTCGCACCTTTATATGAAGGTGGTTCTGATCCCCCAGATGTTCGATCCAATCGATCTTCGCTTCAGCATTCTGATCGACAAGGATGTCGAGATGCTCTGTTCGCGCGCCGATCGTCTTCGTTCCCGGCGGCGGATTGGCGCCCGGAAGAAGATCGGTCGGCAGAAGGTTGATGTGGGGCTGCCCCAGACGCGCGGCGACGTGAAGGCTGGCCGGATTGCCATAGATTTCACGGGGCGTTCCGATTTGCAGCAGCCTTCCCTCCGAGACAATGCCGATCCTGTCCGCCATCGTCATGGCTTCGACCTGGTCGTGGGTTACGTAGAGCAGTGTCGAGCCGAGTTCCTTCTGGATGCGTTTCAGTTCCAGACGCAGTTCCGCACGCAGCTTCGCATCAAGCGATGACAGCGGTTCGTCCATCAGGTAGATGGCGGGCCGGCGCACCAGCGCCCTGCCAATTGCAACGCGCTGCATTTCGCCGCCCGACAGACGCGTCGAACGGTTTTCCAGCTTGTGGTCGATCCTGACCATGCGCGCAATTTCGCGGACGCGACGGTCGATCTCTTCGTTTGTCAGCCTGCGCACCGGCGCCCGCAACGGAAA
>JGI25159J45721_1000446_pt1 | contig 19058 bp, 26 predicted proteins | sample AraplaMF_Cvi_mLB_FD_45721 | JGI IMG/M metagenome (IMG submission 45721)
GGATGCATGAATGTGCACCCTGGCCTTGATGGAGACGATGGACGGGTTCAAAAGGATTCGCCGGCGGGTCGAATTGTCAAGACAACTTAGGCGAGGTGTCCGAACGAGCGCTTTTCGCCATGCCACCCCGCCGTGCGCAAGAAATGCTCCCAATTGAGAGCCTTTGGGCCGAGACGGCGGCCCCACCCAAGATGTAGCTCCTTGCCGAAATACCCCAACTCCACCGCATAGAAGGAATATCAGCCTCTATCCAATTGCTACAGATCGCACGGCACGGACCACGTCAGCCGCAATAGGCTGAGAACATGTCGTAATTTGCAAGTGCGCAAAGGCGAGAGTAATTGTAAATCGTGAGAATCCGGTCGCCTGCGTCTGCTGTTGGCGCAACCGCGACCCGTTTTATCACTGCGCCATGTCCGCTTTGCATCAACAGCGACCGGTGGCTCGATGACCACTGTGGGGGCCGCACCGGCCGAGGTTGGAGCCGTCTTTTTCGACCTCGCGGAGTGGAGCCGCGACGGCGACGTTGAGTTCGCCAGGATGGCATGCGTTAAAAAACCCTTCAATCTGCCTGCATGTGATCCGCCACGCTGTAGCAATGGCTCGCCTGATAGGCGTTCCGCCCTCGGTTCATGTGCGTCAGGTTGAACGTGCGAATGGCGCTCACCACGCGGCGGCCGGGAGGAATTTGCGGATCGAGATAGAGCCGCGCACATTGATGCCGAAAATGTCCGCACCACGGGGGAAGAAATAACTGACGTCCTCTGGCATCGCGACGCTTTGCTCGAGAAAGGGTTCGTCCACCCGGCTCGGCGTTGCTGACCGATCTGTTGTGAAATCCGAAAGATGCACGATGAATCTGGCGCGGATATCGTCGCCTTGGGCATAGAGCGTGAAAAGCTCCATCCAGCTCGCATTGACGCGTACGAGCGGCTTGTCCGAGGTCGCCGGCAGACAGGAAACCGACCAGTAGTAGCGCTCGGTCTTGCGCAGCATCGGAATACAGTTTGGGCCGTATAGCCCGAGAATCTCCAGTACTTCCCCCGCTTGCGGGCGACTAAGTAGTTTTTCAAATCGAGCGACATATTTGAAGCGCTGTTGCAGGGACTCTAAGCGGTCGCTCGCGTCCAGCAAGTCGATCTTGCCCGCTATCCAATCGCGCTGCTGCTCAAGATCAAGGAATTGCCGCACACCAGTGGCTCTCGGGCTTGAGGTCGCGCCCATGTCAGACGTCCTGCGAAATTCGTATGCTCGTCATCGGCCGACTCCTGTGTTGTCGCTTGCGCGGTTGCGAATCTAAGCATCGCGCCCAATTCGCCTGCGAATGATACTTCGCAGATGGCAAATTTGGAAAGTCCGCGCGACCATGAGGAGAACGTCACATGACTGTTCGTCTTGGCAACAGCTCAAGACTGGTATTCCCAACGCTGCCGAGCGGCCGCTTCTTGGATCAGCTAGCTGACGGCCGCGATGCGGGCGCATTTCTGCCCTAGGCGTTCACTGCTGACAGGGCCTCCCCCTAGCGTTTCGCGGCTAACCGGCTCCGCGGACGCAAAAATCACCGCCTCGACCTGCAGCATGCATTCCCGCCGCGGCAACTTTGGCGGCAGGTCGCCGAATTTCCTGTCCTACAAGACATCGTATTGCGAATCCTTAGCCATACGGCATGGGCAATCACCTCCGGCGCAAACCGGTGACGACGATAGAGAGGATCACGTGCAGATCTGGTCATGCCGCCAGATCCCACATTTTGATCGATGCTCGGTTAACGTTACAGTGCCTAGCGGAGATCCATGAGCGCGTCGCTTCCTTCCTCCGGCAGCATGAGCTACCAAGAAGTGGGCACATGGTATTCGACAGTTAGGTCAGTGGCGGCCATGACGGGCTACTGTAGAAGAGATCCGCGCGGGGATCGGGATCTATCCGTAAATTCCTCGCGACGGCGATATAAGCCCGGAGCCCATCGTTGCGATTCGGCTCCCGGCACACCGTCCAGTTCCCACCTGTGGTTCAACGGCGCGTCTAAATTGGGATGGAAATTGATATTGGCGTCAGCTGTCCTCAAAAGCCCCAATGCCTCGCGAGATTGTTGCCAATGGGCATATGTACCCCACGTTCAAAATCAGCAATATTCTGACGAGAGACGTTAGCCGCCTTTGCAAGCTCTGCCAGGCTCCAGCCCGGCATAGCTGGTGCCGATGGCATTGCTCCATCGCAAACAGGCCACTGCTCGTCATTCCGGCTTCTTGAATCGCACGCCGACGCCACCGCCATTGCGTGCGATGAATTCGATGCCGGCCTCCTCCAAGGTTATCCTGATCAATTTTAGGTTTGCCGCTGTAATCGACGGCTGTCCGTCTTCTGATTCTGAACGCCGGATCGTCGTAACACCAATACTTGCAGCCTTCGCGAGATCTTCTGCGGTCCATCGAAGCAGCGCCCTTGCCGCCCTAATTTGAGCTCCGGTTATTCCATTCATTTTTTTCGATTTCTCATTGAAGACTTTGAGCCAATATGATATGAAAACGCCCATAACGGCTGAAACCGGTGTTTCGACCACCGACTCCAGCCTAACCAAAACCAAGCTTACGGGAGCTCGGATCATGGCTGATTCCGACAATAGCAGAACTTTGCCTCCGGTCACCCGGAGAGACTTCCATTCCTTGGTGGCGCAGTCTCTACCCACATATCCGGAGCTCGCAGCCTCGCTCACCGTTCCGCTGGACGTTTGCAATGACGATCTCGCATTCACGGTCTGGGGCGAATGGTGCTCTGCCCGGCAGCGGTTGATCGAATCATGCTTGCGCCAGCAGGGGCTCGAAACCAAGCTCTTTTCAATGGTCGGCTCACCGCTGGAGGCCCCCGAAGCCTGGAAGGCCGCCGACGAAGAAGTCGGATACAGCGAGGCCCTCGAAGAAGAACGGCGTGCATTTAACGCGGAAGACGAGGTGGCGGAAACCTTGTGGGATACGCCGGCGGGATCGATCGTTGGCGCGACCGCGAAGCTCCACGCCATTGTCACCAAGTGGCAACCCTCCCTCACAAGCGATGAGTATCCCTGGCCGCAAATCCGTTCCGTCATTGCCGACCTGCTGAAGATCGACGTGCAGATGTCCTTTCGCAGAAACGGGCTGCAGCGGGTGCCGGCGTCCGGAACGCCAACGGCATTTCGAGGTGCTTAGCATGGCTCACGAGCAACACGCCCTGAAGCCAATGCCCGCCTTGCGGTCCGAAGGTGTCGATTGTTCGTGTGTCCGTTTCGGTCTTGAAGAAATCCGTCACTTTGAGTTCCAGCGCGGTTGCGAGCTTCTCCAGCATCTCGACCGACGGGTTGTACTTCTCGCATTCCACCGCGGGGATGTAGGAGCGATCGACGCCTGTTAGAAGCCCAAGCTTCTCGGGTCAGCTTGCGCTTGTTTCTCGCTATCCTCAGATTTCGCGCAGCGGTTTTCCGAATTTTCATACTCGGAGTGATTGCGCTTTGTAGCGTATTCATCTACAGAATATACTCTACAAAACGCCAAACCAGACCTTCGCGGGCGTCGTTCTAGTGAAGACTACGTGGTGGAAACCCTTCCACCGCAGCGGTGCCGGCTACGGCAAAAATTCAAAAAAGGGAACTTCATAATGAAACTACGAAATCCATTCCGTTCGTTTCCGTTATTCGCGTCGCTTGTTCGCTCGCGTTTTGGACGCGTTCTGGTGGGGCCGGCACAGGCGCTGGAGCTTCGGATCGCGACGTCGTACAAGTTGATGACGCTCGATCCGGCCAACGCTTCAAAGACCTCGGACTTGACCAACGAGCTGTCGTCCTGCGCCGCTAATGTCACGGCCGTCTCCAGTGCCTTGACGCCTCGGTTATAGATGAATTCGGACAAAAGCCTTGCCCGGGTCTCCCTCGACCAAGCCGAAGTAGTCTGAGGACAATCGTTCTCCGAGCGACGAAGGTCGGAACCTGCCCGATGCTCTAAGGGCTTCAAATTGCCGCTGCTCGCCGGCCACGGTTACCAGCTTGCAAACCCTCTGGTGATGGCACTGTTGATCCTAGCCCCGCGTGGTGGATGGTACTATTGTGCCACAACAACGACGCTATCCGGTCTTTGCTCCGCGTTCACTCTGCGGTGCTCCATACTTGAGGAGGATAACCTATGGCTGAAGAACAGGCTCCAAGCGGCCCTGATCTGACGAAGGGCGTTCCCGCCAGCGCTCTTGACGGTGGCAAGCTGCTCGGCCATGTCGGTGACAAGAACGTCCTGATGTTGCGGGCGGGAGGCGACCTCTTCGCGATTGATGCCCTGTGCAGCCACTATCACGGTCCGCTCAGCGAGGGGTTGGTTGTAGGGACAACTGTGCGCTGCCCTTGGCATCATGCCTGTTTTGACCTGCGAAGCGGTGAGGCGATCCGCGCCCCCGCCTTGAGTTCTCTATCTGTCTGGCGTGTCGAGGAACGCGATGGCCTTCTATTCGTCCAGGACAAGCGCACGGACGCGCAGGACACCCGACCGCTTCCCTCGGGCGGGCCGGACAGGATCGTCATCGTCGGAGGAGGGGCCGCGGGATTCGCAGCGGCGGAAATGCTTCGCCGGCGGGGCTATCAAGGCAGCCTGGTCATGCTGAGCGCCGACACTGCCGCACCGGTCGATCGGCCGAACCTTTCAAAAGACTACCTCGCGGGAAGTGGCCCCGAGGCATGGCTGCCGTTGCGGTCGGCAAAATATTATGAAAAAGCGAATATCGACCTTCGGCTTGACACGGAAGTCATGTCGATCGATGCGACAGCGCGCGAGGTGACGACGGCAAGTGGCGGCAAGTTTACCTACGATCGTTTGCTCCTTGCAACGGGTGCGGAACCGGTGCGCCTAACCATTCCGGGCGCTGACCAGCCCAATGTTCATACGCTACGCTCACTCGATGACAGCCGTGCCATCATAGCCGCAGTTGAGCAGGGCGGGCGCGCCGTCGTGCTCGGCGCGAGCTTTATCGGGCTTGAGGTCGCCGCTTCTTTGCGTACGCGCAATATCGACGTTCATGTCGTTGCTCCGGACAAGTGCCCGATGCAACGGGTGCTAGGGCCGGCAATGGGCGACTTCATCCGGCGGCTCCACGAGGAGCATGGCGTGGTCTTCCACCTTGAGGAGACTGTAACCGCGATTGAAGGCACCAAGGTCAGGCTCAAGGGGGGAGACGTCCTCGAAGCCGATGTTGTTGTCGCCGGCATAGGCGTCAGGCCGCGCCTTGCCCTGGCCGAACAGGCAGGCCTGGCCATCGACAAAGGCGTCGTCGTCAATGCCTATCTGGAAACGAGCGTACCGGGAATTTATGCAGCGGGCGACATTGCGCGCTGGCCAGATCCCCATACGGGACACAACATCCGCGTCGAGCATTGGGCCGTCGCGCTGCGCCTGGGGCAGGTGGCAGCGCGCAACATGATTGGGTACCAGGAGAAATTCGAGTTTGTGCCCTTCTTCTGGAGCCAGCATTATGACGTGCCCATCAACTACGTCGGCCACGCAGAACGATGGGATGAGATCGTCGTTGATGGCGACATCCAGGCGAAGGACTGCATGCTACAATACATGAGCGCGGGGCGGCCGCTGGCAGTGGCTTCCATCTATAGGGACCTCGAGAGCCTCGAGGCCGAGGTGAGAATGGAGAGGGAGAGGGCCTAACATTGGCTATCGGTGGTCTCCTTCACCTGAGATTGATCCGGCCCAAGCTCGACGACGAGTTCCAGCACCTCGACCTTCTTTTCACCCTGTTGAGAACACCTGCGGGGTGTTGGCACCGATGATATCGATATTGAGTTCATAGAGCGCGCGTCCGCTGCGTCAGGCCGCTCGTCCGATCTTTTTGCGACGCACGGGTCGAAGGAAAGACACCGTGCTCGTCGCTCTAAAATGCCAGAGGCTTGCCCCATTTGCTGCAAATATGCCTTCGTCGCGTGCAAAACGATGCAATCCCTTCCGTGAGATCGTGATCAAACGGGACATGACGACTCCAACCGCTCATCTTCTCAGCCAGGCTGAAGGTCGTCATCCTTGCTCCCAACGTTGGCGTTGACCAGCGCATCGTTAAACGCGGATACACCTTGCCGAGCGGGCACCGATTTTATTGAATAATTTAGGCCGCGATCTCAGAGGTTTTTGCCAGCTCGCAGGGAGACATTGCCTACAGGGATCTGTACCCTGAACTAGACGCGTTTCATTCGGTCACGAAGTTCCTAGAGGCACCGTCATGCTTTGGAACGGGTCTTTGGGCCTTTCGTCCATTGGATCATGGAGAATGCTATGCCGACCATCACCGAAATCGTCTTCGAATCCACCACTCCGTCCCGCCTTGCAGCCTTCTGGTCGGCCGCTCTCGACGACTACGCCATTCGCCCATATGACGACGCAGAGATCGCCCGGCTGGCTGCGCTGGGCTTTACACCGGAGACGGATCCAACTGTGATGGTGGATGGGCCGGGCCCGTCCCTGTGCTTTCAGCGCATGCCTTCACGAGATTACACAAACAACCGCATCCATCTGGACGTTGCGGTTGATGACGTTGCGGCATGGATCGAGCGTCTCGTTTTGCTTGGGGCCCGCATAGAGCGCCGCGAAGGCGGTTACACGGTGATGAAAGATCCCGAGGGCAATCAGTTCTGTATCACGCCGAGCAGAGGCAGATGACTGCCTCCATGTCCGAGGAGGTTGGGAACGCGGCAAGTGGGTAAGGCTGAATCCTTTCCTCCGCGAGCACTAGCAGGCAGCGCCCGCCGCGGCACGATGCTTAGGTGTCGACGGGTTGCCCCAGGTGCAATTTCCCGAGCACAGCCGTAGCGATAGCTTTCGTCCAAACCAAGGACAGAGTTCAATCCGCGCACCATCACTCTTCTAACGGTAGCCGCCCTGTGCACCGCAAGCGCCACCATAGACCATCGAGAGGCGAGACTGTCGCATCTCTAACTGGTCCAGCTGTCGCATTACTAAATTCGCCCCGCACGATGACGTCGATTGTTGGTGGAGGCGCAGGCTTTCGTGCCTTTGTGCGTACGTCTGTACCCCAACTTTGTCGGTTTTCATCGGGATTTTCCACGACCAGTGCATTTCAGTGACCTCGATCATGATCGAGGTCGTAGCAGAGCTCGCAGTTAGCACAGAACACACCCTTTTCTGCTAACGGAGACCTTCCCATGCTCAAGATCGCATTTTTCATCTTGCTGACGGCATTGCCTGCCCGTGCCGCTGAAGCAGTTGGATTTCGTCATTTCACATTGTCACAAGACCACGACCGAACGCTCGACGTTGCCGTCTGGTATCCCACGGATGCCGCCGGTACACCGGTCCGGCAAGGCGAGGATGACAGCTTCGTCCTGCAGCCCGCCATCGCCGACGCCGCCATCCCGCACGGATTGCATCCGCTCATCATCCTCTCGCATGGCTACGGCGGCAACTGGACGAACCAGGATTGGCTGGCGGTAGACCTCGTGCGCCACGGTTATATCGTGGCCGCTGCCAACCATCCCGGTACGACATCGTCCAACATGAATCCATCTGTCGGTGCGCGCCTGTGGGAGCGTCCGCGCGATGTCTCAGCGCTTCTTGACAGGCTTACCTCCGATCCCGTCTGGTCTTCGGCCATCGACGCAAGCCGCATCGCGGCCATCGGTCATTCGCTTGGGGGCTGGACCGTCGCGGAATTGGCAGGCGGCCGCTTCGATCCCGATGCCTTCGAGAAGGACTGCCGCAACCATAAGGAACTTATTTCCTGCGGGGGTTATCTTGCACTCGGTGTTGGCAGGGATGAAACGTCACGCGCAGCGTTGCGGCAGTCGCTGCAGGATGCGCGCATCAAGGCCGGCGTGACACTCGATGCTGCTGTCACCCGGGGCTTCGACGTCAAAAGCCTGGCCGCCGTGAAAATCCCATGCTGGTGATAGCAGCCGGGTCGCCCGTGCGCGATTTGCCGGCGGCGCTGGAATCGCACCACATGGCGAGCCTGTTGCCGGCGCCAACCACCCGTTATGTAGAGATTAGCGACGCCGTGCACTACAGCTTCCTGCCGGTCTGCGTGCCGGGCGCCGCCAAGCATTTGAGTGGCCCCAACGCGACGATCTGCGACGACAGAGGCGATCGGAATGGCCGAGTTCAGTAGGGCTCTTTGTTTGGAATGAACTGGATCGCGTAGAGCCGCTTTGGAGGCGCCCATACTCGTACATGTGGGTTAGCCGTCCGTCGAATGGTGTACGACAGCAGCAAGCTTCTCGGGCAGGATACCGAAAGAGGCGGCGTCCAATCCGAGTGCCGCAACAAACAAGCTCTCTGCGCCACTCAGGTTATGGCGCAAATGTTTATTGATCTCGCTAGCACTCAGATGACAGTCAAAGAACCAGGTGTCGGTTCGAAACTCCACCACTTCCTTGCCAAGCCGTTCAAGCTCGCCCTTTATATCGTCGTAGTTGCACATGTGTCCCCGATTGATATCGGACTGGAACAACACCAGGAAAGTTGTCATCACGTCGCGTGAGGAACTCATTTACCGATTCCTTTGATAAAGCCCATTTATCTGACGCCAATAAAATTGCCATCGGGCGGAGGGCTGTGACTGTGCTTTGGGGAACCTCCTCAGGCATTGTCGATAGGCACTGGCACTCAAGAGTATCCGCCCGGATTCTCCATATTGAGCCACCTCAGGTAGTCCCGCTTGCCCATGGGGACGCCGAGATGCCGGAGGATGTCGTGCGCCGTCGCGATATGAAAGTAGAAGTCCGGGATCACCAGGTAAAATATGTATTCGGCGCCACGGGGCCGCCTGTGCGGGCGCGCAGCCACGGGGCCGCCTGTGCGGGCGCGCAGCCATGAACGGCGCGCGCCGCAGTTTCTGGTTCTAGGGGAAGGTCAGGCCGAAAGCGGCCGGATCGGGCTGCTCGCCTTTCCGGGGCACCAAGAAGCGCTCCAGCCCACCTGGTACGAAGCTGGCCAAAAGGGTCGCCTGGTCGCCGACCACCTCGATCGTATGCGGCACTCCACGCGGAAGAGCAGCGTAAGCTCCCGGCCCTACTTCGACGCGGGCATCGCCGACCCGCGCGATCAGTTGGCCCTCCACCACATAGACTAGCTCGTCCTCGAGCGAGTGGGTGTGCAGTGGCGGCTCTTCCCCGGCTCGCACCGTCCAGAGGACAGCACCATATTCGCCCCCGGACTGACTGCTCTCCACTTTGATCTCGATGCTCGAGCCCCCACTCGAGGTCACCGTCTCGCCGCCGTGGGGCGGGGTTAGGACCGGCTTCTGGACGGACATTTGTAGCCTCCTGATTGAGAATTCTTGTTTGAGTGTCGCAGCGGCGGCGAAAGGTCGCCGCTCACCCTCATCAACATGGGATTGTGCGTCGCAAATGGGAAATGACGTCACGCCATGAAGTCGATAGCCGCGCGTTATGATGGCGGTAACCACGTCGGGGTCGCCGATAGTTCTGCTCGGGCGAGTCCTCGCAGAAGGAAGCGCCGCACTCCCAACGCGGCGCGCCAAGCGTCTTTCATCCATTCCGATAGCGGTCGCCTACCGACCTCAGGGCGACAACTGATTTTTTCGTCATGCATCCAAACGACGGCCCCACCCTGGCGTCGGAGATACTTGCCGAACGCGACGGTTTGCATGTGTCGGGCGAGCCGTGGCGCCATTGGATGTCGAACGTCGGCATCTAGCTGTCGCGCAAGCAGCAGCCGAGGTTTCAGGCGATCGGAGCCGGTGGTGAAGACGAACAGCGTGAAAAACGGCTACCAGCCGCGAGGTCGAATCCGGGACAGCGGACGGATCTCATGAACGATGCGGAGGTCGTTGCCAAAAGGCAGAAGGCACTGGCCCAGATGGAGGTGGCGGAATGAAGGGTCGGACAAATTTTCAATGCTAAAGCCGAAGGGGTGCGCCTCACCCGCACCCGCTCCGCCCTTTCAGCCCGGCCCAGCCGAGCGGATCGGGGGCTGATCGCCAGAGCCCGTGTCGCATCTCTAACTGCTGACCAGGTCGCAGCACTCATCAGCTCTGACATATACAGTTAGAGCCAACAATTAACCCTCCCTGATCGACGCCACCTTCATCATCTTGTCGAGGACAAGGGTTCAACTGTCATTTCGATCGTCACGCTGCGCAATCTCTAGCCATCGCCAAAGACTTCTCAGAACAAAGGCTGAGACACGCCTTCCACTGTCTAAAAACCGGGAAGAATTCCGAAGGCCGCGAGGCAGGATGCGTTTCGATACGTCGTACCGGGTCGCCTATGTTGCCTTCCGTTGAGTACTAAACCTGTACACCTTGGTGGACGCGATAAGCGCGGCAGCGCCAAAGGACACTGAGATTGGATACCAAATGGTGGGATGGGCGATGACGAACGGTATCAAACCAACGGCGAGGGCGGGCGGCATATGGACTTTAAACATCCGCAAGATAGCAATCGAGCAAAGCATGGTAACCGTCACGCCCAAAAATTCCGTGTGAAAGGCGGTGCTACACAGTAAGCCGACGGACGCGGTCAGGAAACATACAAGAGGAAACAACAGCGGCCGTGACATCCAGCCAGGAAGGTCCGGGTGACCAAATAGTTCATAGGCTACGACGATCAGCGGAGGGAACAGCAGGAAGCGCAACCCCGTTATCTGCGCCACTGCTGCGAACGCGAAGACGAACGCCGTCAGTGCGAAGATCCAAGACCGCTCTTTAGGCGGAGTTTCGGCCGTCTCAATAATCCGGCTCTCCTTGCTTGTCTCAGATAGGTAACGATGGGGACCAAGGTGCTTCCACAGCGTCAACGCTATGGCGAGTACCACAAGGCCCGCGAGAATGGCGGCGGGGTAGCCCCAACTCGTCACGCCGAGGGTCATTGGAAGCACACCTGCTGAGATCGATGCGCCGATGTTCGATCGGAGCAGGTTAATAGCAAATAAGCTCAGGAGGGCGACAACCGTTACCGAAAGGGCGCTGTATTCAAAGTGTCGGGTAATTATTACCCCTAGGATCGCGGTGATCGTAGGGGTAGCTATTAATCTGATTGGTTGGCTTGCCCATTTTCCGCGGGGGCGCGTGAATACATCATATGCTAAAGCAGCGATCTCAGGAAACAGGATAAGAGATATGCCCGTGGTATCGACCGCAAGCCCAATTCCTGCCGCGAAAGTAACCGCAAGAAATTCGGCAAATAATCTCGTAGTATATTTCACAATAGCCTAATCTTTCAAAATTCTTTGGCAGACGAGACCATAATAAGAATACGAAACTCGGTGTCTAATGACCATCGCTTATTGAATTAATGCCATCGACGCGGTTTTACCAGGTCGGGCTCGCTGGCTCACTCTGTGCCCACCTCGTGTGGCTGACATCGAAAATGGATAGCCCTCGTCGTGGGTGATGCTTCCTGCATCTCCATGCGTGGAAAGAGGCGAAGATCGGTCAGGTCGACTCGCATCAATGAAGGTGGCGGGCAATTAGCCTTCGATCTGGCCGAAGCCAACCGTCGGCAAATCCACATTGTCAGCGGGTAGGCAAATGATAATTCAAGAGCATGTCAGACCTGTCAATTTCAGCGATAGCCACCATCGCCCTAACCTTCTTCGTCGCCGGTTTCATAACATAACATGCGTTACCCGGCTGCCATCGGGAGCGGCGCGAGTCATCTTGCATTCAAAGGTCACGGAAGATGTATCATCTCTTCTACGCCAAAGGCTCGGAGCTGTTTGCGGCGCACGTCGTATTGGAAGAAATTGGGTCGCCCTATGCGGCTGACATTCTCAATAAGATCACCTTGCAGAACGTGGTCCCCGATGCGAACCGGCGCAATGGTCTCGCGATCGCCGATAGAAGGAATGCTGAGCCGGGATTTTTGACAGAAACCTCAACCATCCTCCTCTTCCTGGCCCGGAACCATCCCGAGGCTAAACTCATCCCTGATGACCCGTATGAAGAGGCGCAATGCCTGGAATGGCTGAGCTGGTTATCCATTCAGCTCGCAGGGGTGGCGTTCGAGCAGGTGTGGCACCCGGATCGCTTTGTACTCGATCCCAACACCTATCGCGAGGTTGTCACCAAAGGCTGGTGGAAGATTGAAGAACATTTCGACTGGATCGAGGAACGCCTTTCAGATGAATGGGATTGGGCGGTTCGATCAGGATACAGCCTTGCCGATATCTATCTGCTCGTGTTCTGGCTTTGGGGAGAGCGCATCGGGTTTTCAATGGCTGGTCGTTGGCACGCTTGGGCACGGTTAATGGACAAGATAATGTCTCGTCCCGCTGTACGTCGCGTCATGCTAATTGAAGGGTTGGATTAGCCTCCAGCGACCTCCTGCGCACAAAGTACATCGTATGATTGACGGCAAGCACTGCGAGGCCCGAAACACATGCCATCCAGACATGACATCACCCGCGCCAGTTCAATCTCTTGGTTTGGAAAAGCGGAAACCAAAGTCCCATTTTTCATCGGAAACGGTCGAATTTTCAAGAATATACGGATCTGGAAATTGAACCGAAATTTCCAAACGTTAACGCCACAATGCAGAAATTGGCACAGCGTACAGGCGTTCCCCGAAGGGGATCACCTTCTGATGATCATACAAAACAATGCCTGAAACAAATCTTTCTCCGGACGCCTCGGCCAGAATTCGCAATCCAGAAAAATCGGCGCCAGAAACGGTTGCTGCCGCCTTTATCTCTATACCGACAATTCGTCCTCTTCTGTCTTCAATAACGATATCGACTTCGTTCTGCTCTTTGTCGCGAAAATGGGAAAATTCGAAATGTTCTTCCCCACCGCTTGCGAGTTTAAGGATCTCTGCAAAGACAAAAGTCTCCAACAACGGCCCAAAGTGCCCTCTTTCTACCCGCAGCCGGTCGAGAGAGAGGTCTCGAAGGGATGCAAGAAGTCCAGAATCGAGAAAATGTATCTTTGGCGTCTTGGTCAGGCGTTTCAGCGTGTTGGAAAACCAAGGTTGCACGGTCCGAGCGAGGAATAAGCTCTCGAATATGCCGACATATTTTTGTGTAGTGATGTGGTTCATCCCGATGGCGGCGCCAATTCCGGAATAGTTCACCAGTTGTCCCGAATGCTCTGCCAGAATGCGTAGCAGGCGCGGCATTTGAGCAATCTGCTCGATCTGCGCGACATCGCGAACGTCGCGTTGAACGATCGCCTGGATATAATCCGCATACCAGTCCTGTCTGCGGCTCAAGGACTTCCGGCCTAATGCCTCGGGATATCCACCTGCCAGAACTGCAGCCATCAGGTCATCTCCGACGATTGGTTCTCCGGCCTTAGCTTCGTTTTGAAAGGCGTCGCGCAGGAAGCTGCTGCCGGCAGTTCTGATCTCGCTTTGCGCGAGGGGTAGCAATCGGACGACCTCCATGCGTCCGGCGAGCGAGTCCGCCACACGCGGCAGTGTCATGAGATTGGCTGAGCCCGTCAGGAGGAAACGTCCCGGACGTTGGTCGGTATCCACGCTTTCCTTGATTGCAAGCAACAGTTCGGGAGCGCGTTGAATCTCGTCGATGATGGCCCGGTTCATTCCTCTGACGAACCCAACCGGGTCCCGCTGAGCCGCATCCAGGGTCGTCGCATTATCCAGTGTGTAATATTCCATCTCTGAACTGGCCATCTTCTTGGCAAGCGTCGTTTTGCCGGATTGGCGCGGCCCAACGATCAATACGACGCGCGTGTCCGACATGGCGTCATTAATCCGTTGCTCGGCAAGCCTGGGATATATCGCCATAGTTTCGCTCCTCTGACCATTTGAAACTATGGCAGCGACTGATTGAAAGTCAACTTACGACGATTTGAAATTTATATGGCGTCCATTTGAAACCAGAAGCCCGAAAAATGGGTGGCGTACCTGTTTGCGAGATGAAGTGGGCAAAAAGAGGCCAAGCAGGCGCAGCTTGAACTTTTCGTTGATTGCTCACCCGAACTGACCGCGCTGAAGTGATCGGCCGGCACTCCGACCTATTGTTGATGCACTTGAAAGGTCGAACCGCCGAAGCTTCGGCGCCGAAAAGAGATCAGAAAGAGCGCGCGAAATAATGAGATCTTGCTCGATCTGACGAGCCCAGGCCAAGGCGCCTGGGTAGCCCAGGCTGTAAGATGCGAGTTCGGGATCAAAAGTCGATCTCCACAGTTTCATTGATGTCGAGACGCCACCGATCATCTCTGGATTCTGAGATGGAAAGGCCCTCGATCAGAGGCCTCACCGATGGATCAAGTGGCATATATTTGTCGGATTGCTGGGCGAACGGTTGCAATGCATCAGCCTGCTTTTTGTGGTTCGACAAATCTAGCAAATAGCCGAGACGTCGGACGGACGTATTTTCAAAATGGCGCGCAATGGATGCCAACTTCTTGGGGTTCGCTCTGTCGCCAATATCCTTCGCAATTTGTGCCACGCCGTTGATACCGGTGGCGCGCTTGAGATAACGGATGCAGTCCAGAAGGGTTAGCTCGATGCCCGCGGCTTGGACGTGGCCGCATCCGTTTTTAGAGACGCCAGCCATTCCTTTTGGTTCGTTGCGTTAAAGATGGCAGGTGCCAAATAGATGAACTGGATGCGATGACGCCCGATCACGATCGAGCGAAATTGCCGCGGGACGACAACTTGAAACACCATCGCGGCCTGATGCGACGAGCCGTGCATAGCGGCCGCGCGCAGGAGGGATATCAGGTAGTCGAGACTCAGATAATTCATCAACGGGTCGATCCAGCGCGCCGGATCCGGCGCGCCGGCAATCTTGTCCTCAGGCCGCAGGATGATGTAAAATCCATGTCTCGGATTGGCTAATCGTTTCTTGGAGATCTGCCGCGTTAAAGGTGCAGTGAAGGCGTCGGGTTTAAGCGGCAGCGCAGCCAAAGCCTCTTCGCGCGTGAACGACGAATATCCGGTCATAAGCTTTTTTTCGATATAATCGTCTAGAGAAAAGCATCCGCTGATCACATGCAAAAACAAACAAAATAATGGGGGTCTTGCATATGATTGACGCCAAGCATTACGAGGCCTAACGAAAAACATGCCATCCAGACATGACATCACCCGCGCCAGTTCAATCTCTTGGTTTGGAAAAGCGGACGCCGACGCCGCCGCCATTTTCAGGAATAAACTCGATACCAGCGGCTTCGAATGCTGCACGGATGGCCTCCAACCTCGCCGCATACCCTCGACGGCCGGCTTCGATCCGAGTCACGGTAGCCGCCGCAATGTTAGCGCGGCTTGCGAGATCGCGACGCCCCACCTAAGGGCAGCTCGCGCCATTCGGATTTGATCGGCAGTCACGAGTCAGAAAGTGATCTAATTGCTCATCTTGCCGTGACCTATGCAATACATACAACCGTCTGAAATATTTTGTCTTTTCTCGCCAAATCAGGAGCGGGTCGAAGTGAGAAAATGGGTCAAATCGACGCGAAATCAACATTCACGCAGCTGTATAACAAAGGCTGATCACGTTTTCGTTTGCCTAAGGCGATTGCATTATGCTATTTTGCAATCAATGCAAGTTAGACCTTTGGAGCATGCAATGCCATCAGTTACTATCCGTAATGTCCCAGATGAGGTGCACCGCGCTATTCGGATTCGCGCGGCCCAGCATGGCCGCAGCACTGAGGCCGAAATCCGCGACATCCTGGAGAAGGCGGCAAAGCCGGAAGGGCGTGTGAAGCTTGGCTCCATGCTGGCATCTATCGCCCGCGAAGCCGGTGGCTTGACCGATGAAGAGTTCGCCGTTTTTGAGAGCGTGCGCAACAAAACACCGGCTCGCGCTGCGAGCTTCGAATGATCCTGCTCGATACGAATGTGATCTCGGAGCCGCTACGCCAGATGCCCGAGGCTCGCGTCATCGAATGGATCGATGCACAACCCCTGGAGACGCTCTACCTGTCCGCAATCACCGTGGCCGAGCTGCGCGCAGGTGTGGCATTGCTGCCGGCAGGAAAGCGCCGGACCATCCTGTATGAATCGCTGGAAAAGCAGGTCCTTACAATGTTCACCGGGCGGGTGCTGCCATTCGACGTAGCCTGCACCAATGCCTATGCCGAACTAATGGCGAAGGCACGTGCTTCCGGTGTCGCGGTCGAGACAGCCGATGCCTGCATTGCCGCCGTCGCCCTTACAAACGCATTGATCGTCGCCACCCGTGACACCAGCCCTTTCGAGGCGGCCGGGATCAAGATTATCAACCCGTGGACGATCATGCCATAATGGCGAGCGCAGCACGCTGGTCGTGCAAATCCGTCGTGACGAAGCACCTTTAAAAGCGCAAGCACCGGGGACATTTGTTCACTCCCTGAACGACTCGCTATCTACCCGACAGGAACCGCCGCTAACTGGAACGGGTCGCCCGCACATTCTGGCCTGCTTCAAGCGATCCGATATCCATAAAGCAGCAGGCTCTGCTTCGGTTGGATACTGGCGGCTATTCAGGAGCACATGAACACACGAAACCTCACCGGCTGACGAAAGCTCCTCAAGTTCATCGACAAGACCCGAAGCTGCTACCTCTGTCGAGGCCGACAGCGCATTAAAAGGTTGGCTTCGCGGTTCGAGAGCTGACAACAAACAGCTTAGTGGAACCTGACTGGACGCGACGTAACCGCCTCACTCCATTTCTGGAGAGCTAGACAGGCTATTGTTTTTCGCTGCGCTCGCTTCCCGGCGGACAAGTTCGTTTTCTACCGCCTCTCGGATGAATGACGCTATCCTGTAATTACCGACCAACGCCTTGATGCGCTCTGTCGTTTCCGGCGACAGGCGGATTTTAATATCCTTCACGTTAAGCGGCGGTCGTCCCATGCGCTTCCAATAATCGAGATGCCTCGCGGGTGGTACCGTTGCTCGACCAAATTGGTCGTCCGATCGAACAGTTTACCGCAGACGGCGCTTATGACGGAAAGCCGCCTACGACGCTGTCATCAACCACAGCGCCGATGTCGCCATTGTCCTTCCGTCGCGTGGCATCGCAATCGAACCGATCGATGATCGATCCCCCGGCCAAAGGGATCTGCATATCGCCACAATCAAAAGAGACGGCCGGATGAAGTGGCAGATCTCCACCGGTTATGGCGGGCGCGCGCTGGTCGAGACCGCAATCGGACGGTACAAAGCCATCATCGGTCGGCGCCTGCTGGCCCGCTCGTTCCACGCTCAGCAGACGGAAGTCGCGATCGGCTGCACAGTCCTCAACCGCATGCTCGAATGCGCACGCCCGAAATGCATCCGCCACAATGGAAACCACCGGTTGGCGCGGCTATCGCTTTACGAATTTAACGAACTTGACGAACTGTCCCGGCTTACCTACATTGTTTTCGAAAGGTTGATTGTCATGCCTGTCACGAAAACGACTGCAAGCGAGTCCCGAAGCGATTCTTCAAACATCGCGCTATCGATGAAACTGCCACGGAAAGCTGATTTCGAAAAAGCGCTTCTCAAGCAGTATACCAAGGCTGTGCAACTGAGCCAGAAGGCCGGCCATCAGGTGAGTTTCCGTGTCGTCGTGGATCCGCGCGCCGGAGCGCAGACGATTTCGATTGTAGAGGAAGACCCGCCGGTTCGGGAAAGCGCGTTTCCGGTCGAAGAGGTTGGTGAACCGGATGGCGAGCTTCAGGCCGCCCTGACGGCCGCAAGAGAACGCGGCCGGCGCCGCGTCGCGGAAATTCTCGGCGAAGACGAGATGCTCAACGCGGACGCATTTTCCGAGCTTCTTGGCGTTTCGCGGGTCACGGTCAACGCGAAGCGTCAAAACGGTCAAGTGCTCGGCCTGGACGGCGCCAAACGAGGGTTCCGTTTCCCGTCATGGCAGCTCGATCAGGACGGGCGCCCTTATGCGGCACTCCCAAAACTGCATGAGATCCTGGCGGGTGCCTGGGCGGTTTACCGCTTCCTTGTTTCGCCACATGGCGCTCTTGACGGTCGGACCGGGCTGGAAGCCTTGAAGCGTGGCCAGGACGGCGATGTAATCGCCGCGGCTGAAGGCATTGCCCGCGGTGACTTTCGCTAGATGGCTGGTATCAGGCCGCCTGCCGGTTTCGAGCACTTGCCGCTCGATATCGAAACTATTCCTCCAGGTCGTCGTTTTGGCCGGATCTATGCGAGCGCCTTTCCCGATCCGCTGGGATTTGGAAAGACGCCGAGCCGTTTCAGCGATCCGCGCCGCGACGAAGCGGTTTGGCGTTCTTTACTTGGGCGAGACGCTCAAGGTCTGTTTCCTCGAGGCAGTCCTGCGCGATCGTCGCGACGGTTTCATCGGAGATCTTCCAATTGAGGAAAAGGAAATCTATGCGCAGCGCTATGCTGAGATCGAGACGATAGCAGAACTCAACCTTGTCGACTTGCGTGACGATCACGCAATCAGGATGGGAGTGCCAACTGACGTTGCGAAATCCTCGCGTCAGAGCCTTGCGCGCTTGTGGTCGCTTGCATTCCACGAACATCAGTCGGTGCCCGACGGCATCATCTATCCCTCTCGCCTGAACGGTCATACGAATGTCGCGGTCTTCGGGCGCGCCGTCTCGAAGCTGGCGCCAGCACGAGTCGTGCCATTGATTGGCGCATCCGGGCTTGCTGCGGTCATTAACGACCTTCGTGTGTGCTTGATTGACTTCCCGTGAGCCATTGTGGTCTGAGCGCTGGTCGTTGATCCCCGGCTCGGCTTTGCCAGCTTTGGCCTCCGGCCGTCAGGCAGTCGCGCTCTCGCTATTGAGTTTGCCTTTCGTCGGTAAAAGACAAATTCAATGTTTCCTGGAGCTTGCCCAACGTCCCGTCCTTTCGAAAGCGAATTCCGGACACCATGAAGCTGACACTGCTGCCGCCCGAGTAAAGGGTTACGCTCGTGACCGAAAGCCGCAAGAGCTTGCCCGGAGTTGGTGCTTGGATCGGGACTTGAACGGATGCCGGTCTTTGATGGAGCTGTTTACGCGGTGGCTCCATTGTGGCGGATGGATTTCGGGCGTGCGCATTCGAGCACGCGGTTGGGGACTGTGCAGCCGATCGCGGCTTCCGTCTGCTGAGCGTGGAACGAGCGGGCCCGCAGGCGCCGACCGATGATGGCTTTGTACCG
>JGI25159J45721_1000451_pt1 | contig 19016 bp, 17 predicted proteins | sample AraplaMF_Cvi_mLB_FD_45721 | JGI IMG/M metagenome (IMG submission 45721)
CGGCCATCCTTGTCGGCAGCAGGCGTGAACGTGGCGATGATCGGATCCGGCAGGCTACCATCGGTCAGTCCATAGACGCTGCGATCACCGACGACCTTTTTCTGGGCCGGTGTGCAGAGTTCCTTGCTCAACGGAATGCCGGCATGCGGGTCGACGACAAATGTCTGGCCGATCGTTGCATCGGGCGTCTGTGCGGCAATGGCAAGCGCCAGCGCACCGCCCTCGCCAATGCCGGCGACGATCGGCAGGTGATAGGGGCTGTTGCCTGCGGCGCGTTGTACCTGCTGGCTAAGCGATTCAATATCGGAAACCGTGTAGATGCAGCCGTCGTTAAGGCTGACGTCATAGCGGTTCAGCGCTTCCATATAGGACGGGAAATCGACGCCGATGACGACGGAACCCTGCGAAACCAGACGGTCTGCCTCAGTCTTTTCACTGTCACCCCAGCCGGCGGCATCGGAAATCAGAAAGACCGCGCCCTTCACCTCGCCCTGCGGCAGGAAGATGTGCGGCGAAGGAATAAGCCCCGTCTCGAAGCTCTGGGTGGTCTCGTCCGCAGCATAAGACGGTGCGGCCGCGAACATGCTGACGCAGGCCGCAGCAAACAGGTATTTTTTCATCATTTTCTCACTACCCCTTTCAATCCGCCGCCAATCAGCAATGTCGCATCCATCAATGCGATCATCGGATTGCCCCCTCCGGACACCGCAAGATAGCGCGGTTGCCAGTGCGGATGAAACTTGGATTTGAAGGCACGAAGCCCCTTGAAGTTGTAGAAGCGCTCGCCGTGTTCGAAGACCGTACCGCCGATACGGTCCCAGACAGGCGCTACCTCCCGTTTCGACATGCCGGAGAGAGGCGCCATGCCAAGGTTAAAATGCGTAAAGCCCTGAGCGCGCAGATACTCCATGATCTGCACGAACAGGAAGTCCATTGCCCCTTTCGGCGCATCGGGCGAGAAGCGCATCAGGTCGATCGTNCCCTCCTCTCTCGCCGNGGTGACCAGGATATTGGCAAAGGCAACGATTCGGCCGTCCTTCTTGAGAACTCCGACCGGTTGAGACATCACATAATCAGGATCGAAGGCACCGAGCGAGAAACCTTTCTCCTTGGCATTGTGGTGCTCGAGCCACGCGTTGGAAACGGCCGACAGATCGTCGATGACGGCAGGGATATCAACGGGCTCAATAACGGCGAATTCCAGCCCGTCGCGCTGGGCGCGGCTTGCGGTCTGGCGCAGGTTCGCCCATTTGCCGCCCTTCATTTCGAAGGTGCGCAGATCAGCGACCGCCAGTTCACCCAGCTTGAAGGCGCGCAAGCCGGCATCGGCGCAATGCGAAAGCAGCGCCGGCGAGATCTGGTAGAACACAGCGCGGCATCCCGCAGCGCGCGCCGCTTCCACGAAACGCCAGACCAGTTCCGGCACGGCATGACGGTCACCGATCGGATCAAACAGTGCGATCCATGAACGCCCCTGCCGGCCATACATGATGAAGGCGTCGCCCTTTTCCGAGAACATGATGGACTTGTCGCCCATGCGCACGAGGTTGGCATCCGCACTATCCTGCTTCCCGACGATCTCGACGGCACGGCGAACCGCTTCCTCGTCCGCCGGCTCCGGTTTGAAGGCCGCAGGCCGCAACAGGCTGAAAACGGCAATGGCAGAGGAAATGATGGAGATGCCGAGCACCGCACGCAGGCCGCGCGGCGCTTCTGCGGCAAATTCAAACTGCCACCAGAGCTCGTTGCTGTATTCCACATCGCGATAGACGAAGAGCAGGATGACGACAGCTCCGACAATGATCACGGCAATCGCCGTCAGCCAGGATGTCGTCATCGCCTGGTTGAGAAGCGAAGCATGACGGGTGAAAAGTCGGCGACTGACAAAGAGGCCGAAAACCAGGAAGGCCAGGACAGCCGCTTCGACAAGCGCAATCGCTTTCAGCAGCGAAAGCGTCAGGGCAGCAACGGCGGAAAATACCGCCACCCACCACGCACCATCGAGCCGCTGACCAAGGCCGCGGGCCGCAACGACAAGCGCAAGCCCGAGCAGGCTGGAGAGGAAATGCGCACCTTCGACAATTGGCAGCGGCAGATAGTTGGAGAGAAATTCGAGGTTCTGATCGGGCGTCGGCGTCACGCTGGAAAAGATCAGCATGACGCCCAGAAGCAGCGCCAGTGCCGAAAGAAGCTGCGGCATCAGCCGCCCGCCGATACGCCGCACGCTGGAGGCCGCAGGATGATCCACGAAGCGGCGAAGCTCGGTCGCCGACACCGCAAGGATGGCAATCAGCAGCGGCAAGACGTGATAGATCAGGCGATAAAGAACCAGTGAGCCGAGAACGGCATCGATGTTCACCGCGCTGCCGAGTGAGGCGATGATGACAGTTTCAAAAACGCCAAGACCCGCCGGCACGTGGCTCAGCACGCCAAGCCCGACGGCAATCGCGTAGACCGCCAGAAACACCGGCCAACCGATCGCCGTTTGAGGCAGGAGCACGTAGAGCACCGAGGCGGAAGCCGCGATATCGAATGCGGTTACCAGGAACTGGCGCGACCAGGTGCGCGAATCCGGCAGGCGAAGCGCGATCGAACCGATTTCGATCACCCTGCCCTCGCGACCGACAATCATGAGAGAGCCGAGGATCGCCAGGATGACCGCCGCGACGATACGAAGCCACAGGCCGCTGACATTGATCAGCGGCGCAATCTCATCGGCAATAACGAGAAGCGCGATTGCAGCCACAGCCGCAAGGCCGAGGCCGAAAGACAACGTCACGAAAGCAATGATCCGGCCGATATCCTCAGGCGAAATCCCAAGCCTCGTATAGGCGCGGTAACGGATCGCCCCGCCTGACAATGCACCGAAACCGGCAGTATTGCCGACCGCATAGGCGCTGAAGGCGGTGAGCGCGACATGCGGAAAAGGCAGCCGCTTGCCGATATAGTCGATGGCGTTGAGATCGTAGAAAACGAGTGCCAGAAAGCTCAGGGCCGTGAAGAGCAAGGCGAGCAGGATCGAGCTCGGCCGGGTTGCCGCGAGGGCCTCGACGACGTCGTCATAGCGCACCTCATCGGTCAACTGCATGATCGCGTAGCCGACAAGGCAAAAAATGAGGAGCGTGGCAAGAGCCGTCAGAGGCGTGCGATAGCGCCGGAAAACTGCGCCGACGGAAAAACCCTCTTCCGTCTCTGAATTCTCTTCCAACTTGCCGTGACCCGACATTTATTACCTGCTGCAATTGCCAATTTGGCGGGAATCTCTTCTGAGAGACGTAACATACGCAACATGCAAGCTCTATGAACCATGTTGCGGCTACCCACACCCGCGCACTTGCCGCCTCCTTCATCCCCAATTGGGGCAAATTTGCGCAGCGCACAGGCGTGATCGCATTGCAATTTCGTAAGCTCTGCCTTGCATTGGAAGATCAGGCCGCCGGTTCGCCCCCGGCATGGGCTTGTGCCGCGTAACGCGCCGCAGCGACACTCGCATCAATGTCACGCTCGCCGGCGACCTGCACCGTCGGAACGGCGAATTCGATGCCGTTTTCCTTGAAGGCGTTGCGGATCATCGCCAGCGCATTGCGGCGGATGACGAACTGCTCGCCTGGCTTTGTCATCATCGAGAGCCGGATCTCGATTGCGAATTCGCCGAACTGTTCGACACCCTTCATCTTCAGAGTCTCGATGATATTCGGACCCCACTCCGGGTTATCGAGAAGTTGCTGGCCGATCTGCTTGATGATCTTCTTCGTCTTCACGAGGTCCGTATCATAAGTGACATTCAGGCTGATCTTGTCGATCGTCCAGTCGCGGTTGAGGTTTTTGACGGCCCCAAGTTCGCCGAAAGGCACCGTGGTCAGCGGCCCGCGGTGATGGCGGAGTTTGACGGAACGCAGGCTGAAGGCCTCGACCACGCCCTTGTGGCTGCCGCTTTCGATATATTCACCGACACGAAAAGCATCGTCCCACAGATAGAACATGCCACTGATGACATCCTTGACGATCGTCTGCGCGCCGAAACCAACCGCAACGCCAACAACACCGGCACCGGCAATCAATGGCCCGATCTCAATGCCGAGACCTGAGAGCACCATGAGAACGGCGATCACGACGATGACGACGGCGAGGATGTTACGGAAGATCGGCAGGAGCGTCTGCAGACGGGCACGCTTGACTTTCTCCTCATCGCTGACCGTACCGTCAGCGGGTGAATCCAGAAGCTTGCCGTCGATATAGGCCTTGACCAGATGCCAGAGCAGATCGGCCGCAAGCAGGATGACAATGCCGCCGATCGTGCCNCGCGCCACCCGGTCNATCATCGTCTCGTTTGACGTCATCATCGCAGCGGTTTCGACGCCGAGCATGCGTCCGAGCCAGATCGCGGCAAAGGCGATGATCAGAGCCCTTACACCGCGGTCGAGCAAAACGGTCGCGATATGGCGCTTGGCAAGGAAGCCGGCTTCGGCCTGGTGGAAGGATTTGACTGCGAGCGTCGAGACGGCAAGTACCCGTGGCAACAGTATGAGATAGATGCAGACCCAGAGAAGCCAATCGAAGCTCAGGACCCAGATGCCCCAGAGCAGGGCGAAATAGAGGGTCAACAACCAGGTAGCCGCATGACTGCGCCGCGTTTCATTGCCCGGCCGCGACCAGACCGCTTCCGTAGCGATCAGGAATAGGCCGATACCAAGCACATAGCCGACCAGATAGCGTGTAGCCATCGAATAGCCGAGCGGTTCCATCGATTGGAGAACGGCCCAGCCGAAAACGAAATAGATGACGAACAGAATGCAGCGACGAAACCAGAATCGTGCGACCGCCGAATCAACCGCAACCGTCTCTCCCTCGCCGCGCGGCAGGGTGACGAGATCGACGATGACACCGCCGATGGAAACAGCGAAGCGCTGCACGACGACAGCGACCGCAATGGCAATCGCGATATTCAGGCTGATCGGCGGCCAGTTGAAGCTGATCAATGCAAGCCCGGTGGCAAGGCCGAAGACAATGGCCGGAATGACGCGCGCCGCAAGCCGCGTGCCCGTCATTTGCGCTGCCCGCTCCCGCCTTTCGCGCACGGCCCGTCGCACCAGGATTTCGACGACAAAACCGGTGATGAGGATAGCCAGAAATTGTGCGGCCATACGCAGCGAACCCGCGGCTCCCAACTCGCCCCAGAAGAGCGATGAGGCCCGCGTGATTTCGGATGGCAATGTCATCGCAGCACCCGAGACCATGGCGATATGCCGGCGGGCGTGCTGGAGGCGGCCCGACAATATCGACATTTCCTCGTTGTTGTCGGTCGAGGCTGCAGGCGCCGCCATTTGCGTCGCCATCCATTGCTTGACCTCCGGCGTCTGCATCAGCTCCATCATCTGCCGCACCTGGGCAGGCGGCGCGACGTCGGTGGAAGCTGCCGGCGTCGTTTGTGCGGAAACGGCGCCGAAAAGAGAAAACAGCATCATGATGCTGCAGATGCCGATCGCAGAAATTCGCCGCATGCCCGCCTCCGGTGTTACAGGTCAGGCTTTTATGCAAGTGCCACAACGGAAAAGCCAGACGAACAAACGGTCTAGCTGAATACCGGCAAAAAGAAAGCCGCCTGCCTTTCGGCCGGCGGCTGACGTGAGAGAAATGCGCTTGCTTTACTTATGTGGTTTCTCGGCATGACCGCCGAAGCCGGCACGCATGGCCGAAAGCACCTTGTTGGCGAATTCGTCCTGGTCGCGCGAGGAGAAGCGGCCGTGAAGGGCTGCGCTGAGTACCGGCGTCGGCACGCTTTCATCGATCGCCGCCATGATCGTCCAGCGGCCCTCACCGGAGTCCGAAACGCGGCCGGCATATTGAGTAAGGACCGGGTCCTTGTGCAGCGCATCGGCCGTCAGATCGAGCAGCCACGAGGTGATGACGCTGCCGCGGCGCCAGACTTCCGCAACTTCCGGCAGATTGAAATCGTACTGGTAGAATTCCGGATGGGAGAGCGGAGCCGTCTCGGCATCGGCCTCATGCGTCAGGGCGCCGACATTGGCGTGCTTCAGGATGTTGAGGCCTTCGGCATAAGCGGCCATCAGACCGTATTCGATGCCGTTATGGACCATCTTGACGAAGTGACCTGCGCCATGCGGGCCGCAATGAAGGAAGCCCTGCTCGGCGGTGCTGAGAGCTGCAGCTTCCGGCGTGCGGTTCGGTGAGTTTTCCGCCGTGCCCGCACCTGGCGCCAGCGCTGCGAAGATGGGCGTCAGATGCTGCACGATGCCCTTCTCGCCACCGATCATCAGGCAATAGCCGCGCTCGAGGCCGAACACGCCGCCGCTGGTGCCGACGTCGACATAGTGGATGCCCTTGGTGATGAGTTCGGCGCCGCGGCGGATGTCGTCATGATAGTAGGAGTTGCCGCCGTCGATCAGGATATCGCCGTCATGGAGCAGCGGAACGATCGAGGCGATAACCTTGTCGGTGATCGCAGCCGGCAGCATCAGCCAGACTGCACGCGGACGGGCAAGCTTCGAAACGAATTCTTCGAGCGAGCCGCTGCCCTCGGCACCGAGCCCAACGAGATCGGCGACGCTTTCCGGCTTGGCGTCATAGACCACACATTCGTGGCCGCCCCGCATCAAGCGCTGGACCATGTAATTGCCCATACGGCCCAAACCTACCATGCCAAGCTGCATCTGAAATCTCCTGGGATTTAATCGATATGATTCCGGAAATTAGCACCGGCATCGTGACAGGCAAGCGAAGTCTCTGTCACAAAGGCGAGTGCGTCTGCCACACCTTGCGTGGGACTATGCCTTCCGCACGTAGCAATCTGCCGTCTTTGGAGCGCAATTCCAACCCTCCAACAGAGATATAGCCGCCTCATCGGCGGCTACATGATCCAGCTCGGCATTAGTTTCAGCTGCATCGCCTAATTGCGGCTGGCCTCCCGTACCAGATGGACAATGCCTGTGGGGTTGAGGATCCAGCCACCGCGAAGATTGGGTGGCAGTGGCTCTATGGNATCGCAGCGCGGGACACCGGCCTTTTCCAGATACTCTGCAGCACGCTCGAAATCCGGCGTCATGAATTCCAGCCAAAGCTCGGCCTGGCTCATGGTCGCCACCCGGTCGATCCAAAGCCGGATCGGCCCAAGCTCGAAGGAAACATCGTCTCCTTCAATTTCCTTCAGCTTCACAATGTCGCGGTAGAAGGAAACGGTGGCTTCATACTGATGCGGCGGAACCTTCATCGCGACGTCGACGCCGCCGTAGATCAGATCGTTCATGACACTCCCCCTCAACCTTCCTGCGCCTTGGCCTGCTCACCCCGCATTTCGCTGAGGAACATGCCTTCGCGCAGATTGATGCCGTATTCGACAAAGGCCTTCATGCAGCAGAACATCTGCGTCCAGCCCTCGAGATTCTGGTAGGTTCCGCGCCGCCCCGGGTCATCCTCGCGCCAGCCATCCTCGGCGATGGTCACCATCGTGCCACCGTCGTCAAGCGGCTTGAAATTCATCTCTACGAGGGTCTTGTAAGCCTTCTTCTCCTCGTCCGTGGCGCCATCCCATCGCAGCACGATCTTGCTGTCGGGCACAAGCTCGACCACCTCGACCGGCACGTCTTTCCACCAGGTCACCGTCGTGCCCTCAACCAGCGGCGCGCTCGCCCCGCCCACGGTGGTGAAGTAGCTCGAGAGTTTCTTTGGATTGACGACGGCATCGAAAACATCAGCCACCGGGCGGCCGATGCGGCCCGAGACGCGAATATTGAGGGACATGCGACTTCCTCCTCTTCTCNATTGTGTCTGATCCAATTATGTTATAAAAACATAACATGTCAAGTGAATCGGACGATGACCCCATTTTCAAGGCGCTGGCGCATCGCCGCCGCCGCGATATTCTCGATCTTCTGAAGGAAGAACCGCGCACGACGGGCGCGCTTTGCGAAGCATTCCCGGAGATGGATCGCTGCACGGTCATGCAGCATCTGAAGGTGCTGGAGGAAGCCGATCTGGTGATTGCCAGGAAGGAGGGCCGAGAGCGCTGGAACCATCTGAACAGCCTGCCGATCAAACAGATTCACGACCGCTGGATCAGCGCCTATGCAGGCCATGCACTGTCGATTCTCGACCGGCTGAAGAGCGACCTCGAGGGTCCGTCGCANTAGCTTGCTGCGGCAATTAGAGGGAGAGGAACCATGCCGATATCCGGATCTGCCATCCGTCGCATGCGCCAACTGCGCAAGATGAAGCAGGAACATCTGGCGGAATTGCTTGGTGTCAATCAGGCAACCGTCTCCCGCTGGGAGCGCGGCATCCTGCCAGTCACCGTCGCTCAGGCAACNCGGCTGGAAAGCATCTTCGCAAGCAAATCATCCTCCGCNGATGCNGCATTGAAACGTCTCGTCGAACATTCCCGGAGCAAGGTTCATCTTATCTGCGACCGCACCCACCGGCTTCTTGCAGCCTCCAGTGTACGGCAGAGCGAATGGCGCCTGCCGCTCTCCGATCTCCTGGACAGGTCTTTGCTCTCCTATGCGTCGCAGGAAATCGTGAAGACAGAGGGAGAACTCGCCGGCCTCGGCTGGCATGAAGGCCAAATGAATTCGCTGACACTGGTGACGGGCGCAAACGATGATGCGTACCTGCCCATCGTGGCCGGGCAGGTATTGTGGGAGCGCATCTTCCTGGCCGACGGCAGCGCCGCACGATTGGTTACGACACTCGACTGAGCCTGCAGATTTCCTGCATTCCGCTGCATAAATTATGCGTTGTCCCGCAAGAGCGGCCTTTGTTAGCGTCCGTCACCAACTGTCCGGAGACGCAGAATGACAATACTGGTGACGGGAAGCACAGGCCATCTGGGCGAAGCGCTGATGCGCACCTTGAGGGATCAAGGCCGTCAGGTCCGCGGCATCGATATCAAACCCTCGCCTTTTACCGATATGACCGGATCGATTACCGATCCCGATTTCATCCGCCGTGCGATGACAGGCATCACCGCCATTATCCACGCCGCCACGCTGCACAAGCCGCATGTCGGAACACACGCCAACAAGGATTTCATCGACACCAACGTCGCGGGCACGATGAACCTTCTCGAGCAGGCAGTCGCGGTAGGCGTAACAAGCTTCGTTTTCACCAGCACCACCAGCGCTTTCGGAGCGGCCCTGCGCCCGGCCCCAGGCGAACCGGCCGCCTGGATCACCGAAGATGTTCTGCCCGTTGCCCGAAATATCTACGGCGTTACGAAGGTCGCAGCCGAAGGCATCTGCGAACTCTTCGCGCGTACCATGTCACTGCCCGTCGTCGTTCTGAGGACTTCGCGATTCTTCCCGGAAAATGACGACGATCCCGATATCCGCAACCGCTATTCCGCCGAAAATGCACAGGCCAACGAGTTGCTTTATCGGCGCGTCGATATCGAGGATGTGGTCGACGCCCATTTGCTGGCACTGGAAAGAGCGCCGTCCATCGGCTTCGGTCGTTATATCATTTCAGCGACGGCACCCTTCACCGAAGCCGATCTTGCCGACCTGCGTCGTGATGCGGTCGCGACGGTGGAGCGCCTTTTCCCCGACATGGCCGCGCTTTACGCGGCGCACGGATGGACGATGTTTCCGCACTTCGACCGCGTCTATGTCAATGCGCTGGCCCGACAGGAACTTGGCTGGCGCCCGAAGTACGATTTTCGACACCTGCTCGATTGCCTGCGCGACGGCAGGGAATGGAGAAGTCCGCTCGCTATTCTCGTCGGCGCAAAGGGTTACCACGACCGGATTTTCGAGGATGGGCCTTACCCGCTGCAGCGCCGCTGATACGGACCGCGAGGCAGGCCCGTATGCACAAGAAGAACAGGGGATAATTGCAGACATCGCCGCGCTTGCTTCAGCTCTAGCCGATAGGGAAACGGGCGCCGAAGCGCCCGTTCTCAAGCTGCCTTGTCCCAGGCGGGAGCCAACCCTTCCGGGCTGACGATGCGACCATCGGGGTTCGCCAGCGCATGGATTGCAGACATTTCATCGGAAGAGAGTTCGAAATCGAAGATCGCCGCATTCTCCCGCGCGCGCTGTTCCGAGACGGTCTTGGAAAGCGCGATCACATCCTGCTGCACGATCCAGCGCAGTACAATCTGCGCGATCGACCTGCCATGCTTGGCGGCAATCGTCTTGAGCACTGTATCCTCGAATACCTTGCCGTCAGCCATGGCGTAATAGGCCGTCACCGATATATCGAGCTGCTTTGCAGCGCGCAGCACCGGCGTTTGATCGATATAGGGATGATACTCCACCTGGTTCGTCACGACTGGCAGACTGCTGAGCTTGACGGCCTCCCGCATCAGATCGGTATTGAAGTTCGACACGCCGATATGGCGCACCTTGCCCGCCTTCGCCACTTCGTTCAGTGCGCCGATCTGCTCGGCGAGCGGTACGGCCTGGTTCGGCCAATGAAGCAGCAGAAGGTCGACATAATCAGTCTTCAACTTCTTCAGGCTCTCGTCGACCGACGCAAGGAAGGCACCACGCTTGTAGTTCTCGACCCAGACCTTGGTCGTCAGGAAGATATCGCCGCGAGCGACGCCGGAATGGCGAATGCCTTCGCCGACCTCGGCCTCGTTGCCGTAGATCTGCGCGGTGTCGATGTGGCGATAGCCATTGGCGAGCACGTGCGAGACCATGCGTTCGGCGTCGGGTCCCGGCACGCGGAACGTACCAAAGCCGAGGGCGGGGATGGCGGCGCCATTGGTGCTGACGTATTTCATGCTGTTTCCTTTCAAGTCTGAGAGATCAGGCCGCGCTGCAGGCAGCGGCAGCATTCGGGATGGAGCGGCGGTCGAGCGCACCGCTCCTGATGGTGAGGCCTAGGGCAACGGTGACGAGCGCGGCGGCAACGAAGGGCGTGGCGCCNAGCCCGAAGCGGGATTCGACGACCAGACCGCCGATCCAGGCGCCCATGGCGATGCCGAGGTTGAAGGCGGCGATATTGAGCGCCGAGGCGACATCGACGGCGTTCGGCTGCAGCTGACGTGCAAGCTGCACGACATAGAGCTGCAGGCCGGGCACATTGGCGAAGGACAGGAAGCCGAGGATTGCAAGCGTCGGGATCGTCAGCCAGGGCGAGACAGCGGTGAAGCCAAAGAGCACCAGCACGAGTGCTTGAGCGATGAACAGGAAGGTAAGAGCCTTGACCGGATCACGGTTGGAGATGCGCCCGCCGACGACGTTGCCGACGGCAATCGCCACGCCATAGAGCATCAGGATCAGGCCGACGGCCGAGGAGGCAAAACCGGTAACTTGCTCGAGGATCGGCGCAAGGAAGGTGAAGGCAACAAAAGTGCCGCCATAACCGAGTGCCGTCATGGCGTAAACGAGAAGCAGCCGCCCCGTGGCAAGTACGCGGATCTGTTCACCGATGCTGGCCGGCGGAGCCTTCTTGAGGTTCGAAGGCAGNAGGAAGGCAATGGCTGCGAAGGCAACGATACCGAGACCGGCAACGGCAGCAAAGGTGGTGCGCCAGCCGAAAGTCTGGCCAATGAACGTGCCGAGCGGAACGCCGGTGACGATCGCAACCGTCAGGCCCATGAACATCATCGCAATAGCCGACGCCCTTCGGTTCTCCGGCACAAGATCGGCAGCGATGGTGGAACCGACGGAAAAGAAGACGCCGTGCGCAAAGGCAGAGACGACGCGGGCAATCAGCAGCACTTCATAACCGGGGCTGAGCGCCGCGATGATGTGACCGATAATAAAGAGCGCCATCAGCCCAAGCATGAGCGGCTTGCGCTCGATCCGTCCGGTCAACGCCGTCAGGATCGGTGCGCCGAAGGTGACACCCAGCGCATAGACGCTGACGATGAGGCCGGCGAGCGGCAGGGTGATGTGAAGGTCGGTGGCAACCGTCGGCAGCAGGCCGACGATGACGAATTCCGTCGTGCCGATCGCGTAAGCCGCAATCGTCAATGCAAAGAGAGCGAGTGGCATGAGAGTGACCCGATGATTGGTTCTTGTTCGGGTCGGAATATGGGCGTGGCGCACTTCCTCGATAATTGCCTATAATAGCTCAACAGTTGTGAATTGAATTCAAGATAGGAAACGGATGGATAACCGCATCGGCGAGATGGATGTNTTCGTGCAGGTGGCCGAACTGCAAAGCTTCTCGGCCGCTGGCCGCAAGCTCAAGCTTTCGCCCTCCGCCGTCAGCAAGCTCGTCACCCGGCTCGAGGACCGTCTCGGCACNCGTCTTCTGGTGCGCACGACCCGCGCCCTGCAACTGACGCCAGAGGGCGAAATCTATCTCGAACGCTCCCGACGCATCCTCGCCGACATCGAGGAAACGGAACGCGCCGTCGCAGCAGGCGGCACGACGGTGGCTCGAGGACGCCTGCGCGTGAGCACCTCGGTCGCCTTTGGCGTTCGCTACATCGTGCCGCTGGTGCCCGATTTCCTGAAGCTTTATCCCGAGGTCGACCTCGACCTCGCNCTCAGCGATGGCATTATAGATATCATCGGCGAACGCGCCGATATCGCCATCCGTTCGGGCGCCTTGCGCGATTCCTCACTGAAGGCGCGCAAGCTCCTCGAAAGCCGCCGCGTTATCGTTGCCTCACCCGGCTATCTGAAACGGCAAGGCATCCCGGAAAGCCCTGAGGATCTCGATCGTCACAACTGCCTGACCTTCAGCTTCCGCTCGACCTCTGAGGAATGGCCATTCCGCAATCCCGAAAATGGCGGCCGCTTCTCGAGACCCGTCTTTGGCAACCTCGAAACCAACAACGGACCGACGGCTCGCAGCCTTTGCCTCGCCGGCCTTGGCCTTTCTCGTGTCGGTCAGTTCCATGTACAGCCGGATATTGATGCCGGAACGCTGGTGCCCGTATTGGAAACCTATAATCCTGAAGATATCGAACTCATTCACGCCGTTTATCCCGGTCACGAACATCTTGCCGCACGTATCCGGGCCTTCATCGATTTCCTGGTCGAGAACATTCATTGAGGAAGACCTCCGTCATTCCCCTGTCACGGCTCAACGATAGCGAGCGCTCCATGCCGATAGAAATCCATCCGCCGCGCCAAAGCTGGGCCGACGACTTCGCAAGTTTGAAGCGGNCCATNCTGCGCGCAGCACCCGCCGGTGCCNCACTCCATCANATCGGCTCCACCGCCGTGCCCGGACTTGTCGCAAAGGATATCATCGACATCCAGGTGAGTGTCGATGCTCTTGAGCTGGTCGATAGAACAGCGTTCGAACGCGAGGGGTTCGAGAGCCGCTCGATCGTAACCGATCACTGTCCACCAGGTCTCGATCTGGCAGATGGCGAGCTGAGAAAGCTGTATTTCAAAAACAGGGGCCGGCCCGCGAATATCCATGTTCGTGAAAGGGGCCGCTTCAATCAGCGCTATCCGCTTTTATGCCGGGATTTCCTGCGCGCTCATCCGACGGCGGCAGCAGCCTACGGGCTGATCAAGCAACGCCTCGCCGGCTTTTTCCCTGACAATGCCGAAGCCTATTACGATATCAAGGATCCGGTTTTCGATATCATCATGGAGGGCGCCTACGACTGGGCAAAGCTCACCGGCTGGAGTGAACCACCAGNCGACTGAAAGCGGGACTTGTCGGGAAATATCAGCGCCGGCCAAGAAGAACCCGCCGACGAGAGATAAAGCGCGATCCACACAACCGGTGGAAACTTTCGATCCTGGGCGCCTACGAAAGTAGGTGGGCGCCGTATGTCCAGACCCACGAGCCCGGACAGGGACAGCTCCCTAAGGATCGGGTATGGCCCCGAGGATTCATTGTTCCTGTCGAGAAGCACAGACCGCGTGAGCGAATATAGGGACATTTGCAGCACCGCACCAGTGGGGCAGCACCGCTCTCCCAAATTAATTAAGCTCGGCCGGCGTACGGCCGTTCAGCTTGTCGGTAATGCCCTGAATACGGCTCGTGACCTCCGAAAGCGCCACTGCAATGCCTTCTTCCGTGCGAGCGGTGGCGGCAATTACCGTGTCCCGGTTGCTGCGGAGCGACTCCAACTCCGATTCCAGCCCGGCAACGCGTCGCGTCAGCTCCGAGATCTCGTCCATCACCATGATGCCGGCCATGACGGTGATCCTGAGATCGCCGATTTCGCCGAACTGACCCTTGAGATGGCCGACATAACGGTCGAAACGAACTGCGAGGTCGGTCAGATGATCTTCCTGCCCCTCTTCGCAGGCCATGCGATAGGCCTTGCCGTCGATCGTAACCGTTACCTGCGCCATGTCATCATGTCCTCTTAGCGGTCAAGAACCGCGCGGATCGTTTCCATCGCCGTCACCAGACGCCGCGAAACCTCGCGATTGACCTCTTCCAGCCGGTTCGCGCGGAATTCGGCCTGGTCGAGCTCCTGGGCAAGGCGNGAGCGGTCGGCATGCACNCGGCGGACTTCGCCTTCGATCTCGCCCTGCTCACGCTGGCGCTCGATGCGCATGTCGACNGCATTCTCGAGGCCCGAGATTGCCTGTTTGAGCTCCGTAAGCGCAGCTTCGATGATGTTGCCATTAGGCGTCATGTCTTTTCCGGTTCCCCGCACAAGACCCGCGAATCGGCCTCTGNCGCCGACCCTGTATTTTCAAGAGGATATGCAGCTAGGCTGGAGCGCGTCAATAAAGCCCCTCGGCTACCCCCTGCCCTATTCTGTGGATGAGCGATTTACACAAGCCTGTCACACAAGATTCGTCTTTTGTAAAACTTGACGGTCAAATGTCAAAAATCGTCGCACCCGGCCTCCAAACGGCTTCCATTTTGTTGACTTGGCCGTTCCAACTGGTATGTCTCGACCGCTCTCATTGATGGTCTTGGCAGGCTCGAGGCCATCCTCAAACCCGGAACTAGCGGAAAAGCCATGACCTCACGCGAACAAAACGACCGGATGGCGAATGCGATCCGTTTCCTCTCCATGGATGCTGTCGAAAAGGCGAATTCCGGCCACCCGGGCATGCCGATGGGCATGGCGGATGTGGCAACTGTCCTCTTTACCAAATATCTCCGCTTCGATCCCCAGAAGCCGCACTGGCCGAACCGCGACCGCTTTGTTCTCTCTGCCGGTCATGGCTCGATGCTGCTCTACTCGCTTCTCTATTTGACCGGCTATCCGGACATGTCGGTCGAGGACTTGAAGCAGTTCCGTCAGCTCGGCTCCAAGACCGCCGGCCATCCGGAATATGGCCATGCCACCGGCATCGAAACGACCACTGGCCCGCTCGGCCAAGGCATTGCCAATGCCGTCGGCATGGCGATCGCCGAGCGCAAGCTGCGCGACGAGTTTGGTCCGGAATTGCAGGACCACTACACTTACGTCATCAATGGCGATGGCTGCCTGATGGAAGGCATCAGCCACGAAGCGATCGCGCTTGCCGGCCACCTGAAGCTCAACAAGCTGATCCTCTTCTGGGACAACAACTCGATCACCATCGACGGCGCCGTTTCCCTGTCCGACTCGACCGATCAGGTCGCTCGCTTCAAGGCCGTTCACTGGAACACGATCGAGATTGACGGTCACGACCANGCCGCCATCGCCGATGCGATCGAAGCCGCCCACAAGTCTGACCGTCCGACCTTCATCGCCTGCAAGACGGTCATCGGCTTTGGCGCTCCGAACAAGCAAGGCACCCACAAGGTGCACGGAAACCCGCTCGGCGCCGACGAAATCGCCGCCACCCGCAAGGCGCTGAACTGGGAATACGAGCCCTTCGTCGTTCCCTCCGACGTNCTCGACGCATGGCGCGCCGCCGGCACCCGCTCTGACAATATCGTCAAGGCATGGGAAGAAACGCTGTCCAAGTCGCCGGCCAAGGCCGANTTCACCCGTCGTTTTGCCGGTGACCTGCCNGAAGGNTTCGACAAGGCTATCGACGACTACAAGAAGAAGCTTGCCGAAACCAAGCCGACGATCGCTTCCCGCAAGGCATCCGAAGATGCGCTCGAAGTCATCAACGGCTTCGTGCCGGAAACGCTCGGCGGCTCCGCTGACCTGACGCCGTCGAACAATACCAAGACCAGCCAGATGCATTCGATCACGCCGACGGATTTCGCCGGCCGCTATATGCACTGGGGCATCCGTGAGCACGGCATGGCCTCTGCCATGAACGGCATCGCACTCCATGGCGGTCTTATTCCTTACGGCGGCGGCTTCATGATCTTCTCGGATTATTGCCGCCCACCGATCCGCCTCGCCTCGCTCATGGGCATCCGTGTCATCCACGTCCTGACGCATGACTCGATCGGCGTTGGCGAAGATGGGCCGACGCACCAGCCGGTTGAACAGATCGCCGGCCTGCGTGCGGTGCCGAACCTGCGTGTCTTCCGCCCGGCCGACGCAGTCGAGACCGCGGAATGCTGGCAGATCGCCATGAAGAGCAAGGACCATCCGTCCGCTCTGGCCCTGACCCGTCAAAACCTGACGACCGTCCGCACCGAGTATAATCAGAAGAACCTCTGCGAACTCGGCGCCTATACGCTCGCCGGCAACGCAGATGCCAAGGTCACGATCTTCGCCTCGGGTTCGGAAGTGGAACTCGCCGTTGCCGCCCGTGCAACGCTTGAAGGCAAGGGTGTCAGCACCCGCGTCGTTTCCGTTCCCTGCACGGAACTCTTCTTCGATCAGCCGGAGGCTTACCGCAAGGAAATCCTCGGCAACTCGCCGGTCAAGATCGCCGTCGAAGCCGCCGTTCGCGAAGGCTGGGATGCCTTTATCGGTCCGGAAGGCACCTTCGTCGGCATGAAGGGTTTCGGCGCGTCCGGCCCGGCCAAGAAGGTGTTCGAGCATTTCGGCATCACGGCGGACGCCGTCGTCGCAGCAGCAGAAGCCAAGCTTTAAGGGAGTGCCTTCGGGCGCTTCCTCATCTATTATCCGCAATCCCAATCTCTAGGGAGTGAATGAACATGACAGTCAAGGTTGCCATCAACGGTTTCGGTCGTATCGGCCGCAACGTTCTTCGCGCCATCGTCGAATCCGGCCGTACGGACATCGAAGTCGTCGCCATCAACGACCTCGGCCCGGTCGAGACCAACGCCCACCTGCTGCGTTACGACTCCATCCACGGTAAGTTCCCGGCCGAAGTGAAGGTCGAAGGCGACACGATCGTCGTCGGCGGCGGCAAGCCTATCAAGGTCACCGCGATCAAGGATCCGGCAACCCTTCCCCACAGGGAATTGGGTGTCGACATCGCGATGGAATGCACGGGCATCTTCACCGCCCGCGACAAGGCCGCTGCTCATCTGACGGCTGGTGCCAAGCGCGTCATCGTTTCGGCTCCTGCCGACGGCGCTGACCTGACCGTTGTCTTCGGCGTCAACCATGACCAGCTCACCAAGGAGCATCTGGTCATCTCCAACGCCTCCTGCACCACCAACTGCCTGGTGCCGGTCGTGAAGATTCTCGACGACGCCGTCGGCATCGACCACGGCTTCATGACCACTATCCACTCCTACACCGGCGACCAGCCGACGCTCGATACGATGCACAAGGATCTGTATCGCGCCCGCGCTGCTGCCCTCTCGATGATCCCGACCTCGACGGGTGCTGCCAAGGCCGTCGGCCTCGTTCTGCCGCACCTCAAGGGCAAGCTCGACGGCACCTCGATCCGCGTTCCGACCCCGAACGTTTCGGTCGTCGATTTCAAGTTCGTTGCCAAGAAGGCCACCACGGTCGGCGAAATCAACGAAGCGATCAAGGCTGCAGCAAACGGCAAGCTGAAGGGCATCCTCGGTTACACCGATGAGCCGCTCGTTTCCCGTGACTTCAACCACGACAGCCACTCCTCGATCTTCGCGACCGACCAGACGAAGGTCATGGAAGGCAACTTCGTGCGCGTCCTGTCCTGGTACGACAACGAGTGGGGCTTCTCCAGCCGCATGTCCGACACGGCTGTTGCCTTCGCCAAGCTCATCTAAGCGTCAGGCATCAAGATCAGGAAGCGGCTCGGGAAACCGGGCCGTTTTCATTTGGGCGATCGATCAGGAGATGGAAGAGCATGGCGCAACTGACTATTCGCAACGCGACTGTTGATGACGCCGATGAACTCTGCGGGCTCATCAATGAAATCATCGAAGCGGGCGGCACGACTGCCCTCGAGGATCGCTTTTCGCCCGAACTTTTGGCCGACTGGTTCATATCCGGCGAATTCGCCCTCATCTGCCATGTGGCGCAGGCAGGGTCCGGCCTCGCCGGCTTTCAGTTCCTCAGCCGTTACGGCGATTTGCCGAAGGGGTGGGCCGATATCGGAACTTTCGCGCGGCTGAACCCGAAGATCCCAGGCGTCGGCACTGCCCTGTTTGCCGCGACACGCTCTGCAGCCATGGAACGCAGTATCGAAATCATCAACGCAACCATCCGCGCCGACAACATTGGCGGGCTGGCCTACTACGAGAAGATGGGGTTCCGTACCTATAACACGCTGAAGAAAGTACCGCTCAAGGACGGTACGCCCATGGACCGAATTCAGAAGCAATTTCAGGTGACGAAAAATGGAAGCGGCCTCTAACGGTCTCATCAACAAAAAGTGTGGCGCTCCCTCTGCCTGCCCTGCTCTCGCCTGATTTCCTCATACATTCTTTATAGAGACTTTTTCCAATAGCATTCTTTTCTGGCCCTCACCCCAAGGGCCGTCCAGCAGCATGACGCAGCAATGCAGCCGAGGTTAAGCCGCAAGGCCTACCCTTCTGCTGTTTTTTGCCGTTTACTGAAAGATCGTGCTGGACGTTGGGGGATAGGNCGGGGCGGCTGCGGGATGGCGTGACGAAGCGAAAGGGGTAGGCATGGAAGCGTTTTATATCGTGGTGCTGGTTGCGACGGCGCTCGTGCTTCTTGCGGCCTTCTCGAGCCTGCTTGCGTTCCGCTTCGGCGCTCCTCTCCTGNTGCTGTTTCTGATGATCGGGCTTGCNGCCGGCGTCGATGGNCTCGGCATCGAATTCAGCAACAACTACCTCGCCTATATTCTGGGCTCCATCGCGCTTGCGATTATCCTTTTCGATTCCGGCTTCGGTACACCGATGCAGGC
>JGI25159J45721_1000470_pt1 | contig 18595 bp, 17 predicted proteins | sample AraplaMF_Cvi_mLB_FD_45721 | JGI IMG/M metagenome (IMG submission 45721)
CTGTCCGCCTATGGGAATTTCGCGCCAGAAATGGCTGAAATCGCCAAGCGCTTCTTTGACGAACAATGGATCGACGCCCCCGTTCGCCCCGGCAAGGCGCCCGGTGCCTTTGCTCATCCGACCGTTCCGTCGGCCCATCCCTATGTACTCGTCAACTATATGGGCAAGCCGCGCGATGTGATGACGCTCGCCCACGAACTCGGCCACGGCGTTCATCAGGTTCTTGCCGGCGCGCAAGGCGCCCTCATGTGCCAGACGCCACTGACGCTCGCCGAAACAGCTTCCGTCTTCGGCGAGATGCTGACCTTCCGCGCGCTNCTCGAACGCACNAGCGACAAGCGCGAGCGCAAGGCCATGCTTGCCCAGAAGGTCGAGGACATGATCAACACGGTCGTACGCCAGATCGCCTTCTACGAGTTCGAGCGCAAGGTCCACACCGCCCGCAAGGCCGGTGAATTGACCGCCGACGATATCGGCGAACTCTGGCTTTCCGTCCAGTCGGAAAGCCTCGGCCCGGCGATCAAGATTTCCGAGGGTTATGAGACCTACTGGGCCTATATCCCCCACTTCATCCACTCTCCCTTCTATGTCTACGCCTATGCCTTCGGCGACTGCCTGGTGAACTCGCTCTATGCCGTCTATCAGAAGGCCGAGAAGGGCTTTCAGGACAAGTATTTCGACATGCTGAAGGCCGGCGGCACCAAGCATCATTCCGAACTGCTGAAGCCCTTCGGCCTGGATGCGACGGATCCTTCCTTCTGGAGCAAGGGCNTGTCGATGATCGAAGGCTTGATCGACGAACTTGAGGCACTNGACAAGGCATAAGACCGCCGAAACCTGCAGTTTCGCTGGAAAAGGCAATGGCAGCCTCTGAACCTTTCATCCTGTTCCGGGACGACACGACCGGCGAAGTCATGCTCTTCGCCGGTCCGGCCAGCATGATCATCGCCCGCACGAAGGCGGAATTCCTGCCGGCGCTCAAGCGGATGGAAGAGGCGCGACAGGCAGGCAAATGGCTTGCCGGCTATATCGCTTACGAAGCCGGTCATCTCTTCGAAGAAAAGCTTGCTCCCTTCGCTGAGGACAACCGCAAGACACCGCTGCTGNTGTTCGGCGTCTTCGATGCNCCNCAGCCGGACGGTCATCCTCTCGCAAGGCCGCGGCAGCGGCANGAAAACGAGGAATTCCTGACCGCACCGAGGGCCGGCTGGAATTTCGATATATATAAAGAGCGTTTCGACCGCCTGCANCGGCATCTGCGCCTCGGCGATATCTATCAGGCCAACCTGACCATGCCGATCGTGGCCCGCTGGAGCGGCGATCCGCTGGCCGCCTTCTGGTCGCTGATCGATCGACAGCCCGTGAAATATGGCGCGTTTGCCGATCTCGGCGGCCCCATCATTCTTTCCCGTTCACCGGAGCTGTTTTTCCGCACCGACGAAGATGGCTGGATCGAGACGCACCCGATGAAAGGTACGGCCAAACGCGGTGTGACGTCGGCCGAAGATGCCGAAATCGTTGAAGCGATGAGGGCCGATATCAAGACGCAAGCGGAAAACCGCATGATCGTCGACCTCTTGCGCAACGATATCTCGCGCATCACCAAAGTCGGCACGCTGGACGTTCCAAAACTCTTCGAAATCGAGACCTATCCGACCGTCCACCAGATGGTCAGCCACGTTCAGGCGAAGCTCCTGCCCGATCTTTCCATCCGCGACATCTTTGCCGCCCTTTTTCCCTGCGGCTCGATAACAGGTGCGCCGAAGATCCGCGCCATGGAAATCCTGCACGACCTAGAGGACGGTCCGCGCGATGCCTATTGCGGCGCAATCGGCATGATCTCGCCCGGCGGCGCGATGCGCTTCTCCGTCGCCATCCGTACCATGACGCTGTTTGACGGCGGCAAAGCAGTCTTCAATGTCGGCGGCGGCATCGTCTTCGATTCCACAGCTGAAGCCGAATATGAGGAATGCCTGCTCAAGGCCCGCTTTGCCGTCGGCGACCAATGGATTGCCCGATGACAGATTTTTCGCTGATCGAAACCCTGCGCTGGCAACCTGACGAAGGCTTCATTCGCCTCCGTCTTCATCTCGCCCGCCTCTCCCGCTCCGCCCGTCGCATCGGTTTTCCCGAGCCGATGGACGTGGTCGCGAAGCTGGAAGCGGCGGTAATCGAAGAAAAGGGACCTCGCCGTATCAGGCTGACTTTCGATCGAGAGGGTAGGATCGACGTTACCACCGCCCCCTTCACGCCACTGCCGCAAGATACAATCTGGAAACTCCGTCTCGCCGGCACACGTCTCGATTCCACTGACAAGCTGCTGCGCATCAAGACCACGCGCCGGGCTGTGTATGAAGCGGCGCGTGCCGAGTTCCTGCAGCAGCAGGCGGATGAAGTCATCATGCTCAACGAGCGGCAGGAAGTATGCGAGGGAACCATCACTTCCGTCTTCCTTGATGACGGCTCCGGCATCCTCAGGACTCCGCCGATCTCCTGCGGCCTGCTCGCCGGTGTGTTGCGCACCGAACTCATCTGCCAGCGCAAGGCCCGCGTCGGCCGCATCACGCCCGACGAGTTGGACGCAGGTACGCTTTTCGTTGGAAATTCGTTGCGCGGGCTGATCCGCGCCTCGCTGCAAAAGGACTGACCATGCTGATCCTCGCCCTGACCTATGTGAAGCCGAACGAAGAGGCCGACAAGCATATGGAGCCGCATATGGCCTGGGTGAAGGAGGGATATGCCAGGGGCTGGTTCCTCGCCTCCGGCCGCAAGGTGCCCCGCACCGGCGGCGTCATTCTCGCCGTTGGCGAGCGTGCGGAGATCGAAGGCTACGTTGCGGCCGATCCCTTCACCATCCACGGTGTTGCCGAATATGACATAATGGAAGTCGCGCTGACGACAGTGACGGAAGGACTGGAGGCTCTCAAGCGCTGAAGCGCTGAGTAGCAAACCGCACGCCAATCGTCAGGCTCGAAAAGGAACGGCGATGAAACGTCCGACCTGCACGTCCCCAACCTATACACCTTACGACGGCTCGGCCCGACCCTTCACGATCGGCCTGATGCCGCTCGATATCGCCCGCTGGATCGAGCCTGACGACGATCTCGAACGTTATATCAAGGAAAAGACGCGTCTGGCGGATGATTGCTTCGACGCCGTCTTCGTCGCAGAGGATGGGACGGAAGCTGCCCAGCAGGAGGCGCTGGATATTCTCCTCGCTCACCTTGCCGATCAGCATCCCGGAATGCTCCAGCCTGACGCTTCCAATCTGCCGCCGCTCTTCAAGGCCGGTTCGCTCATCCAGGACGATCTCGTCCTGATGCGCCGCAAGGCTGATGGCTGGCATCTCGTCGCCGCCCATGTCGCCTTTCCCTCCTCATGGTCGCTGCGCGAGAAATTCGGACGGCCGATGCATGAAATCCACGCCGATGTGCCGGGCTTCGGCGAAGGCACCCGCAATGCAACACTGATTACTCGCATCTTCGACAGCCTGCAGATCGCCCAGCCGGTCGAGCGGCTGAACTGGTCGGTCAACGCCACCGCCGATCTCTTCCTCCCCGTCTCGAAACATCGCCGGCCACCCTATGCCGAGGCCTTCACACTTGAAGAGCGCTTCGTCCGCGTCGAACGCCAGACCCTTCGCAAGCTGCCTGTGTCGGGCGACATTCTCTTCACCATCCGCATCTATATCGATCCGATCGCCGTCATCGCCCGCCATCCGCAGGCGCAAAAGCTCGCATCAAGCTTTGCCGATCAGCTGGAGGCGCTCGACGACCNGCAGACGGCCTACAAAGGGCTGAGCCTGCAACGGACGGAACTCGTGCGGAAATTGCGCGCGGTTTGCAGCGCCGATATTTGACCTTTGCGGGGGGAACACTCTTTATTGTGACGCCATTTTGTGGTTAGAGCCGGTCACCTCGCGAGCTTCGCGGCATCTTCACATGAATTCTTTAGGCTGAAGGCCTTCCTTCCCTTCCAACAGGAGAAAAGAATGACGGAACAGAACTATCCGGTATATGGCGAAATTACCGGTCCGATCGTCATGATCGGCTTTGGCTCAATCGGCCGCGGCACGCTGCCCCTGATCGAGCGCCACTTCAAATTCGACAAGAGCCGGATGGTTGTCATCGACCCGCGCACGGACGATGCTCACATTCTGGAAAAGCATGGCGTCAAACATATCCAGGCGCATGTGACGAAGGACAACTACAAGGAGCTGCTGAAGCCGCTCCTGACTGAAGGCGAAGGCCAGGGTTTCTGCGTCAACCTCTCGGTAGATACNTCCTCGCTCGATATCATCAAGCTCTGCCGCAAGCTNGACGTGCTCTATATCGATACCGTCGTCGAGCCCTGGCTCGGCTTCTATTTCGACAAGGACATGAAGAACGAAGACCGCACCAACTATGCGCTTCGGGAAACCGTTCGCAAGGAAAAGGCCAAGAACCCCGGCGGCACGACTGCCGTCTCCACCTGCGGCGCAAACCCGGGCATGGTCTCCTGGTTCGTCAAGCAGGGGCTTTTGAACCTTGCGCGTGACATGGGCCTGAAGTTCGACGAGCCGGGCCAGGACGACCGCGAAGAATGGGCAAAGCTCATGAAGAAGGTCGGCGTCAAGGGCGTCCACATCGCCGAACGCGACACCCAGCGCACCATTCATCCGAAGCCGCTCAACGTCTTCTGGAACACNTGGTCCGTCGAAGGCTTCATCTCTGAAGGTCTGCAGCCGGCAGAACTTGGCTGGGGCACCCATGAAAATTGGATGCCGAAGAACGCCAANAAGCACAAGAAGGGCAACAAGGCCGCCATCTACCTCGAACAGCCCGGCGCCAACACCCGCGTTCGCACCTGGTGCCCGACGCCCGGCCCGCAATACGGCTTCCTCGTCACCCATAACGAGTCGATCTCGATTGCCGACTTCTTCACGGTCAGGGACAAGGACGGCGACGTTACCTATCGTCCGACCTGCCACTACGCCTACCATCCGGCCAACGACGCGGTTCTGTCGCTGCATGAGATGTTCGGCAACGGCGGCAAGGCACAGCCGGTTCTCCACGTTCTCGACGAGAACGAGCTGGTCGACGGCGTCGACGAGCTCGGCGTCCTGCTCTACGGCCATGACAAGAACGCCTACTGGTACGGTTCGCGCCTGTCTCTGGAAGAGACCCGCCGCATTGCCCCCTACCAGAACGCGACTGGTCTGCAGGTGACTTCTGCCGTTCTTGCCGGCATGGTCTGGGCTCTTGAAAACCCGAAGGCGGGCATCGTCGAAGCCGACGAGATGGATTACAAGCGCTGCCTCGAAGTGCAGTTGCCCTATCTCGGCCCGGTCGAAGGTCACTACACCGACTGGACCCCGCTCGACGGCCGCCCGGGCCTGTTCCCGGAAGACATCGACACCAAGGATCCGTGGCAGTTCAAGAACATCCTGGTTCGCTGAACCTGTCATACGTCTTCGAAGATGCCCGCTGTCAGGCGGGCATTTTTGTAACGCCTGCTGTCTAAATGCCGGCCGACCTCCGTCGAAGGCTTGCCTTCGTGGAAGGCCCGCGCCATGTTTTTGGCGGACTGTCGCGGATAGTTTCCGCCTAGATTCGCCGGGAGAAGCCCTATGAAAGTCAGAACTGGTCTCGTTCTTGCGGTTGCATCGGCAGCCCTNGCTGCCTGTGTTTCCTCCGGCCCACGCCCCCTTCCCGTCGCATCGGCACCCGCTCCTGCCGGTGTCGAGGGCACCTGGGCCGATCCGAACGGGATCGTCTCCACCTTCCAGTCCGGCACCTTCACGACGCGCACGACAGACAGCAACCAGCTTTTGGCCTCGGGCACCTATACCAATAAGTCGCCGACGCTGGTGGAAATCAACATGACCTCGCTAGTTCGCAACACCCAGTCGAAGGTCAATTGCGCGCTCGTCACGACGAGCCAGCTGAACTGCACCTCGGATGCCGGCGCACAGTTCGTCCTGAGCCGCCGCAGCTAAAAGAGCAGATAGGGCGAAGGCCAGGCGCCATGCGAGCTTTCGCCGGTTACCTCGTCCTGTTGCTCGCAACGCCGCTTGCCGCACTTGCGGTCATTTTGCCGGCTAATGTCTATCGTGCCCAAGGCATCGCCGCCCCAGATTGCGACGGTCCGCTGCAGGTTCTGATCTTTGCCCTGCCGGCTGTCCTGATCTACGGTGCAGGCGCGTTCGTCGCCTATCGGGCCCGCCGACGCGTTCACCGCATTCTTTCCCTTCTTTGCTTGATCGTTGCGCTCGCCACGTTTTCGAATATTGCAGCGGCCACACAGGAACTCTACCGAAACGCTGCAGCCGGTGATTGCGCAGGGTAACCGGCCGGCTTTTTTGCCTGGCTCCCCTTGGAAAGCCGCTCCCCTGGTCCAGCTTTCCCTTGCGGCTGTCCATCGTCTGATGGAACATCCGCCAGCCGGGAAACCGCCCCGGTGGATTATGGAAGGGGCTGGCGAGGATCAGGGGGATCTTCGCCCCTAATCAGGAGAACAGGGATGACGAAGTCTTTCAGCTTCGGTCTTNTGACCGCGTCTATTCTGGCGCTGAGTACGAGCGCCGCATTTGCGGATTACGAACTCAATATTCTTCATATCAACGATTTCCACTCGCGCATCGAATCGATCAACAAGTTCGATTCCACCTGCTCTGCCGAGGAAGAGGGCAAGAATGAGTGCTTCGGTGGTGCCGCGCGCCTGAAGACTGCGATCGACCAGCGCCGCCAGGCTTTGACGGGCAAAAACACGCTGCTGCTCAACGCCGGCGACAATTTCCAGGGCTCGCTGTTTTACACGACCTACAAGGGCGCAGCCGAAGCCGAGATGCTGAACATGATGAAGTTCGACGCGATGACCGTCGGCAATCATGAATTCGACGACAGCGAGGATGGGCTCGCGACCTTCCTCGACAAGGTGCAGTTCCCCGTCGTCACCGCAAACGTCAAGGCAAGTGCTGCCTCCAAGATCGGCGACCGTGTCAAGCCTTCGCTGGTTCTTGATGTCGGCGGCCAGAAGATCGGCATCGTCGGCGCTGTCACCAACGACACGCCCGAGCTCTCCTCCCCCGGCCCGAATGTGACCATTGCCGACGACGTCCAGAGCATTACGGCTGAAGTTCAGAAACTGAAGAGCGAAGGCGTCAACAAGATCATTGCGCTTACCCATGTCGGCTACCCGCGCGATCTCGCCATGATCGCCAAGATCCCTGATGTCGACGTGGTCGTCGGCGGCCATTCGCACAGCCTGCTGTCGAACACGGATCCGAAAGCCGAGGGCCCCTATCCGACGATGGTCGACAATCCCGGCGGCTACAAGGTGCCGGTGGTGCAGGCCGCCTCCTACAGCAAGTATCTCGGCGATCTCGTCGTCAATTTCGATGATAACGGCGTCGTCAAGGAAGCCAAGGGCGACCCCATCCTGATCGATTCCTCTTTCACGCCCGACTCGGCCGTCGCGGCACGCATTGTCGAACTGGCAAAGCCGATCGAAGAGCTGCGCAAGAAGGTGATCGGATCCTCGGAAGGCCCGATCGAGGGCGACCGCAAGGTCTGCCGCGTCAAGGAATGCTCGATGGGCAACCTGGTCGCCGATGCCATACTTGACCGCAGCAGGAACCAGGGCGTGACCATTGCCATCCAGAACGGCGGCGGCCTGCGTGCCTCCATCGACGGCGGCGACGTCACCCAGGGCGAAGTCATCACTGTGCTGCCCTTCCAGAATACGCTCGCAACCTTCCAGCTGACCGGTGCCGATATCGTCAAGGCGCTCGAAAATGGCGTCAGTCAGATTGACCAGGGCGCCGGCAGGTTCCCGCAGGTCGCCGGCCTGAAATTCACCTTCGACCAGTCGGAGCCGGTCGGCAGCCGCGTCAGCGACGTGCTGGTCAAGGACGGCGACAATTTCGTGCCGATCGACAATGCCAAGACCTATGGCGTCGCCACCAACAACTTCATGCGCGCCGGCGGCGATGGCTATGTCGCCTTCAAGGACGGCCAGAATGCCTATGACTTCGGTCCGGATCTGGCCGATGTGACGGCCGAATATATCGCCGCACACTCGCCCTATAAGCCCTACACGGACGGCCGCATCACTGAAATTGCGCAGGCTGTTTCGGAGCAGGCTCCGGCAGCTTCGGCTCCCGCTGCTCCCGCACCCGCGGCTCCGGCGCCTGCTGCGCCGGCCCCATCTGCAGAACCCGCACCGGCCCCTGCCACTCCCGCTCCGGCAGCCTCCACAGCCGCGGCACCCTCGACCCACGTCATCGCTGCCGGCGATACGTTCTGGGATCTCGCCAAAACCTTCTACGGCGACGGTGCCGAATGGCGCAAATTGTCGGAAGCCAATGGCAGCCCGAACCCGCGCCATTTGCGGATCGGCGAGGAAATCCAGGTTCCCGCCAAGTAAGACGATTTGTCCCGATCATGAGAGCCGGTCCGGGGTTCCCCGGGCCGGCTTTTCTTCTTATAGGGTGAACCGTGAGCGGCCGGCTGCGTATGAGCCGGCGAGGCACGAAAGCGCGTTGGGGCCAGAATGACAGATACTTCACTCCGCCCGGCGGATCATCCCGCCGTCAAATTCGGCAAGGTCGGCGTCCTGCTGGTCAATCTCGGCACGCCTGACGGCACCGATTACACNTCCATGCGCCGCTACCTGCGCGAATTCCTGACCGACAAACGCGTCATCGANTGGTCGCCCTGGAAGTGGTATCCGATCCTGTTCGGCATCGTACTCAACACGCGCCCGCAGAAAGTTGGCAAGGCCTATGAGACGATCTGGAACAAGGAGCTGAATGAAAGCTGGCTGCGCACCTATACCCGCAATCAGTCGGACTTCATGGCTGAACGCCTGAAGGACCTGCCAAACGTCAAAGTCGATTGGGCGATGCGCTACGGCACCCCTTCGATCCCCTCGCGCATCGAAGCGCTGAAGGATGAAGGCTGCGACCGCATCCTGCTCTTCCCGCTTTATCCGCAATATGCGGCCGCCACCACCGCAACCGTCAATGACAAGGCCTTCCAGAAGCTGCTCACCATGCGCTGGCAGCCGGCATTGCGCACGGTTCCTGACTACCATGACGACGAGACCTATATCGAAGCCCTGGCAAAATCCGTCGAGCAGCATCTCGCTACCCTCGACTGGAAACCGGAGATGCTTCTCGCCTCCTTCCACGGCATCCCGCTCTCCTATTTCCAGCAAGGCGATCCCTACTACTGCCAGTGTCAGAAGACAGGGCGCCTGCTGCGCGAGCGTCTGGGGCTCACCAAGGAGAACTTCATGGTCACCTTCCAGTCCCGTTTCGGGCCGGAAGAATGGCTGCAGCCCTATACCGACAAGACCGTCGAGAAGCTGGCGCAGGACGGTGTCAAACGCATCGCCGTCATGAACCCCGGCTTCGTTTCCGACTGTCTGGAAACACTGGAAGAGATCGCGGAGCAGGCCGCCCATTCTTTCAAGCACAATGGCGGCGAGCAGTTCGCACATATTCCCTGCCTGAACGACGGTGAAGACGGCATGCAGGTGCTGGAAAAAGTCGTGCGCCGCGAGCTGCTCGGCTGGGCTTGATCCCTGCGGCGCCAGATTTTCTGGCGCCTGCAATAGATAAAAGCGCCCTGCGCCCCAGATCTAAAGAATGGCCGGCAGGCGATTGCAATCGCGTCGCAGACACGACTGCATCCCGCACATTCACAGCCTCGTGCCTTATTGATCTGGACGCATTTGATGACTTCGGGTTTGAGAAAATTGATTGTCTTCGCCTGCTTGCTCGCTATCGCAGGGGGCGGTTATTTCGTTTGGGAGCGTTATCAGCGGATCTCTGCCAGCACCCCTCCGAAAGGCATCGTCGGGCAGGTCGCGTGTCAACTCCGCCTCGGCGATGTCAAAACCAGCAATCTGAGGCCGGACGATCAACCGTTTCTCACCAATTGCCTCATGGGCGGCTACATCACCAAGAGCGACCTTGACGACGTCGGCCTATCACCCTGATTTGACAGGCGCAGCCGTCATTCCTTCCTTGCAAATATCGTGCTAACTCACCACGTCAGTTAGGTGGGCTTAGGGAGGAATACATGCTGCTGGGCGGCTTCGATATCGTCGTGATCGTATTGGTGATTTTTGTCATCATGGTGCTCTTTGCGGGTATCAAGACGGTTCCTCAGGGCTATCGCTATACGATCGAGCGTTTCGGCCGCTACACACGCACGCTGGAACCGGGCCTCAACCTGATCACCCCTTTCATTGAGCGTGTCGGCGCCAGGATGAACGTGATGGAACAGGTGCTGAGCGTGCCGACCCAAGAGGTGATTACCAAGGATAATGCTTCGGTCTCAGCCGATGCCGTGTCCTTCTACCAGGTGCTGAATGCCGCTCAAGCCGCCTATCAGGTCTCCAATCTGGAAAATGCAATCCTGAACCTCACCATGACCAACATCCGCTCCGTCATGGGCTCGATGGACCTNGACGAACTGCTCTCCAATCGCGATGCAATCAACGACCGGCTGCTGCGTGTTGTCGANGAAGCTGTGCATCCCTGGGGCATCAAGGTTACCCGCGTTGAGATCAAGGACATCCAGCCNCCGCGCGATCTCGTTGACGCGATGGCCCGCCAGATGAAAGCCGAGCGCGAGAAGCGTGCTCAGGTGCTGGAAGCCGAAGGTTCGCGCAACGCGCAGATTCTGCGAGCCGAGGGCGCCAAGCAATCCGCCATCCTCGAGGCCGAAGGCCAGCGCGAAGCCGCCTTCCGCAACGCTGAAGCCCGTGAGCGCCTAGCCGAGGCCGAGGCCAAGGCGACGCGCATGGTCTCCGAAGCCATCGCCGTTGGCGACGTACAGGCGATCAACTATTTCGTTGCACAGAAATATACGGAAGCGCTGGCATCGATCGGCCAGGCGAACAATGCCAAGGTTGTGCTGATGCCGATGGAGGCTTCCTCCATTCTCGGTTCGCTTGCCGGTATCGGTTCGATCGCCCGCGAAGTCTTTGGCGACGGCAACAATCCGCCGCCGCCACGCCCGCGTCCTGGTCCGGTGCGTTCGACGCCTCCGGTCGCCCCACTTCCGCCCAGTCCCTTCAATCCCAGTTCGGAGCGATGAGCGATGTTGGCGAAGATCGTCGGCGAACTTGGACCGTGGAGCTGGTGGGTGGCAGGTCTCGTGCTGCTCGCCGCCGAAATGGTCGTGCCCGGCTTTTTCCTCGTCTGGATCGGGCTTGCGGCACTTGCCGTCGGCGTTCTGTCGCTTCTCTTCTGGGATGCCGCCTTCTGGGTCTGGGAACTTCAGGCGATCCTCTTCGCCATCCTGGCGGTCGCTGCAACATTCATTGGAAGGCGGCTGACTTTGCGTAACGACAGGACGGACGAGCCGTTCCTCAATCAGCGCGGCGCGAGCCTTGTTGGTCGTACCGCGACACTACACGAACCGATCCGCGAAGGCCGCGGCCGNATTCGTCTCGACGACACGATGTGGCAGGTCATGGGGCCGAATCTTCCGGCCGGAACACAGGTCAGGGTCGTTTCCAGCAGCGGCCGCGACCTGACGGTGGAACCGACCTGATCAGGCGACTCCGATCCGCAAGAGATCGTGGAAATGAACGAGCCCGATCGGCCGTTGATCGTCGTCGACNACGATAAGCGCACCGATCTTATATTGTTCGAGCAGCGCCANGGCCGCAGTTGCCAGGATCGTCGGCCTCACAGTCTTCGGNGCCTGCGTCATGATGTCGTCGACTATCAGCTCTGCGAGATTGCGGTTGAGATTGCGGGACATGTCACCATCCGTGACGATNCCGCAAAGCCGGCCCTCCGCATCCAGAACGCCGACACAGCCGAAATGCTTGTGCGACAGCACCCTGATTGCGTCAGGCACGGACGTGCCCTTGGAGACGAGCGGCAGGCGGTCACCGGTATGCATGACGTCGGCGACATGCATCAGGCTGGCACCCAGCTTGCCGCCGGGATGGAAGACATGGAAGTCCGTAGCAGTGAAGCCGCGCGCGTCCAGAAGCGCGATCGCCAGGGCATCGCCGAGCGCGAGCTGCATCATTGTCGACGTGGTCGGCGCCAGCCCGTTGGGGCAGGCCTCTTCCTCATTGGGAATTAACAGAGCAATATCCGCAGCAGTCGCCAGCGAGGACCGCGGGCTGCAGGTCATGGCGATCAGCGGAATGGAAAAACGGCGCGTGTAGGAAATGATGCTTTTCAGCTCCGCGCTCTCGCCGCCCTTCGAGATTGCGAGCACGACGTCGTCGCCGGCAATCATGCCNAGGTCGCCGTGATTGGCTTCCGCCGCATGCACGAAAAAGGCTGGCGTACCCGTTGAAGCGAAGGTGGCAGCAATCTTCGTGCCGATATGGCCGCTCTTGCCGACGCCGGTCACGATCACGCGGCCGGTATTCTCGCCAATCACCTCGACCGCTCGGGTAAAGGGTCCGGCCAGCCCATCATCGAAAGCACGCTCGAGTGCTTCCAGGGCGCGCCTTTCAATGCTGACGGTGCGCTTACCCGACTCCAGAACGCTGTTTTCGACGAGTTTTACCGCTCTTCTGATCATGGCAATGCGTTAGACCTTTTCACTTTACCTGTCCACCCGACAATCTTTCCCATGTATGAACACGCNGCCTGCGCGGCAACGAATGATTAACCACAAGGCTTTACGCTTGGGTAAGACTTCGAAGCATTTCAGGCGCGGATTGAATGGGCCAGGGAAAACAGACGAGCAGTGTGACGCCGCTCCGCGCCATGAGCCGTGCCGTCTCCATCACGGCTATCGGCTTGCTGCTCGTGCCCTCAGCTTTCGCGCAGCAGATCACGTCACAGCAACAATCGGCAGGCACGGCAAATTCCCGCACCGCGGCCACGTCAGCCACACAGCGCAGCGGCGCCGGCAACGTGGCGCCGGACGGCGGTGGCGCGGGCGATGATACGACCGCCCCTGCCAGCACCTCGGCACAGGCACAGGACGCAGACAGCGCAATAGCACCCACTCGATCCCCGCTGCCCGACGACGAGATCACCGGTTCGATCCTGGACGAGGATATGCGCAGGCTGAACACCCGCGAGCCCCGCCTCGACGAGACACAGGCACGCAAGGTATCTGAGAGCGTCTCGACCGAGCAGACGCCGGGGATCCCGCTCGGCAGCTTTGTACTGCGCCCGAGCGTCACGCAAACGATCAACACCGAAACCACGAAGGATGGCGGCACGAAAAAAAGCCGCGGTTTTCTCGAAACCGACATGGGCGCGACGCTGACCTCCGACTGGAGCCGGCATCAGCTGACCGTGACCTCCGAAGGAGCCTGGCAGCAGAACATCAGCGGTGAGGGTGAAGAACAGCCATCCTTCAAGATCGATGGCGATCTGCGGCTGGATCTGACGCGCGACACCGTCGGCCACATCACCGGCGGCTATAATTTCTACCGCGAAGACACGGATGATCCGGATGCGATCACCAACGCCGATCAGCAATCCGATGTACAGGAGTTTACCGGCGGCGCGTCCATCGAGCACGACTTCGGCATCTTGCGCGGAACCGCCGCGCTCGCACTCTCCCGCGCGATCTATTCGGACGCCGAGCTTTCGAACGGTACGACAGTTTCGATGAGCGACCGCAACGAGACTACGGGGACCGTGCGCGGCCGCATCGGCTACGAACTGTCACCCGCCCTCATTCCGTTTATCGAAGCGTCTATCGGCAAGACGAATTACGATGAACGCACCGATTCATCGGGTTACCGGCGTTCGGGAGACAGCTACGGCGGCAAGGGCGGCGTGCAGGTCGATATGGGCGAAAAACTCAAGGGCGAGGTCGCAGTCGGTTATGCGACGGCGGATTTCGACGACAGCCGCCTGAAATCGATCGACACGGCAACACTCGATGCAAGCCTGCTCTGGTCGCCGATCCGCGGAACGAATGTCAATCTGGATCTGCAGACCAGCATCCAGCCGTCGACGGCGGCGGGCGAAAGCGGCTATGTCTCGCATCAGCTGACGACAACGGTCGATCATCAGCTGCGCGACAATCTGGTAACGACGGTTATCGGCGGGGTGACGCTACGCGACTATCCAAGCGGCAGCACGATAAGCGACGAGACGGTTTACACCGCCTCGACTGGTCTTATCTGGAATATCAACCGATACCTCGATTTCACCAGCACGCTTGGCTACGAGCTGACGACCCGCAAGGAAGGCGACGACTCGCAGCAATGGCGAGCCGGCGTCGGTCTCAAATTGAAGCGCTGAACAACCTTACTTCAGGCGGGCGAGCAGGTTCTTGAAACCGTCTTCGACGGTCGGGCGGATATCCGCGCGCTCAAGAGCAAAAGCAACGTTGGCGAGGATGAAACCGTCCTTTGCGCCGCAATCGTATGTCTCGCCCTTGAAGTGGTAGCCGGCGAAATCCTGTTCCTTCAGCAGTTTCAGCATGCCGTCGGTGAGCTGGATTTCGTTGCCGGCGCCGCGCTCCTGGGTCTCCAGGATCTTGAAGATTTCCGGCTGCAGGATGTAACGGCCGTTGATGAAGAAGTTGGACGGAGCCGTACCCTTGGCCGGCTTCTCGACCATGCCGGTGATGCGGAAACCTTCGCCGACGGATTCGCCAACGCCGACGATACCGTATTTGTGTGCCTGGTCGGGAGCGCATTCCTCGACGGCGATGATGTTGCCGCCGCTNTGCTCATAGAGATCGATCATGCCCTTCATGCAGCCTTTNTGATCCTTCATGATCATGTCGGGCAGAAGCAGGGCGAAAGGNTCGTCGCCGATGATCTCGCGGGCGCACCAGACGGCGTGGCCGAGGCCGAGCGGCTCCTGCTGACGGGTAAAGCTCACCGTGCCTGCCTTGGGAAGCTGCTGCTGCAGGAGGGTGATTTCCGCCTTCTTGGCGCGCTCCTTGAGCGTCTGCTCAAGTTCGAAATGAATATCGAAGTAATCTTCGATGACATGTTTGTTACGACCAGTAACAAAAACCAGATGTTCAATGCCCGCTTCAAGTGCTTCGTCGACGACATACTGAATGATTGGCTTGTCGACGACAGTCAGCATTTCCTTCGGAACCGCTTTTGTGGCTGGAAGGAATCGCGTTCCCAGGCCTGCAACCGGAAATACTGCCTTACGAACTTTCTTATTCAGAGCCACACCGACCTCCTGTTTTGACTATACCGCTTTTAATTCAACGCTATATCGATTTGAACTAGTATAGAATTGCTACCGTTTTGCAAATGGTGACTGGACCGGCCGCCCATGGTAAAGAATTTGTTGACTCCGTTCCTGTAATTTCAGCGTAGGACGGGCATGACGTACCGCCCAGGCTAAAACTGAAGATGACGGATACGACTGCCGATGACCCAAAAATATATAAACTCCCTTCGTGGTCTTGCTCTCGCCCTCGTTGTCGCCACAGCGACCGGACTGGCCCCCAATAACGCAAAAGCGGATGCCCGGTTCCAGAAGTGGATCGCGGACTTCTACCAAACTGCCGCGCAGAGTGGCATCAGTAAGGCAACCTATCAGAAAGCCTTTTCGGGGGTAAGCGAGCCTGACCCGACAGTACTGGAAAAGGCGACCTATCAGCCTGAATTCACATCCAAAATCTGGGANTACGTCGATTCCCGCGTCAATCCCTANACTGTGGAAATCGGCCGCAAGATGGCCGCCAAGTATGGCAAGACGCTGGATCAGATCCAGCGCCAATTCGGTGTCGACAAATCGATTCTGCTCGCCATCTGGTCGATGGAATCAAATTACGGCGCAGTTCTCGCTAAGGATGAGCGCCTTCACTATGTGCCGCGCGCATTGGCAACGCTTGCCTATGCCGACCCCAAGCGTGCCAAATTTGCCAAGAAGCAATTGATCGCTGCGCTGAAGATCCTGCAGAACGGCGACGTGCCCGCCAAGCAAATGACCGGGTCGTGGGCCGGCGCCATGGGCCACACCCAGTTCATACCGACAAGCTATCTTCTCTACGCCGTCGATGCCGATGGCAACGGCCATCGCGACATCTGGAATTCGGTGCCCGATGCGCTGGCGACTTCGGCCAACCTTCTCATGAAGAACGGCTGGGACACCGGCAGGACCTGGGGCTACGAGGTTGCGGTGCCGGCATCCGCCGCCCAGCAGACCGGCAAGACGCGTACACTCGCCCAATGGGCGGCCCTCGGACTGAAGCGTCCGAATGGCAAGCCATTCAAGGACGGCGATACCCGCGCCATGCTGAAGATGCCGGCGGGTGCTGACGGTCCGGGCTTCCTGATGACGGCGAACTTCTTCACCATCAAGAACTACAATGCCTCCGATAGCTACGCTCTTGCCGTCGGCCTTCTCGCAGACCAGATCGCCGGCTTTGGCGGCATGCAGCAGCGATGGCCGCGTCCCCAAGGTGCGNTGGACATCACCGAGAAGTTCGAATTGCAAACGCGCCTGAAGACGCTTGGCTATTATAGCGGCGATGTCGACGGCAATTTCGGATCCGGCTCCAAGGCAGCCATCGCCGCCGTTCAGGAGCGCATCGGCATGCAGCCGGATGGTGAGCCATCGCTCTCGCTTCTCGATGCACTGCGCCGTTAAAGCGCCGCACGCTAAGACACGTGAAGGGCGCCTTAACTCCTTGAATTTACGCATCGTGCCTTCCGGGAATCGATAATGATTTTCGAGCCGATGCTGTAGAAGCGGGGAAAGCCTGACCTAAATAATACGGGTAGAGTGGACGGAAAGCTGCTGCCTATGCAAAATGCCCGGCAGATGCGGAACTGCCCGATGACAAGAAAAATTAACCGGACCCGATGGATTCGTGGGCTTGCGCTCGCCGCAGCCGCNTTGTCCCTTTGCCTGGGTTCGATGCTGCCGGCCCATTACGCCGAGGCGCAGGAGCTTCGTTATCAGCGCCGCTCCATCCTCGATTTCTTTCTCGGCCGCCGTTACATCGACGAGAATCCACAGCCCGAAATGCGCGACCAGCCGCGGCGGCAACAGCAGCCACGCAGGCGCCCGCCTGCGCAGAAGGCCGTGACACCAATGCGCACCGCGCCGGTCGCGCCCAGCCAACCCGTGGTCCAAAAGCTCGACAACGCCCAGAAAATTCTGGTCGTTGGCGACTTTCTGGCCGGCGGGCTGGGTGACGGCCTCACCGCCGCTTTCGAAACCTCGCCCGGTGTCGTGNTNGAAGCCCGCAGCAACGTCTCGTCTGGCCTCGTTCGNGACGACTACTACAATTGGCCCGGCGAATTGCCGAAAATGATCGACGAGCTGAAACCGGCTATGGTCGTCGTCATGATCGGCGCCAACGATCGCCAGCAGATGGTGACGGATGCCGGCAAGGAAAAGTTCCGCACCGATGGCTGGTTCAGCGAATATCAGCGCCGCGTGCTGGCCTTCGGCAAGGAGGTAACGAGCCGCAAGATTCCGCTGCTCTGGGTCGGNCTTCCCGCCTTCGAATCCGATTCGATGACCGCTGACGCCGTGCAGATGAACCAGCTCTACCGCAATCAACTGGAAAGTATCGGTGGCGAATTCGTCGATATCTGGGACGGCTTCGTGGACGAGAATGGCAAGTTCATCGTCACCGGCTCCGATGTCAACGGCCAGCAGGTGCGCTTGCGCACGACCGATGGCATCAACCTGACGCAGGCAGGTCGCCGCAAGCTGGCCTTCTACGTGGAAAAGCCCGCTCGCCGCCTTCTCGGCACTCAGGCGAGCCCCGATCTCGTGCGCCTCGATCCCGGCAACCTGCCGGCGCTGACGCTGCCCAACAATCCGGTTGAACACACGCAGCCGATCAGCCTGTCCGACCCGAACCTCGATGGCGGAGCGGAACTGCTCGGCGCCAGCAAGACACCGCCGGTGACGCTGACGAAGTCGCCGCGCGATCTCTTGGTCGAACAGGGGGAAATGGCCCCCGCGCCGGCGGGGCGTATAGACGATTACCGCATGCCGACGCTGAAGACGACGGCGGAAGTCTCCGTAAAATAGGAAAGGGCCGTTTGCGCGGCCCTTATTGATATTCGGGACTTACTGGGCTGCCGCCTGCGGCCAGGTCAGATAGTAGAAGTTCGGGCCGATCTGGCCAAAATAGGCGTTGCTGTTGTCGAGCTGATCCACGTAGTGATTACCCTGCTTGACGAAGGACGCATCATCGCCGCGCTTCAGATGCGCGTTGAGGAAATCGTTCCAGCCGCTGGCGTCGATATCGGTGCCGGGCTTGCTGTCTGTATTCGCTTCATCCGGATTTTCGACATCCCAGGCGGTGATGGAAACGCCCTGCGTCGGATCGGAGACCGTCAGCGTACCATTTTCAAGAGCGGCGAGCATGTCATGCGCCGTACCACCAGTCTCTTCCTGCTGGGCCGCCTCTTCAAGCTGCTTTTTAAGCATGGCCATGAAGGAAGAACTCGTCACATCGGTACTTTCGCCCGACGTATCGGTCGTCTCCTCGGCCTGATCGTTCTGCGTCGAGAGCGTATCGAGCAGGCTTGCCAGCGCATTGTTGGAAAGTAGCGACGACGTGTCGGGATCGAGACCGTAGCTGCTGAGAATGCTGGCAGCGCTGGAGGGTTCGGTGGCACTCTGACTGCTGTCGCTGTCGGAACCGCGCAGGTTCTTCAGGGCATA
>JGI25159J45721_1000493_pt1 | contig 18075 bp, 17 predicted proteins | sample AraplaMF_Cvi_mLB_FD_45721 | JGI IMG/M metagenome (IMG submission 45721)
TGGTCTGCAAACAGACCATCGGGCCTAAATACTGGTATGCATTGAATTCCATCGGGCGACGCGTCGCAGGATAACGGGGCAGATCTGACCGGTTCAGAGCCAGTCCACCTCTGCACGATAGATGACGGCAGCCACTGGCTGATCACCTCATTGCTGATATGCCATGGCGCGCAGGAATGTGCTGCAGCTCGCCGACATTTGACAACTGCGAACGCGCTACGATGGCTCCAGGTATTCGGGGGGAGCGCCGTAGTTCCGAGGTGCTACAGCATCAAACAATTTCCCCGGAGGCGCATTTGGTCACGCCTCCGGGGACAATTTTGAACGACAATGTGCCGTCACATGTTCAAAGCTTTACGCAGATCACAGCGTCAGCAGAGCGTCTTGTTCGCACTCGCGCCGGAAATACCATTCTGAAACAGGTCGTTGAGCTTGAACACAACTTCCGTTCTGTTCGTTGCTTTGACCTTTTTCATGATATTGCGAACATGGACTTTCACGGTGCTTTCTCGGAGATTGAGCTCGTAGGCGATGATTTTGTTCGCCTTTCCGCGCCGGAGCGCCTCCACAACTTCGGCCTGACGATCCGTGAAAATACCGGCCAACGGACGAGCTGTAGCGTTTCCGGATTCCAGCAAGTGACGCATGGCGAACAGTGTGCTGGCAGGAACAAAGACGCCACCCGCTACAGACAGCGCGATCAGTTCCATGCAGACGCTGATGCTGACCGAGGCGGGTATGTAACCCTTGGCCCCGTATTCGATCGCCCTTACGATTTGGCCGAAATCGTCGCTATCAGCCAGTATGATCACTGGTATCGCTCCGAACTCCGAAGCAAGGCTCCTGATTTGGCCCGAAACGGCGGGATCATCGATCTTCTTGCCGCCAATGTTCAGGAGAATTGCCGAAAGCGGCGGATATTCGTCGCATTTCTGCTTCCACTCCTCAACACTTCCGAAAGCCAGGATAAGCAGGTCCGTCTTGTAGGCAGCCATGCATTGCGCGAGGCATTGCCGATCAAGTTCGCGGTTGTCGAGGATCACCAAAGAATGCTTTGGTCTCGACTGTAAGCTCATTCCGGTTGAATTATTCTCTATCTTAAGTGGAAGAGCTACGTTTTCCTGCCTAAGGTCTAAATTTGGCACAAGCGCTGAATTCACTTCTTCATCCTCCCCAGCCGAGTTTCCCTACGCCCCAACAAAACCGAACACTCAAGCCCTTCAGATGTAAGGGTTTGGCAGCACTAAAGTAGGAACTAAATACCACAGTTTCTGTTATCTTAAACTAGCTAATATAGGCTAATGGGGCAGATTAGTTCCATCGTAAGGTGTAAAGAAGACGTAATTCTTGGTATAAACTTATACGATACTCCGCGGTTCGCGGATTGGTTGATTGCGTTGCTCCATGGTTACGAACCGAACCGCTAAACGTATGAAAATAATGCCCGCCTCCGGCGTATGACGGAAGCGCCTCCAGGCTTGCTCCATCACCAATGTTGATCGTTGACTATGAACTTGGGCGTACATCGTCCTAGGTAGATACGTCTTTAGGTGAATAAGCTTAGACGTTTTGTTTCTTTACTCCGATGATGAAAACAATTCTCTTTGAATAGAATGAAATATTTGCTTCTTCGAAATGAAACCTTGGGCGCAATCACCTGATTGACGGTTTCATCTAGAAATCAGGGTTTGTGTGAAGAGTAAGGGGTGCATGCGTATGATTGCATCAGACGTAAGGCTGGATGATAGCAGTATCATCCATCATCGAGATCTCGTGAATCTCTATGGCTGCACGATCGGCGCGAGAACGCGCATCGGCACGTTCGTCGAAATCCAAAAAAACGTCATTGTCGGAAAAGACTGCAAGATCTCCAGCCATTCCTTCATCTGCGAAGGCGTGACGCTGGAAGACGGTGTTTTCATCGGCCATGGGGTCATGTTCACCAATGACACGTACCCGCGCGCCGTTAATGCGGATGGCAGTCTGCAGACCGATACGGACTGGGTCGTCATCCCCACACTGGTCAAGCGTCATGCGTCGATCGGCAGCAATGCCACCATCCTGCCTGGCGTAACCATCGGAGAGGCCGCGCAGGTCGGTGCCGGGGCGGTTGTAACGAAGGATGTGCCTGACGGCGCCATTGTCGCGGGCGTTCCGGCCAGGATCACCGGTCACGTTCATGACCGGTCAGTTAACATGCAAGCGTTGGGAGGAATGCGATGATCGGCATTGCTGTTGTTGGATATGGGTATTGGGGCCCGAACCTGGTTCGTAACATCTCAGAAGCGGCAGGCGCCCAGCTTATTTCAGTCTGTGATCTCAATGTCGAACGGTTGGCGGCAGTTAAAAGCCGGTACCCGGCAGTGACGATCACTGACAATTTCGAAGAAGTCCTGCGCGACCCAAGAGTGGATGCAATCGCGATTGCGACGCCGGTCTTCACCCATTTCAAGCTCGCAATGCAGGCTATGATGGCCGGAAAGCATGTCTTCGTCGAGAAGCCGATGGCATCGACGGCGGAGGAAGCCTCCCGGATGGTCGAGGAAGCCGCGCGCCGGCGGCTGGTGCTGGCCGTGGATCACACCTTCGTTCACACTGGCGCCGTCCGCAAGATGCGCGAGCTGGTCGAGAACGGTCTGGGCGACATGTATTATTATGACTCCGTCCGGGTCAACCTGGGGCTCTTCCAGCACGATGTGAGCGTCATCTGGGATCTTGCGGTGCACGATCTGTCCATCCTGGACCATGTGGTGCAGGAAAGGCCGGTGGCCGTTTCTGCGACCGGCATGAGCCATGTGCTCGGAGAGCCGGAGAACATTGCGTATCTGACGCTGTTCTTCGAGAGCAAGCTCATCGCCCATATCCACGTCAACTGGCTGGCGCCCGTCAAGGTACGGCGCACGCTGATCGGTGGCAGCAATCAGATGGTCGTCTACGACGATCTGGAGCCCAGTGAAAAGATCAAGGTTTACGACAAGGGCATTACGCTGAATCCCAATTCTCAGGCCTATGGCGAGAAGGTGCATCAGATGATGGTCGGCTACCGCAGCGGCGACATGTGGGCACCGAAGCTCGATATGACCGAAGCATTGAAGCGCGAACTGGATCAGTTCGTCGAGTGCATCGAGCAAAACTCGCGACCGATCACGGACGGCCAGGCCGGGCTGCGTGTGGTTCGCATCCTTGAAGCCGCAAGCCGGTCGCTCGCCCAGCGCGGTCGTATCATAGAGCTCGAAGAGGCGAGGCGAATTGCATGATCCCCTTTCTGGACCTCAAAGCGCAATACCAGTCGATNAAAAGCGAAATCGACGCNGCCGTGCTCGGTGTACTGGCGTCAGGGCAATACATACTGGGAGAGGAAGTCGTCCGTCTCGAGCAGGAGTTCGCCGATTTTTGCAACGTCAAGCATGCGATCGCTGTCAATACCGGGACGAGTGCGCTGCATCTGTCCCTCCTTGCGGCGGGCGTCGGACCGGGTGATGAAGTCATTACCGTGCCATTCACCTTCGTCGCGACGGTATCGGCGATCTGCTATGCAGGTGCGCGTCCAGTCTTCGTCGATGTGGAGCCCACGACGCTCACGATGGATGCGGCCCAGCTCGAGGCAAAGATTACGTCCCGGACCAAGGCCATTATTCCCGTCCACCTTTACGGCCAGATGGCCGATATGGACGCGATCAAGGCGATAGCCGACCACTACCGGATACCGATCATCGAAGACGCCTGCCAGGCGCATGGTGCTCGCTACAAGGGCGCGCGAGCCGGCAGCATCGGCACATCCGGCTGCTTCAGCTTCTATCCGGGCAAGAACCTCGGTGCTTGCGGCGAGGGAGGTATCGTCGTCACGAACAGCGACGATCAGGCCAAGACGATGCGCATGTTGCGCGACTGGGGTCAGGAGCAGCGCTATCATCATCTGCTGAAGGGTTTCAACTACCGCATGGACGCCATCCAGGGCGCCATCCTGCGAATCAAACTGCGGCATCTCGAAACCTGGACCGAAGCACGCCGCACACATGGTCGCCGCTACTCCTCGCTGCTTGCGCGAGCCAAACATTTGAATACGCCGATCGAGGCAGCGGAGCGGCGCCACGTCTACCATGTCTATGCCATCCGAAGCAGCGATCGCGATGTGCTTCAGCGCACGCTCACTGCGGAAGGCATTCAGTCCGGGCTGCATTATCCGATCCCTGTTCATCTGCAAAAGGCCCACGCCGATCTCGGCCACCAGGCTGGCGATTTCCCGGTCTCGGAGGCCGCGGCACGGGAGGTCCTCTCGCTGCCGATCTATCCCGAGATGCCCGCTTGGCATGTCGACCAGGTGGCCGCCGCGCTGGAGTATGCTTATGTCAGCTAGTCGTGCGGGCGAGGCCAGGGTCGTGCAGGCGGTCCATGGCCGGCATGAAAGGCCGGCGGATCCTGCCCATCACGCCGGGTTGGCCGAAGAGCTCAGGCAATCATACGGGCGCGCCGGTCTGATCGAGCTCTATGGTCGCTTCGCGAGCGGCGACGGTGTCGTCGATACCCTGATGCGGAAGGCCATCTGGCAAGCCATTGCGCGCAGCTGCGGCACAGGGTTGCAGGTTGCGGGCGGGGCCGGTTTCAAACATCCGGAAACGTTCGAAATCGGCAACGGCGTCTTCATCGGCGCCCAGGCCTATATCCAGGGTCGCTTCGACGGCACGTGCGTGATCGGCGACAATGTGTGGATCGGCCCGATGGTCTATTTCGACGCGCGAGACCTGGTGATCGAAGATTGTGTCGGCTGGGGTCCGGGTGCCAAGGTGCTTGGCTCGGCGCACACGGCACTCCCGGTTGATGTGCCGATCATCCGTACGGATCTCGAAATCAAACCGGTCCGCATCGGCGCATGGGCCGATATCGGAACGAACGCGACCATTCTTCCCGGCGTGACCATCGGGAAGGGGGCGATCGTCGGAGCAGGTGCAGTCGTCGTCTCCGATGTCGAGCCATTCTCAGTCGTCGCCGGGGTGCCGGCGAAGTTCATACGCTGGCGCACGGAAGCCGATCCTGTGCTGGATATATCGCGTGGAGGAAAATCGTGAGAAATCAACGGGTGCTCATTACCGGTGGAGCGGGCCTGATCGGGTCGCATATTGCCGATCTCGTCGCATTGGAAAAACCGCGTGAGATCATCATTCTCGACAACTTCGTGCGCGGACGCCGGGACAATCTCAGCACGGCAATAGCCGGCGGGGCGGTTAACATCATCGAGGGAGATATCCGCGACAGAGCGCTGCTCGCAAAAACCTTCGAGGGCGTCGACATCGTTTTTCATCAGGCGGCCATCCGCATCACGCAATGCGCGGAAGATCCCCGGCTCGCCTTCGATGTTCTGGCGGAGGGCACGTTCAATGTCCTGGAGGCCGCCGTCAAGGCAGGCGTGTCGAAGGTCGTCGCTGCCTCCTCGGCCTCGGTGCTTGGTTTAGCGGAGAGCTTTCCGACCACTGAAGCGCACCATCCTATAACAACCGGACGATCTACGGTGCGGCCAAGACGTTCAACGAGGGGCTGCTTCGCAGCTTCGCGGAGATGTATGGNCTGCGCTACGTGGCGCTGCGTTATTTTAACGTCTACGGGCCGCGAATGGACGTTTATGGTGCCTATACAGAGGTGNTGATCCGCTGGATGGANCGCCTNGCGGCNGGAATGCCGCCTCTCGTNTATGGAGACGGTAGCCAGACTATGGACTTCGTCGATGCACGCGACATCGCCCGGGCAAACCTGCTGGCTGCGAAGAGCGANGTTACGGATGAAGTATTCAATGTCGCTAGCGGCCGGGAAATAAGCCTTCTGGAACTCGCGCAGATGCTGAGCAGCATCATGGGAGTTTCGCTCGAACCGCAGCATAAAGAGGCACGTGCGGTCAACGGTGTAACCCGCCGTCTTGCAGACATCAGCAAGGCCGAGAAGCTTCTGGGCTTCAAAGCTGAAATATCAATGGAGCAAGGGCTTCGCGACCTTGTCGCCTGGTGGCAGCTGAAGACTGCTGGAGCAGGAGGTCAAGCTGCATGAGCCCGTCNCCATNTACAATTCCGGTCGCCAANCCCGTTCTTGGGGAGGAGGAGGCCGAGGCTGCGCGCCGCGTNATACTGTCAGGATGGGTGACGCAGGGGCCGGAAGTCGCGGCTTTCGANAGTGAATTTGCCGCCTTTGTCGGCGCCGCGCATGCCTGNGCTGTTTCCAACTGCACGACNGCGCTGCATCTCGCCTTGAAGGCGGTGGGNGTCAATGCNGGCGATGAAGTCATCACGGTCAGCCATTCGTTCATCGCCACCGCGAATGCCGTTCGATACTGTGATGGAGTGCCTGTTTTCGTCGANATCGAAGCGGATGGCTACAATATCGATGCCAGCCTGATCGAAGGGGCAATCACACCCCGCACCAAAGCAATTCTCTGCGTGCATCAGCTCGGCATGCCTTGTGATCTGCGCTCGATCGTGGAGATCGGCAAGCGTCATCAGATACCGGTTATCGAGGACGCGGCTTGCGCGACAGGAAGCGAGATCCTCTGGGACGGGCGCTGGGAAAAGATCGGCAAAGCGCATGGCGACATCGCCTGCTTTTCCTTCCATCCCCGGAAGGTCCTCACGACGGGTGATGGCGGCATGTTGACGACAGCCAATCCCGAGCATGACCGAAAATTCCGGCTATGGCGACAGCACGGCATGAGTGTCACTGATGCCGTTCGTCACGGCTCGAAACAGGTCATCTTTGAAGACTATGACGAAATGGGCTACAACTACCGTATGACCGACCTTCAGGCTGCGGTCGGGCGCGAGCAGTTGCGGCGGCTGCCGGGCCTGATTGCGCAGCGGAGGCTGCTTGCGGAGCAATATCGTGAGCGCCTGTCCGCTATTCCCGGATTGTCGCCGGTCGAGCCGCGTTGGGCCCGCAGCAACTGGCAGAGCTTCTGTGTGAGATTGCCTGAAACGGTGGATCAACGGGCGGTTATGCAAGCCCTCCTCGATCAGGGGATTTCGACGCGGCGCGGCGTCATGAACATCCATCTGGAGGGTGCCTATTCCGATCGGAGCTCGCATCGTGCCGCCACAAGCCTTATGAGAAGCGCAGCAGCGCAGCAGCAAACAATCATCCTGCCGCTTTATGCTCAGATGACGGAACTCGACATCGCACGTGTTGTCGAGGCACTTCGCGGGGCACTTGCCGAAGCTGTGACCGCTGAGGCGCGTGTACAACGCGATTTGGACGTCGCTCTGGCCTGACAGGCTATTGCTGTCTGCATAAAGAACAATGCGCGCATCGCCTGATGCGCGCATTGTTCTTTATGCAGACTTCGCGATCCATCCCCGAATGATTGCTGGCACGGATTCTGGCGGAAGCAGCTCGACCAGCATGCGCAGAGAATAAAGCCCGGTGAGAGCCACAGCGACGGAGCCCATCACGGTCGCCGGCCAAAGCGGCAGGACAGAGAATGCCAGGAAAACCAGCCCCGAGACAGGCAGGAAAAGCAAAGCGTGCCTGCGATTGGCGGGAGACCAGCGGAAGCCGGTAAGCTGCCGCACGATCACGTAGATCAGGATGCTGTGCCACACATAGAGCCCGAAAAAGGCCATGCCGGCTCCGGGGGTGCCGAGCAGTGATACGAAGAGCCAGGCGAGCCCTACATGCACGACTGCGGCCGCTACCTCAGTCCAGAAGAAAATCGCCTGGGTACGCTTCGCGACGACAATGAAGCCCATTGGCCACGAGATGATCCGCAGCATCATGCCGAGGCAGATCCAGCGCAAGAGATCCACGGCCCCGTGAAATTCCGCGGAATAGAACAAGCTCATCATGAGCGGCGCCAGGGTCAGTGTGGCGAGCAGACCGGGACCGGCCAGCAACATGCTGATTTCCGCCTGCTCGTTGACCAGGCGATTGCATTCGGCATTGTTGTCCGCCGCCGCTGTCAGGCGCGGATAGAAGTCCGTTCCCATCGCCTGCAAGATGAAGCCGGCGTAAAGACCACCAAGGCCCCAGGCCGCCTGATACAATCCCGCCGCCATGACGCCGCCTTCCTTCAGCACGATGAGGCGGATGGCATAGGCTGCGCCGAAGGTCAGAAGCCCGCTTGCCATGAAGACGAAGCCGAGCCTGAGCAGCGCCGACACTTCGCCGCCGAACTGGCGTACAGGCATGGGCGTGGGGTGTGAATAAATCCGCCGGCTGTACCACCAGGTCGGCAGGATTGAGGCGGCCGCGATTACCACAAGAGACGGTGCGATCGCCTGTAAGCCGAACAGATAGATCAGCGGAATGCTGATCGCCGTGCCTAGAAGCCCGGCATACACGTTGATGCGTGCTAGATCGGCAATGCCTCGTAGGCCTTGGATCAAGGCAGTCTGCCCTGCGGAGACCAGTCGAAAGAAGATTGCCAGAGACAGCANCGCAATGCCGCCTGCATGCTGNTAGTCGCCGAAGGTGAAATTCGAGACCGGGAATGCCAGCGCGGCGAGAAGGAGCGCGCCAAGCAATCCGAGCACAAGCGATATGCGTCTAAGTACTGTCGCGGATCGTGCGATCCTTTCAGCGTCATCAGTGCCCGCAGCTTCGGCAATCTGGCGCACGCCGCTGCTGCCGACGCCGAGCCCGGCGACCGCCTGCGCGATATCGAGGATCGACCCGTAAAGGCCCATGAGCCCCACGCCTTCCGGGCCGAGAAGAACAGCCATGGCTTTGTTTCTGATAATGCTCAGGGCGACGTTGACGAGCGAGGAACCGCCCATCAGCATGGTCGACTTCAGAATCTGGGTGTAGGTTTGGCTGCTGCTCGGGGTCATGCGCAAAGTCATCGGACGCCCCTGGTCTGTATCTCGTGATGGCGCTCAACCTTCCGCAGAAGACAGCTTGGCTGCGGCACATGCTTCTCGCGCATCACCGGCTTACCTGGCTGATATGCGCCTCTGTCTGGACAGGCAGCCCAGCGGCGTCTTCGGATGCCGCTTCTGCCGTACGTGCCTGGGTTACCTTGACCACGTCACCCGGTGCCAGTTCGGTCGTTTCGGATGCCTGGAATTCTTCGACCTGTCCGTTGTCGCGACGGCTCACGGTGAAGGTCAGCGGAAGTTCTTCGCCGCGCTCATTCATGTTGCCGCTGCTGGCGAGTTCTTCGAGGAGCAGTTGCTGCGTCGTGTCGCGCTTNAGTTTCAGCTGATCGAGATTGGCCTTCTCCAACTGTACTTCGGAAGCGACTTCACTCCGGCGCGTGTCGGAAAGACCCTCGAGATTGCGCGTCGTCTCGTTGATCGCCTGACGCCCNCGCATGATCGCTGTGACAAGATCCAGCTTGTCTGACCGGTAGGTGGTGAGCAACCGTTCCAGGTCCATCTGGCGGGCGGTGATNGTGAGGCCTTTCTCGACCAGCGTCTTGACGCTGGTCAGCTGTTCCTCGACTGACTGGATATTGTCATCCGAACCCTTCAGCTTTTCCTCCAGCGTATCGATTTCCGCCTTCAGGAGATCGCGCAATTCGACGAGTGCCGTCGACTGCCTTTCCAGTGCACTTGCGCGAGCCTGAAATATGACCCGCTCTTCGTCATGGATACTGGCGGCATATTGCTGGTCGGTGACGGGCGGCTGATCGAAGGTTATCTCCTTTGCTCCAGCCATCTCCGCTTGCAGCCGCGCGAGCTTTGCGGAGCTGCGCAGCAGTGAATGATCGATTTCCCGCAGGTCGCCGGCAAGCGTGATCGTCTGCGATCTTTGCCGTGCCGCCGGCCGCAGCGGGCCGCCGCTCATGGCCAGGGATTGCAGGACGCTGAGACCAGACCGGAACTTGTATTCCCCCGGGGTCGTTACGTCTCCCACTACGTAAACGGACGGATAGTCGAGAACGTCGATCGTGACTGCAGGTGTCTGGGCCAAACCCATTTTATCCTGCAGGCGCTTGGCGATTTCCCTTGTCAGTCCGGCGTTGTCGAGATTTCCGACGGACAGCGAACCCAGAAAAGGCAGGGAGACTGCGCCCTCATTCGAAATTGTATATTCGCCGCCGATCGCATCCCATCGCTCAAACGCGCCTTTGGATGGCATCCATTGGACGACCGTCAGGCGGATTTTTGTTTGCGGAGCAAAGGGCGCGCTGTCGGCGAGAGCGGACGACGCCACGCCGGTGAGGAGGACGAGTGCGCTAACGGCAAACGTCGCACGAAAGAACATGCGAGGAACGCGGTACGAGAGCTTCATATACATGTCCAGCCTGCAAAGCATCCTTAAGCGGATACAGGTTCAATGCCTTAGACGCTGCGCGCACGCCGGACGCCCGGTCCGAGGCCGCAGCACCAGTTTGCAGCCTGGGGAACGCTTGAGGAAGATGAAGGCCGGATGTTTAGCTTCATCACTATTGATGAGATAGGGTAGGTTGCTTCAACCCAAATCGAGCCGGGACATGTGTTGCCGGCTCGCGAACTTCAATTGGAGGCGGGACGTCCCCGCGGGTCTCCTGGCGGAATTGCGATCAGGTCGCGTCGCGCTCGGTACGCAGGTTGGCGACGACACGCCGGTTCTGCACCTTGCAGGAACGTTCCGTGCAGTCGCGGACCTCGCGGTCTGCGCCGTAACCCTTGGCCCACATGCGTCCGGCGTCGACGCCCTTGGAAACGAGATAGGTCATGACGGCATCGGCGCGCTGCTGCGACAAGGTCTTCATTTTCGCCTCCGAACCGGAATCGTCGGCAAATCCCTGCAGCTTGATCTGCCAGCTGGGATTCCGGCTCAGCCAGGCAGCCTGGTTGTCGAGCGTAGTCATGGCGACGGTATCGAGCTTGGCGGAATCTTGCGTGAAGTAGACCCGCCGCCCGACATTGAGGATGAAATCCTCTTCGCTGCCGGCCTTGACGTTCTCAAAACCGGGCGCAGGATCGTTAGTCTGACCGGTCAACGGCGCCGCCGGAGGTTCTTCCACGGAGGCGATATCTGTGGTGCTGCAGGCTGCGAGTGCCAAAAGCAAGGCCGCGGCGGCGAGACGCTTCGTATATCCAGACATCAAGGTAATTTCCTCATTCGGCCGGAGTTGCCTGGCTGACTTCGGCGGGTGGCGCCTGGTCGGCAATATGCGGCAGGACCTGCACGGCGGTGCCGATCGGACAACGCTGGTAAAGATCAATGGCGTCTTCGTTGAACATGCGAATGCAGCCGCTGGAGGCATCCTTGCCGATGCTCCAGGGCTCAAGCGTGCCNTGGAAGCGATAGCCGGTATCGACACCGTCACGATGCAGGTACATGGCCCGGGGGCCGAGCGGGTTCTTTGGTGAGCCCCCGGCCACGAATTCGGGCAATTCAGGATGGCGCTTGCGCATCTCTGGTGGCGGTGTCCAGCGTGGCCAGAGCGATTTGCTGTCGATAGTAGCGCGGCCAAACCATTTGAAGCCCTCCCGGCCGACGCCGACGCCGTAGCGGATGGCTGTCTTGTTCTCCATGATCAAGTAGAGAAAATGGTGGCGCGTATCGACAACGACCGTGCCGATCGGCTCGCTACTGAAATATCTGACAACCTGGCGATGCCACTGNTTGTCGATCTTGGCGAAGTTGGTCGCTCGGAACGTCACGCCATTATCGACTGCAGTNCCAGCAAAATAGGAAGCCGCCTGGGCAAAGGCCGGCTTCTGTACGGCGGCGGTGCCAAGTAATGTCAATCCGCCAAGCAAGATATCCCTGCGTGTCCACACCATCGGCCGTATCCCCCTCAAAGCCAAGAAGCGCGGTGCCAGTAAAACAGATTTTTCATTTGCGACAACACAAAACTCTTCTCATCCCCTGTTGCTTGAGGCTGAGTTGCTTGTGTTCAGGCTATAAATCGTTCCAATCGTTACTCGATAGAGGTGTCCCTATAGCCATCTGCATAACAGGACCAGGGGCGGGTAACGGTCGGAAGGACACGGATCGATTCCGCACATACAGCGTGCAGAACATCGACATCTCGGTGGTCGACGCCCAAAGGCTGATCGACGCCTGAATTTAACGGAAGTCCGGTTGTCGATAATTACCAGGCCGTTCGGGCGGTGCTGAGTGCGAATGTGTGGGAGGAGGTAACCAGGGCGACGTGAGCCTTGACCGAAACGGCACAATTTCCCGGATAGGAGAGGTTGTGCTGGATCAGGTGTTTGAGCAACTCATCGGCGTTGCGCTTTTCAGTCAGCGGAAATGTCACAGTCATATGCGTTCCTCCTGNGGAGCAAATTGACCTTCAGAAGAGAAGTTAGGCCNGATTTCTTTTGCGCTGCAACAAGAAAATTTTAACTGTAAAATTAAAATCGATTAGCTTTTGAAGTCACTATTTTAAAATCGTTTTAAATCCCGCAGCGTCTTTTGGTGCGGGGGAGCGCAGCGCTGCGACAAAATGCACGCAGCCGGATAAGGCCTTGTTAACCATCCAGGCTTCAGATGGAGGGAAGTTTAAACGTTCTACCAGAGCCGTGTGAATCTGTTCCGCCGCGTAGGGCTTTAAATCCGCACATACCCTCGAGAGTCGATGCCGACGGGCGGGTTATGCGCTGGTGCGTTCTGTTCTTGGTGTGTGTCAATGTCGATCATTCATAATATCAGCGTGAGAAGTGGTCGGTTGGTGAAGCTCACATTCGAATCTGCTCCCTTTACGCGGGCCGCCCGAAAGACGGCCGGAACGGCACGTCAGGCGCGAAGCCGTATCGTCACTCTCGCGACCGTTCTCGGCATCGTCTACGTCGGAATGTTTGGCAAGCTGATCTATTATGGCGTTGCCGTCGACACGACCACATCGAGCATTCCGCCAAATCCGATCATGGCCTCCAGACCTGATATTCTCGACCGCAACGGCGAGCTTCTGGCGACGGATATCCGCACCGTGTCGATGTTTGCCGAGCCGAGCCATATGGTCGATGTCGACGAAGCGGTTGAGAAGCTCACGCAACTCTTCCCGGAGCTCGACCGAAAGACACTCTATCAAAAGCTGTCGGACAAACGTTCACAATTCACCTGGCTGCGTCGCCAGCTGACGCCGAAACAGCAAAACGAGGTTCTGGCTCTCGGCCTTCCCGCGATCGGTTTCCGCCCGGAAGTGAAGCGCTTCTATCCTGGCGGGCGAACGGCGGCTCACATTCTCGGCTATGTCGATATCGACAACAAAGGCATGGCGGGCATGGAGAAATATCTCGACTTGCAGGGCCTTTCCGATCTGGAATCGACGGGGCTCGCAGTGCGCGAAAACCTGGAGCCGGTGAAGCTGTCGATTGATATTCGCGCGCAAAATGTCGTTCATGANGTCGTCACCGACGCAATCACCACTTACAAGGGCAANGCNGCCGGCGCCGTCATCCTCGATGTCCATACCGGTGAGGTGCTCGCCATGGCGTCGGCCCCCGATTTCGATCCGAATGACCCGCAGGCGACTGGCAGCGAAGGCTGGCTGAACCGCATGTCGAACGGCACTTTCGAAATGGGCTCGACCTTCAAGACCTTCTCGATGGCATTGGCGCTCGACAGCGGCACGGTGAAACTCACCGACAGCTTCGACGCCACGGGGCCGCTGCACTACGGCGGCTTTACCATTCACGATGACCACGACGTGCCGCGCCGCTGGCTGACCATTCCGGAAATCTTCCGCTATTCCTCCAATATCGGCACGGCGAGGATGATGGATCTGGTCGGCATGGATCGNCAGAAGGATTATCTGACCCGCTTCGGCCTCCTGAGCAAGATGCAGACGGAGTTGCCGGAAGTGAAGACGCCGACGCANCCGAAGGTCTGGAAGAAGATCAACTCGATCACGATCTCCTTCGGCCANGGTGTCGCGACCACGCCGCTGCAGACAGCTGTTGCCGGTGCCGCGCTCGTGGANGGNGGCGAGCTCATAGAGCCGACTTTCCTNCCGCGCTCGGCCGAGGAGGCGGCAAAAACCGAGCAGCAGATCGTCAAGAAAAGTACCAGCGACACGATCCGCTATCTCTTCAAGCTCAACGGCGAACAAGGTTCCGGGCGCACCGCCGACGTGCCCGGCTTCCATGTCGGCGGCAAGACGGGCACGGCAAACAAAGTCGTGAACGGCCATTATTCGCATACGCTGAGTTTCAACGCTTACCTGGCGGCCTTCCCGATTGATGCCCCGAAATATGTGGTGCTGTCCTTCATCGACGAACCATTGACCGGCCAGCATGGGCTTACCTTCGCGACGAATACGGCAGCTCCGATGGTGCATGACATCATCAGTCGCGTCGCACCGATCCTCGGCGTCGAACCGGATTTCGGGCAGAACCTGCTGGCCTCATATTGAGGCCGTATCAGACGCTATCCGATAACGCAGGCTATCCGAATTTCATCATTTTGCGTCATCCGGGCTACATACTTGCAGTTTAGGCCATTGGCTGGAGGTGCGCGCCTCATGTCCAATCGAACGAACGTCACTGCAAAACGCCTGATGGACGCCTGCGAGCTGCTGCTTTGCGAGGCTCATGCCCTCGAAGAGCTGACGGCGCGCCGGATCGCGATCCGGGCGCAGGCGACGCCTTCGGCGATCGCCTATCATTTCGGGTCCCAGGAAGAACTGATCACCGCTGTTGCGGAACGTGTCTATCGCCGACTGAACGCCGAGCGCCTGAGCCTGCTGCAGAAAGCTATCGACCGGCGGGCGCCAAATCCGCCTGATATCGACGAGGTGATAGCGGCCCTTGTCGGCCCTTCGATCCGCTGGGCAACCGATCCGACGTCGAGCTATCCCGTGCTGTCTCACTTCACCTCGATGGCGCACAGCCACCGTGACGGCGCGCCTTTCTACCGTCGCATCATCGAGGACGTCGAACATCACCGGGCCTTCATTCCGCAATTGAAGCGGATCGCGCCCTGGCTCGACGAAGTGGATATCGGCTGGCGGCTGAACTGCGCACTCGGCATCCGTTCGCAGGTCACCCGCAGCCGACAGCGCACCGAGGTTCTGACCAATCATCAGATGGACCTCGACAATCCGGACCTCGTCATCGCGCGAATGGTGGAAGTCATTGCGCCGATGTTCCGAAGGGTTTTCTGACGTCGGCGGATCAACTCCGGGCGGCTTTCGAACAGCATTCGAAATCCGTCACGCCTGCGAAACACGCTCCCTCTATCGGTTCTTGCGAGAACTGTCAGGGAGCCATCCGATGCGCCGCGAAACCACTTTCATTCATCTGACCGACCTGCACATCGGTACCCCCGATGACGATCATCTTTATAGCGATACGACTGAGACGCTGAGCCAAGTGCTCGATCTGGTCGCAACCGTGACGCCCAGGCCGCAATTCGTGGTCGCCAGCGGCGACCTCACCAACCGGGGCGATGCGGACAGTTTCCGCCGGCTGAAGGAGATCATGGATGCGCGGGTCGACGTGCCGGTTATCTATGCGCTCGGCAATCACGATACGCGCGCCGGCTTCTACGAGGGCATGGGCATTGCAACTGAAGATCCGGACGCCCCTTACGATCATGATGTCGTCGTCGACGGCATTCACATCGTCACGATCGATTCCTCCACGCCGGGGCTGATCGGCGGCACGATCGATCCGGAGCAGTTCGACTGGCTGGCCTCGACGCTGGACACGCATCCCGACCTGCCGAAGCTGATCGTCGTTCATCATCCGCCGGCTCTGGGTGAAGAACCTGACGCAACTCACTGGCGTACCATTCATTTTCCGCAGTCTGAGCGCTTCCGCACGCTGCTCATGGGCCGCAACATCATCGGNATCCTCAGCGGNCACATCCATCACGACCGTGTTTCGGTCTGGNACGGCATCCCCGTGGTCGTCGGCACCGGCCAGCATGCGGCGACCGACATTCTGCGCACGGATATTTTGCGCATGGTGCGGGGCGCCTCCTTCGGCATCGGCACGATCCGTCCGTCCGGGCTCACAATGGCCTTCGTGCCACTGCCGTCCGACCGCGCCGAGCTCAACACCTATCCGCTCGAAATGCTGATGGCGCGGGCCGTTCCCGTCGCCGCCGAATAAACGTCAGGAGGCATCCATGTTGCGCAGGACCACGTTGAAATTCACCGCAGCGATCGCCGCCGTTTCGCTCTTACCATCGGGCGCATTCGCTCAAATGCCCGCATCTGTCGACAAGCCGGTGACGATCAGCTTCTACAACTACAATCTCGCCTCGGCGAGCGCCGGTGCCGAAGCGACCAAGGAACTGATTGCCGGTTTCGAAAAGAAATTTCCGAATATCAAGGTCGAGACCATCGCCGTACCATCCAACGAGATCATGTCGCGCGTGCAGGCCGACATCGTTGCCGGCAAGCAGCCGGACGTGGCGCAATTGGTATTCCGCGACCTGATCTATATTGCCAGCGATCTCGGCGCCAATGCCCTAGAAGACATGGTCGATGCGACCGAGCTGAAGGATCAGTTCGCCGGCATGATCCCGCAGGGACTAGAGCTGGGCAAGGTCGATGGTAAGACCTATGGCCTTGCCTATACGTTTTCGACGCCAATCCTTTTCTACAATGCCGACCTCTTCAAGCAGGCTGGCCTCGATCCGGACAAGCCGCCCAGGACCTGGGACGAAGTCAANGCTGACGGNAAGGCCATCAAGGAAAAGACCGGCAAGAACGGNTTCTTNCCGGGTGCCTATGGTCCGACCGACGGCACCTTCGTCTATCAGTCGATCGTCATGTCGAACNGCGGCAAGGTGCGCGATGGCAACAAGCTGACCTTTGCNGACAAGGACGCGGCGGATGCCGTGAAGATGTTGCGCAACATGGTCGACAGCGGCGCGCATGCCAANATCGATCCGGCCAGTGCATCCGACACGTTTGCTGCCGGCAATATGGGCATGTTCCTCTATACGAGCGCATTGCTTTCCAGCGTCAAGAAGTCGGCTGCGGGCAAGTTTGACCTGCGTCTGGCACCGATGCCCTCCTTTGGCGACAAGCCGACGGCGCCGACCAATTCCGGCAGCGCGCTCTTCGTCTTCAGCAAGGATCCCGAAAAGCAGCGCGCCTCCTACGAGCTCCTCAAATACCTGACGAGCAAGGAAGCNTACACGATCATCACCAGCAAGATCGGCTACCTGCCGCTGCGCCTCGATATCGTCGACGATCCGAACTACCTCGGCCCCTGGGTCAAGGAAAACCCGATGTTCCGAGCCAATCTCAAGCAGCTCGACCGCTTGACCGCAAACATTGCCTTTCCCGGCCCAAATTATCGCCAGGTCGAAAAGATGATGATGGACAGCGTTCGCGAGGCCGTTTTTAGCAGCGGCGATCCGGTGGAGGCCTTGAAGGCCGCACAGGAACAGGGCCAGGACCTGATGCCGTAAGGTCTCCTGGTTTTCACGAGGAAGGTGAGGGGCTGCCGCGAGGGCCGCCCCTCATCGAAATAGATCGGAGCTTTCGCAATGACAGATATCCAGGCAGAGGTGGCCGGCCCCGCCGTAGCGAAAACGGCTTCGTCGCGATCGGATGTCAGCCGCGAGCGCTTCAGCATTTCGCCTTTGCTTTATCTGGCACCTGCGCTCGTCCTGCTGATGGTCTGGACATACATACCGCTTGCCGAGGCGTTCCGCCTGTCTTTCTACCAGTGGAACATGCTGCCAACGTCGCCGCAGCGCTTTGTCGGGCTGACCAATTACCAGCGGTTGCTGGCGCTGCCGGAAATGCGCAACGCTCTCTGGAATACGCTCTACTATACTATCGGCCTGTTTCCGATGTCGGTGATCATTCCACTTTTCGTGGCGATCTGGACGCAGGATCTCGGCGGCCGCGCCCGCACGATCTACCGGGCGATGATTTTCGTGCCAATGATCATCGCTCCTGTCGTTGCCGCCATCCTGTGGCGGTGGCTGTTGAACGAAGATCAGGGGCTCATAACCTTGACTCTCGAGGGCCTGGGCCTCGGCCGCATCGGCTTCCTGACCGATCCCGCCTACGCGCTGCCTACGCTCACCTGGATCACCGGCTGGAAGCTGATCGGTTTTTCAACCCTGCTCTTTTCCGCAGCCAATGCCGGTATCAATCCATCCTATATCGAGGCCGCGCGCATCGATGGGGCCAGCCACTGGCGCATCATCTGCGACATAAGGCTACCGCTGCTCTCGCCGACCATCCTGCTG
>JGI25159J45721_1000517_pt1 | contig 17656 bp, 16 predicted proteins | sample AraplaMF_Cvi_mLB_FD_45721 | JGI IMG/M metagenome (IMG submission 45721)
CCGAGATTGGAAATGCCGACCTCGCCCTTGTAGTTGTTGAGGATGACGCCTTGGGTGCCAACGTTGAAGTTGTCATATTTGTTGTGTGAAAGACCGGCGGCGTTGGGCGTGACGATATCGATCAGCGGCACGCCGTTCGGGGCAGCACCGACACTTGGCTGGTTGGCGGCGGGCGCGGTGGTGCTCGCGGAGACCGACTGGGCATTGGCGATGGTAGGCTGAAGAACAAGCAGCCCACTCAACAGCAGCGCCAGCGACTGGTGGGCAAGGCGCGTGAGCCGGCGGAACGATCCGCCCTCGCCTGCTTCTATGCCGCGTTTTGCTGTCGCGAGCTTACGCCGCACGATCATCCTGCTCATGGCACGCCTTCCGGTGCTTGATTCTTACGGCGACTGAATATCGCCGTGGTTGTGGTGGCATGCCGAGCGTGACCATGGCTTCGGGATGGGAGTCAACGTCGGCATGTGGTTGAGGTAAATGGATTTAAAACAAAAACGTGCAATTTTCTGCTTCAGGCGCCCTGGCTTTGGCAGGGCAACCCGAGTTCTCACTATTTCTTCACCAGCAGCCACTGCTTGACTTGTCGGGTGAAAGCATTCGAGAGGCGTTGCGCGAGGATATCCTCCGGTCCGGCCGCCTCCGCGGCATTGACGGCCATGGCCACGAATATTCCGAGCCCCTCACCCCTCACCGCAGGATTTCGGCCGTACACATTCGGCTTTTCTGCAATCAACTTGCCCGTCTTCGCGTCTTCCAGCCTGACCGTTCCGACAATGTCGCTATTGCTTTGAATGAGGATGCGGCCAGCCTTGGTGCTCAAGTCGACGACATGCAATGTGACGATCAGGCGGCCGCGCGTGGGGCCACCCGGCAGACCGATCAGTTCCTTCTCCATCGTGTTCTTCAGTGTGCGAACGACGAGAGAAAGCTGCGGATCGGGTTTACCTTCTGTGAACAGGCCCGTCATCTTCACGTCAGGCGCTGTCTCGATACGGATTTCGCGCACCGAAGTTTGCTGAAGGGCCGCGATCAGCCGTGGATCGGTGGTGACACAGGAGGCAAGCATCGTCGCGAGAAGCAAGGCTATCCCGCAAGACGCGTACCGCATCAACCGCACACTGAAGTTGCTGATACCGGACATCAAACACATGGACATCATCACGCCACCTCAGCCGTCTCTCTTGGCCGGTGTCGTCTTCACACCGCCGTCGAGCTTCTTGTAGACTTCGCCCAATTGCGACTTAGGCACCGGGCACTTCCGCGAACGGGCAAGCTCGGTCAGCACCTGGTTGCGATTGCGCAAGGCGTCGATCTCGACCTTCTCTGGTGATTTGGGATCCATGAAGAATAACGCCGGCCAAAAGAGAAGAACGCCGGTGGCGCCGAGAATGACGTTTTTGCCTTGAGCTTGCGAGCGCTCCTTAACAGTCACGAGGATCTGGCGTTCGTTGGCCTCGAATTCGCGCGAGATCCCGCCACAATCCATCCCGCTGTCGCTGACGTTGGTCGATGCGATCGGGTGCGCTTCGCGGCCGCCGCAGCTCGAAAGCGCAATGGCACAACAGAGAAGTGCCGCCGCAGGAAGCGATGCCGAAGGTCCCGTCTTGTTGTCTTTCTGAATGAATAAACCCATGATTTTCCTCTAAATATTAATTACCAATGAACAGAGGAGCTGACGAAAAACAGCCCCGCATCCTTCTTATCGACCGTGCCGGCCAGCACGTCGGAATAGCCGATGTCGAGATTGAGATTGCCGCCGGCGAGCTTCGCACCAACGGTCCAGCCAAGCATGTCGCCGCCCTTGATCTGATACCGTGCTTGTGAGGCGATCCGTCCGTAGTCGAGCCCGACGTAGGGACGCAACTCGCCGAAGATTTTTGAAAGGGCGGCATCGTCGGCAAAGGGCTGCGTACGCCAGACCAGATCACTGCGGTCGAAAAAGCCGTTGTTGCCGAAAAGCATGGTCTCGCGCGTGCCGCGGACGGTGGAATAGTTGCCGAGCGAGATCTGTTCGGCGCCGAACAGATTGTCCGGCGAATATTGTCCGGTCAGGATGGAATCGACTTCGAAGCGCTGTTCGCCGAGCTGGAACGGCCGGGTCATGGTGATCGTGCCGGTGAACTTCGAGAACCGTGGATCGGCGTCGCCTGCCCCAACATCACCCGGGTCGACGGCGTCGAACAGGTTGAGACCCTGACCGTAGGAAAGATCGAAGACCCAGAGGCCTCCAAGCATGCGTCGCGAGTGCGAAAGGCCGAGGTCGCCCACCGTGTATTTGCGGCTGCCGACCTCGATCTTGCTGCCGAGCAGGAAATTGTTGGTTTCCTTATAGGTCAGTCCGCTGTTGAAGGTGGTGATCGAATCCTTGTCGCGGAAGATGACGCGGTCGGCACCGACGCCAAGCTGCTTGGAATTGCCCGAGGTGTGCAACGTTCCGAAATTGCCGGGAACCGAGCTGTCATAGCCGTACCAGGCACCGTTTAGAGAGAGTGTCCAATAGCCATAGGGGACGCTGACATTGCCGGTATAGCTATCGCTCCTGCCCTGGCCGTCGTCGTGCCAGGGATAGTCCGGGCCTGTGTGCTCGTAGCCAAAGCTCCACTGATCATTGACGCCGAAGAGACTGTCATAGCCGAACGAGGCCGAACTCTTGGAATAGCCCGTCTGCTGCTGACCGAGATTGCTGTTGCCGACCGAGACATGCCAGGGATGACTGGGGTTGTTTTCGATGTTGAGGATCGATGTGCCGTTGATCTTGCCCGGCAGCATCGCCGTCTTGGCGTTGTTGGAATTCAGCCGGTTGATCTGGTCGAGACCCTGTTCGATGTCTCGCAGATTGACGATATGGTCTTTCATGCCGGGAAATGCGGTGGCAAGCATGCCGGAGCCCGGCGCCGGCTTGCCGTTAATGTAGATGTCGGCAAGCGTGCCTTCGACGGCGACCAGACGTAACATCTTGGCCTTGGCAATGTCTTGCGCCGGCACAAACACGCGCGAGGTGACGAAACCCCTGTCGAGATAAAGATAGGTCAGATCGCGCAACAAGGTGTTGATTTCGCCGACGCCAATGCATCGGTTGCGATAGGGTTCCGTGACCCTGTCGACATCAGCGGCTGGGAATTGTTTGACCCCCGCCACCTCAACATCGGTGATCGGGAAACACGGGCCCCCTTTTTGCGCGCCATCTACTTGCCGTTGATCGGCCGGCGCCTCCGACGGTTTCGGCGTGTTCTTGCGAAGTGCGTCGAGGCGCTGTTGCTCATTCTGCAGCGCCTGCCGGCGCGCAAAATCGTCATTTGGCGATTGCTGCGCAGCCGCTAACGATGCCGCCAAAGCTGTTACGAGCAACACAACGGCACGCATGATGAAGGAGGACGTCGTGAAGGCAAGGCTACGCTGGGCAGCCGTCGGTCGCCGGGCCGTTGTCATGGGATCGTTCAGGTCGCGTCGTCAGTTGGAAGCAGGCTTCTCCAGTGCGTCCAATGCCGCGGCCAATCCCTTCAACGAGAATTTGATGTTGACCTTCTGGCCATTCATCATCTGCACGTGACCGACCCCATCCGCCGCCTTCGTAAGGGCCGCGACCATTTTCGCGTCCAGTTTCTGCTGCGACCAGCAACCAGCCTGGTTGCAATTGCGATAGGCAAGCTGAACGACGGGCTTATCGCCAGCATCGATGCCAAGTCCGGCCGGCAGATACATGTTGAGCGGTACAACCGTCGTCAGCACGAGATCGCTCGCCACCGGCTTCCCGCCCTTCTGTGTGGGAGCAGACGTCGCAGGCGTTTTGGCGATCGCCAAAGTCAGAACGTTCACGCTCTGCTCACCCTGCTTTACCGTCGCGATCTGCGCAACTTCGCAACTCGTTGTCGCCGAACCGTCGGCTGCCTTGCCATCAACGCAGCGATAATACCAGTCGTCAAACTTCTGGACACGGGCTTGCGGTGCCGGCTGCTGCTGTCCGGCTGGCGCCGCGGTAGCGTCCTGCTGAGCGCCTGTATTGGCCGGCGCGGCTGCACCTGCAGCAGGCTGCTCTTGAGCCATGCCGGATGATGCATAAAGGACGGATGAGACCAGAATTACAGATGCGAAATTCTTGACGGAAAACATGTCATTCAAAACGGCAAACGTCATGCAAAGCTTCCTAAGGTCAAAACTATTCGATTGAGCAGGACAGCTCCTGCTCATTGAGAAATCATCAAATTCATGAAACAGCACCTGAGACAGTGCGGCCGGTCATCGGCTTGACCCGCTCAATAACAGACTTCGTTCGACACACGGATAGTTAGAATTGCCGCAGCGTCGATTCGTGCTCGCTTTTGATGAGTGGCGTGTATTTTTGCAACAGAAGCGCTTACATTCACAGAGTTGGAAATCCAATGGTGGAATTGGACGAGGAAACAACTCGCCAAAACGCGACATTATTTCAGGCAAATATAGGCGCCATGTCGGCAGACGAAGTACAGGACTTTTGAAATAAAAGACTGCAACACCACTTGTGCGGCGTACGCCGCGAAGTCTGATACAGATGGAAACGGTAACGGTATGAGCGACGAACAGAGCGATTCCGTGCCAGTAGATAAACCGTTTTGTTGACGCTATCGATGCATGTCCGCTATGCCGTCGGCCGCGGTAGGGAGGATGCACGCCTCTCACAGGAATAGGGAGGATGCATGCTTCTCACAGAAGAACCTATGTTTCTGCGTTATCTTAGGCGCTTGCAGAAAAAAAAAGAGGTTCCCTCACCTATTGGTCAACCCTTCGGGCGGCGCGGACAAGCCGTTTTCATTAATAACACCGCTGCAAGTTATCATTGGGGATGCTACGCGACCTCCATGGCAATTTACGAAGCACTAATCAATGCTGGCTACTCAGTGGTAAGCTTCGACGTTGAAACGACGCACCTGGGCTTCGGTTCGGCCCCAGAAACATGTACCCCCGAGGTCATCGCCGCATATGGCGAACAGCTAGCGTCGGTCAATCCAATGGCTTACCGAGCGATCTGCGACAGCGATCTTGTTGTCGTCAACGGCGAAGGGACAATCCATAGATTTCATCAAGGGCCCCGTGCGCTTCTATCGACGATCAAGTTCGCGACCAGCATTGGGAAACGAGTGCATCTCATCAATCACTCGTGTTATCCGTCCGGCGGAGGCGATCCTGCGGCTCCACACGTGGAGGAGTTCTACAGAGAGTGCTTGAAAGACGCCGAGAGGCTTGTGGTTCGAGACACCGTTTCTTCGTTGAACCTCGATCGACTTGGCTTACCGCATTCGGTAGGCTTTGATTGTCTACCGGCTTTTGTATGCGGCCTTCAGCAAATTCCGTCGATGGATGCTTCGATTGTTATTGGCGCAGCCTCTTGGTGGGAGCCTCACAGAGCAGCCAGCTTCGCTAAAAATCTCCTTGAGGCTGGTATCGATAGAAATCGGCGTATCATATTCCTTTCGGGCGGCTTTAAGCGAGGTCCTGAGGAGGATCCGGTTCACTTTGCCAAGATGAAGGAAGTCATTCCCGAAATGGAATTCATAAATCCTGCCTCACTCGGGGAGTGGATGGGATGGATCAAGTCAGCTGAGATTGTTGTTACCGGCCGCTTCCATCACTTTATTGCGGCGGCAGCCGTTTCCGCTCCAATTGTCTATAGCCCCGGTAATACGCCAAAAATGGATGCTGTGGCGGAGATGATTGGAGCCCCTCCTTGCGTGGAGACGACAGGCGAGGGCGCCCATGTCCGATTGCGGGAAGCGATCGCCAGCCCATTCCGCACATCGGCAGATCAAGCTCAATGGGTGAGGAAGAGAGCGCTGGAAAATTTGCAATTCTGAAATGACGTTTTGCTCAAGTTTCCCAAACCCAGCGCGCTTATGCTGACTGCATCGCTGGATGGAGAGCAAGCGGCAGCAATACGAAGAGCTGAGGTCACTCTCATTTGGCAATGGGATATGGCGATAGTTACATCAATGTAAGCGGTGTCCCGATCGCACCTTGACCAAAATGCGTTAGGCAGTTTGGAGGAGGATTGACCACAGGCTTTTGCGACGGAAGGGCGCTATGAAATACCGTCGCCTGAAAAATCCCGCACCACGGCGTCTTTGATGGATCGTAATTCTGGCCGGCGGTCTTAAAGTAGGCCACCAGCTTCACGCGGTCGCGTACCTCCTGCAAACCGACATGCTTCTTCGCCTTGGAGATCCAAGGTAAATCGGTCATAAGCCTTTTCCTTTTTCCGGATTTACTTAAGTACTCGCGGCACCATTGCGCAGTGCGAAATTCCCCGTAAAAAGTCTTCCGCATCCAATTTGGGGAAAGACGACTTCGCCATGGCCAGGACAGATCACAGCAACAGGCAGCATCCAATGCTCCGGGCTCTCGCCCGCAAGCAAAACGTCATGGCCGCCGTGATCCTGCGCGACATGCGGACCAGGTTTTTCAACCACGGCCTGGGGTTTATCGTCGTTCCGCTTTGGCCGCTTGTGCATATGGGCGTGCTGATTCTTATGCACACGGCGTCGGGTGGGAAGCCACCCTATGGAGAGAGCACGGCGGTCTTCTACGCGACCGGGCTCGTTCCCACGCTGACGTTTATGTATGTTTCCCGGTTCATGGGGTATTCATTGGTCATGAACAAGGCGATGCTCGCATTCCCGGAGGTCCAGGTTTTTGACGTGATGATGGGCCGCGCGTTTCTCGAGATAATTGCAGCGTGCATCATGCTCTTCTTGATCGTCGCCATCCTATGGGCGCTCGGGGAAAACCCGTTTCCATTCGATCTTGAGCGGGCCGTATGCTGCTATTTGGCGACAATTCTACTGGCGGTCGGCTGCGGTGCTTTGATTGGAGTGGCGTCTATGTTCATGCCAGTAATCGTCACCGCATATGCGCTGATTATCATTCTACTTTACATCTCGTCGGGCACCATGTTCGTCGCGTCGAACCTCCCTGACCCGCTTGCCCACGCGCTCGCGTACAATCCTCTCTTAGTCTGTGTCGAGTGGATGCGGACAGCGTTCTATGAAACCTACAGCGATAAGCTCGTCAGCCCGGAATATGTACTTGCTTGGGGTGTCGGAACCCTCTTCGCCGGCCTGTTAGTCGAACGCGTATTTAGGCGTCAGCTACTCGAGGCGTAGACCCGCGAATGGAGCAATTGCCGAAGCGCGGAAGACGTCAACCGTTCGTCCTGTATCTGGCTGGACATATCGCAGTTCATCATATCCCAGACGAGCGGCGAAATTCCATTCTGCCGTAGGGCGATCAAAGCACCATTGCATTGTGCGCCAAGGCCGAGCACCTGAGAAAGCTCCGGCAAAACATATAACGGATATGGCGGATCAGACCTGAATTGACCGTCGCCCATCGCCGTTCGCGATTGCATGACCCCGAGCTTAAACCAGCCCTCCGCTCCCGCTTTGTCTTCTTCTGCAAGGCACATGAACGCCAATTGCTGACATGCAGAGATCGTCTTGGTGGCCAGCATCGGCGCAAATCGGAGAAAGGGACTTTCCGCGCATCGCCGAAATGAATCGTGCGCCTTGTCCCTCTGCCCGTGTTTTTGTTCCAGCAGAGCCTTGACGTACAGCAACGAAACCGCCCACCGCACGTCTACGGCTCGGGTTTCATCAGTGATAGCCAGAAGATCCTCAAAGCCGGCGGTAAACGCCTGTACGGCCTCCCACGGCTGTTGCTGGCCCAAGATCAGATATGCCATCACGCAGTACGCAGCGGCTATGTCTGAACGCTGTCTAGAGGCCGCGATAATCTCATCCGCAAGCAACCACAGTTGTCGAGCGCTCATCACGCGGCTTTGTACAGAGACCATCGCCCGAACGAGCCAAGGGGTGTCGTACTGGCTGCGGAAGTCATCGAATGGGAAATCTGGAAACTCTGATGCCGGAAACTCCACACTGGTGGCCGTCACCGATTTCATCATCACCACTGCCTGCCATCCCTCGGTCCAATATTGTTGGTCCTTGAGATCGTATCGAGCCCATATCGGCTCTCTGACAGCCGTGGGGCTCTCGTTCGGTACATACAGAGCCTCAGCAATCAAGGAACCAGGCAGAGCCGAAGACAGCCACGCCTTATTCTGAATCTCCTGTCGATCCGACGAAAATATTCCAAGCACGAGGCGTCCACCCGGATTTAATTGTTCGGCAAGGGCATCTAAAAGCTCCGCAGTCACATTCTCGGTGCAGTCAAAACCAGACAGCGCGATCATATCAAACTGGTCGTTTGCCGTTCCATCCGGTCTGTCGCCGGTCAAAACCTCCCTCGCAAGCGAATTGCCGGAGATCACACGGCGGGTGAAGCTGGCATGCTCACCGAGAGCGAGAACTCTGTCACGTGGCGAAACCAGCTTTCCGATCTCTGCCCAAAGGGAGCCTGCCATCTGCAAGTAAGCACGGTCTCTTGGGTCCGCTGCGTCCGTGTCTCGCTCGACAACGCAAAATTGGCAATCATTTCGAAGGCTCAATAGTTCGAAAGCCGATGCCCTCGGATGGAGCCTAAAACCGATGCCGTAAAGATCGTCAAGATGAGCTGCCATGCCCTCGCCGCCTGGAAGCGCGAGAACGATTGCTTTCCTGACGCTGGACACTAGACGCTGCATTTCAGAACCATCGTTAGACCACCGGTCCATGACGACGAAATCAAAATGCTCTTCTGACTGCTTATCTGTCGATGCAATCAGGCCGAACTTCCGAAGCTCAACCGCGAGTACCGTAGCATCTTGATTCAGACATAAGACGGAGCCAAACCCGCATGCCTTCATGAAGCACTGCACAAAGGCCGGGATCATCCCTCTACGGCTTCCAACTCTTGAATGCCCAAAACAAGCTCACTGACGATTGACCGCTTGATTTCAAGGCTCTCCTCGGCTCTCTGCAAAAGCCTTTGCAGACAATCGGAAAATGCTGCCGCACGACGAAACACGATCGAATGATTGGCTGCAGCCGCGATGAAAATATCGATCGATGGGACTCGAGATAATTTCGCAAGGTGCAAATGATCAATCCAGAAATGGCTCTGATATGGGTTGTTGAACTCCGATGCCGCGAAGATCGCCGCGGTTAGTCCCGCTCTCGAGCACGAGGCATAGTGCTCTTCCATATCAAGCAAATAATCTGGAGCATATTGAACGGCCAAGGACGGTGAAACGTGGAGCTTCCTCTTTAATCCCGCATCCGAGAATGTCTGAGGAGAGCAAGCCAGAACGTCGCTGTCTGCAATAAATCCACCGATTGCCAGCGCGGCATATCCTCCGGACGATTGCCCGAAGACCACGCTGCGCCGGCCAGTCACATGCTCACGGAGAAACGAAGCAATCCCTGAGATATCTGGCAGGATCTCAGAGCCGCCATACCACCAGCTAATCGTGTCTTGAAAGTAAAACACCCGAGAGCCAACCGAGCGAGCCGCGGACAGCATGGAAAACCGTTCCAGATTCCCCGCGAAAATAATGAGATCCGTATTGCTCTCCCCGTTGCCCTCAAAAACAACGCAGCCCAAGGTATGGGATACGTTGTTGAGATCCTGAATTATCAGGCGCAGATCATCCAAGGGAATTTTGGAAAGCGGTGTCTGCGAATATCTTACGCGAACTCCATGATTGACCGTATCCTCAAATATTACGCTCACTAATATACCTTTTTAGTATGGGCTCCCGATTTCGTGAACGTAGCCAATGATTCTAGAATTGGCAAATGAGGTCAGGGGCCCCTTAATGGTCCTTTCCCATCAATCGTTTGGCAGCAGACATGCCATCAAACCATCCCCGATACTTTTCAGCGATAATTGCATTTCGGAGGTTCGTTTCCTCCTTGTCCAGATTGTAAAGTGCAGCCGCCTTTCTGAAAGCAAGCTGCTCGTTCTCGACAATCTTCGACAGCTCGATTTCGCTGCTTGGCGCCAGTTCGTAGCCGAAAAATTGATAGAAGAACCGGGACTCCGTTGCCGATCGTTCGTATGTGTCCTTTGGCCCAAAATCATGGGAATGATAAACCGTCGCTGTAGGCGCGTAGATCTTCGAATACCCCGCCTCGATAATCGCCTTCGCCCAGATCTGATCTTCTCCGAAATCAACCTCCGGGTACGGCATTTCCTGCCAGACAGTTCGCCGCATGCACGAATTGTTATCGCTGTAGTAGTGCAAGACCTGTCGCCAACCGATATCGCCGGAGGCCCACTTTGCGGGGTCCGTATCCTTTGACAGCAGTAGAGGAAATCTCAGCATCTCATCGAAATGCTTGTTGATTTCATCTCGGATATGTCGCGGGTGCTCCGGATACGGCAAATGCCGGCCAAATAAACCCGCCGCGGATGGGAAATGGTCCATCATTTGACAGATATCGCTTGCCCAATAGCTTGTTGCCGGGATTGCATCCTGGGTTAGAAATGCGATGTTTGGGCTGTTCCCCAATGAAGCACCGAAGTTTCGGGTGCGCCCATGCTGGAACTCCCGCTGTGGAATTGTCGTGGTCTTGATATCTTTTTGAGCTGCCAGCCATTCAGCCGTCCCGTCCCTTGAACTTGAATCAACGCAATAGATCGCCATCTGCGGGTACAGGCTTTGCGAGCGAAGCGCTTCAACGACCTTCTCGATCTCGCCTATGCCGTTATAGGTCGGTATAACCACATCAAGCAGTTTTTCAGGCGACCTAACGACATTTGGCGCCTTCGCAAGATCCAAGCGCTCCAGTATCGCGGCTTCAACGGCCCTTGCGGACTTCTCCCAAGTTAGGGCGCCGACCCACTCAAACGCCTTCGCTGCCTGCCTCCGTCTTTCCTCAGGTGAGGCGATCAATTCGTTTATTTTGTTCTTGATGCTTTCCGGCTGAGGACCAGCGAGAGAAACGATCCCTTCCGGGAAAACGGCCCTTGTGCTTTCGCCGTCCAGCTCTATCAACGGTAGTCCGCACGCCATCATTTCTTGCGGTACCAAGGAATAATTGGTGGCAGAGAAACAGATACCGATATCGCAGACGTTATAGAGGTCTGCCAACGCCGCACTGTCCAGAACTCCGTGGTTCCACGCCGGATAGTTCACTTCGTTGAATGGAAGCCTTTCCTGACCGTAGAAATGAACTTCGAAATCATCGCGTTCCCTGCCAAGCATATCCAGTGCCACCAGCGCTAGATTGACACACCGGCGGGATGTGGCTTCGCGAGCATAGACGGCGATCTTCGTCCTCTTACCATCGCCGAACGGCTTAGAAGCCTTTATCTTGTAAACCTCATGGTCATAGGCGAGATCGAAGCTACGCGCCCAACGGCCGTATCGCCTAGACATCAAGCCTTTCAGCCAGTCACCGGCACAAATGCACGCGAGATCGAAACTGTAGCTCTCCCGTGCAAGCAAGCTGTCTGAGCCTGTCGGATAGAATTCCGGCTCATGGTCTTGAACGAAATAAAACTTCTGCCTGAACTTTTCTGCCGCCGCCACCGGATAGACCGTGTTCCAGCTTGTGGCAATCAGAGCATCGCCGGCGGCGTCAATCACTCCGTCATTGGTGATTTTTATCTCGGCTCCTACGCACTGGAAATACTTCACGATATCGTCATATACGTCTGAAGGCTGCTTATGAAGATCCCCGATGAATACCCAGATCGTGCACTTGTGACCCAATGTTTCAAGCAGATGAACCATGCGGAAGATGGTCATGTGTCCACCGCCGCCGCGGCTGAAATCTGGGATGACCCAATGGATATCAAGGCGGCCGGCTTCAGGTTTCCCGTGAACGGCAGGCTTCCCCTTATATTCCTTCAGTGACGCAATCGCGCTTAAATAGCCCTGCACTGGTTTAGCGTCTTGGGAATACGCAACAGCCAAAGGCCCATTTGGTTTAGCCCGCCTCCCTTCTTTTCGGCCGGCAATGGCGTAATGGACCAACGGGTTAAGTCTATTCTGAAGAATATCCGGATAGGCTTCGAGATAGTAATGAGTCGAGAAATCCCGCGAAGGATCGCGCCGTTCCTGCCATCCCCACATGAGATAATGCTCGATCGGGTCGTGCCCAGATTTTGCAACGTCTGGATTTTGCGAACAGTAGAAATCCACATCAAAGAACGGCCTTACGGACTCAACGTCAGCTTGTGAGAACGTCGACGCCGTTCGTTGCTGATTCGCACCCTTCTCCACTGGAGATGGCGGCGCTTGATCGGAGAAAACCGCCTTTACAAAATAACCGAGCCGCTTTCTAATGGTTTTCATAATTCAAATTCCCGACAGGCTTAAAACTACTTTAACGACTGTTATCTGAATAACAGTCGATCAAGGCGCGTCAAGGCCTACGGGAAACAGTTTGTCTTACGAACAATGGAAAAGAGCAATCATGGACAAGAGCCAAGAGGAGCATTTCGCTTCATTGATGGCAACGCAGCCGGCCATGCTTGCCAGTCTCTGCGTGGCTTTGCCGAATCCCCCCAAGCGATGGGACCGCTGAACCATCTTCTTGCTTTGATTGATGAGTGATCGTTGGCAAAGCGAGCTTCCTCACCATGGGCGGGGCGACCAGCGCAATGCTCGGCATCCAAAGTCAATCCTGCCGCTCGCGCATACCTGCGGTCGCAGGGAAAAAAGTATCCCGCACGGAACGGTAGCTAAAATATGGCAGTGCTCACCCTGCCCTCGCGGATTTGTAAGGCCAGCTGAGAAGAGCATTTCAATAACCTTCGAAAGATTCCTTAAGTCCTGTGGCAAAGCGAACTTGGAGTTGTGGCAGGCCTGTCGTACCCGTGTCAACAATCGCTCGCAATCGATCGGCAAGATGAGCTGCTGGCAGGTCATCGATGCATCGATGAATTCGGCCGCCGGGATAGTTGCACCGAACCGTTGGAGATAACGAGTGGACAAACGAGGACCCCTTCAAATCTACTGAGGGTCGGAAAGGTGACCCCTTAGCGCCACAACGACGAAATATCCCTCCGCCGGTGCCGGTAGGCGGACGTTAGGTTATTTTGCTTGTCCGGCACTACCTGGAACTGGAATTTGCAAGAGCAGGGCAACAGGCGTCATTTAGATACTTTAGTCGCCCCTACCACACCGGCGAGCGGACAGCCGGACGACAGTCGACGGTAATCCATCTCACTACTGACGAGTTCGCGAAGTGGCGCGTGAACAAGTTCGGTTCAGCCATCCAAGCGCCGCCGGCGGCGAATGACAACTATTCCGCGGCTGCTAAAGCTTCGTAGTCCCTTGCTGCACTCTCAATTGCATCTAGGCAATTCAGTAGAGCAACCATATCGCAAGCCTCCGGCCAGCCCATGCCGGTCAATGGGACGTCATCAAGCTTTGCGGGCTGCACCGTCAGTCCATCGACCACCAGCCACTTACCGTCGACATCGTGTCGAAGATTGTACCGTCGCATCATCAGCTCCTCCTCCGGCGGGCGACCCTAAACACAAAGAGCTAATTTTGAAAGCACTAAACGCACCGCGAACTGGCGCTGGATCTTCTGATCGCTGCAGGAGAGAGTGACGCGACACGATCGAACAAGCCGACGACACTGTCTCGACTGTCTCTGCCGACAATCTGGAAGGCACGTCGTTGCAGCGACCTCCCCGTGTATCGGATAGGGCTGTTCGAGAGCGAAGGGAACTCGATCCTGGCAGCCGCTCTGCCCCAAATGCGTCGTTTGTTCGCGCCTGTTCCACTTCTGTCCAATGAAACGGTCCGCAACCGGTCTGCTCGAACGTTCAGAACCGCCGTTTACTCCACCGATCCTGTCGCGTCTTCAAACCAAATCATCGTACGGCCAGCACGTGATACTTGCTGACACTTCACGGTACGAGCCACCTTTGACAGATGCACTAAAAAGGATTCGAGCGAATAGTCCGGAAAGATATCATCTCGAAGGGCAAGCATCTTAACCACCGTTGGATCACTCTTTGGGACAAACTCGATCACGCCTTTCGGGGCAAGCGAACTCAACCAGTTAGCAACTTGGTCAAGTGGTGCATTCCGAGCAATCGCTAGGTGATGTTCAAACGCCAGCGCCAATACGGCATCGGCCCGAAATCTCTCTGCGAACCCCGCGCGCTCGATCTGCAGCCAGCCTTGTGAGGGAGAAGGGTTCATAGCGTCTAGGTAGAGGGGAAGAAAATTCAGTTTCTCTCGCTTTGCGCGATGGTAAGCTTGATCAAGTGACTGCTGATCGAAATCAAAGCCGACCACCCGCTTTGCACCATTTTCAAGGCTCACCTTGCTGTAATCGCCTGTGTTGCAGCCGAGGTCGATCATCAGGTCGGGCTTGGCCTCCGCTACAAAGGAGGCGACGAACTCCTTTTTTTGGGAAGCCTCATGGTCATCATACGTCGTCGTAGCTGCGTAATTCGCCCAAGTCGTCGGGCTGATGTTTGCAGGAGTCAGCCCTTCGATCCATCTTCTCAACTGCGTCAACATCCCGATCAGCCCCTTCAATGGAAGCCTTCGCTCACGCTTTGAGAACGCTATTTCGCGATCACTCGTAGTACCCTTCTGGAAATGAGCTGGCAAGATTACGTTTGCGAGTACCTTCCAACTCAACCGACGCTTGAATGGCAGCATTTTCGCAAGAGCGTCCGTGGGGATGCCTTCGAGATTGCCGCGATACCAACTGTTATGCGGTATGTCGAAATATGATCGAAGAAGCAGCGGGTTGAGAAACTGTTGGCAGAACTGAGTATGTCCCGTCCAAAACTCTCCTTCGCTGTAAGGCCGAACAGAAAGGTGGTCGATAAATATCGGAGCGCTATTAACAAATTGGATGTTGTACGCTGACGCGTCCGATAGGGTGAAGCCCTTATCTAGCAGCTCGAGATGAAGATCGAGGTGGAAAAGTGCGCTTTCACGAAGAAGAGCAAAGGACCATTCGTAGGGATGGGTCCACGGCCCGACTACCGGATGCTCTAGAACCAGAGTGCCCTTATCAACTTCAATTCCAAGCTCCGACGATGTCCGCTCTGCAAAATCAACAAGGACGCCACGGCTCGCTAAATCTCGCAGAACATGCCTGCAGGCTTCGAACTGGGATGCAGCGGCCGGTGACAGTATTCGAAAGACCCGACCGTCGGATGAATACACGGAACCGGCGGGATCACGGAATGAACCCGGTATACGACGAAGGGCAGCCACTTTGAAATCACCTCAGTCAGCGCTTTCGGTCAGTTGGGGACGATCGCTTAGACAGGAGCGCCGCTTTAATGCGCGACCAAAAAACCGAAACAGTCGTTGACGCGACCGCTAGGCCGCCGATTATAGCCTGCACGACAATGCTGCCAGTACCAGGATCAAGGTATGCATAAGCAGGGGTTGCAAATGCTGCAGTGAAAAGCGCTCCAGGCAGAATATATCTCATATGACTACTCCGAAGGAAACTACAGTTAGAACCATCTGTGCAGCCATAGGCCGCCTATGTCAATTATTCGTCATCGTTTTGTCACAAGCATCTCAACCTAGGGGTTCGCAGCTTCGAACTTGATCCAGTCGAAAGCGATCCCCACCGGTTGGTGGCCAGGGGACACCGGATTAATTTCAGAGGCTTGGATGGAAACGGTCGCTTGGCCGGGGGAAAAACCATTGGTCGAGAATGAAAAACTCCTTTCAGCCCACAGAAAGGGTTGGGGCTCGAACAGTTCGCCCACTACTCTGTTGTTAACTCTAAACGTCAGTTTTTGATTTGGATGTGGGTTCATGATCCGCATTTTGACTGTGGCCAACCCGCTGGGCAAAGCAAGTCCGGAAATCGTGGCAGGATTGGAAGTGATCCACGATGTAGACGCGCCGGCAGGTTCGGCCGACCATCCCATATTGAGAAGGTACTCGCGCTCGGTATCTACAAAATCAACGAAGTCGACAGGCGAAGCTATGTGAGAGGTGACGCCGAGGCTACTCCAAGCCGATGGATCGCGCACGTCGCCAGCCACTAGAAACCGTTCGGCTTGCGGAAGATAATCATTGTAGACGTCTTTCGGTCGTTTATAGTTGAGAAAGCCTCGCTCCCTATGCTCATGTGGCATTATAGACTGAATATCGCGGCCAATTGAATGACCACCCAAGGCAAAATCCTTCAGGATCGTTGAATAGATATCGGACTGAGTTACCGGCGCGCCACTGAATTTAGCGGGCCCAGTTTCCTTCGGGAAATGAATTGCTATAGTGGGATTTGCTGCGGACATAACGAAATTCGGCACCACTCCCTCCCGGGCAGTAGTCATTGGCCCGTATCTGGAGCCGTGATCGGCTATAATCAGAATCAGTGATTGCTCAAACGCTCCAACCTCACGGAGGCGCTCGATGTAGTCTCCGATGCGACTAGCGACACAGTGTATTTGCGCTTTATAGCTTTCAACTGCAGGATCTGGCTCAGTAATCTGGCAGTCGGATCTCAAGCTTGCAGGCGGGTGGGCTCCCCAAAGGTGAACGTATATGAACTTTGGCGGCCCATCGTCTGCAGTCGTGCTCTTAGAGAGCTTTCTAAGAACATCTAAATCAAGAGCCGAGGGCTGCTTCGGGATGGAAGGGCTACAGCGCCGCTCGAATTGCATCTGTCCGTCAGCGTAAAAGCTTGGGCGCAGAGCTATCGGCAGCTGCCTAAACATCGCGGCATCAAAAGCTGCGCCATAGCGACGGCATGAGGATCCCGTAGGGTCCAAAAAATCTGCCAGACCGAGCAACGGTATACGGCCCCAACGGAGTCCGTTTTTTTCGAACACTGCGTCTAAGCGTTGTTGTCCGGCCTGCTGCAGGTATTCAGGGATTGAACTGCGTTCGCCGTCATAGGGCTGGCCACTCAAAATAGCTGGCACACTGAGGCCGGTGTAAGGGAAGTGACCCGATACATTTTCGTATATCGTGAAACCTTCGTACTTGCTTTTTATCTCGTCGGATGCCCGCAATGTTTCCGAGAACGCATCGGATTGCATTGTATCGGCCAATAAGATGATCGCGTTTCGCTTCCCGACACTGAGCACATCGTGAACATTCTTATCTCTAAAAAAATCTGCTGAAGACGCTCGATCAGTCACTTCGGGCTGCGTCTGGTTAAGCGCCTGCCACGACAGGAAACCCAGCATAGCAATTGCGAAGAAAACAGCCAAACGAGAGGCAAAAGCCGAAAAACGGGAGGGGAAAACGGCTGAGATGACGAGGGCAAACAACCATATCGCCGCCTCGATTACCGCTAGCCATTTGTTCGCGCTGAAGTCGATCAGATGACCATCAAAAAGGCCGAAGTCCCAAACGAGGAAGTGGTATTGAACTAAAAGAAGCAATGCGACCGCCGCCGCGGCCGAGGTTATTCGGCCACCGACGATACTGCGAGCGGCCCGGAGGGCTATCCAAATAACCACCGTGGCAATTGCTGCTGCGCCTAACGGCCACCCAAACAAATCATGAATGGAGATTGGCGAGCGTTCATTGTTGACGGCGACCACACCCAACGGGGCGAGAATGAAAATCTGTACGGCAAAGGTAAAGGATATAAACAGTTCAAGCAATGCATCGACTCCCGCAATCGCGCGGAAAAGAGCATTTCTATTCTCATTTCTATTCTAAGGCGTCAATGACACTCATAATGTCTAGTCACCTGAATCTAAAGTTCGCGGCATAATGTTCGCTCTGCCTTTTGGCAGAAGCGTTTGACGGATGAGAGGATTTCGTCGGCGGACTTGGTCCATC
>JGI25159J45721_1000524_pt1 | contig 17509 bp, 23 predicted proteins | sample AraplaMF_Cvi_mLB_FD_45721 | JGI IMG/M metagenome (IMG submission 45721)
AGGCGGTCTTTTTGATGTGGGCGAAAAAGCCGCCCGATCTTTCGAATCGAGCGGCCGTGTTGAGGGCTGAAACCGTTTTGGATCGTGGATAGGGTCGCGACTATTGCGACTTTGTCCCAATCTTGCGAGCGCTACCGGCTAGAAATTAAAATAGATGGTGGCTCCCGNCCCTCGGCGGTAGCGGTAATAGTCAGGATAGCCGCCGTAGTACCCACGACGGCCATAGTACCCACGATAGCCCTCGTAGTACCGAGGATGGCCGTAGTACCCGTATCGGCGAGGGTAGCAGCTGCCGTAGTAGCGGCAGGAACGCCCAGCATACCGCCTGTCCCAGTGGCGATCCGCGTGCCAATGACCGTTGTGCCGGTTTTTGACCTGTATGACAGCGCCGGTTTGCACTTGCTCGGGTATCGGCACGAAGATCGGCGCGGCGTTTAGCGGTAAGGCGAAAGACGCAGTCAGAACTACGGCCGCGAGGGCGGACAAGAGCTTTTTCATCGTGAACTCCTCCTAGCTGGCAATCACGATGAACCATTGGGCCTGAACTGTCGATGAACGCTGCGTGTGGCATGACTGCTAGTCGTCCTGCCACCGTCGCCCACCTCTTTAGAAGTTAGGCGTGCTTTGGTGCTCCCGGATTGCACACCTTGCATATTCGTAGATCTCACCCCGCTTTAGCGACCGGTATGTCAGCCAATCCAGCTCCTGGCGACGGTCGTTGCGCGCCTTCAGGTTAACGCCAGGTTGTCGGGACGGTCACTGCCGCTCTCGGCTCGCCGCTGCAGGTGCTCGACCGTGGCGGCGCCTGAGCTTTCGTGCTGGAAGTCTCGAAAGCGGATTCAACCGGCGAGCTGGTTAAGCGCATCGCCGCAATCAATTCAGTATGCCGACTGCTATCCGTCGGTAACGGCCTATTGAGTTGTCTTGCAAGACTTGGTTGATTAAAGCTTCCCGTAAAGACAACCAGTGCGCATAAGAGGGGCAAGAATGAGCATCCCGTTGCCTGGACAAGGGAAAGTTCTACCCGAAGGATTCTCGTATCAAGGATTTTGGATCCTAGAGCCGCGAATTTTTCTTTTCATTTCAGATGATCCGCCAACCCGAGACATCCACGCCCCGGGATTTGCGGAGATGATCAACCCCGATGGCGATGACTGGGCGTTCGGCTTCGACGCACATTTGCTGGCCGAAGCGTTATCGGTATCTCAGCAAGACTTGTTTGCTGCCAATCGCGTTGGTCGATTAACGTTGGAGAGCATAGCATCCGACCCTCCAGGTGGAGAGAACGCCACCATAAAGAAGTACACATTCGGCCTGAGAGGACGGCACGCGACAGTAGTCATCCAATACCTGGATACATATGGGCACGCATGACGGGCATTCCTCGTTTTGCCCAGTTCCAAGGCCTCGATGCCATAATACCCATCAGCTTCGTGCCGAAGTGAATATATCAGAGGAGATAACCGGGCATGTTTAGAACAACAATGATCGTGATCACCACTGCCTTAATGGCGGCCAGTCTTCTGGTTGCCGCTGATGCTTCTGCCGCGGGTCATGGAGGACACGGCGGACGAAAACCCATCCTAAAGGCAGGCAATCATAAGGCCGGTACACCAAGCTTCGCTTCGCATATGCGCAATGGCCATACTTCGAGCAACAATGGCAACTACGGCATGAGCGGACCCTACACCGGATTGAAATTTATCGGCAACCAGTAGTTGATATGGCTCGATGGCGGCGCAAAAGCAAGGAACCCCTATCCTGCAATGAAGCCGTGCTCACGCGGGAAGGGCATCGAGAAGCTGCGTCATAGCGCAGGCGGACAAATGTCGCGGACCGACGCCTGGGGAAAGAACAGCCGGGTCTCCCTGCTACCCCCCAGCGATGCGCGACGTCCTACCGGAATCAACCTTGGTTGTGACTTGCACGCACCTGGAACGCTATCCTTGACCTTGCAATTGATTGACACCAAGCCCGGACTCCTGGCAGACAGAGAAGCGCCCGAAAGGCTTCCACGTGGTTGCCGAAGTCCTCCCTGTTCGGGCGCTACGAAGCTCTTCAGATGACCTTGGTCTTCAAGGATACCACTGGCCGTCATTTATGCGAATATCGAGCAGTTCTGGCCAATCCTGATTGGTATCGACTGGCACCTGAAGCGCAACCGGCTCTATTCAATCTTTACCAGGCAATCGGCGAGGCTCACCTGAACAAAGAGGATCCAGAGCCAGCGACAAAGTCTTGACCACCAGGCGCGACGGCCTGTCACGGTTGCGAAAATGGGATATTTGCGCTTGTGTCAGGCGCAAAGCTTGAGCAAGGAGCAGTGACAAAATGGGTCGATTAATGATCGTGGCTTTGTGTGTATCGATGAGCGCTGGGCACGTGATGGCTGATACCGATGCAGTCGCTAACGCGCAGACGCTTTGCCGGGCGATTGATACCACGATTTCGCTCTCTCCGTGCACATACTCCGAAGAAGCGAAAACGGTCACCGTCACGGTTGGGATGCAAGGTGGGGACGCTCGGGAGCTTTGCCAGACCATCGAGAGTTCTCTCATAGAGAAGCACATCTATTTCGACGGCGAACCATGGAAACTGAACCTGAAATCGCCCGCGAGTGGCGATAACACGATCGCATCTTGTGATTTGCCACAAACCCCTCATTGAGAGGCGACAGCGGCCGGGAGAGCCGGCGATATGTTGAAAATCAATGACCTGATAGCGTCAGCTAAATCCGTCTGCGACCGATATGAAAGAGGTCGCATAGAGAGGGTGACAGTCCGTGAGTGGATCTTGCGCCTCGGCTCGTATCCATCGCCGCGTGGTGATCGCGTGCGGGAAGCGGCAGAGTGGTTTTGGGCTCATCCCGCGAGCGAAGTGCCAGCCGATGTCCGAAATGTCGATGTGGACAGACTAAGGGCAATCTTTTCGTAGTGAGCCGATCGAGCTTGCTTGTCACCGCCGATACTATAGACACCCTCGAAGAACGCGACTGCCGTTGGTTTTAGAACGGGGTCGGGCGGCCGATTGACGTCACGCTGCTGCCACGAGATCACGTGGCCGTTCTGTACTGGCAGCGTCGAGGCGGGGCAGAAAAGGCCGAGCGAGTTTCGCGGGCCTTTTTGTCTGCCAACACACTCTCTCCCTAGAGCTACGAATTATTGTCTTTTGGATCAGGTTTTTTTGGTTCAGGTTCTTTTGGATCCGGCCCTTTCGGAGCATCCTCATTGTCTTTTGGAACATGATCGCCAACTTCGGGTATCTGGCGAGCTGCCTGCTCCTCGCCGAAGTCGGGGGTCTGCTCAGTGTGTGCAACTGGCGCTATGGGTTTCACAGATTTATTTCTGGCAGCCTTTTGTAGCAGCCGCTCAGCGCCTCTCAGCAACGCCCACCCTAGCCGCCCTCATGCCGTACAACTCGGCACCACCGTCAAAGGCCCAACAGCGCCGGATATGGAGCTTGATGTATCGGTACTCAGCGCCGAGAGTGTCGACGCGTAACCTATCTCAATGAGTTCGTCGTCGCTTATTCGGTCATCCTGATAGCGATGGCAATATCCAAGGGGGTCCGGTTCAACCAACTATCGTCATAAATCACCCCTAGTGACGCGCTTCCTCGCTCAGCAATCATCGCGCATCTTTCCCGCTCGACCAGCACGTGCTTCATGATTTCGTCGGTAATGGCAAAGACGGTTTCGTGATTGGCCGGAATGCCAAGCCTCTCGCACAAGCGTTGGGCTGCCTTTTCAATATATTCTATTGTCTCGCTCATGGACGCTCCTCTTTTCGCCGCAACTCCCTACACTTCGCCTTTTCCGCGTTTCTCTGCAAGGTACACGGCCCGGTCGACACGTTTGCGTTCGGTTGCCGCGCCGAACGTGCCGCGTTTGAACTTTCCAAGAGCCGCGAGGATGCATTCAACGAATGAGGAGCAATGGAAGCGGTCAGCAATGTCGAAGACGCCTGCGCTTTGCGAACCAAGTGATCCGAAAGGCTTTTAGGCTCAGTTTGGGAGTGAAAGTGTCAATCGAGGAGATGACCAGGATGGCGAAAGTCTGGTTTCATACCGGGGGTCGATTGACGGCCTACTCGGGGTTGTGATATAGCCTCCTAATACTAAGGGGGGCTTGGTAATGGACAGGCAACGGATCGAGGCCGAGTTACGTCGGCTCGCAGAATCTCAGCTTGACGAGTTGAGGAATGCGGTCGTCAGGCGAGATATGGAACGCGCCATCCAAGCAACCAGTGACGCCGTTTTGCGCTTGCGGCAGCTCGGCGATATGGTGAAATCTGACTGATTCGCGCCAGTGGCTTTCGCCTTTGGCGTTCTTGGCGCGACCAAATGATGGTCTCCCTGGTCGTGTGGCGGGCACAAAAATGCCCGCGCAAGGCAGCCGTGAAGGTTAGATTTGTGAGGGTGCTGGCCGGCCGCGTTACGCGCCGACATGATCTTTGATAAGACAAGGCTAAAATGCTGGATATGCTGGTCCCGTAACGGGGGAATCCAGCATGCGAGCAGCCAATGACAACGACAGAGAGCACCAACCGCCCTTCGAAAGTGAGTGGCTCAGTGCCGTGTTAGTGCTTACATGGCCGCTAGGCATTTTTGCCGTTGCACTCGGATGCACATTCTTCGTCTAGCGACCTGGCCATCCCTTACCGCTTCGTCGGACGTTGATTTTGTCCATTCGCTGTGTCTAATTTACGTGTTCTTTGTGGGGGATGCGTAATGGTCAAACGGGTGCTCACGAATTTAGATGAAATTTGCGCTCAGCTTGATGCGCTCGCGGAGCAGGCACGGGCTATTTCCAAGAAGGTGATTGCGATGAGCAAGCCGTCGCCGATTAGAGCTCTGACGGGAGCCCCACGGCGTCGGCGACGTGGCAAATCCGAAAGTCCGCCCCTGATTGATTGTTAGGCACCGGTGGCGGCAGCATTCGCATCGATGTTACCGTGGGATGGGCACAAAACAGCCCGCATGCGCGCGGGCTGCTGTTTCAGTGATTTTGCGTGGATTAGCAAACCCTGAAAGCTCCAGTTGCCACTTGCGTGGCCCAATGTCGGAGCGATTGAGGGCGACAACCCATCCGAAGCGCGCTCCGACAGAGATGCCGGTGACCACGCGACTAGGCCGGGCGCACCATATTCAGTTGTTGCCGTTATGTCTTCTCGGAGAAAGCCGCCCGATCTTTCGACTCGAGCGGCCTGTCGGGGCCGGTCTTCCGCGTGCCGATTCGCCGCAATAGCGCGATAATCCCCCACGCGACGCGAACGACAACGTCGGCGACCGGCGGTACTTGTCTAAGTGCACCACCAATCCTGCAGCACTAAGCCGACAGCGTTCCTGGTCGAGCTTGACCCAGACCGCCTCCTCGGTAGGCGCGGGTCTATTGGTAATCGTCGCCTCGCGACGAAGACCGCCCATCGAGCCGATCGAGAATTTGGTTCAGCTCATCTGCACATGCCTTCATCGGCTCGTCATCGGCGCACTTGACGTATATTTTGACGTCGCCGTTCTCGATGCGGAACCGAGCGGCCTTAGACGGTGTCGGGCGGCGGCTCATCCAGTCCCTATGCCACGTGCCGCGCATTGCGTTGTCTTCAGGAGGATGATGCTGCCCCGAGGGAGGCGACTGCGGCGAGTTTGATGACGGTGCGGTGTCGGCCTGCGATGGCGGGGGCGACGTCGTTGTATCCGGTGCTTGCTGTGCAAAGCTAATGCTGGCCGAGAGTGATACCAAGGCCGCTATAATGATTGTTTTCATGTTCTGGTCCTCCTCGAGACTGTGAAAAGAACACGCGAACTTGAGGATGGTTGCGAGACTGTCAGAAATTGTTCGCGCGTGCCAAACGCGCGAGGGATGCGGAAGAGGTGTTAGATATACCGCTGGCTGTCTATGTCGCGTTAGAGAAAAAACCGCCGGCTGGTGAGGCCAATGGGGCGCTCGTGGTGGCCAGGAGCGAGCCAACCCCAAGAGACCGGGCCGTTGACGAATGGAATCGGACCAATCCCCGCTTTCCCATCGCTTGAGGAAGGAAACCAAACATGGTCACGCCGCGCATCGAAAGTGTAACGCCAGCGTCAAACATGACGCTGGAAATTCAATGGAAGGGTGCCCCGGCATCCGCTGCCAATCTTGTGGGCTGGATTGCGACCGGCGGCGAACTTCTCGCTCCGCTCAAGTCCGCCGATGTCTGGAAAACCGCGAGCGTTTCAGACTATGGCGCAACGGTCGAATGGGCCGGCGAAGATTTGGCGATAGATGCCTATCACCTTTTCCAGATCGCCGAAGACCAACGCGATTTCGCTGTTGAGGATCTGCGGAAATGGCAGGAGGACGCCGGCCTTTCCAACAACGAGGCCGCGGATTTCCTTGGTGTCAGTCTTCGCACATGGAAAAACTACCGCGCAGGCGGGCCGGTCAGCCATGCCGTCAAGATGCTGCTTCGCGCGAGCCAGCGCGACCCGCTTTTGATGCACGCCCATTACCGGCCGCGCCAGAGCGGTAGACCAAGACGCGCCGCTTAGTTCTCGCCGGTTCGGCTAAAACGCCGGGGCGCAAGGAATACCGACGGCGTGGCGGGCGTGCCCGGCGCGCTATTTGGAGCAACCTTGCCGGTTGCGTCGGAAGCTGCGGATGGCCGCAAGTTTCTCTTTTGCCGCCTGCTTTGTCGTCGGTCGCAGACTTGCCGTCATAAAGTTGCCCGGATACCTCAACTTCGAAGCCCGATGTTTTCGTGTAATTTGTAACGCGCCGTTTTGATGACGTAAGTCACGCCGTCGAGCCTAGGGCGAACGTCGGCGAAGAGCAGCGGCATTCCCGCCTCAATGGCAGGGTCGCCAAGTACCGTCACCGAAGCAGTCACCTCGCCACGTGCAAGCTCTTTCGCATTGGCGCGCGCCGCCTTGCCGGCTTTTGCCGGCGAGGAAAAGGCTTCGGGAATTCGGTAGACGTTATCCCCGTCGGCATCCGCATCCGTTTCGATTTCCACCCGTTGCGCCCTATCGGCATCCTGATAGTAGAAAACGACCTTGCTGTATTTCGTGCGGTCGTTGATATCGACTTTCAGCGTGCCGGTGATCGACCCGAGCGACGAGCCGGAAGCCAACAGGCCAGAGCCGCGTCGGGCAAACAATAGCCGCCCCTGCTTGATAGCGAACAAGGCGTTATGTCGATCTGCCAGCCGCCGCAGGAAATGGATATTTGCGCAACGACCGGATGGCCACGGCCGTCGCACCGCTGTCACCCCGCGCCCGCGCCGGCGCCACCGTGTCTACACCTCTCAGCTGGAGCCAGGTGAAGACGGATCTCGATCCGAAGCGCTTCACAATCCGCACCGTCCCGGCGCCTTTGAGGAAGACGCGAGCTTGGCAGGACTATTGTGATGGGCAGCGTTCACTCGAACAGGCGATCAAGCGGCTCGCCAGGACGTGGAAACAGGCGGCCTGAGGTGCGCCGTCAAATGTCGTAGCGCCGATCGAGCTTTCTGAGAGCAGACTGGACGTCATGGAAAACACTGGCTCAGGGTGCCCGGAACGTGACGGAGGCCTGCTTGGTGGCATCTCCCATCGCGCCGACATCGGCACCATGAAAGGCGCGGCGCCTTCGGAGACATCGCTATCGGCGACGACGGAAAGGCAAGCCTGCATTTCCATGCGGCTTGGGCTTCGAGGACGGTCAACCAAGGGCGGCCTTCATCATGGTATCGTGCATCCGACGGGAGATCATCATGCACTAAAGTCGTCTGCTTCCGGCGCCGGCGGCGGGATGAACTCGGGGATCTCTCGCGCCGCCGACGATGGACCTGGCGACGGTTCAGCGGGACACGTGCTCCGGCTTGCCCTTGCGCTTCGTCGAAGCGAAATCCTCCAACTGCTTTTCCGTCATGGAGTCCACCATTTCCTTCGACGCGCCCTTGAGCTTGCTCTTCGGTGTTTCACCACGCTTCGCGGAAAGGGCAGCGCCTGCTGCCTTTTGCTGGGCTTTCGATTTTGCTGGCATGAGATTTCTCCTTTCATACGGAAAACTCCAAACGGTGGCGGCGGTTCCTGGCAAACCCCACCGCGTTTGTCGCTTTCCGATCGAGACGCGGGGGCCGCCGAGTGGCATGGCATTCTTCGCCATGAAGGGCTGATTCCGCCTACACGGCGTCTCTCGCAGATTCTACACGAGGCGGCTCCAACATTACTCCGTGAAGCATGATTTTCGGCTGCTCAAGGACCGCCGCGATAAATCGGTCGTTCTTCGACGCTTCCCATTCTTCAAGCGAGTACAGATTGAGATCGACTGCACGGCTTAAAGCCTTCTCGAGACGCTCGATTGCTTTCCAAGGTCGAACACGTCGATGCTTCCGACCACCATGTGTTTCGGGAGTCCGAGATGGGCCGGTGAGCCGGCCAGAATAGCAACGATCCGATGCCGCCGAAGCCGCAGGCAGGACAGCTTCCGAAGCGCGCAGCCCACCCTTGCAATTGTATGAGGTGGCTCGAGACCTTACAAAAGCGTAAGGCCGCAGCGAAACACGGGTAAATCTGTGGTGTCATAGTAGCCTCATCGGCGAACATGCGCTGACGAGGAGATATCCCATGGCCTCAACAAAATTTTGCAAGGCGACGCTCATATTGGCTGTGCTGCTGTCGTTGCCGACGATGTCGCCTGAACATTATCAGGGCGCACTTGCGGCGGAAACACCGGCGGCAGCGGAGAAAAATCCTCCTGGCGACATCCCGGACAATCAGGTTTTCATCAACTACGCGTCAACGCTCGGCTTTGCACTAAAAGTGCCGGAGGGTTGGGCGCGCACTGACCTAGCGAACGGCGCACGTTTCGTCGACAAGCTTGACGGGGTGGTGGTGACGCAGACCGAGACGGCCGGTGCGCCGACTGTAGACGGGGTGCGGAAGGATTATATTCCTCGACTGGAGAAGGACGCACGTGCCGTCGCCGTCGGTAGCGTCAAAGCCGTAAAACTGCCGGCAGGCAACGCCGTCCGTATCAACTACAGCTCGAATTCCGAACCCAACCCGGTGACGAACAAACAGGTTCGCCTTGAAAACCAGCGCTTTCTTTTCTTCAAGGACGGAAAGCTGATCTCGCTGGAGTTCTATGCTCCGCAAGGCGCCGACAATGCCGACCAATGGAAGCTGATGTCGGAATCGTTTCGTTGGCATTGACCATGAATGTCTTGGAGGCGCACGAGCTCTATCGGTTCTTTCACATCGGCGATCAAGAGATCGCCGCCTTGCGCGGCGTGAGCCTCACCCTTTTCGAAGGCGAAATGGTTGCTGTCGTTGGCCCGTCGGGGAGCGGCAAATCGACATTGCTATCCTGTCTGACTGGACTTGACGAACCGGACGCGGGTCATGTGATTGTCTGCGGCCGCCGCGTGACCCGTCGCTCGGAAGCAAGCCGCGCAGCCATCCGGGCTGAGAGCTTCGGCATCCTGTTGCAATCGAACAACCTACTCCATCACCTCACGATTGCGGAAAATATCGGACTACCGATGCTGCTGACAGGCGGAGCGGATGAAGAGCGGATCGCTGAATTGCTCAAGGCGGTGGGGCTCGTACATCGTGCCACGGCGTATCCGGCAACGCTCTCCGGCGGCGAGACGGCCCGCGCGGGGTTAGCGGTCGCGCTCGCCGCCGATCCCCCCGTCCTGGTGGCCGATGAGCCGACAGCGGAAATCGACCGTCGCGCCGAGGCGAACCTGATGGTCTATATCGATGCTCGGCGAAACGCCGGCAAGACGACGCTGCTGGCTACGCACAGTGCAGCATTGGCGGACAAGGCAGATAGGATACTCCGGCTGAGGGATGGAAGGATCGATGATGGATGATCCGCTCGTCGTGACACGCGGTCTTTGCCGAAGTTTCGCGGATGGCAACCGGGCCCGATTGCCGGTTCTTTTCGATATTAATTGCCATGTCGGCGCGCGAGATCACGTTGCGCTTGTCGGCGTTTCAGGCAGCGGCAAGACGACTCTCCTGCATGTGCTGGGCGGATTGGATATGCCGACCAGCGGGACGATCGCCTGGCCGGCCCTTGGCCCGCGCGAGACGCTTCGGCCCGCCAAAATAGCCTTTGTATTTCAGAGACCAAGCCTATTTCCCGCCCTGTCCGTTGTCCAGAACGTCGCGTTGCCGCTTCTCCTTTTGGATATACGCGGTGATGCCACCGCCGCGGCGATGGATCTTCTCGATCAATTCGGCCTGCCTGATCTTGCCGACAAACTTCCCGAAGAGCTTTCCGGCGGCCAGGCCCAACGTGTCGCCATGGCGCGAGCGCTGATCACCAGGCCGCGGCTGGTTCTGGCGGACGAGCCGACCGGCCAGTTGGACAGCACGACGGCTCACCACTTCCTGGAGGTTACGCTCAATTTGATTGGCGAAAGCGACACCGCTTTGGTGTTGGCGACCCACGACGAGGCGGTTGCAGCGCGCCTTGATACCAGGTGGTCGCTTGATGCGGGGCGGCTTTGTGTCGGTGCATTGCCGCGGGAGGCGTATCGATGATCCGACTATGGCTCAAGGCATTGCTGCGCCGCCGCTTCGGACGGATCGCCGGTACGGCGATGGGTGTCGCCGTGACAGTGGCGCTGATCACCTTGCTTTCACTATTCCTTGCCGACAGCAGCGCCTCGATGACGCGTCGCGCGGTTTCAGCGGTACCGATCGATTGGCAGGTGGAGGTTTCGCCCGGCGCCGATCTTGAAATGATAAGCGAGGCGATCGGCAATGCAGTTCCGATTTCAAAGATGCGGCAGGTGTCTTATGCGGCGATAGACGGTCTGGAGGCGAGTACGCGTGGCACCGTGCAGACGACGGGCCCAGGCAAAGCCATTTCTTTCGACAAGGACTATCTCAGCGACTTTCCCAAGGAGATGCGCCTGCTTTCCGGACGCGCCGACGGTGTTCTCGTTGCCCAGCAGACGGCCGCCAATCTCGGAATCGTTCCCGGTGACACGATCTCCATCTCGCGGATCGGTTTGCCGCCCCAGACGGTGAAGATTGATGGCGTCGTCGATCTCCCTGACGCCGATGCGCTGTTTCAGGCGATAGGATTCCCACCGCAAGCCGCACCACAAGCGCCGCCGGACAATGTGGTGATACTGCCCTCTAAGACCTGGCAAGCCCTGTTCGGACCGCAGCAGGCGGCGCGGCCGGATACGACTCGGATACAATTCCACGTTCGCCTCGATCACACGCCTTTACCGGCAAGTCCGGTCGACGCCTGGATGCAGGTCGGCGGAGCCGCAAAAAATCTGGAGGCGCGTGTTGCTGGACAGGCCTTGCTTGCCAACAATCTCGGTGCACGCCTCGATGCTGTCAGGGGCGATTCGCTCTATGCGACGGTGCTGTTTGTTTTTCTCGGTGTGCCGGGAATAGCACTGGCTTGCTTGTTGACCTTCACGATTGCGTCGGCAGGCAGTCGCCGTCGTCGAATGGAGCAGGCTCTGTTGAGGATGCGCGGCGCAGACATGCGCCGTATCCTGCTTTTGTCGGCAGCAGAGGCGATTGTGGTCGCGATGATCGGTACCGCCACGGGCCTGATCGTCTCAATCCTCTTTGCAAGTCGTCAATTTGGCCCTGCGACACGGCTCGGCAGCATGCTGACAGCATCGGCTTTTCTGATCGGGCTGAGCCTCTCTCTGGCTGCCTTCCTTGTTGCTGCGTGGCGGAACGCGCGCTATCGAAGCGTGCATGTCGCGCGACGCGCCATCGATAGGCATAGTACGCCGCCTTGGCAACGACTTTGGCTCGATGTCATATTGCTTGCCGCATCGCTGCTGTTCTTCCTTCAATCGGCAAGCACCGGATATCAGGTTGTGCTTGCGCCTGAAGGCGTGGCGGCCACGGCCATCGACTACTACGCCTTTATCGCTCCGGCACTTTTCTGGATCGGTTCGGCATTGCTGACGCTCAGGCTTTCCGGCCTCGTCATCGCCGACAATAGCAAGATGCTAAAATGGCTGGTCAGCCCGGTAGCTGGACGGCTGACGCCCATTGTCTCGGCGGCGCTATCGCATCAGTCCGCCCGTATCACCGTCGGCATTGCCATGACGGCGCTCGCCATCTCCTTCGCGACCTCGACTGCGATCTTCAACACGACTTACAATGCGCAGGCGCGCGTTGACGCTGAATTGACCAACGGTGCCGATGTTACCGTCTTTGGAACGACAGCTAGTCCCGCCGGCGAAAAACGCGACGCGCTGGCGGCCCTCCCCGGTGTCAAAGGCATTCAGCCCATGCAGCATCGCTTCGCCTATGTCGGGAACGATCTGCAGGATCTCTATGGCATCGATCCGACCGCCATTGGCAAGGCGACCAGTCTCTCAGACGCCTATTTTTCGGACGGAACGGCTGCCAAATTGCTGGCCGATCTGGCGGCGACCGCGAACGGCGTTCTCGTTTCGGAGGAAACGGTGCAGGATTTTCAACTGAAAATCGGCGACACGATAAACCTGCGGCTGGTCAATGGGGCGGACAATCAGTATCACGCCGTTCCGTTTGTGTTTCTGGGTGTTGCCCGCGAATTCCCGACCGCGCCGAAAGATTCCTTTCTGGTCGCAAATGCCGCCTATGTTGCGAAAATGACCGGCATCAGGGCGAATGAATACCTGCTGATAAAGGCTGCAGGCGATCCGGCGGCACTCACACGTACGGTCGGCCGCATTCTATCCGGCAACCCATCGCTTCAGGTCAAGGATATCGGCACGGCTGCCACCATCATCGGTTCCAGCCTCACGGCGGTGGATCTTTCCGGCTTGACGGCGATCGAGCTTACCTTTGCTTTCGGTCTCGCCATCGCAGCTGCGGGACTGATGTTATGGTTGGGTTTTGCCGACCGGCGCCGCGACTTCGCGATCCTGACTGCTGTTGGCGCCAAGCCAAGGCAGATGGCTGCCTTTCTCTGGGGCGAAGGCATATTGATTGCAACCGGCGGCTTAGCCTTTGGTCTGGTGTCTGGTGTCCTGCTGGCGTGGATGCTCGTCAAGCTTTTGACCGGCGTCTTCGATCCGCCGCCCGATACGCTGACGATTCCCGTTGCGTATCTGGTACTGATAATCGCATTGCTGCTCGCATCGATTTGTCTGGCGATCGTTTCGATGAGGTTTTCCGAAGAGGAAGAGATCACGGAATATCTGCGAGATGTCTAGCGTCCACCATTATTTGGTGACGGGCGACTGTGCTGTGGACCGTCGGATTGCGTCGTCGCCCGCTTTCGTTTCCGGGTGAATCTCCTCTCATTTTTGTCGTCGAAGCGGCCTCACGCGTCGCGATGGCCAAAAGTAAGGCTTTCATAGCGTTAGCGTGGTCTAATTCAGGAGGTTGTCAGCAACTCACGGTATGCATGCCTTCTGGATGCCGGAGGCGATCGTGCGCGTACTGCTGGTCGAAGACGATGCGATCTTGGGGGATGCGCTACGCGATCATGTCGCCGCCGAAGGCTGGGATGTCGATTGGGTCGCCAATCTGCAAGCGGCGAGACAGGCGATGGACGCAACCCGCTATTCCCTGATGCTTCTCGATCCAGGTCTTCCTGACGGCTGCGGGCTGGAGCTGCTGAGGCGCCCGGCGACAAGATCACCCGCGACACCCACGATCATCATCTCCGCTGACGATCAAGTTGGCGACAGGCAAAAAAGCCTCCAGCTCGGCGCGGCTGATTATCTGGTCAAGCCATTTGGTCTAAGCGAACTGAGTGCGCGCATGAGGGCCGTCCTAGTCACCTCCAACCGCGTAGCCGCGACGACCGCTCTCCCGAACCGAGCGAGGGATGTGATTGGTACTCGTACTGCATCATCGGGAGATAACGATCCGCCACCGAAGACGAAGAACGCGAGGTGGCTGTCGGCCCGATCACGCAAAGCGCAAATCGTGGGTGCTTTGGTCGCAATGCTCGCGCTGCCGACCATGGGGATCGGCATCCACTTCGCCGCGCTGAACTGGAACGGCAATTTTCATCCGGTCATTGCCGGGGAGCTCTATCGCTCCGCCCAGCTCTCGCCCGCGCAGATCGAGAGTTACGTCCGCGACAACGGCATCCGCACGATCATAAACTTGCGTGGCGAGAACAAGAATTCGGATTGGTACAATCAGGAGGTCGATACGGCGCAACGTCTGGGTGTCCAACATGTCGACTTCAAGATGTCGGCAATGAAAATATTGACGCCGGAGCGGGCCGATCAACTGGTCGGCATTTTGCGGTCAGCACCCAAGCCGATCCTCATACATTGTCGATCGGGCGCAGATAGAACCGGTCTCGTCGCCGCAATCTACAGCCAGGAAATCGCCGGGATCGACCCAAAAACTGCCGAACACCAGCTTTCTATCGCATATGGTCATATTGGAATCCCCTATCTGTTCAGGGCATTCGCGATGGACGAAAGCCTACAGAATCTGGAAAAACACTTCAGCCACTTCGACTGAGCATCGCGCTCCTCAAACCGCCGACGATCGCGATCCCGAGCGGAACCCAAAATTCGGCGCCCACTCCCCGTCCGCGGCGCTAGTGGCGATGCGCTGAGAAGTGCTGCAAGGGTCATTATACTCACAAAGCCGATGGAGTACTTTCCAGCATCACATCCATCCGGAACAACCTCAATCGATCCGGAAGCAAGCTCACATCAGCACGGAAAAGTGAGCGCAAGTTTGCGCGGCTCAAACCCATGAGCTTCAGCTTAGCGGGAAATTGACTTTAGCAATCGATCTTCGCGTCGTTGATCAAAACAACCATTAACGCCTTCAGTCGGCGTTTATCGGTCGATAAACCCCTAGATTTTGAGAACCACTGGTTCCTCCTCGGCTGTCGCAACAATATGACCGCGGCTTCCTTCCGACTGCCGGACAGAAATAGTCACATCTTTACCGAGAGCAGAGAGAGCTTTCAGCAATCGCCAAACCGCGAAGTCTTTGAGATTGCCATTTACGATTCGAGAAATGTCGGGCTGCTTCATTCCCAGATGTTCCGCCGCCACCCGCTGCGACAAACCCAATCGCTCTATAGCCAGAGCGATCTCGTTGGCTAGCAAAAACTTCGTGCGTGCTTCCTCCGGATCAGCGTAGCCGCGATCCTTGAGATAATTGCCACTACCAACGACGAACTCGTCGTCGAGATTATCTTCAGTTTTCAAATGTTCCGCATTTTTCATTTGCCTGCCTCCGACGCAGCTCGCCGCGCTCTGTTCTTTTGTCTTGTCTGGTAACGACGCTCAAACCGCTCCTTGTTTGTCTTGTAGTAAGCCGCGACCTGCTTTTTTCTCTCCACAAGCACGTCAACCTGTTCCTGAGGAATCTTGCCCTGGGTTTTCGATTTCTTGATGCCAGCATCAAGGACAAAAACCACTTCAGCGAATTCGGCCACGAAGTAGGTACGATAGGTGTCTGAGTCAAAATCAACCTTCAACTCGCTAATGCCCCCTAGAGTGCCGCCGACCAAATCTTCACGCCTGTTTCTGGGAACCGCAGTATTATTTTGAATCGCCGTCAAAAGTAGGTCAAATGTGTCTTTTACTTCCTCGGGGACGGCGTGAAATGCCCTTTCTGCTGCCTTTAGGAAAACCACTTCCTTGATGTCGATAGCGTCGTCTGAAGTCACTATGCGCTCCAAATTATAGTAACATTACTATCAGGTCAATCGCTGACGAACCCGCCGTTGAGATTGGCTCAAACTCGGATTGTCAGCGTCTACAACCACAGATCGGAATAGGCAACGGTTGGAAAATACCGTCGGATCAACACTCAGCTCTTCGAGGCCCTGAAGGACAAGGTCGCTGATTCCGTCTTGCGACAAGAAATGGAGCCAAAAAACGCAATGTTTTCAGGAAATCTGATTCCGCTTCGATGTGAAGCTCGTCAAGTACCGTAGCGATGGGATGGCGGACGGGCGCGCCTACCTTTGTCTCGGACTTCGGCAACCGCCGTTGAAATTAAGATCGGGGCTCGCCAAACTTGAATCAGCGAAGGCGTTCCTCACTCTCTCAGATCGCTTTCTTCTCAGCCAGGATGCCGCGCTTTTTGCAGAAACTTACGATGCCGGTGAGCATGCCGACTGCCGTGACGGAGACGACCAAAAAAGTGAGATAATCGATGTATTGCATCGGATTCGGCAGCTCCAGGCGTTCGTAGACTTCCACCAACGACAAGGTGATCAAGGTCGCGGCAATCGTTGAATAGTCCTTGATAAGCACACGCTTGAAATTGAATTCCATGCCTTCGGTGGCGTCGGCAAACTTGCTGAATTGGGGAATCCAGCGCGGTACGTCAGCGCAATAGGCCCTGTAGCCTTCGCCAAACTTCTCTTCGAGGTAGGCCTCTTCTGCAAGGACGATGCATTGATACATGAAGGCGAAAAGCGTGATCCCGGCGACCACTACGAGCGGATGGCCGTGCAGCAGGAAAATCCCGACATAGATGAGCATGTTACCGACATAGAGGGGATTGCGGCAGACGCCGAACATGCCCTCCGTCACGAGGTTTTTCGCATAGACTTTTTTGTTCAGGCCGCCGCGCTTGATGTAGGCATAGCCGATAACCATTGCACGCAATACCAGGCCCGAAATCGCAATCATCACAGCGATGATGTCTTTTGCCTGGTCGAGGCCTTCGCTTTGGAATATTTCCGACGATGGCGCAGCGAGCACGAACAGTGCGATAATGATGAGCGGAAAGGCCTGGTTTCGGTACCGGAAGAAAAATTCTCCGATCGATATCATCATTGTTTTCATCTGTCTTTCCAGCACCTTATTTAACGGCGACAATCCCGCAGAAATTATACCATCGGAAGAAGACCTCGGCGCTCCGGAATCCGGTCTCCTTGAGCAACTGGAGATTTTCTTCCAGCCGGTAGGGGATCAGGACGTTTTCCAACGCTTCGCGTTTCTTGGCAATCTCGATTTCCGAATAGCCATTCCGTCGCTTAAAGTCGTAGTAGTGCTGGATGAACAGACGATTGAACATCGTGTCCTCGCTCGTGAGCTTTTCGATCAGGAGCACACAGCCTTGGTCGTTCAGCGCCGAATAGATCATTTTCATCACGCGCTCACGATAGAGAGGGCGAATGAATTGCAATGTCAGCAGCATTGTGACGACGCTGGCGTTCTCCATGTAAAGCCCTTGATGGAGATCGGCAACTTGAAGGTCTATCGGCCTGTTCGTTCCCGTCTGCCTGATTTTCTGCCGGGCTTTTTCCAGCATATCGGGTGCGTTATCGACACCGATGAAATGNATGCTGGAATCCAAAAGAGGGTCCAGCGTCAGAAGAGTCGTCGCGGTCGAACAGCCGATATCGTAGAGATTGGTATTCGGCTTTGAAAAATCCTGCGCCAGTTCGCAGACCATGCGCTGCATTTCCTCATAATACGGCACAGACCGGCTGACCATGTCGTCGAATACTTTGGCGACATTGGCTGTGAAGGCAAAATCCCCAAATGCTTCGTCCTCCCGTCGGAAGTACTCATCCCTTTGCTCGATATCCAGCACTATGTTCGTCGCCTTTTTTGTCATC
>JGI25159J45721_1000531_pt1 | contig 17359 bp, 14 predicted proteins | sample AraplaMF_Cvi_mLB_FD_45721 | JGI IMG/M metagenome (IMG submission 45721)
GTCGCTCTCGCCGGTGGCTACGGGCGAGTTACCATAGGTCGTCTGGTATGCGCGAAGCGCGGTCTGCATGTCGGTCAGGACTTTGGCCATCAGGCCGCCGTCCTGATCGTCACCGCCGGCGGCGGCAATCTTCTGCGGGTCGGCGGAAAGAAGTTCCGATGTGGTCAACTTGCCGTCGCCATTCGCATCCAGGGCAGCGAGCGCACCCTTGGAGTCATCACCGTTGTCATCGGTGCCGGCCTTGCTGTCGTCGTCCGTCTTCTGGAGCGANAGCATGAGCGCCAGAATATCGGCTGCGATCTTCTGAACGACATCGGAGCCGGACGAATCGTCATCTCCGGCGGACGAGGNGTTGGTGGANGAGGACTTTGAAGCGGCGGCAAGCTCGTCCGCAGAGACGACGCCGTCACCGTTCTTGTCGAGAGGATTGAGAGGGGCTTGGTACTGGGTCAGCGTGCTGCCCAGAGCTGAAACACTGGTCACTTGAACCTCCTTTGAAGGTCTTGTGAAGCCTGCCTTTCATGGGCGGGCAATGACCGGGCTAAGCCTGTTCGCGAGTCGCGTCAAAGCGGCGTTTTGTCATCTGGAGAAGCGCGTTCGGCTGCGCGTGTGATTCCCCACACGCCAAGGAAGGCGAGCGGTCAGACCCGCTCCACAAATCCGTCGAGCACCCGCTTCTGGCCGGCGCGATCGAAATCGATCGTCAGCTTGTTGCCTTCGATGCCTGATATGGAGCCGTTGCCGAACTTGATGTGGAAGACGCGGTCGCCGAGAGCGAAGCGTGAGGGTTCGGTGGCTGTGGATTTCGCCACCAGTTCGCCCTCGATCGTGCGGCCGCGCGGGCCGCTTTCGCCGTAACCGATGCGCTCCACGGCATGGCCGGAGCGTGTGCCCCAGTTGTCGCGGGTGGCGTCGGTCTTGTTGGCCTGGGCGCGTTTCCAGCCCGGCGTCGAATAGGAATTGGCGAAGGGATCGGCCTTGTCGAATCGCGACTGACCATAACCGCCGCCGCGGCCGTAGCCACCGTAATTCTGCTCCATCTCGGCCACTTCCACATGGGTTTCCGGGAGTTCGTCCAGGAAACGCGAGGGGATGGTCGATTGCCAGAGGCCGTGGATGCGGCGGTTCGAGACGAACCAAATATGGCAGCGGTGCTTGGCGCGGGTGATGCCGACATAGGCGAGGCGGCGTTCTTCCTCGAGGCCGGCACGGCCGGACTCATCGAGGGAGCGCTGATGCGGGAAGAGGCCTTCCTCCCAGCCCGGCAGGAAGACGGTGTCGAATTCCAGCCCCTTGGCCGAGTGCAGCGTCATGATGGAGACGGCGTCGAGATTTTCGTTGGTCTCGGCATCCATGACGAGGGAGACGTGCTCGAGGAAGCCGCGCATGGATTCGAAGCTCTCCATGGAGCGGATGAGTTCCTTGAGGTTTTCAAGGCGACCCGGCGCTTCGGCGCTCTTGTCGTTCTTCCACATGTCGGTATAGCCCGACTCTTCGAGGATCTGCTCGGCAAGNTCGGTATGNGGTGTGTTTTCAAGCAGTTCCTGCCAGCGGCGGAAAGATTGAATCACGTCGAAAAGGGCTTTTCGGGCCTTCGGCTTCAGCTCGTCCGTCTCGATCATGTCGGCAGCGGCGGCCAGCATCGGGATATCGCGGGCACGGGCATAATCATGAAGCGCGCGTACCGTCGTATCGCCAAGGCCGCGCTTCGGCGTGTTGATGATGCGCTCGAAGGCGAGGTCGTCGGCCGACTGCGAGACCAGGCGGAAATAGGCCATGGCATCGCGGATTTCGAGGCGCTCGTAGAAGCGGGGGCCGCCGATGACGCGGTAGTTCAGGCCAAGCGTGACGAAGCGGTCTTCGAACTCGCGCATCTGGAAGGAGGCGCGCACCAGGATCGCCATGTCGTTCAGCAGATGCTTCTTGCCGTCAGCATCGCCGCGCTGCAGGCGCTCGATTTCCTCGCCGATGGCGCGGGCCTCTTCCTCGGAGTCCCAGGAGGCGTGCACCTGCACCTTGACGTCGTCAGGATCGGAGCGATCGGTGAAGAGCGTCTTGCCGAGGCGGCCCTCATTATGAGTGATGAGATGGGCGGCGGCACCGAGGATATGGGCCGTCGAGCGGTAGTTGCGCTCCAGCTTGATGACCTTGGCGCCGGGGAAATCCTTTTCGAAGCGCAGGATATTGTCCACCTCAGCGCCACGCCAGCCATAGATCGACTGGTCGTCGTCGCCGACGCAGCAGACATTCTGTGGCTCGCCCTTGGCGCGCTGGGCGAGAAGCCGCAGCCACATGTATTGGGCGGTGTTGGTGTCCTGGTACTCGTCAACGAGGATGTAGCGGAACTTCTGGTGATATTCCTTCAAGAGGTCCGGTTGCTTGCGGAAGATCGCGATCGGATGCATCAGGAGATCGCCGAAATCGCAGGCGTTCAGCGTCGACAGGCGGTTCTGATAGGCGAAATAGAGATCGCGGCCGCGGCCATTGGCAAAAGCGCGCGCATCTCCCTCAGGAATATCGGCAGGGCCGAGGCCCTTGTTTTTCCAGGTATCGATCATGCCGGCGAACTGCTTGGCCGGCCAGCGCTTGTCGTCGAGGCCTTCGGCCTGGATCAGCTGCTTGATGAGGCGGACCACATCATCTGTATCGAGGATGGTGAAATCGGAGCGCAGGCCGACGAGCTCGGCATGGCGGCGCAGGAGCTTGACGCCGATCGAGTGGAAGGTGCCGAGCCAGGGCATGCCTTCGACGGCGCCGCCGACGAGAAGCGCGATACGCTCCTTCATCTCGCGGGCGGCCTTGTTAGTGAAGGTCACGGCGAGGATCTGCGAGGGGAAGGCGCGGCCGGTCTGGAGAATATGGGCGATGCGGGTGGTGAGCACGCGCGTCTTGCCGGTGCCGGCGCCGGCAAGCACGAGGACCGGGCCTTCCAGCGTCTCGACTGCTTCGCGCTGTTCCGGGTTCAGGCCGGTGAGATAATCGGGGCGGCCGCCGTCGCGGGCTGCCATGGCGCGGGCGGCAATGCCGCCGCCGGCGGCGGGCGCCCTCGCTGGAGCGGCAGGCTGTTGCGGCTTGCGCGGCGCATCGCCCGGTTCCTCGTCGAAGAAGGGCATATCGTCGAAACTATTGCTCATGGCGCGTAATGTAGTGATTCGGGAAGGAAAGACCAGAAAAGATGTTCTGCTTTCATTCCCAGCGGCTGCGCTATCCTCAGCAGGTTTGGTTGCCCGGTCCGGAAGCCTGCGCAGGAGTTGTGGTCCTCCTGGACCTCAACTATGGTTTCGCGCCAGCCATCGGGAGAGCCATATGCATGTCATCGCCATTCTTGCCAATCTNATCCTGCTGATCGCCGTTGTCGCGCTGATCGCGGCGAATGGTTTGCCGGACAGTGGTGAAGGCCTCGGAACCGTCCTCGCCGCNATCGTGTCTCCCGTGTTGAGCACGATCGCCTTGCTGCGCCGNAATGGATCGGTTGCTGAACTCATTTCGCTTGAGATTCGGGCACGCAAGGCGACGCTGCGACAGCGCATTGCCGTGGCTGAGGCTGTGACCGCCGGCAGCGGCATCAGCGGCTAAGGGCCGTTCTCAGGCAGACTTCGGCCCGGCAAAGGCCAGGCAGACCGACACCAGGGCAAAGAGCGGCGGTAGCGCCAGGCACCAGATGCCGACGGTGGCAAAGAGCAGGGCGGCCAGGCCGCAGCCGAGCGCGAAAGCGGCCACTGCAATTGCCATGCGCGACAGGCGGCCTTTCACTGTCTTTGCCTGATCTCCTGACATGCCATGGGCGAGATCGCCGAGATCGATCATGATCTGCGTCGTCGTGCCGGTCATCAGCGTGCTCGGCGGTGATGCGCCGAGATGGATGCGGTGAGCGGCGTTCTGGACCGCCATGGCGATGACGAGCAGCATGCCGGTTGCGACCANCGGCAGGCCATCCGGATTGGTGAAGGGCGAAAGCCAGATGGCGCAGGCGCCGCCAGCGATCAGGAACAATAGCTTGATGACGAGCAGGATGCGCAAACCCTTCTCGTCACCGGCGGGTACCTTGTAGGTGAGGTAGCGCAGCAGGAGGATCGTCAGGCAGAAGACGGGCAGCGCCAGAAGCTTGGCGATGATGCCCGACGTGCCGTGGGTCAGCGCTGCACCGAGGGTGACGAAGTTGCCGGTGACATGGGCGGGAAAGAGACCTCCAAGTGCCAGGAAGCCTGCTGTATCGACATAACCACCGGTAAAGCTCAGAAGCACGGGCAGGGCTGGGCGCATCGGTCTTTTCCCCCTCTGTATATTCGTTCGTCAGTGTGCCGCGACGGCGTGGATTTCGGCAATATAGCCGCCCGGAAATTCCACCATGGCTACTCGGCGCTCGCCGGACTGATAGGGCTCGACGAGGATTTCAGCACCGCTGTCCCTGGCTTTCTGGAGCGTCGCGTCAAGATCGGCCGTCTCATAACCGGTCATCTCGCGGCCGTAGGGGAAGGGCAGATGGCCGTTGGTGACGAGCACGGTCATGCGGCCGAAGACGGATTCGATGCGCAAGCGGTGAAAGGTCTGATCCGGAAGGCCGATCTCGATACCCGGCGCCTTCTCTTCATCGGAAACGACCCTGCCGTGCGAGAAGGCAAGGAAGGCGTGGGTGAAAGCCGCGGCGCGATCAGCCGACACGTAGACCCGGTTTTCCGGGACTGTCGTGAAGGCCGGATAATTTGGCGTGGTCGTGTGCCAGTAAAGCTGCATGTTGATGCCGCCCGGCCACTGGATGACGGCGTCGCGGCCGATCGGGTCGGGGAAGGCTGAGACGATCACATCGGCGCCGGCAGCCTTGGCGGCGGCTACGGCCTTGTCGAGATCGGTGACGAGGTAGCCGGTGCGCTCGCTGCCGAACGGGTAGGGGATCGGCGTCTTGAAGCCGAAGAGCGAGACGGTGCCAACCGGTGTCTGCAGGAGCTGCGACGTGGTGCTGCTTGGCGTCGGCGTCACCGTTGCCGTCACCTGCCTGGTGCTGGTGCCGCCGAAGGTGGCGAGGAAGCTCCTGGCGAAGGCGTCCACGTCGCCAGGGGCGACATAGACATGGGTCGTATCATATTGCGCGCCGACGCCTGATTGTGGCGAGGCGGCAAGGGCCGGAGCGCCGGTCAGNCCGAGAAGGGCAACAAGGGCTAACGATAGACGAAGCATGTATGTATCTCCTTCGGCCCGGCCGGCCGCTCTCATGGATTACGCCTTGATGAAGGCGAGAACGTCGGCGTTGAACTTGTCGGCTTCGGTCTGGGCAAGGCCGTGCGGGGCGCCCGGATAGACCTTCAGCGTGCCGTTCTTCAGAAGTTTGATGCCCTTTTCGGCGGCGGCCTTGATCGGCACGATCTGGTCGGCATCGCCGTGAATGAGCAGCGCCGGGACGTCGATCTTCCTGAGGTCGTCGCTGTAATCGACCTCGGAGAANTCATGGATGCAGTCGTAATGGCCCTTGATGCCGCCGGCCATGCCCATCAGCCAGAAGGTTTCGCGCAGGCCNTCATTGACCTTGGCGCCGTCGCGATTGAAGCCNTAGAAGGGCATGGTCAGATCGCGGTAGAACTGCGAGCGGTCGCCGGCCGTGCCCTTGCGGATGCCGTCGAAGACTTCGATCGGCGTGCCCTCGGGATTGGCAGGGGTCTTCAGCATCAGCGGCGGCACGGCGCCGACGAGCACGACCTTGGCGACGCGGCTCGTGCCATGGCGGCCGATATAGTGGGCGACTTCGCCGCCGCCGGTGGAGTGGCCGATCATGACGAGGTTCTTCAGATCGAGCTTCTCGATGAGCTCGGCGAGGTCATCGGCATACTGATCCATATTATTGCCGTTCCACGGCTGGGAGGAACGGCCATGGCCGCGGCGGTCATGAGCGATGACACGATAGCCCTGCAGGGCGAAATATAGCATCTGCACTTCCCAGGCATCGCCCGAGAGCGGCCAGCCATGGGAGAAGAGGATCGGCTGGCCGTTGCCCCAATCCTGATAATAGATCGTCGTTCCATCCTTGGTGGTGATCGTCGGCATCGTCTCTGTCCTATGCTTGGGGTTGGGAGGTATTCGCCTGCTGGCGCGATTTTCTGCACCGTGGTGCGTGACGCGATCAGGAAACATGTTTCAAATGGCCGTGTAAGCGATCCTTTGGTGTAGGTTGCCTATGCCTTTTGCCCGAGATCGAGCCAGGCGACGAGCAGGAAACCGCCGACGAGGCCGAGATGCTCGAAGAAGGAATTGGCGGCCATGAAGCGCTCCATTCCCACGGGCAATTCCCAGAAACGCAGGGCGAGGAAAGTGGCCATCAGCGTGAAGCCGCCGAGCGCGAGCGCGCCAAGCCAGCGCAGGAAACCGGCCAGAATCATGAGCGAGGCAGCAAGTTCCATGATGATGACGATCACCGCAAAGACCGGTGCCGGCGACAGGCCGAAATGGGTCATTTCGCCAATCGCGCCCGGAAAATCCGTGAGCTTGTTGAGACCGCCCTGCAGATAGGCGGCGCAGAGACCGAGATAGGCGATGAAGCGCATCCACGCTGTCCCGAAAAGAGGGCGGACGAAGGATGCAAGCCGGATTTCAAAGGCATGCATGCATCTATCCTCAAACGGCCCAGCAGGCGCAGCCGAGCGCACCCCAGAAGCTCTTGAGATCGGAGACGGGCGCCTTCGAACCCCAGGCGTCGGCGTGGGCATGGCCATGGACATTGCAATCATTGGCGCAGCCGCAGGCGGAGATCAGGCGGCGGTGCAACGAGTTCTTGCCGGCACCTTCGGGTTCGCCCCAGGCAGCATATCCCCTGAAGCTGCGCACCGGCGACCAGTCGGGCATGGCCGGCGGAACCGGGTTTTCGTCGAGACTGGCGAAAGTGCCTGATCCATACACGATCTTGCCGCCGACCATGGTGAGCTCCGAGGTGAGGAAGGAGATTTCCTCTTCGGCACAGGCGAAGAAATCCTTGTCCGGCACGATGAGGTCGGCGAACTGGCCCTTTTCGATGCGGCCCTTCTTGCCTTCCTCATTGGAAAACCAGGTGACGTTTTCCGTCCACATGCGCAGGGCCGTTTCACGGTCCAGGCAATTGCGGCGGGGATAGATCGCCAAACCGCCGACGGTGCGGCCCGTGATCATCCAGGAGAGCGAGACCCAGGGATTATAGGAGGCAACGCGCGTGGCATCGGTGCCGGCCGAAACCTTCACACCCTTTTCCAGCATGCGGGCAACGGGCGGGGTGGCTTCGGCGGCGCCCATGCCGTAGTGCTCGACGAAATATTCGCCCTGATAGGCCATGCGGTGCTGCACGGCGATGCCGCCGCCAAGGGCTGCGATGCGGTCGATCGACTGTTCGGAAATNGTCTCGGCATGGTCGAAGAACCAGTTGAGGCCTTCGAGCGGGATATCCTGATTGACCTTCTCGAAGACATCGAGCGCGCGGCTGATCGTCTCGTCATAGGTGGCGTGCAGGCGCCAGGGCCAGCGGTTTTCGGCGAGCACGCGCACGACCTCTTCCAGCTCGCCCTCCATTTCCGGCGGCATATCGGGACGCGGCTGGCGGAAATCCTCGAAATCGGCGGCGGAAAAGACCAGCATTTCGCCGGCGCCGTTATGGCGGAAATAGTCGTTGCCCTGCTTGTATTTCACCGACGCCGTCCAGTTCAGGAAATCCTCCTTCTCCGCTTTCGGCTTCTGGGTGAAGAGATTGTAGGCGAGACGGACGGTCATCTGGCCGTCATCGGCAAGTTTCTGGATGACGGCATAGTCATCGGGATAGTTCTGGAAACCGCCGCCGGCATCGATCACGCCTGTGACGCCCAGGCGGTTCAGCTCGCGCATGAAATGGCGGGTGGAATTGACCTGATAGTCGAAGGGCAGTTTCGGCCCCTTTGAGAGCGTCGAATAGAGAATGCCGGCATTGGGCTTGGCAAGCAGCAGACCGGTCGGATTGCCTTGGGAATCGCGGGTGATCTCGCCGCCGGGCGGGTTCGGCGTCTCCCTGGTATAGCCGACGGCGCGCAGCGCTGCGCCATTCAGAAGGGCGCGGTCATAAAGATGCAGGATGAAGACCGGGGTATCGGGCGCGACGGCGTTGATTTCGTCGATGGTCGGCAGGCGCTTCTCAGCGAACTGATGTTCGGTGAAACCGCCGACGATTCGCACCCATTGCGGCGCAGGTGTGATGGCCACCTGGCGCTTCAGCATGTTCATCGCGTCGGCGAGCGAGCGCACGCCGTCCCAGCGCAGCTCCATGTTGAAATTCAGACCGCCTCTGACGACGTGGGTGTGATTGTCGATCAGGCCGGGGAGGACGCGTTTGCCCTTGAGATCGACGACCCTGGTCTCCGGTCCCTTGAGCGCCATGATTTCGGCGTCGTGGCCGACGGCGAGGAACCTGCCGTCCTTCACGGCAACGGCGCTGGCGGCCGGGTTGGAGCGGTCGAGCGTGGTGATCAGCCCGTGATGCAGGATGAGGTCGGCGGTCGTGTTTTCCATGGTCTTCGTCCTCGAGCGCGAGCGCTATCAAGCCTTGTCGGAGGGCTTGGCGTCGGAAGGCGTGCTGCCCTTGGGCATGTGGCCGAACATGTGCGGCTTGATCTGATGCAACCACGAGACCGCTGCCGGTTCCTTGTTGATCAGCGTTTTGGCGAAAGGAATGACCTGCTCGCCGACGAGGATGCCGAGCAGGCCGACGAGGGCCACGACCGGCGGCGCAGGCGAACGGACATTGAGAAGGCTATAGACAATGCCGACGAGCAGGCCGGCGCCGAGGGAGAGNAGATANATTTTCATTTGGGGCCTCGATTCATTTCGGCATGCGGCAACGGGGAAGCGGCGATGNAGCCGCTCCCCGNAGAGAACTCACCTGGCCGGGTTCGGGCCGATGCGCTTGCCATGCGCGATGCGCTCGGGCGCCTTGTGGACATGGGTATAGGCGTAATCGACGCCCATGCCGTAAGCGCCGGAATGTTCCTTCACGATAGCCGTCACCGCATCATAGGTTTCGCGGCGCGCCCAGTCGCGCTGCCATTCGAGCAGCACCTGCTGCCAGGTGACGGGCACNCAGCCGGCCTGGACCATGCGGTCCATGGCGTATTTGTGGGCNTCGGCGGAGGTGCCGCCCGAGGCATCGGCAACCATGTAGATCTCGTAATCGGTGTCGTGCATGCAGGAGAGCGCGAAGGTGGTGTTGCAGACTTCCGTCCAGAGGCCTGAGACGACGACCTTCTTGCGGCCGTCGGCGGCGTTCTTCGCCAGTGCGTCGCGAACGTTCTGATCGTCCCAGGAATTCATCGAAGTGCGTTCGAGGATGGTGTTTTCGGGGAAGACGGCGAGCAGCTCCGGATAGGTGTGGCCCGAGAAGGCTTCGGTCTCGACCGTGGTGATGGTGGTCGGAACCTTGAAGGCCTTGGCTGCCTTGGCGAGGCCGACGACGTTGTTCTTCAGCGCCTGGCGGTCGATGGACTGGACGCCGAAGGCCATTTGCGGCTGCTGGTCGATGAAGATCAACTGGCTGTTCTGCGGTGTCAGGACTTCGAGATATCTGGACATTGAGCGTTCTCCCTGGTCGTGGAGCCTTGCGGCCATGAAACGAGCGCCGGGCTGTCGCCAAAAGAGGCTGGCGGGCGTCGGTCGGCATCGCTTCCCCGCAAGAGCGAGGCTGCGAATTGACGGCGAACCTACTTGGCAAACGGCAAATCCGATTGTCGGTTCTGACCCTCTTTTGTCGAAAATTGCTCTCGGCTGAGGAGGCTCCGCGGAAGGCACAGGAGACGTTGAAAAATCGCTATTCGAGAAAAAATTGCGCCGTCCTGTCGGGAGAGGCCATGCCCATGCGTCCTAGGGCCATAGTGACCAACAGCTCAAGGAGGACAGTTCATGGTCAAGGTCATTTCCTTTCTCTGGTTTGCCGAACAGGCGCGCGAAGCGGTCGAATTCTATGTCTCGCTGGTTCCCGATTCTTCGATCGGCGATATCACGACAGTGCCATCTGAAACCCCGAGCGGGCCTCCCGGCAGCGTCGAGATCGTGGAATTCACGCTCGGCAATCAGAATTTCATCGCCATGCAGGCCGGGCCGTTCGAGCAGTTCAATCATGCTTTCTCGGTGCAGGTCGTCTGCGAGAATCAGGCGGAGCTCGACCGCATCTGGGATGGCTTCCTCGCCAATGGCGGAACGGCCGAACATTGCGGCTGGCTCAGGGATCGCTGGGGTCTCTCCTGGCAGATCGTGCCCAAGGCGCTGGCCGAGATGATGAGCGGCACGCGCAAGGGCAATGCCAAGAAGATGACCGAAGCAATGCTGAAGATGATCAAGATCGACGTCGCTACCCTGGAGCAGGCGTTTCAGGAAGCCGCCTGACACCAGGGAATCGATGCGACGCGAGTGGACGGCAGCCTCGAAGGGGCTGCCGTTTCGATTTCACCAGGTGGATTTCGAAAGCAAACAATGCGATTATGACAGTGGGAGGCAATTCGAAAACGGGGGTGATTGAATTGGCATCTCGGCCAAAGGTTTCATTGTTGCAAGCCGGTGCAGTCTCGATCGTGCGCATGCGCAGCACCAGCGCCGACCATGACGAAAGCGGGCCGATTCCTCAAGCGGAGGCTTTCAGCGTCATCGCCCAGTTGAAACCTTTCGACAACCATCGTCTCTGGCGCGGCGGCAAGCTCGTTCACGACGGCGGCCATTCGGCAGGCGCGCTGGCGATCACCGATCTCGGGGAGGAATGGCGCTGCCACCATCGCTCCTCGTTCGACAATATGCGCTTCAATATTTCCCGGCAGGGGCTTTCCGATTTCAGCTACGAGGCGGGACGGTCGGGCTTCAATGGGCTCGATTGCGGGCAGGGCCAGCTCGATCCTGTCGTGCAGGCGCTCGCGACGGCGCTGCTTCCAGCGCTCAGCCAGCCGGCGCATGCGAGCGCGCTCTTCATCGATCACATCCTGCTGGCGCTGCAGGCGCATCTTGTGACGCGTTACGGCAAGATCAACCTGCCGGCCGAACGTAGCGGCGGGCTCTCGGGGCGTCAGCTCAACATGGCGACAGCGTTCCTTGCCTCGCTGACGGCGCGGGAGGCGACGATCTCGGATGTCGCGGCGCAATGCGGACTCTCGACCAGCTATTTCATTCGCGCCTTCAAGAAATCGACCGGCCGCACACCGCACAGGTGGCTGCTCGAATATCGGGCGGAGAAAGCGCGTCAGATGCTGCTTGGCACCGCCTCCATTGCCGAGATCGCGGTTGCCTGCGGTTTTGCCGACCAGAGCCATTTGACGCGTATCTTCACCGCGCTCCACGGGGTTTCGCCCGGAACATGGCGACGGGAGAGGCGCATCTGAAGCCTGGCGCGGTGCCGGACGGAAAATCGGTAAGCGTTTTGCCGGCACTGCTTTAGCGTTGTTCAAGTAAAAGTGAGCGCACGGGTTATTTTCAAAGTTTGCTGATATTACAAATCGGTAATGACGGGTGGTTGTGCTTGCTGCCGGCCGGGGAAAGGTGCGATATTGTCGCACCAGGTGAGACTTTTTGTCTCGCGCGCCTCTTTCGACCGACCCTGGACAACCTCGAGTCCCTCCGGAGACGTGAATGCCCTTTTGGAAGCAATTTGTACTTTGNCTTGTCGTCATTATCGCCGGCTTTGCCGCGTGGGTCTATTTTGTGCCCGGCGCTGGCGAGACGATGCGCAATGCCGGTATTCCCGACAGCATCGTTTCCAGGATCGCACCGAAGAGCGAAGAGGCAGCCGATGCCGGCGCGGGGCAGACTCAAGGTGGCCAAGCGCAAGGGCAGGGACAGGGGCAGAACCGCCGCAATGGCGGCGGTGGCGGCGGACGCAATGGCGCGGTGCTTGTCGTCACCCAGGCCGTGGTGCAGGGCGTCGTCAACGACCGGCTGAATGCGATCGGCACGGGTGACGCGATCCGCTCCGTTGCGGTCACGCCGCAGGCGACGGGTACGATCCGCGAGATTCTGATCAAGTCAGGCGATATGGTGAAGCAGGGGCAGGTTCTCGCCAAGCTCGACAGCGAGGAGCAGGTCATTGCCCAGGGGCAGGCGCAGGTGGCGCTGAATAGCGCGCTCGAGAAATCCAGCCTCTACCACAATATCAAGTCCAGCGTTTCGCGCATGGATGTCTTCGATTCCGAGATCGCCGAGCAGAATGCGCGGCTGCAATTGCAGGCCGCCGATCTCAATCTCCAGCGCCGTAATATCGTGGCCCCCATCGACGGCATCGTCGGCATCGTGCCCGTCAATATCGGTGACAATGTCACCACCTCGACGCCGATCGTGACATTGGACGATCGCACCGAAATCCTCGTCGATTACTGGGTGCCGGAGCGTTTCGCCAATACGGTTTCCGTTGGCCAGGTGGTCGAGGCAACGTCCGTGGCGCGGCCGGGCAAAATCTTTTCGGGCGTGCTTGAAGCGGTCGACAACCGTATCGACGCGGCAAGCCGGACGCTGCGTCTGCGCGGCCGGATCGACAACAGCTCGGACGAGCTGCGCGCGGGCATGTCCTTCGCTGTCAGCATGAAGTTTGCCGGCGACAAATATCCAGCCGTCAACCCGCTCTCCGTACAGTGGGATGCCCAGGGCTCCTTCGTCTGGCGGGTGACCGACGACAAGTCGCACAAGGTGCGGGTCACGGTCGTGCAGCGCAATCCGGACTATGTGCTGGTCAAGGCTGACCTGAAGGATGGCGATCAGATCGTCACCCAGGGCCTGCAGCGCGTACGCGAGAACGGCGCTGTGCGCACGGCGACCGATGTCGCCGCCAACGACAAGGTCGCCGCCCAATGAGCGTGACCGAGATCCACCAGGACAAACCGGAATCCGGCAAGGCGACCTTCACCGCACTCTTCGTGCGCCGGCCGATCCTGGCGCTGGTCTTCAATACGCTGATGGTGGTGGCCGGTCTTGCGGCCTATGTCGGCGTCGAAGTGCGCGAGCTGCCCGATGTCGACCGGCCGGTCGTGACCGTGCGCACGACATTCGACGGCGCTTCGCCGCAGACGATCGACCAGGAACTGACCAAGGTCATCGAAGGNGCGGTTGCGCGCGTCAGCGGTCTCAAGTCCATCTCTTCCAGTTCCCANTTCGGCCAGAGCCGCGTGACGCTGGAATTTTCCGATTCCATCGATCTGGCCGTTGCCGCCAATGACGTGCGTGACGCAATCGGCCGCATCGCCCAGAACCTGCCCGATGAGGCGGATGCGCCGCAGATCGTCAAGGCGGATTCGGACTCTTCGGCGATCATGCGCCTCGCGGTGACGTCGGATACGCTCAACATGGACGATCTGACATTGCTCGTCGAGAACGAGGTGGTCGACCGTCTGGCCTCTGTCGATGGCGTTGCCGATGTCGAAGAATACGGCGATCAGGAAAAGGTCTTCCGTGTCGACGTCGATCAGGGGGCACTTGCAAGCCGCGGGCTGACCATCGGTGATCTCACCAAGGCGCTCGACAATGCCGCGCTCGACGTGCCGGCCGGTTCGCTGAAGAGCCCGATGCAGGATATCGTGGTGCGCGCAACCGCCAGCCTGCAGACGCCTGAAGACTTCCAGAACGTCATCCTGCAGCACAATGTGCGTCTCGGCGATGTTGCGACCGTGACGCTCGGGCCGCGCGACGGCGAGACGGCGCTGCGCTCCAATGGCAAACCGGGCATCGGTCTCGGTATCATCCGCCAGGCGCAGTCGAATACGCTGAATATTTCCACCGGTATTCATGCTGCCGTCGACCAGCTTTCGAAGACGCTGCCGAAGGGCACGACGATCGCAATCACCAGCGACGACGCCGTGTTCATCGAGGGCGCGATCCATGAAGTGGTGCTGGCGCTGCTGCTTTCGGCCGTNATCGTCACCGTCGTCATTTATCTCTTCCTNCGCGACTGGCGCGCGACGCTGATCCCGTCCGTCTCGATGCCGGTGGCGCTGATCGGCACGCTTGCNGCGATCTATATGGTCGGCTTCTCGATCAACATCCTGACGCTGCTTGCNATCGTGCTCGCGACCGGTCTCGTGGTCGACGACGCCATCGTCGTGCTCGAAAACATCGTGCGTCGACGCTCGGAGGGCATGGGGCCGCGCGCNGCCGCCGTGCTCGGCACGCGTGAAGTCTTCTTCGCCGTCATCGCGACGACGGCCACACTTGCCGCCGTCTTCATTCCACTCTCTTTCCTGCCAGGACAGGTTGGTGGTCTTTTCCGCGAATTCGGTTTCGTGCTTGCCTTCTCGGTCGGCCTGTCGTCGATCGTGGCACTGACGCTGTGTCCGATGCTCGCCTCTCGCATGCTGACCAAGCCGATGATCGAGGATCACGGATTGCTCGGCCGCTTCGGCGAGGCTTTCGCCGGCCTCTACAAATGGGCGCTGCATGCCTGCCTGAACGCGCCTGTCGTCGTCATCGTCTTCTCACTTATCTTCGGCGGTGCAGCCGTTGTCGCTTTCGGCACGGTCAAGAGCGAACTGACGCCGGAGGAAGACCGCGCCATGGTGATGATGCGGCTGACGACGCCGCAGGGTTCCAGCCTCGAATATACGCGGGACAAGCTGCAGCTCGTGGAGGAATATTTGCAGCCGCTTGTCGACAGNGGCGACATCAGGAACGTCTTCTCGATCTCCGGCCAGGGCGGCGCTTCCAACAGCGGCTTCATGGTGCTGACGCTGGCGCCCTGGGGCGAACGCCACCGCACGCAGGCCGATATCGTCCGCGACATCAACCAGGCTGCGTCAAAGGTGCCGGCGCTGCGCGGCAATGCGATCTCGTCGAACAGCCTGCGTATTCGCGGCGCCGGCAGCGGCCTGCAGATGGCGCTGATCGGCAATGATCACGAGGCGCTGACGGCGGCTGCCGCCAAGCTCGTGCAGCAGCTCGATGCCAGCGGCCAGTACGATACGCCACGCCTGACCAACGAACCGTCGCAGGCGCAAGTCTCCGTCGCAATCGATCGTGAACGGGCCTCCGATCTCGGTATCGATATCACCGGCCTTTCGACCGCCATCCAGTCGCTGCTCGAAGGACGATCGGTGGTCGACGTCTTCGTCAACGGCGAATCCTATCCGGTGCTTCTGACCTCGACGATGCGGCCGATCGACGACCCGACCGATCTTGAAAACGTCTTCCTGAAGACCGGTGACGGCAAGATCGTGCCGATGTCGGTCATCGCTTCGCTGAAGGAAGGCTCGGTCGCCCCGCAGCTCAACCGTGAACAGCAGCTCGCCTCGGTGGCGATCACCGCCGGCCTGAAGGACGGTATGTCGCTTGGCGACGCCGTGAAGAACGTCACGCAAATGGCAGCACCGCTGTTGCCGGCCGGCGCGCGCCTGCTGCCGCTCGCAGAAGCTGCGACGCTGGAGGAGAACTCCAGCGGCATGGCGCTGACCTTCGGCTTTGCGATCGTCATCATCTTCCTGGTGCTCGCGGCACAGTTCGAAAGCGTGCTGTCGTCGCTGATCATCATGTCGACGGTGCCGCTCGGTCTTGCCTGCGCGGTCTTCGCGCTTGTCATCACCGGCTCCAGCCTCAACATCTACAGCCAGATCGGCCTGGTGCTGCTTGTCGGCGTCATGGCGAAGAACGGCATCCTCATCGTGGAATTCGCCAACCAGCTGCGTGACCGCGGCGAGGACGTGCGCTCGTCCATCGAGAAGGCCTGCGCGCTTCGCCTGCGCCCGGTCATGATGACGATGATCGCGACCATTCTTGGGGGCGTTCCGCTGGTTTTCGCGCATGGTGCGGGCGCGGAAGCGCGCGTGGCGCTCGGTTGGGTCATCGTCGGCGGTCTCGGCTTCGCGACGCTGGTGACGTTGTTCATCACGCCGGTCGCCTATCTCCTGATTGCCCGGTTCGCCAAGCCGCATGCCCATGAAGAAGCGCGCCTGCACGAGGAAATGACGCATGCGACGCGTCCGAAGCCGGATCCGCAGCAGCTTCAGGCTGCCGAGTAAGAGGGCGAACAAGCTTTCTTAATACTTTCGAAAACGCCTGCCGTATCTCTCCGGCAGGCGTTTTTATGGTGTATGAAGTCTTGTGAAATNAGATAAATTACTTCTGAACTTTAGCCGTTTATTAAGCATAAGCGGCAATGATCGCGATCAGTAACCGGCCGGTCTTCCCCAGTTTTTCCGAAGGCCACTGCGCTGCTTTTCCAGCGACGGCGGACATGAGCGTCCGCTTGATTTCGGTACATCCTGTTGTGTTGCGTCTTGTTGTGTTTTTGGAGTTCGTACCGTGAGTATTTATCAGCGCACCTCCGTGGATGCGGCGCTTAATGTGCTGCGTGATATCAATCGGAACATGACGGTGACGCAGAACCATGTCACGACAGGTCTGCGCGTCGAAAAATCAAAAGACAATGCCGCCTATTGGTCGGTTGCGACGACAGCTCGCCACGACAACAAGGCCCTTTCCGCCATTCAGGATGCCCTCGGCATGGCGGCTGCCACCATGGGTACAGCATCGGCGGGNGTCGACAGCGTCGTCGACGTCGTCACCGAGATCAAGGCAAAGCTTGTCGCGGCAACCGAGCAGGGCGTCGACAAGACAAAGATCGGTGAAGAGCTCGAGCAGTTGAAGGCTCAACTGCGCAGCGTTTCCGAGGGTGCAGGCTTCAACAACGACAACTGGATCATCCTCGACAATACGACGACGCCGACGCAGCCGCGCCAGATCCCGGCCTCCTTCATCCGCAATTCGGACGGGACGGTATCGGTCGGCATGCTGAGCTATCATATCGATATCCCGCCAAGCGGCGCGACATCCTCCAAGGATGCACGTTATGTGATCGACGACCGGGCGGGCGGCACCGGCGAATATGGTGTTCTGACTTCCGACTTCTTCGCAAGCGAACTGGGCGCGGCGCAGAATTGGGTGCTGACGAAGAGCAAGAACGGCAACACGGCCGGCCAGGTGGAAATCGGCCTGACGGCAAGTACCAGCAAACAGGACCTGAACGAGATGATCAGTGTCGTCGATGCCGCGCTCGGACAGTTGACGACCGTCGGTTCGGCTTTCGGCGCACTGGAAAAGCGCATCAGCATCCAGGACGAATTCGCCAAGAACCTGTCCGACAATCTTACCACGGGTATCGGCCGCCTCGTCGATGCCGACATGGAGACAGAATCGAGCAAGCTCAAGGCATTGCAGACCCAGCAGCAGCTCGGCCTGCAATCGCTGAATATCGCCAACGCATCCTACGACACGGTTCGTCAGCTCTTCCAGAACTTCTGATTTCGGTTTTGTAGTACCAGCCGCGCGGCAAGCGATGCTCGCCGCGCGGTTTTCTTTGGCTTCAGGCAGCCTTGGCAGCCATCGTTGCCTTGGCCCACCAGACCAGTTCGTCGAGGGCGGCCTTTGCCGT
>JGI25159J45721_1000550_pt1 | contig 17032 bp, 18 predicted proteins | sample AraplaMF_Cvi_mLB_FD_45721 | JGI IMG/M metagenome (IMG submission 45721)
GATCTGGTCGAGGCGGATCGCCACTTCCTTGTTGAAGGTGTATTCGGCGGGACGCTGCTTGTCCAGCGCGATATCGGGCGCCATGGCGCCCTCGGTCCGCACGCCGCGCATCGACACCGCCAGCGCCTTCAGCGGATGCCTGAACGTATCCGCCACCGCCGTGGCCTCGTACCCGCTGTGCACCATGCAGTTGGCGCACTTCTCATAATTTCCGGTACCGTAAGCATCCCAGTCCGTCTCTTCCATCAGCTCGCGGAACGAAGCGGCATACCCCTCGCCCAGCAAATAGCAGGGCCGCTGCCAGCCGAACACGGTACGGCAAGGATTTCCCCAGGGCGTGCAATGGTAGTTCTGATTCCCCGCCAGAAAATCGAGGAACAGCGAGGACTGGCTGAAATCCCAGTTGCGGCCATTGCGGCCACGCGCAAAGATGGAACGGAACAGTTCTCGGGTCTTGTTCCGCGTCAGGAAATGCTCCTGATCCGGCGCGCGTTCATACGCATAGCCGGGCGACACGGTAATGCCGTCCACGCCAATGCCCTTCAGTGAATCGAAGAAGCCCGCCACCTGATCCGGCACGGCGTCATTGAACAGCGTGCAGTTGATGTTGACACGGAAGCCGCGCGCCTTGGCGGAACGGATCGCGGCCACCGCACGTTCGTACACGCCATCCTGGCACACCGAATGATCGTGCATCTGCTTGTCGCCATCCAGGTGCACCGACCATACGAAGTAGGGCGAAGGCTCATACTGGTCCAGCTTCTTCTCCAGCAGCAGCGCATTGGTGCAAAGATAAACGAAGCGCTTGCGGGCGATGATGCCTTTCACGATCTCCGGCATCTCCTTGTGCAGCAGCGGTTCGCCGCCCGCGATGGACACCACCGGCGCGCCCGATTCGTCCACCGCCTCCAGGCACTCCTTCAGCGACAGGCGCAGATCCAGGATCGGGTCCGGATAATCGATCTTGCCGCAGCCCGCGCAGGCGAGATTGCAGCGGAACAGCGGCTCCAGCATCAGCGCCAGCGGATAACGTTTGCGGCCCGCCAGATGCTGGCGGACGATATAGCTGCCCACTCGGGCGGCCTGCAGAAATGGTATGGCCAACACAGCCTCCTGCGGATTAATCCTTCAGACGGAAACCGGCTGCACGTCAGCCAGTTCGGCGGGCAGGCGGAACTCGGCATGTTCCTCCTTGCCATCCATGGTCGAGACTTCGACCGGCCCAAGCTTGCGCAGCGCGGCCAGCACATCCTCCACCATGGCTTCCGGCGCCGATGCGCCGGCCGTAATGCCGACCACCCTGGCGTCGCGTACCCAGTCCGGGTCAAGCTCGCTGCCGTCGGCGATCAGGTAGCTCGGCAGGCCGCTCTCGGCGCCGATTTCGCGCAGACGGTTGGAGTTCGAGCTGTTGGTCGCGCCGATGACCAGAATCACGTCCACCATGCGCGCCAGCTGGCGCACGGCGCTCTGGCGGTTCTGGGTGGCGTAGCAGATGTCTTTCGTGTCCGGCCCGACGATATTGCTGAAGCGTTTTTCGAGGGCCGCAATGATGGTGCGCGTGTCGTCCACGCTCAGCGTGGTCTGGGTGACGTAGGCTACCGGGGTATCGGGCGGCAGCGTCATCTTCGCCACGTCCGCCTCGGTTTCGACCAGGTGCACCGCGCCCGGGATCTGGCCCATGGTGCCGATCACCTCCGGATGGCCGGCGTGGCCGATCAGGATCACGGCGCGTCCGCTGGCCGCATACTGGCGGCCCTGGTTGTGAATCTTGATGACGAGAGGACAGGTGGCGTCGATGGGCCGCAGCTGGCGCTGCATGGCCTCGTCCTCGACCGAGGCCGGCACGCCGTGCGCGCTGAAGACCGTTACCGCGTCGGTGGGAACCGTTTCAAGTGAATCGACAAAGACCGCCCCCTTGCGCCGCAAACCTTCGACGACATGCTTGTTGTGCACAATCTCGTGGCGCACGAACACCGGAGCGCCGTACTTGATCAAGGCACGATCCACAATCTCGACCGCTCTGACGACGCCGGCGCAGAAACCGCGTGGTTGGGCAAGAATCACCTGCATACAGAGACTCCCTTCGGATGTCCAGCTGGATGAGTTTTAGTGAATGACAACACTTTCAGCGCAACAGGAATTACTATATACCGGTATGAGCAGGTGTGCACTTTTCGCAACCGACTTTTTACCCAGGAACGGGGCCATGCGATGGGGGAAGACGACATTCTGGTGACGGGCGCGTCCGGTTTCGTCGGGTCGGCGGTGGTGCGCCGCGCCCTGGCGCGCGGCATGACGGTGCGCGTGCTGGTGCGGCCGTCCAGTCCGCGCCGCAATGTGGACGGGTTACCCGTAAGGGTTATCGCAGGGGATATGCGCGACCCGGCCGCGATGCGTGAGGCGTTGCAGGGTGTGCGCTATCTGTGCCATGTTGCCGCCGATTACCGTTTGTGGGCGCCGGATGCCGAGGAGATCGTGCGCGCCAATACCAGCGGCACCCAGGCCGTGATGGAAGCGGCGCTGGCAAGCGGCGTGGAACGGATTGTGTATACCAGCAGCGTGGCGACCCTGCGCGTGGCCGGCGCCACCGCACCGGTGGGCGAGGACGCGGGCATGTCCGCCGACGAAGCCATTGGCGCCTACAAGCGCAGCAAGGTGCTGGCCGAGCGGCTGGTCGAGCGCATGGTGACCGAGCGCGGACTGCCGGCCGTGATCGTGAATCCCTCAACGCCGATCGGACCGCGCGACGTGCGTCCCACGCCCACCGGCCGCATTATCGTGGAAGCGGCATGTGGAAAAATGCCGGCCTTTGTGGATACCGGCTTGAATCTGGTTCATGTTGACGACGTGGCCGAGGGTCATTTGCTGGCGCTGGAGCGTGGCCGCTTCGGCCAGCGCTACATCCTGGGCGGACAGGACGCCAGCCTGCGCGAGATGCTGGGCGCGATCGCCGGCATGAGCGGACGCAAGCCGCCTTCGGTGGAGCTGCCGCGCTGGCCCTTGTACCCGCTGGCGCATATTGCCGAGGGCATGGCGCGCCTGACGGGGCGCGAGCCCTTCCTCACGGTGGATGGCCTGAAGATGTCGCGCTACCGCATGTTCTTCACCTCGGCCAGGGCGCAGCGCGAGCTGGGTTACATGCCGCGTCCTTACGCGGAAGGGCTGAGCGACGCACTGGATTGGTTCCGCAATGCGGGATATCTACATTAACCTTGCCGCCAGCCGCGCCAGGCGCGGCACTGTTTCGGGACGCAGCAGGCGCGGATCGTAGCCTGCCATGCGCCGTTCGTTCTCGGCCAGGCAGAGTTGTATCAGGGCCCTGGGCGTGATCGGTTCGGCCACGGCCGAAGAACCGGTCATGGTGAAGTTGGCGTCGTTGGCGCTACCGTCGGCATCGATGCCGCGGGCGATGCCGATGCGCTCCCAGATCAGGAAGGACCACACGCGCATGACCTTCAGCGCGAACAGGGGACGGCGCCACCACGGCAGCTGGCGCTTGTACCATGCGGCCCAGTTGACGAAGAAGAGGATGTGGCGTCCCTCCTCCTGGATCACGGGCTCGAAGGTTTCCACCAGTTCGGAAGGGAAGAAGCCGGAGCGCTTGGCGGCGGCGAACAGGCCGAAGGCAAAGAAGCTGTCGATACACTCGCTGTAGCCGGTGACCAGCCAGCCCCATTCGGGATCGCTGGGCGGCGGATAGTCCGGCTCCTGTGCCAGCGGGATGCCGTAGGCTTCCACCAGTTTTGACAGGACGGTCTTGTGGCGCGCCTCCTCGTCCGCATCCATTTCCAGCGCCCGCCGCAGCAGCGGATGCTGCACGGTGGCGGCAAAGCTGCGCACGCGGATGGTGGCGCGGCCTTCGGTCTGCACGGCGATATCCCAGATCGGCAGGGACGTGACGCGGCGCAGGGCATCGGGTTCGAGTTTCGGCCAGTCGATGACCGCGGGCTTGTACGGGTTATGGGTCTGGAGCAGAAGTTCGCAGAACATGCGCAGGTGGCGTTCCGAACCGGGTTGCACAGGATCGGGCGAAGGGTCCGCCCAGTTGCGCATGGCGTGGTCCGCCTGAAGCGCTTGCGTTTGATCGACCATCTGTCTGCCTCCCGTCCGCACGTGGATGGACCGATTGTACAGCCCCCGGGCAGGAACGGCGACGCTGTGATTATTGGTGAAATTGCTCGAGGGAAAAAACTGGATAATGAGAGCATCGTCTTATCTGGAGCAATGTCTTGAAACGCCAACACGTCCGTGCAACGCGAAATGCCGATTCCGTGATCATCTATGCGCTCATCGATGAGGAACATCTGGATCCGGAACAGGCTGGAGTGACTGAAATTCTTTTTGATGGCGTGGAGGCGGATTCTTTCGACCGCGCTCCGGCAAATTTTGAAATGGCGGCGCAGACGCAGTGGGAGCCGGAAAACTGGCTGATTACAACCACGCGCGAGATTGCCGCGCAGCTCGGCGTGCGAGGCGGAGTCGATTCAGGCTGGTATCGAATCACGCTCGACTTTTCCGGCGCCGCCGGTAGTAATGCCCGGTCATACATCGTCAATGAGGGCGATGGGCAGGAATTGCAGGTCGCTTCAATTGACCGTACGATCAGCCGCTCCGTCAAAGCCAAGCTTGATCGTTACAGCGCGTTGTATGGAGCCCGCGAAGCCAGCCAGGAGGATATCGCCGCAGCGCTCGATCGGTGCGTACGGCCGAGCATGGAAAGCATGGTTGTGGCTTACGATGTCGGCCAGGCGAACTGGAATGCATTTGTTGATTGCTCCGGCTGTCCGCACACCGCTCCGGTGACAACGCTGTTCTTTGACTGTGGCATGCCGGTTGGACGTCTGTCGAAGACAGCGCCTGCTCCCTATATCAATCCCTTCGCCGCTGCATTGGACGACGCGCCGGTAGTGTTGTCGCACTGGGACACGGATCACTGGGCGGGTGCCGCACTGGGGCAGCCCTTGCATGGCAATCGCGGTATCCGGATCAACTGGCGGCCGGAAGCCCTATCCCGCAAATGGATCGTGCCAAACCAGGGGACCAAGGCATCCAGCCAGAAGATACCGCCGATGGGATGGCGCCTGGCGCTGGCGCTCAGGCGTCAAGGCAATCTGCTTATCTGGCCGAAGACGCTTCCGTTCCTGGTAACCGGAGCAGGGCACGTCATCGTGCGTTGCGTTCCCACGACTGGCACGCTAAAGAATAACAATAACAGTGGACTGGCATGGATTGCTCCCACGGGCAACGCGCACGGCTGGGGTGGGTATGTGCTGGCGGCGGGGGATGCAGACTACGCCACCATTCGCGTGAACTTTCCTTATCTGGATAAATTGCCGTTCTGCGGCCTGGTCGGCGCTCATCATGGGGCCGCGATTGTCTCAACACCGCCAGCACCAATGGCAGGCTGGCAGAAGATGGTCTTTTCACACGGTGCTCATCACGGTCACCCAACGGCAATCGCCCACACCATGCATACCAATGCGGGCTGGAAGTATCACTACGAGACGCATACACGTGTCGTGCGTTCGCTTGCGACGGCTTCCCAGACGATCGGCACGACCAGTCTGGGAGCAAGCCTGGTCGCAGTCAAGGCCAAGACAAGGGGCGCGTGTCTGCGCTGCGCTACCGCAGTGCAGACCTGTCCTGTGAAGTAGCTTGCGAAAGGCGGGGCGCTCAGCTGCCCGCGAGCGGGGTGCCGAAAATTCCCACGGCCAGTTCGGCCCAGACCAGCAGCAATGCCAGCGCCACCGCGATGCCGGAAACGGCGCGGTATTGCGGCAGCAGGCGGGCGGCGAAGATGTAGGCGAGGGCGGCGCCGAGCAGCAGGACGGCGGCGGCGATGAAGTCCACCAGGTCCCACACCACTTCGTCGGTGAACTGCATGGCGATCAGGGGAATCAGCAGCAGGGATGCGGCGCCGATAAGCAGGTATTTTTCGCTGGTGCGCATTGCAGGTCTCCTTGGGATGGTTGATGGGAGCACTGTAGCGCTGCAGTGTGAAGGCAGTGTGCGTTCGCCGTGAAGAAGTCAGTACGAAAGAGAACCTGTTGCGTACGAATCCGTGTACGGCAGAGGCTATCTTGGACACATCGACTCATTCACTGGAGAAATAGAAATGTCCACCCTGATTAAAACCGTGATTGCCGCTTCCCTGGTTGTACTGGGCGCCACCTCGGCTTCGGCCGGCGCGCCGAACGACCGTGCGCAGGTCAAAGGCCCTGCCGTGCAGGTGACGGCCAACTACATCACCACCCGCGAGGGCGTGCAGCTGTATTACAAGGACTGGGGGCCGCGCAACGGACAGCCCATCGTCTTCAGCCACGGCTGGCCTTTGAGCTCGGACAGCTGGGAAGCGCAGATGCAGTTCCTGGCCGATCATGGCTATCGCGTGATTGCGCACGACCGCCGTGGTCACGGCCGTTCCAGCCAGCCATGGGAAGGCAACGACATGGACCATTATGCGGACGACCTGTCCACCGTGATCGAAACGCTGAACCTGAAGAACGCGGTGCTGGTGGGCTTCTCGACCGGCGGCGGCGAGGTGGCGCGCTATATCGGCCGCCACGGTACTTCGCGCGTGGCGAAGGCGGTGCTGATTTCGGCCGTTCCGCCGCTGATGGTGAAGACCGCCGATAATCCGAACGGCGTGCCGAAAGATGTTTTTGACGGTATCCGCAAGGCGCAGCTGGACAATCGTTCGCAGCTGTACAAGGATATTCCGTCCGGCCCGTTCTATGGCTTCAACCGTCCGGGTGCAAAGGTTTCGCAGGGCATGATCGACAACTGGTGGCAGCAGGGCATGCAGGGCGGGGCCAAGAATACCTATGACTCGATCAAGGCGTTCTCCGAGACCGACTTCCGCGGCGACCTGAAAAAGTTCGACAAGCCGACGCTGGTGATCCACGGCGATGACGATCAGATCGTACCGATCGATGTGGCGGGACGCGTGTCGGCCAGGTTGATCAAGGGCGCGAAACTGATCGTTTATCCAGGTGCGCCGCACGGTCTGACCGAGACGCACAAGGATAAGGTGAATGAAGACCTGCTGGCCTTCATCAAGGGGTAAGCGTCTTTATTCAAGTGCCTAGGGCAGCGAGCCAGCCGGAGAAGAATTTATCGCCGGCGGCTTGCGAGCGTTCTGCGTACTTGCTGGTGTCTTCGCGCAGCTGCCTTGGGCTTACGCCGGGGGCGGCTGCGATTTCCATGCAGTGGCCGATCAGCCATTGTTCCAGCTTGCGCGCCTCGAACTCGGCGTGGAACTGGAAGGCGAGGCAGTTTTTGCCCCAGGCGAAGGCCTGGTTTGCGTAGATGTCCGTTGACGCCAGGTGACGGGCGCCGGTTGGCAGGTCGTAGGTGTCGCCGTGCCAGTGCAGGATGGCGCCGGCGCTTTCGATGTATTCGTCCATGCCCGGCAGGCCGGCGCTGGCGCGTCCGCGCTGCAGCGGTCCCCAGCCGATTTCCTTTTTGCCGCCGGGGTACACCCTGGCGCCAAGTGCCGCCGCCATCAGCTGCGCACCGAGGCAGATGCCGAGCGTGGGACGGTCTTCCAGCAGGCGCTTGCGCAGCCAGTTGATTTCTTCCGCCAGCCAGGGATAGTCCGGAATGTCGTACACGGCGATCGGGCCGCCCAGCACCACCAGCAGATCCGGCTCCAGCGGCGGATATTCGGCCAGCGTGTGAACGCCCGCTTCAATATAACGGACGGTATAACCGGCGCGCTCCAGCAAAGGCTGCAGGCGGCCAAGGTCTTCGAATGCCAGATGGCGGAGTACGAGGGCGGTTTTCATATTTTCCCGAATGTCGGCTTGGATGCATCATCTTGCCATGACTCGCCGATCACTGCTCAGGCCTCAATCCCACCACTTGAACGCCCCGCCAAGGACTGCGACGTAGCCTTTGATCTGGCTCATCCCTGCATGAAGCTGCTAGTTCTAGACTTCGTGCGGCTAGCAGCGGACTCCCCAGAAATCATCTCTTCGGTATGGTGCCCCATGGCGATCTGGTACCGCATCTGGGTTGTGGTACGCTGCTTTGGCTGGCTACCGTGTATCTGACTATTGCTGGTAGATGGCCTGTCGCTGGCGGAGTTTCGCCTGGAACAGGCCAATGAGACTTATCATCGCCTGAAATCGCGCGGGGCGAAATTCCACATGGTCCTGACGATGAGCTGGGCCGACGCCCGGAAAACAGCCAAGGTACAATCGCGGGACGATTTTTGCTGTCCGAGATGACGATGAGACTGGGTCCGTTTCTGCTTCCGTATGCCGCGCTGGTGGTGTTTGCCGTGATTGGCTTGAGCTTTGCGCTTGCCGCGTACTTCGACCGGCGGCGCGAGGTGAAAATTGAGCCTTATGTGGTGCGCATATTGATCGTGGCGCTGCTCGCGGCGCGCCTGTTCTTCGTGTGGCGCTATCGGGCCGCCTACCTGTCGGACCCCCTCACCATTTTCGATATCCGCGATGGCGGATGGGACGCACAAGCCGGTGTCATCGCGGCCTGGGTATGTGCCCTCGTGCTGGCCAAACGAAATCCGCTGACAAGGAAGCCGCTGGCGATAACGGTTGGTGTGGCGAGCGTCGCCTGGATGGCGGGCACGCTGGCGCTGTTCCTGAATACGCCAGCGCAGGGCAGTCTGCCAGCCAGCGTGCTGAATGATCTCGATGAGCGCAAGGTTGCACTGTCCGCATTTCGCGGCAAGCCGACAGTGATCAATTTCTGGGCTACGTGGTGTCCGCCTTGCCAGCGCGAGATGCCGGCCATGCAGAAGGTGCAGGACAGCCGCCCCGATGTGAATTTCGTGTTCGTGAACCAGGGCGAATCGAACGAAAAGGTGCAGCAATTCCTGAACGCCGGAGGACTGAGCCTGAAGAACGTGTTGCTGGACAGTTCGCAATCCGTAGCGCGCAGCTTCTCGGTAATGGGCTACCCGACTACCTTGTTCTTCGACGCATCCGGCAAGCTGATATATCAGCATATGGGGCCGCTGTCGGAAGCGTCGCTTCAGCATTACCTGGAGAAGGGCGGCAGCGAGCCGTCGAAGACGACTTACTTCCTCCAGGGCGGTTAGCCGAACGCCGCGCGGCGGACGCGCGGGAAAAGCAGGAGCAGCGAGCCGCCGGGCAGGGCGGCAACCGCGACGAGCAGGGTGAGCTTCATGCAACCGCGTGTCAGCCATTCGAATGTGCGCACGATTGAACCTCTCTCTGTGATGTCCTTGCGCTGAAGTGGCAGGGTACATGAGCAGAGTAGTGCGCTTTGCCCGCGCTGGGCACTATACCTTGGTTTAATTCAAGCCGGTTTCTTTATCGCCGGATGTTCGAACTCGCGCAGGTGAACGGCCAGCTGTTCGAATTCTGCGGTGCGCGGATCGCTGCGGCGCCATGCCAGGGCAATCGTGCGTTCGTATTCGTCGCCCTCAAGTCGGGTGTACACCAGGCCATGTACGTCGCTGGTGGCGAGCGCCGGCATCAGCGTGCAGCCTTCACCGGCGGCCACCATGTATTTCAGCGTTTCGAGACTGGTTGCATGGCGGTTGGATGCGGCCACATCGGCGCAGGCGGCAATGGCCTGGTCGCGCAGGCAGTGGCCCTCCGACAGCAGCAGGCGGTCTGCCGGCTCCAGTCCCGGCCATCCGCAGCCAGCGGGACCGTTCGCGGCATGGCCGCTGGGACTCGCCATCAGGAAGGGTTCATTGAACAGCGCTACGCTCTGGATGTTCGGGTCCGATAGCGGATAGCTGATCAGGATGGCGTCCAGGTCACCGCTTCCCAGTGCGGCAATCAATTCGTGCGTCTTCGCTTCGCCCAGCACCAGCGCCAGGTCGGGATAATTCCTGCGCAGCGTTTGCAGCACGCTCGGGAAATAGTACGGTCCCAGCGTGGCGATGGCCGAGAGACGCAGGCTGCCGCCGAAAGGCAGATCGGGATCGCTGGTCATCGTCAGCAGCGTATCGACTTCGCCGATTACCTTGCGCATCTGGTCAAGCAGCAGCTTGCCCTGTAGTGTGACGATGGTGCGGCGCGTGGTGCGCTCGAAGATGACGGTCTTCAGACGTTCTTCCAGCTTGTTGATCTGGATCGACAGCGATGGCTGCGAGACGTGACAATGTTCGGCGGCCCTGACGAAGCTGCCCATGTCCGCCACCGCAATGGCGTATTCGAAATCACGCAGGTTTAGTCCGGCAAGGCTCATGATGGTCTGGTTCTCAACTCAGCCAGCCTTTATGCTCGCTGCCCACAATGGTTTCGATGACGCGCATGCTGCCCAGTCCATCGTTCAGGCTTGCGATGCGCAGTAATTCTTCGCCGCCGCCCTCGCGGAAGCAGGCGGCAAACGTCTGGAATGATAGCAGGAGCTGTTCGGCAGCTGTTTTCATCATGGTCTCCCTGGCAGGTAACGCCCACAGCCTTGCGGCTGCGGGCTTTTGTGGTGCTGTCCTGATCAGGACTGCGAACGGGCCAGCTTGGCGATGGCTTCGGCGACGCCTGTACCGTAGGCCGGATCGGCTTTCGCGCAGTTGTCGATGTGGCGCTGGACGACTGCCGGCGATGCACCGTTGATGGCGCGGGCCGTGTTGTCGAACAGGACCTGCTGCTGTTCTGCGCTCATGGAGCGGAACAGGATGCCCGGCTGCGAGAAGTAGTCGTCATCGCTGCGATGGTCCCAGCGCGCGACTGCGCCTTCGTTCTTCAGTGGCGGTTCGGTGAAGTCGGGCTGGGCCTGCAGCGCGCCTCGGCTGTTCGGCTCATAGTGGGTGCCACGGCCACCGTTGCCATCGACGCGCATGGCGCCGTCGCGGTGATAGCTGTGTACCGGGCAGCGCGGTGCATTTACCGGAATCTGCGAGTGGTTGACGCCGAGGCGGTAGCGCTGCGTGTCGCCGTAGGAGAAGAGGCGGCCCTGCAGCATCTTGTCCGGAGAGAAGCCGATACCGGGCACGATGTTGGATGGGGCGAAGGCGGCCTGCTCGACGTCCTGGAAGAAGTTTTCAGGATTGCGATTCAGCTCGAATACGCCCACCTCGATCAGCGGGTAGTCCTGCTTGGGCCAGACCTTGGTCAGGTCGAAGGGATTGAACGGCGAGGCGTCGGCCTGGGCTTCGGTCATGATCTGGACGGACATGGTCCAGCGCGGGTAATCCTGGCGCTCGATGGCGTCGAACAGGTCGCGCTGGTGGCTTTCGCGGTCGGCGCCGATCACTTCCTTCGCTTCGGCGTCGGTCATGCTCTGGATGCCTTGCTGGGTGCGGAAGTGGAACTTGACCCAGAAGCGCTCGTTCTGCGCGTTGATGAAGCTGTAGGTGTGGCTGCCGAAGCCGTGCATGTGGCGCCAGTTGCGCGGGATGCCGCGGTCGCTCATCACGATGGTGACCTGGTGCAGGGCTTCGGGCAGCAGGGTCCAGAAGTCCCAGTTATTGTCGGCGCTGCGCAGGCCGGTGCGCGGGTCGCGTTTGACGGCGTGGTTCAGGTCCGGGAATTTCAGCGGGTCGCGGATGAAGAAGACGGGCGTATTGTTGCCGACCAGGTCCCAGTTGCCTTGCTCGGTGTAGAACTTGAGGGCGAAGCCGCGGATGTCGCGTTCCGCGTCTGCCGCGCCGCGCTCGCCGGCCACGGTGGAGAAGCGGGCGAACATTTCAGTTTTCTTGCCGACTTCCGAGAAGATCATCGCCTTCGTGTAGCGGGTGATGTCGTTGGTGACGGTGAAGGTGCCGAAGGCGCCGGCGCCTTTGGCGTGCATGCGGCGCTCGGGGATCACCTCACGGTCAAAGTGAGCCAGCTTTTCCAGAAACCAGACGTCTTGCAGCAGGGCAGGACCGCGCGGGCCGGCGGTCATGATGTTGTTGTCGTCGGCGACAGGGGCGCCAAATGCGGTGGTCAGTTTATTGCTCATTTCCTAGCTCCTTGAATTCGTGTCTTGCGCCTGCCGTTCGGTGCGCGCTTGAGTTGAATCTTAGAGATTGGAAAATGTTAGGTCCAATATATGATTTTCGTTCTATTGATTTATGTTGACTATATATCGGACCGCTTTAGTGTTAGTTCACCTCAATGTCATGGATGTCGATGCTCACGAGAACTCGTTCCGTGACAGGACGGTTATCTGGGCCGACCGGGTACACGCGGCGCGTGGTCGGGAAGACGATGCCGCCGAAGGTTCGGTGTCCGGAAGAATAGTGGGCGCTGGTGTTGCCGCTGCCGATAATGTCCACGCGGTAGTCGTGCCGGCGCAATAGGCCGGCTTGATCGAAGTAGAAGAGCTGCTCGCGGCAGTGGGCGTGGATGTTTTCCGGGAAGATCACTTTCAGGCGACGCCAGGTTGCGCCGTTTTCGTCCCAGGGCTCGATTTCTTCCGTATCGAATCCGGGGTGATTGACCAGGAAGGGCATCGTCAGATAGTCCCACATGGCGTAACCGGTGAAGTAGGCAAGGTGCTGTGCATCCCACTGCGTCTGCAGTCCATGGCCGGCGAAGGACTGGCGCGGATTGTGGCGCTGTTCGATGACGTTGCCTTCCTGGGTCACGATTGCGACACGGTCCGGCTCGAACAGCGTGTGCAGGCCTTCGCTGAAAGGTGTGAAAGTGATGTGCTGGCGGCGGGTGTCGGCGCTGACGTGGACGTCGGCAAAGATGCCGGGCCAGCCTTTGAGGTGCCAGAGTCCGCCGCCAACCGAGATATGGGCATTCAGCTTGCCGATTTGCTGCCAGCGGTCCCAGCCGCCGTGAGCCACGATGGCCTTGTCCAGAAGATTGTTCATTTTAGATGCCTTGTGTTGGATTGGTTTAATTTTGCAACTAATCGACAATGTAGTGGAAATGGTTTAAATTTGCAACCGTGATTGATCGGAGTGAGGCGAAGGACATGAAGGGCAAGAAGATGGACCTGGCGGAAGCGAACTGCGGCATTGCACGCTCGCTGCAGATCATTGGCGATTGGTGGTCGCTGCTGATCGTCCGCGAGGCGTTAAGTGGTAAAACACGCTTCAGTGAGTTCGAGAAAAGCCTCGGGCTGGCAAAGAACATTCTGTCCACAAGGCTGAAGAAGCTGGTGGATGAGGGAATTTTCGATGCGGTACAGGATGAGGGCACTTCTTCACGCAACAGTTATGTGCTGACCCGCAAAGGCGAAGAACTGTATATCGTGCTGACAGCGTTGTGGCAGTGGGGGGAGAAGAACTGCTTTCAGGGCGGCGAATTGAAGTATGCGATGGTCGATCGCGAGCAGCAGTTGCCGCTGGCGCCCCTGGAGTTGCGTTCGGAGGATGGACGCGTGCTGAGGCCCCGCGATTTCCGTACCGTGGTCAAGGCTGAAGAGCAATAATTTCAGCCAGGGTTATCGCGTGACGATCGCAAAAATCAGGAGCGCGGATACGATAGCGCCACCTATCAAGGCAAATCTGGCAATCAGCATCATTGCGTGAGCTCGGCGTGCTGGTGGTGCGACGTAAGGAGCCTTTTCTTCCATGATCGGTCCTTCCCTTGTAAGTTTATCACGCCGCTAGTCTGCCCAGATGTGGGTCAGCGTGAACGTGATGGATGTTACAAACGCCATCACTACAGACGCCTTCATTATTGTGGTTGCAGCACCTTGATTTTCAGTTGTGGCGGCTGCGGACTGACCATGAATCAATTTGTCCTCTGCGTCTTCTGCACCGAACATCACAACGGTTGCGGAACACACGATTATCAGCATATGCCAAGTGATAGTGAACACGCGCATTGCGGCGTTAAAGTTGAGGTCTTCCGGTGAACTGTAGAGTTCGCCTGATGCCTCGTAACACGCTGCGACGCACATTGCGATGACCGTCCAGCAAAGCTGGCCTTCTTGCAGAGCACGTAACAGTATCTGTTTGACTCGCCCTCTGTACCTCTCCCTCAGCCCGAGCAACGGCAGCATTGCGATCGGCCCCAGCAATGGAACCACGACATTGACCAGGAACCAGCCTATGCCTTTGAGGAGTTCCATGTGCATCGTATGGGAGAGGGGAACTGGTCCCGATGGTACGCCGTTCGTGACTGGTTGAGCGGGCGCTCGGCAGGAATCTGCGTTTGGAACAAGAAATGACAAAGCCCCAATGGCTGGGGCTTGACAAGTCCTGTTAATCAGGAGGGATTTGGTCGGGGTGAGAGGATTCGAACCTCCGGCCTCTACGTCCCGAACGTAGCGCTCTACCGGGCTAAGCTACACCCCGACTGGTAGTAGGTATTACACCAGATCTTTGTGTAAATCGCAACTCGCGGTGCCGGTGGTATAGTGCGGCCTTTAGGCATACCTGAGTAAGCTATATGGGAATTACGATTTATCACAATAACGCTTGCAGCAATTCGCGCGGTGCGCTGGCGCTGATTCGTGAGTCGGGCGTGGAGCCGACGATCATCGAGTACCTCAAGGCGCCGCCGTCGCGCGAGACTCTGGTGGAAATGATCGCCAGGGCGGGCCTCACCGCACGCGGCGCAATGCGCGATAAGGGTGAGCTGTATGACCAGCTGGGACTGGCCGACAAGTCGCTGCCGGACGAGAAGCTGGTGGATGCGATGATGGCGCATCCGGAGTTGATCAATCGTCCGTTCGTCGTAACGGACAAGGGTGTGCGCCTGTGCCGTCCGCCCGAGAAAGTGAAAGAGATTCTGTGATGTGGACCGGCGGTGTGCTGGCTTGCTTGCTGTTGCTGGGCGCCAGCGCCGCACGCGCCGAGGATGCCGCCGAATGCAAGCGTTACGAGAAACTTCAATACCCGGCGGCCGATATGCCGACCGCGGCGCAGCGCGAGGCGCTGAAGGATTGCGAGCCTTCCAATCTGTACTACGGTATTGGCGCCAGGCCTGATTATGTTCAGACGCGGCTTTGCGCGTTCGCCAGGAACGATAAGGGCTATCTGATGATGCTCTACGCGAACGGGCAGGGCGTGGCCAGGAACTATGGACTGGCCAGGAAGGCGGCCTGCGAGACGGAGGCGGCGCCTGCCGAAACCGGAGGGCGGCTGGAGCATCTGCAGAGCATGGAGTCCGGCAAGGAAGGGAAGTCGCCAAAGATCGATCTGTGCGATGACGTTACCAGCGGAATGATGATGGGCTATTGCGCGGCCATTCAGGCGGATCTGACTACGCAGGAGCGCGAGCAGAAATTTGCGCAGCTCACCGGCGGCTGGAGCTCGGCGCAGAAGGCGGCGTTCGGCCAGCTGAGAAAGAGCGCGGATGCGTTTATCGAGGCGCGCAGCGGGGGCGAGGTGGACCGCTCGGGCACGGCGCGCGCGATGTTCGTTATCGAGGAGGAGTCAAAGCTGCGGGCGGATTTTCTGCGGTCGGTGCAGGACTTTGAGGCGGGCAGGCTGCCTGCTTTCACGCTGGCCGATTTCCTGAAGGCTGACCGGGGGTTGAATCTGGTGTATGGACGGCTGAAGAAGTCGAGGGATGCGGGCTATCCGGGGGCGGTCGAAATGAGCGAAATACGGGATGCGCAGCGCGCCTGGCTGGCTTATCGCGATGCCTGGGTGACGTTTGGGAAGGTGAGGTATCCGGCGGTGGCGGATTATGTCTGGAAGGCTTATTTCACGAAGAAGCGTGTGGGGATGCTGCGGGAGTTGCTGGAGGGGCGGAAAACCTAAGGGCTGGGTCAGACCCGCGGGGTCTGACCCTTGCAAGGCCAGCGGCCGCGGATCAGTCAGGCCAGCGGCGGCGGATCAGTCAGGGTCAGACCCCATGGGTCTGACCCCGGTGTTCGGTTTTAATGACTGCGATCCACAGCAAACCGCGCCAGCTGCAGCAACGACTGCTTATATTGATTATCCGGCATGCCCGCAATCGCATCGATCGCGCGCTGGGCAGCAACCTTGGCGGCGTGACGGGTATAGTCCAGCGCGCCGCTATTGGTGATGGCCGAGAGAATCGTGTCGAAGTTGGACTCGTCGCCATTCTCGATGCAGGAACGCACCAGCGCGCGCTGCTCGTCGGTGCCATGCATCATCAGCCAGATCAGCGGCAGGGTCGGCTTCCCTTCGCGCAGGTCGTCGCCGACGTTCTTGCCGATTTCGTCGGCGTCGCCAGCATAGTCCAGCACGTCGTCGATCAGCTGGAAGGCGGTGCCCAGCGAGCGCCCGTACTCACCGGCAGCAGCGATATCGGCGTCGGACGCGCCAGCCACCAGGGCGCCCAGTTCAGCCGCTGCCTCGAACAGCTTGGCGGTCTTGGAACGGATCACCTGCAGGTAAGCTTCTTCGGACACGTCCGGATCGTGCATATTCAGCAACTGCAGCACCTCGCCCTCGGCGATCACATTGGTCGCGTCGGACAGGATCTGCATGATGCGCATGGAATCCAGCGACACCATCATCTGGAAGGCGCGCGAATACAGGAAGTCGCCCACCAGCACGGCAGCGGCGTTGCCGAACAGCGCATTGGCCGTCTGGCGGCCGCGGCGCAGCGATGATTCGTCCACCACGTCGTCGTGCAGCAGGGTGGCGGTGTGGATGAATTCCACCACCGCAGCCAGTTCGTGGTGCGCCGCGCCCTGATAGGAGTAAGCGTTCGCTACCAGCACAACCAGCACCGGACGGATCCGCTTCCCACCTGCGCTGATGATATATTCAGCGATCTGGTTGACCAGCGCGACTTCCGACTGGAGGCGCTGGCGGATCACCGTGTTGACCGCGTCCATGTCGGCGGTAATGACGGCGGTGATAGGATTCTGGGTGGTGGTAGACAAGGCAGACCTGCTTAGGGACAGTGTAAGGTGCCGCGATTATACGTCAGTAGTTGCCGACATACCACGCGACGACCTTCCCGACAATACTTTTTGACGCAAATTCCAAAACTGTGTACAATCGCAGGTTCTCCGGTTTCCGCCTGTTGTTTTCTTGGCGTCGAGCAGGAGAAATTTCTTAACAATCAATGAGGTTTCAAATCATGTACGCGGTCATAAAAACCGGTGGCAAACAGTATAAAGTTGCTGCTGGCGAAAAAATTAAAGTAGAACAGTTGCCGGCTGACATTGGTTCCGAAATCACTATCGACCAGGTTCTCGCCGTAGGCGCGGGCGACAG
>JGI25159J45721_1000560_pt1 | contig 16706 bp, 5 predicted proteins | sample AraplaMF_Cvi_mLB_FD_45721 | JGI IMG/M metagenome (IMG submission 45721)
CAGGCGGGCGAAGACCTGGCGCTTAAATCGGCTTCCGTGACCAACAGCGGCAACATCAACGCTGGCGGTCAATTGATCGCAGCGGTGACTAGCGACTTCGATAACCGCGGCGGCAGCGTTGAGGCGCGCCGCCTTGAGCTGGGCAGCACGGGCGGCGCCTTGCTGAACGCGGACGGTAAGATCGTGCAGGGCGGCTCTCCTGCGCTGAACGTGAACGTTGGCAGCGCGCAGAACTCGGACGGTGTATTGGGCCAGGCAGCAGCCATTACGACGGGTGGCGCCGGAGCTGGCAGCGGCACAGGCGGCAGCACCGGAACCACCGGCGGTGGCACGGACACTGGTACGAGCGGCACTGGTTCCGGGGCGGGCGCCAGCACCGGTGGCATCCCTGTTCCGGAGTTGCCAGCGGGTGAGCTGAAATTTGCTTCCCTGGACAACCAGCACGGCCTGGTCACCGCAACTGGTGGCATCAACCTGGATACGACCGCACTGAGCAACCAACGCGGCCAGGTCAACCTGCGCACGCTGAAAGTAGACGGGACGACCCTCGACAACAGCCAAGGCCAGGTCAACGTGCTGCAGGACGCAACGCTGCATGTTACCTCGCTCAACAACCAGGCCGGCCGGCTTCTGAGTGGTGGCTCCATGACTGCCGCTCTCGGCGAATTCGACAACAGCGGTGGCCTGCTGCAAGCAAACAAACTGTCTTTCGACGTCGCACGTTACCTGAACAACGACAACGGCACAATGCTTCACCTGGGCACTGGCGACGCGACCATCACCGTGGGCGGCAAGTTCCAGCAAGCCAATGGCAAGCTGGAAACCGCCGGAAACCTGGCCCTGCGCGCCGGCGACATCTCCGGCGGCGGCAGCAAATTGAACGTCGGCGGCAACCTGGCACTCAATAGTGGCGCCACCGCCACCGAACAAGGCGACTGGCGCATCGGCGGCGGCGCGCAATTGGAAACTGGCGCACTGACCAATAGCTCCGGCGCCATCGCCGCTGCCGGCGACCTGTTGCTGAAGGCTGAGACGCTGGCCAACCAGCACGGCCAAATCTCCGCCGGCGGCCAGGCTACCCTGCAAGTAGCAGGCGACGTGGACAACACGACAGGCTTGGTCCAGGCCAACAAAGGCCTGAACCTGCAAACCGGTGCTGCTTTGCACAACCAGGCAGGTTCCATCGAGACGCTCGGCGGACAGAGCGGCCTCGCAGTGCAAGCCGCTGCGATTGACAACGGCACTGGCCGCATTGTCAATGCCGGCAGCGGTCCGCTCGCATTGAAGGCCGCAACTATCAGCAATAGCGGCAGCATTGGCGGCAATGGCGCAATAAATGTCGATGCCGCTACGCTGGCCAACACCCAGCAGGGCCGCATGACTGCAACCGGCGACGTCATCATGAACGTCACCTCCCAGCTGAAAAACGAGGGCAGTATCAGCAACGGCGGAAGCTTCACCATGACGCAAGCCCAATCTGCGCTGGTGAACTCTGGGACGATCTTGTCGAAAGGCCCGCTGAAGATCGAAAACAGCGTGATCGACAACCGCAACGGCACGATCTCCACCACCGAAGGCAGTACCAGCCGTATCGACATCGCCACCGGCTCGCTGACGAATGACGCGGGGACAATTCGCGCCGACGGCAGCGCGTCTGCACACATCACTGGCGACGCAAGCAATGCCGCCGGTTACTTCGGTGCCGGAGGCGCGCTGGACCTGCGCGCTGGCGCCGGCATCAACAATGACAGTGGCCGTATTGAAAGCCGTGACGGACTGACCCTGGCAGGCGACAACCTGACTAACCGGGCAGGCAGCATCGTTGCCGCCGGCACTGGCCAGTCTTCGTTGACGATCAATCGCTATATCGTGAACAATGGCCTGATCGGCAGCAACGGCAGCATGGTCGTGAGTGCGGATAGCCTGGCCAATGGCGCCGGCGGCATTGTCACGGCCATGTCCGACCTGGACTTGAAAGTGCGCGCCGAACTGACCAACCTCGATGGCCAGATCAGCACCCAGGGTAAACTGAACTTCGACCAGCAAGGCGCCTCGCTGCGCAACAGCGGCTCCATGACTTCGAAAGGCGCGGCTACACTGAACGCGCGCGAAATCGATAACCGCGGCGGTAAAATCGTCACCGCCAGCGGCTCCGGCATCTCGGCCAGCGCGGGCAAGCTGGATAACCGCAGCGGTATCGTGAGCTCCGGCGCTGACACAACGATCAACGTCGCTGGCGCGATTGATAACAGCGGCGGTGAAATGCAATCCGCGCACAACTTGCAGTTGGACGCAGGTGGCGCGATCAACAACACCAGCGGCTTGATCCAGGCAACCGGCGCCGCGAGCACCGTGCATCTCAACGCCGCTTCGATCGACAACACGACCGGGCGCATCGTCAACGTCGGCACCGGCAATACCAGCCTGGCCGCGACCGGCCATATCGAAAACAGCGGCCAGATCGCCGGCAACGGTAGCCTGGAGTTGTCCGCCGACAGCCTGCGCAACCAGACGCAAGGCACGGTCAGCGCGGGCGCCGATATGGCGCTTGCCGTCCATACGTTGCTCGAAAACGCCGGCACCGTGAGCAGCGCCGATACCCTGCAGGCAAACCAGGCAGGCCTGGATCTGCGCAACAGTGGCATGATCGTCGCCGGAGGTGCCATTGACCTGACTGCCGCAAACGTCAACAACAATGGCGGCAAGCTCGCTACCGCGCAGGGCTCGAACGCCAGCTTGATGCTCAACGCCCAAAGTGTCAGCAACCAGGGCGGCGCAATCATGTCCGACAAGCGAGCCGACCTGCACGTCAGCGGTGACGTCGACAATCGCGGCGGTTTGCTGCAAGCGCGCACGGACTTTGACTTGCAAGCTGGCGGCACTGTAAAGAACGATGCCGGCAATATTGAGGCTGTTTCCGCCAACAGCACCTTGCAACTGAAGGCTGGCGACCTGGCCAACGGCACCGGACGCGTTGTCAACGTCGGCACCGGCGCAACCAAGGTGAATGCCGTGCATGGCATCACCACCAACGGCACAATCGCGGGCAATGGCGCGCTGGAGATCTCCGCCGCGACGATCGAAAACAATTCCAACGGCACGATCGCTTCCGCGCAAGGCATGACCACCACCGCGACCGGCTCGCTGACCAACGCCGGCACGATCAACAGCGGCGGCACACTGCAAGTCAACGCCAGCGGCGCCACAGTCAGCAACAGCAAGCTGATTGTGTCGCAGGGTGCATTGACACTGCACGCCGGAGCCTTCAGTAACGACGGTGGCCAGCTCGCCACCGCCAAAGGCTCTGGGGCGGCATTGACCATCGATGCCACCTCGATCAGCAATCGCAGCGGCGTGATCATGTCTGACGCAAACGCAACGATGGTCAGTGGCGGCAAGCTCGATAATATGCAAGGCACCGTGCAATCCGCCGGCTCGCTGGATATCGACACCGCAGGCGCAATGAGCAGCAGCGGCGGCGTGGTAGAGGCGTTGGGCCCGAACGCCACGCTCGACCTGCACGCCGGCTCCCTCGCAAACGGTACCGGCCGAATCGTCAATGTCGGAAGCAACACCACCACGGTGAACATCGACACGACGATGGACAACGCTGGCCTGATCGCCGGCAATGGCAACGTGGCCTTGAACGCAGCCGACCTGGTTAACCGCGTAGGCGGCAGCATTGGGGCCTCCGGCGGTAAACTGGACCTGACCATTGGTCACGGCATGGACAACGCCGGCGCCGTGAGCAGCCGTACCGCTTTGACGCTCAACGCTGCCGGAAAGTCCGTACGCAACAGCGGCCAGCTTATCAGCGGCACCGATGCTACCGTCGTAACGGGCGACTTCACCAACGACGGCGGGCAACTGGTGACCGTGAAGAACGGTGGCGGCAACCTGCGCCTGGACTCGGATAGCATCAGCAACTCCAGCGGCGCCATCGTCGCCGACGGCAGCGCAAACATCACCTCGCGCGGCGCCTTGACCAACCAGGCAGGCGTGATTGAAAGCTCGGCATTGAACGGCACGCTGGACATCATGTCCAACAGCATCGACAACGGCACTGGCCGCATTGTCAATGTCGGCACTGGCGCGACCAACCTGACTGCAACGGGAGCCATGGCCAACAGCGGCCAAATCGCTGGCAATGGCGTGCTCAATCTGGCTGCGGCCACCCTGGTCAACGCGAGCGCGGGCAGCATCTCATCCGGTGGTAACCTGAACCTCGGCTTCCGCCAGTCCCTGACCAGCGCCGGGAAAATCAGTAGCGGCGGCACGCTGACCTTCGAACAGGCGGCCGCGCAGTTCAGCAATAGCGGGCAGGTTGCCGCCGCAGGCGCGATCAACATCCACGCTGCCGACATCAAAAACGATGGCGGCCAGATCGCAACGGCCGCAGCGGGCGGCGCAAACATCACCCTGAGCAGCGTCGGCGCAATGAGCAACCGCAGCGGCGCGATTGTCGCTGCAGGCAACGCAAACGTGGTGTCGGGTGCAGGCGTTGATAACACCCAAGGCCAGGTGCAAGCTGCGGGCAACCTTTCGGCCACTTCCGGTGGTGCACTGACGAACAACAGCGGAGCGCTGGAAGCGCTGGGCGCGGGCTCCACGATGGATGTGCAAGCCAGCTCGATCAACAACCTCGCAGGCCGCATGGTCAATGCTGGCAATGCGCGCACCAGCATTACGAGCGCGAGCAGCATCATCAACAGCGGAACCATTGCTGGCAACGGTGCCTTGGTACTCAATGCCCAGGCCTTGCAGAACCAGGCCAGCGGCGTGATCTCCGCCGCAACTACACTCGACCTGGCAGTGCGCCAGCAGCTTGATAACCAGGGCGGCGCTATCAGCAGCGGCGGCAGCCTCACTTTCAACCAGGCGGGCGCCTCGTTCTCGAACGGCGGCCGTATAGGCTCCGGCGGCGAAATCAGCATCATAGCGTCCAGTATCGCCAACAATGGCGGCCAGCTTTACACGGTGAGCGGCTCTGGCCGCGGCATTACGCTGCAAGCGGCCAGCCTGTCCAACCTTGGCGGTGCGGTTTCCGCTGACGGCCGGTTGCTCGCAACGATTGGCGGCGCTGTCGGCAACGACGGCGGCACCTTCCACGCTGGCGGCGACTTTACGCTGAATGCATCCGGCGCACTGAATAATGGCATTGGCACAATCGAGGCTGCGGGTGCAGCCTCCAGGCTGACGGTCAACGCCCAGTCGATCAGCAGCAATGGCCGCATTGTCAACGCCGGTAACGGCAATATCAGCGTCACCAGCGCTGGCAGCTTGACCAATAGCGGCACTATCGCCGGTAACGGCGCACTGGACTTGCACGCCAATACGCTGCAGAACCAGGCCGGGGGGCAGCTCAGTTCCGGCACCGCCATGCTGCTGGACGTGAACCAGCAGCTGGACAACCAGGGCGCTATCGGCAGTGGCGGTACATTGACGTTCGACGAAGCCGCGGCGACCTTCAGTAACAGCGGGCAAGTTGCGGCAAAGGGGAGGGCGCTGTTCAACTCGTCCTCCTTCACCAACAGCGGCCAGATCTCCACTGTGAGCGGCTACGGCGGTGAACTTGCCGTTACGACGAACAGCTTCACCAACAGCGGCCAGCTCGTAGCCAATGGCAAGGCCACGCTCTCCGTCGCGGGCGTAGCAAACAATGCCGGCGGCATCGTGCAAGCCGGCACCGACCTGCAGCTGACTTCTGGTGGCACCCTGCAAAATAATGGCGGCGTGATTGAATCGATTGGCGCCGGCAGCAGCCTGACGATCAACAGCGGATCGATCGATAACGGCACCGGCCGCATCGCCAATAAGGGTAATGGCGCCACCACCCTGTTGAGCCGCGGCGCGATCTCCAGCAATGGCACGATTGCCGGTATGGGGAACTTGCTCCTGTCCGGCACGACGCTGTGGAATGGCGGCTCAGGCACGATCGCCTCCGGCCAGGGCATGGACTTGGCAATCACCCAGCAACTTAACAACCAGGGCCGGGTAAACAGTGGCGGCACGCTGACCTTCAACCAGGCCGGCGCAGGCTTCATCAACAGCGGCCAGGTACTCTCCGGCGGTAACGTCTTCATTTCCGCGCAATACGTGAACAACGACGGCGGCACCCTTGGTACCGCTGGCGGCTCCGGCGCCGACCTGACTCTGAACACCCCGCTATTGAGCAACTCGGGCGGACGTATCGCCACCGACCGCGACCTGTTCGTATCGGCCGCCAACGTTGGCGCGCTGGGCGAAATTTTCGGTGGCCGCGACCTCGCAATCAGCATGAACGGCGACTACGTTCAAGCCGCCGGTGTCCAGCAAGTGCACTCGAACCGCGACTTAAGCCTGGCTGTTACCGGCAACATCACCAACTACGGAACTCTCGGGACCGGTGGAACCCTGACCCTGAGCGGCAACCAGGTCACGAACCAGGCCGGCGCTGTGATCGAAGGGGGTGCAGTCGCTATCCGCGCTGCGGGTGACCTGGCCAACGCCGGTGAAATCAATGGCGAAAGCGCGGTCGACCTGGTAGCCGCCAATATCAGCAACACTAGCGGTATCGTCGGCGGCAACCTGACTGTCCGCACCAGCAATCTCAATAACATCGGCGGCAGCGCATTGATCGGCTCCACCGGCAATATGACGCTGGGAGTAGATGGAACGCTGAACAACGTCCAGGGTGCCACGTTATACAGCGCCGCCAACATGGCGATTAGCGCCACGAACGGCGGAAATACCGCATGGGTCAACAACGAAGGATCCACAATCGAGGCAGGCGGTGACCTGACCATGGATACGGTAACGCTGAATAACAATCGTCCGGGTGCGCAAGTTGTGGATGTGACGACGTTCGAAGAAACCACCCAGATGGGGATGCCAACCTGGTATCACGACAATGGGAACCGCGATTACTACGACACTTTGTCCGCCAACTATATTCCGAAGGAGGTGTACTTTGTTAATCCGAATGACGTGCTGAAGTCGGAGAAATTCATCACGCCCGACGGATATGAAATTACCCGTGCTGAAATCCGCACCCATGCCAACGACTCCGCTTTCTTCTCGGCGCGAAGCGGCTTGTATGGCAAGTATTCCATGCACAGCCGCATTCAAATGACCGATGGTATCAGGGTTATCTATTACTTTGCGAGCAGCACGGCAGCCAACCCGGATCAAGGTGGTCCAGCCCAGAACGGCTCCGAATACGGGCTGAACGATCCCAGCCTGCAATGGGAAAAGCCGGGTGTCACCTATTCCAGCGCATACGGCAGTTGCAGCACCAACTGTATTCGCATGGTCACCGAGCCTGGATACAACGATCCGACTCATACGATGATTCGCAGCACCCAAAGGGTTTCCAAGCCGCTTACGGGATATGGTGAAGCCAGCCGTTTGGCGCATCACACGGTAGTCGAACAGCGAATTGAGGCTAACGGTGAAGCGAGCAAGATTCTCTCGGGCGGCAATATGACACTGAGAGCCGCCAACGAGCTGACCAACTACTTTAGCGACATCAAGGCAGGCGGTGTACTGAGCATTATTTCTCCAAAGGACCCTGATAACAAGGGCGCTACGCTGTACCGCAAGCATAAATTTGACGGAATTTCTAAGTCCTATAACGGCATGGAAACGCCGTACACGCGGCCCGACATTGGTGAAATCATTGGTGAAGCTGGCGGAGCTATCGTAGGGCAGCAGGGTGTCTATATCAACGCCCGCAGTTTCCGGAACGTAGACGTTACGGCGGGCACCGTTGGCAATATCCGCGATTCGGTTGTCGTCCTGGGCAGCGGCACCAATGGTGCAGCCGCCGCAGGTGGAAACGCCAGCTCCGGTGCAGGCAATGGTGGTGGTGCCGGTGGCCGCTTCTTTGGCAGCGCGTCGGGAGCACATGCCAACCTGGCTGGCAACACCGGGTCGTCCGGTGCGGGCGGCAATCTTGCAGCTGCGGGCCACGTCGGCACTAGCGGTGCGGCCAACCAACTACTGGCAGGCGAAACAACGTCGGGCAGCGGTACCAGCAACGGCATGGGTACTGCAGGATCGGTGCAAACATCCGGACCGGCGCACCAGGGCTCGCTGTTCGGTCGTGTATTGGACCAGGGCCGCAACAGCGCGCTTGGCGACATCAACACCGCTGCGGGAACTTCCGTAGGCCAGAACGCCGGTGCAATACAGGGCGAAAGCCTCCTCGGTGCGAAGAAAATCTCGCCGGGTGGCCTGTTCCTGCGTAACCCGGACCCGAAAGGCGAGTACTTGTTCGAGACGCGTCCTCAATTCGCCAAGCAAGACCAGTGGACCAGCAGCGACTACCTGCTCGATAAGCTGGCACTTGACCATGCCACCACACAGAAGCGCTTGGGCGACGGCTTCTATGAGCAGCGCCTGGTGCGCGAACAGCTGTCCAAGCTGACAGGGCGCGCCCCTAGCGCCGCTCCAGGCGACGACAACCTGTACAAGCAAATGCTGAACAACGCCGCCAGCTTCGCGCAGGAGTTCGGCCTGCGACCAGGCATTTCGCTGAGCGCTGAACAGGTCAGCCACCTGACCAGCGATATCGTCTGGCTGGAAAGCGAGATTGTGCAACTGCCGGATGGCTCCATCGAAACCGTGTTGACGCCCAAGGTCTACCTGGCTCACGTCAGCGGCAACGCGGTCAAAGCGACCGGTGCATTGGTCAGCGGCGCCAATGTGACGATTGACGTCAGCGAAACCATCATGAACCAGGGCGGCGTGATCGACAGCGGCAATGGGCGCACTATCCTGTTGGCAGGCGAAGATATCATCAATAAGGGCGGCAGCATCAAGGGCGGCGACGTCGCGCTGCAAGCCGGCCGTGATATCAGGAACGAAACTCTGACCGTGGACACCAAGTGGTCGTCCAAGGTGAACGGCGGCAGCTTCACCTCACTCTCCAACCAGGGCACGATTTCAGCGACCGGCCAGTTGATCATGGACGCTGGCCGCAACGTCACGGACTTGGGCGGCACGATCAACGCAGGAAGTGCCTCGATTTTCGCAGGGAGCAATATCACCTTCGATACGGTGAAGACCGGCAGCAGCTACCACTACCAGGCGAACGGTGCCACGATCGATAGCAGCAACATCACCAATCAGCTAAGCCGCGTGAATGTCGGCGGTGACTTGCTGATGGCCGCCACCGGCAACCTGAACCTGACGGGTACCCAGCTGTCAATTGGCACCAGTGGTAAAGGCGCCGGCAGCCTGATGGCCGGCGGCGGCGTGAACATCGCAGCCGCAGTCGACGAATCGAAGTTCAGCCTTTTGAGTGATCCAAACACCAAGAACTGGGACAAGCAGGTGCAGGACCACCAGGCCGTGGTGGGCGCCAACCTTGCCTCCACGGGTGACCTGATGGTCAGCGCCGGCCTCAATCAAAGCAGTGACCTGAACATCAAAGGCAGCACGCTTGCGGCTGGCGGCATGCTGACGCTCAAGGCCAGCAAAGACCTGAACATCACCAGTGTCAGCGAAAGCCATTTGTCCGATATCGAGATCCATCGTAAATCGGGCAATGCGATCAAGAAGAGCAGCAGCGATGCCACTGATTACAACGCCAGCACTCTGGCCATCGGCAGTACCATCAAAGGCGGCAACGTAGTTGCCACCAGCGGCGGCGACACGCTGATCAAAGGCAGTACCGTGCTTGCGGATAAGGACCTCAGTATCGACGCCAAAGGTGGCCTGAGCATTGTGAGCGCCGAGGAAACGAGCAAGACCTCCAGCACCAGGCAGGAGAAAAAGTCCGGCGTGAACTTCAGCTACTCGTCGGGCAATCTCAGTACCGGCTATGGCAAGTCGAACACCTCCTCGCAAAGCTCACAGGAGACGGTGACCCAGCAAGCCTCCAGCATTGGTGCCCTGGACGGCAGCGTCAAGCTGAAGTCCGGCGAAACGCTGCAAGTGGTGGCATCCGACATCGCCGCCAAGGAAAACCTGACCCTGATCGGCAAGAACGTCGACCTGGCTGCGGCGCAGAACACCACGCAAAGCCAGGTGAACACCCAGAGCAAGTCGTCCGGCTTCAGTGTTGGCTTCACTGTCAACCCGCTGGCAGCCTTCAAAGACGCCTACAAGACAAGCACAGAAAACTCCAAGTCCGGCAGCTTGGTTGGCAGGGAATTCGCCAAGGCGGAAGGCGCAGCGGAAGGCGCCTCGGCCGCGCTGGCAGTGGTCAACACGCAGTTTGGCAACAAGAGCACGAACAGCACGCAAAACCACGCCACCAGCGAGGCGCGCACCAGCACGCTCACTGCCGGCAAAGACCTGACCATCCTCGCCACCGACGGTTCGATCACCAGCCAGGGTGCCCAGATCAGCGCCGAAGGCAATGCCCTGATCCTGGCAAAGGACAGCATCAAGTTCGACGTTGCCCACACCACGGAAAGCCGCTCGCAAGACACGAAGAAATCCGGCTTCAGCATCGACACCCGTACCACGCAGGTGGTCGGTACGTTGCACAACAACGGCACCGGCAACGGCGGCACCGACACCGTGACCGGCACCAAGCTGTCGGTCGGCGGCAGCGCCACCATGGCCACGCAAACCGGCGACATCGCACTGACCGGCGCCAACGTGGTCTCGGAAGGCAAGCTGTCGATCAACGCCGCCCGTGATCTCACCATCACCAGCGCGCAGGACACGCTGCATAACGCCAACCAGAGCGACAACAAGGCCATCGGCAAAGTGGCCATTTCCGACACCGAGCGCTTCTCCGGCTACCACAACGAAAAGCACAAAGACAACAGCGACCAGGTAACGCAGGTGGCGTCTAACGTCTCCAGCCTGAAAGGCGACGTGAACCTGACCGCAGGCGGGAACTACACCCAAACCGCGAGCAATGTGCTGGCCGGGAATGACGTCAACATCACNGCCAAGTCGATCGACATCACGGCGCTGCAAAACACCGGCAGCCACCAGGAATCGAACAACGACCTGAAGATCGGCACCTTCGCCCGCATCAGCTCACCGTTGATTGACCTGGTCAACAACGTGGAAGCAGCACGCAAATCCGATGGCCGCCTGCAGGCGATGCAGGGCATGGCGGCAGCAGCCAATGGCTACCAGGCCGCCAGCGCGATCAGCAGTATGACCGGCGGCCCGGGCAGCGGCATCCTGATCAAGGGCGAGGCCGGCATCGGCTTCGCCAGCAGCAGCAATTCCAGCAATGGCAACGACAGCACCGCCCAGGGCAGCACCATCAACGGCGGTCGCAACGTCAACCTGACGGCCACCGGCGGCGACATCCACGCCACCGGCGCCACGCTCAATGCCGGCAAAACCCTGAGTCTGGACGCAGCACAGAACATCGTGCTGGACGCCAGCCAGAGCACGCTGCATAGCGATGGCAAGAACAGGAGCTCCGGCGTTGAAGCTGGTGTCGGCTTCCAGGTCGGTGCCCAGACCGGGGTGTACATCTATGCCGCAGCAAGCGTCGGCAAGGGCCACAACCAGAACGACACCACAATCAACAACAACACCGCGCTCAAGGCTGACACAATCAACATCACCAGCAAGGGTGACACAACGCTCAAAGGTGCGACGGCAACGGCCAACACGATCAACACGGACGTTGGCGGCAAGCTGGCCATCGAAAGCCTGCAGGACACCAGCCAATTCGACAGCGTGCAGACCAACGCCGGCGTACGCGTACAGGTCGCGATCGGCAACGCATGGAGCGCCTCGGGTAACCTGTCGCAGCAGAAGGGCAGCGGCACCTATGCAGGCGTAGGCCAGCAATCGGGCCTGTTCGCAGGCGATGGCGGCTACCACGTCAAGGCCGACACCATCGACCTGAAAGGCGGCGCCATCGCCAGCACCAATGCAGGTGCCTCTGAGCTGACGACCAACAAGCTTACTACGTCCGACATCGAGAACAAGATGAAGTACTCGGCCAGCAACGTCAGCATGGCGGGCAGTGTTGGCGGTGGTAGCGGCGCTGGTGATAAGGATGCTGAAGGCAATACTAAGCCAAAAGATCAGCGACAAACCTTCGGCACCGCCAAGGGCGGCAACGTCACCCCAGGCTTGCCAATGGTGCAGAAGGGCAGCGACAGCTCCACCACCTATGCCACCGTCACGGACGGCAAGATCACTATCGGTGGCGTGACAACCAACTCCGTCAAGGACCTGGGAATCAATACCGACATCAGTAAGGCCAACACCGTGCTGGATAAGCTGCCTGATATGCAGAAGTTGCTGAAGGACCAGCAAGCCATGTCGGCCGCAGCCGGCACCGTAATTGCGACTGCCAAGCAGTTCGCGGGTGACATCGCGGATGACGCGAGAAAGACGGAAGCAAAAGCGCAAGAGATACTGAAAAATTCGAACAGCACCGCCGAGCAGAAGGCGGAAGCTGAGAAGACAATTGATGCTGCCAAACAGGTTCAGGCAGAGTGGGGCGTCGGTGGCGAGAAGAGCCGCGCACTTAACGTCGTCACTGGCATTCTTGTCGGTTCGGTTGCAGGGCAGGGAGGCACGCAGATCGTAGCGAATGCTGCAGCACCGTACGCTGCAGCCGAGATTGGTGATTACTTCAAGACGAAGGGCAATGAAAACCAGACGCTACAGGACCTGAGCCACGCAGTCCTGGGTGCCGCTTTGGCCGTTGCGAACAACTCCAGCGCAGTCGGAGGCGCCCTGGCTGGCGGCGGTGGCGAACTGGCCGCGCAAGTCTTGACGAAAGAACTCTATCCGCAGGCATTCGATGCCTATGGAAATCTGCAGCGGGACAAGCTCACGCCCGAGCAGACAAATATCATTAGCGCGTTGTCGAGTGCCATCGGTGCATTAATGTCCGGCGCCGTCGGCGGTAGTGCTTTTGATGCCGCGATCGGCGGTCAGGTGGCGACGAATGCTGTCGAAAATAACCAGCTCAGTTATCAGCAGAAACGCGAAAAAATTGCAGCGATGCTAAAACAGATGGACGAGTGCAAAAAGAATCCTAGCGGTTGTCCGAAGGAAGACACGAGTTGGGCGGGATGGTGGGCGGCTCAAAAGAAGTATGCCGTGGATAATCCGATGAGCTTACTTAATCCCGACAATTCCACTCCCGGCGGCTGGCTGGGAAGTTTTGTAAGCGGTGTTGGACGTAATGCTTATCAAGCTGTGGTTGATGGGATACCAGACGCTCTGCTATTCCTGGCGGAAGCGGGGAGGCAATCGCATAATGTTGAATGGGTAAATGGGCAATGGGGAAATGGCAAAGTGCCCGAGGAAAAGCCTAATTCGAAGATTGGTCAGTTCCTGACGGACAATAAGACGTCACCAGGAGAGAAGGCAAAAATACTTGTACTTGGCCCTGCGCAAGTAGTTGGGGACACATTGAACGGGGATCCTACTGCTGCGTCAGAAGTCTTTACGGCGTGGGCGGGAGGTAAAATCTTCAGACTGGCGCCAGAGGCTGGGATAAATCCTCCTGGGCGAATCCATATTCTTGAGGGCGCAATCCCAGATGCAAATGAGCTGCGCGCCGGACTCGGTGTGGCTGGAGAGGGCTATGATGTTATCTATCTTCCAGAGTTGAACTGTAAGGGAATTCAAGGTGAACGAACTGCGGATATGCTTGTAGGAAAGATAGGGAAGATCGATGTTTATACTCCAGAAACCGATACGGTGACGAAGCTATTACGGAACTTGGAGAGGAAAAACAATCAAGCTATTGGCGCCTTGATACAAACTGACCTTCCCGCGCTAGAAATTGCCAACCGCGCATGGGGCAAGCCCCAACTTCGGAATTTTCAGACAATTTTTGTCCAAGATTCAAAGGGAAATATTACGAAATTTGTTAGACCAAAAGGAAATTAATATGCCGAAATTTCATTGTCAGTGCGGAAATTCGATAAATCTTTCGAGGGGGACTACTGATGTTGAATTTGCGCTTTTGCCCGAGAAAAGTATCGAAGCGGTCGGCGATCTTCTTGCGCAGGGCAAAATCTTAATAGAAGAACGCTATTATGAGATGATCGATAGCGATCGGAAGACCGTTTATAAGTGTTCCCAATGTCAACGCTTGCACATTGAGCAAAATTATGGCGGGAACATATTCAATACTTATGTTCTTGAGCGCTGATTGGCCAAAGCTGTGAAGAGGTACGCAGCGAGCCCGTGTCGCCCGCAACTAGGAAATTGCAGGATTAATGTCGAACACAGTGGAGTTTAAATGCGCTATTGCGACTGATTCCACCCTTCAAGGCAATCCTGCTCAAGCGTTGCCTGGGCTGGCTGCTAAAACATTTAAGGATGGACAAGATATTCTTGAGCAAACCTATGGAAGTACCTTGAACCCAATGGAGTCGTACCTTGATATTACTTCCTTAATGCAGCAGGCTGGACGAGGGGCGCAAGGTATTGTGATTGGTTATAAGGTCGGTGATCCCTATTCACACGCATTTAATGTAGTGAACCAATTCGGTGCGGTGCGTTATATTGATGGTCAAATAGGTGGTGGTGTGAAGAATATCGGGCAATACGACTATTTTTGGTTTATCAAAACTAAGTGAGGCTGATATGTATTCTGCGGAGACGCTAAAAGAAATAGCGTTAAAGTTTGTGGGCGAGGATTTCGATTTGTCGGAGCTGAACGATCATATTGAAATAATTGAGGACAAGACGATTACGCTTGGTCATGGTTGTGTTTTTTATTACAACTCTGCACGCTTCCTGAAAACGAAGGAATTTGCCTCTATGTTGATGGGAAATAGCCCTGTTTTTGTGGACTTCAACTCCGGGGAGGCATCCTATATTCGCGGTGATATTGATGTACAAAAGGCGGTGGAGTTAATTCGGACGGTTTAAGTTGATAGCATCGGCTTCGCCAGCAGCAGCGATTCCAGCAATGGCAACGACAGCACCGCCCAGTGCCGCACCATCAACGGCGGTCGCAACGTCAACCTGACGGCCACGGGCGGCGACATCCACGCCACCGGCGCCACGCTCAATGCCGGCAAGACCCTGAGCCTGGACGCAGCACAAAACATCGTGCTGGACGCCAGCCAGAGCACACTGCATAGCGATGGCAAGAACAGGAGCTCCGGCGTTGAAGCTGGTGTCGGCTTCCAGGTCGGTGCACAGACGGGCGTGTACATCAATCTCTGTTCTTTTGAAAGCATCAAAGTGAATTTATTGAAACTTAGTTCGGTGTTGTTGGTTTCGTCGACGCTATCTGGATGTCTCTATGGCCAGTGTATGAACGGAGCTTGTTCGTTTTCGCGCTCTGCCTATTTGGATTCGATTAAAGCCTATGGCGAGTATTGGACCAAACCAACGATGACGAGAGACTCTTGGCGGAAGGATTGGGTCGAATGTGGGGGGCGAGAAAACGGTGATTACGGTGCTGGACCAAGGTTGCCCGGAGAAACGGAAAGCAGTCCTGCGTTGGCTCGAGCCGCCGACCAACTTGGCGCCTGTATGCAGTCAAAAGGATATACCTTTCACTATTCGGTTGTAGCGCCGTATTAATGCCAACTCTTACGCGGCAGTGGATCTGTCACTTGGAAAAGTTGGCGTAGTGCTAATTCTCTTCACTAAATTGAGCCAACGCTTGGGTGATCTGGCGGCAGGCACCTATGTAGTGCCAAGCGAGTTGTTGACCAGCCGTTCTGAAAAAAGGCTCCCGTCAAGATGATTTTGCGCCAAACCAAACGTGCGCCAGCAAACAAAATTATTTGATAAGTGAAATTCTGAGAGTTTCTAAGGCCCCTTGGGCGGTTACTATACCGCCCCATGCGTCAGGTCTTTGTCACAAACTGTGAGCTCGAATATGAAGATGCGTGGGATCGTCTGTCTCGCGCCGGCATCCCTGTGTTCGAGCCTTCCAAACCGTCGAAAGAAGGACGGATACTGTGCATCTGGCTCTCGCACCAATACGAGGATGCGGTCGCGCTGCTGCACAATCCCATGCACATCGTCGCTACCGCAGTGACAGATGAAGAATTCGCGCGTATCCAGGCTGCGGCCGATGCGCGCATGGCTCGCACCCGCGATCACGCCTGGGAGCAATCGCTTAATCGCCTTGTTGCATGCGCTTCGCTGCTGCTGTTAAGTGGACTGGTCTACATCACTCTCCCCAGCATGCTGTAAGCCGATGACGGAGCTTTTCTCGGTCATTCGCATGGCCTATGCCGCCACGTTCGCCGATGCCGTCGCTTCGTCCGCGCATGCGCATGTGGAAGCGGCGCTGCGGCGCGATAATGGCAGCCTGGCGGTCGACGGTGAGTACGATTTGCCGATGCGGGCAGACATGGTTCCGAGGCGCGGCATGCAGGCGGGCAAGCTGCTCTCTGTCGATTCGCACACGCGCATGCAGTTCAGCGTGCACACCTTGCCGATTGCTCCTGCCATTGTCTATGTCGCGCCCTTCGTGTGGGACGCGGTGAATTTACGTGTCGGCGGGCTCGTCCCGCAACAAGTCGGCTCGGTGCTGGCGCCGTGGTTCATGGATTGGTTCGATCCGGAGGATGCCAATCACGAAAACGAGGAAGGGTTGTTCGGCGTGGTGCATTTCGCGAGCGATCCGCGGCCGGACGGTGCCCTGGTCGCGGTTGAACTGGATCTCGGCTCGGCTCCCGTGCAAGCGTTGGAGGATCTGCTGTCACGCCTTGCATCGGCGGGCGCACGCGATATTCGCTTGGCCTAGGGAGTTGTTAACGGTTTCTGTGGAAAACTCTGTTAACAAGGAATCGTTCTGCATC
>JGI25159J45721_1000562_pt1 | contig 16698 bp, 17 predicted proteins | sample AraplaMF_Cvi_mLB_FD_45721 | JGI IMG/M metagenome (IMG submission 45721)
ACATGCAGGCCGCGCTTCACGCCATGCACTACATGAACCTGGCGCACGGCCTTGGCGTCGAAGCGATCCGTTCGGAAGCGCCCAATGTGCCTGTTGGTCTGGTGCTCAACGCTTCCTCGATCATTCCGGGCTCCGATAAGGCTGCCGATCTTGCTGCCGGCGAGCGCGCGCACCAGTTCCACAACGGCGCCTTCTTTGATCCGGTCTTTAAGGGCGAGTATCCCAAGGAATTCGTCGAAGCGCTCGGCGATCGCATGCCCGTGATCGAGGACGGCGATCTCAAGATCATCAGCCAGAAGCTCGATTGGTGGGGNCTCAACTATTACAAGCCGGAGCGCGTTGCCGACGATGCCAGCCGCAAGGGNGATTTCCCCTGGACGGTGGAAGCACCTCCGGCCAGCGACGTGAAGACCGATATCGGCTGGGAAGTCTATTCGCCGGGCCTCAAGCTGCTCGTCGAGGATCTCTACCGCCGCTACGAGCTGCCGGAATGCTACATCACCGAGAATGGCGCCTGCGACAATACCGATGTCGTCAANGGCGAGGTCNATGACGTGATGCGCCTGGACTATGTCAGCGACCATCTCAATGTCGTCGCCGACCTGATCAAGGACGGATATCCGATGCGCGGNTANTTTGCCTGGAGCCTGATGGACAATTTCGAATGGGCGGAAGGCTATCGCATGCGTTTCGGCCTCGTTCATGTCGATTATGGAACGCAGGTTCGTACGGTCAAGAAGAGTGGCAAGTGGTATCGCGAGCTCGCCAGCCAGTTCCCGAAGGGCAACCACAAGGCCGTTTGAGGCCAAGCATTTCGGCAGGGCGTCGATGCCCTGCCGTTTCAGATCGCGTTCAACCTCTTTGCCGCAGCGAGACGTTTTCCTCTGCTCAATTTCCGCCCGTCGCGGAAATTGAGGGCAAGTAGCGCCAGCTGCGTGGAGCCGGCCAGCAGTTCAAGGGCCTGCATGGCGTAGAAAACACCGTCAAGCAGACCTTCATCTGCGCGACGATAGAGCAGGATCGCCAGGGGCAAGAGGACCAGCAGCCCGTTTGCGGCAATAATCTTCATCCGCCAGCGCTTCCTGTCGATAGCCGGCGAATGGCGGCCACGGGCGAGCGAAAAGCCGCTGCCGCCAGTGATTGCGAGCGCCGGGATCAACAGACAGAGACCGGCAAGAATTGCTTTCTTGACGACAAGAATTGCGGTCGCATCCAGAAGAAGCTCGGAAGTCAGCGTTGCGGTCAGAAAGGCCGCAATCAGGATCATGGCGATTGTGCCCGCGCCGGCATGAACGACGGTTTTCATTTCCGTTCCTAGCTTTCCGTGGCGTCCAGCGCCAGCCTTTGGTCGAACCTGCTCAGAAGATCGAGTGCCGTCTGTAATTCCGGTGCGTCTAGTCCGCTGGCCAGCGCATTGGCCCAGCCGGTATGAAGCGCTGATATCCTCGCGTAGCTCTCAGCGCCCTGCGGCGTCAGCACATAGAAGGGCGAGCGCTGATGGCGCGGGTTGGGCCGCCTTTCGACGAAGCCGTCTTCCTCCAGCTTGTTTACCTGCTTTTGGGCTCCCTGACGGGTCATGCCCATCATCTCCGCGATGGCGGGAACCGCGACATGACCGGGAGACAGCGAGATCGCTCCGAGCACCTGCCAGCGGGCGCTCGTAAGGTTGAGTGGTGCGCCGAGCCGGTCGCCACCGTCCAATAGTCGTCCGTTGATGCGGAAGATCATCAGCATGATATCCGTCAGCAGGTCTGCTTCGATCGTCCGTTTCAATATGCCGTTCTCCATTTGTATTGTGGAAACCAGTTACCATTATTGGAAACCGGTTGTCAATCTGCAAAACATGCGGCATTCGAGTAAATCCTGAGCCGGATTCTCGATTGTTCTCATGATTTTAAGCGTTTCTTGACCCTTGACTGCGAAGATTTCTGGAACTGGGAGTTGTGTGAGTTGCCGGCAGTCTTGATGTCAAAAAACAATGGATCGGGTTTAGGCCGCCATACCACGGTCACTGGCGTGCTTTTTTCCTTCGCGGTCATTGTTGCTGTTGTCACCATCATGGTTTTGACGGCGCTGGAACGCGTCTCCGAAAATGCCAATGTGCTCGACGACGAGCGTTCGCGCGAAACCACCGTCGGCGCACTCAAGACCTTCGAAGACCAGCTTGCCGCGACGCTTGACGATTATGCCGCCTGGGATGATGCGGCTGCCAATGTCTACGCGCCGGAGGGCATGGCGTGGACGGTCAGCAATTACGGCGAGATGTCCCTCAACAGCCCTCTCTTCGACATGGCTATCGTCATTGATGACCAGAAGAAAACCGTCATGGCCTATCAGGACGGTTTGCCAATGCAGATGCCGGTGAACGATTTCTTCTCCCCCTCGCTTTGGCGGCTTCTGGACAAGGTTCGCGCACCTGATGTCGGCGAGAAGCCGCAGGCCACCGGTTTCATCAAGACTGCCAGGGGTATTGCCGCTGTCGGTATCGCGCTTGTGCGGCAGAAGTCGGGTGAGCTTGATATGCCCGACGGTCAGCATCGCTATCTGGTTTTCGCCCGGCATCTCGACGAGGACAAGATCTCCGCTCTCGGCACGACTTACGTGCTGAACGGGTTACGACTGGTGCCCGCAGATTTTGCCGCGGCCTATTCGGTGGAAATTGCAGACCCTGCTCGGGCGGTTCTCGGCAAGCTAGTCTGGGTGTCGCGTTCGCCCGGCGATATTGGTTACGCGCAGGTGAGGCCCATGGTCATCCAGGCGCTTGGTCTTGTCGGCCTGTTCTTCGTCGTCCTCCTCATAATCGGTTGGATGACCGGCCGGCGGCTGAAGGCCGAGGAAAACAGCGCGCGTGAAGAAGCACTTCGAGATCGCCTGAGCGGTCTTTCCAACCGCGACGGCCTGGGGCTTGCCGTCGACCGCTTCGTTGCGGAAGCCCGGCAGACGAAGCGGAACGTGCTGCTCCTCTATCTCGATCTCGACGGCTTCAAGGAAGTCAACGACAGCTATGGGCACGGCACCGGCGACCAATTGATCCGCGCTGTCGCGGCAGGACTGGACGTGCTGATCCCCGAGGACGCGGTGCTCGCCCGCATCGGCGGTGATGAGTTTGCAATCGCTTTCCTTTCGGATGCGGAGAATGCGGCCGCATTGCAGCTTGCGGAGCAGATCCTCGATTTCCTTGCCGAACCGCTCGAAGTCGGCCGTCGTATCGTCGTGGTCGGCGCCAGCATCGGCATTGCCATGTCAGCGCTCGGTTCGATCGCCCGGGAGGAGCTGGTACGCCGCGCCGACCTCGCCATGTACAAGGCGAAGGAAGCCGGCCGCGCCCGCATGACACTTTACGATCCGGCCATGGATACCGATCGCGCGCAGCGCAACGCGCTGGAGCTCGATCTGCGCATGGCGATCGAAAGCGGCGATCTCACGCTTGCCTATCAGCCGCTCGTCGATGCCGCGACGCATGAGATGAATGGCGTGGAAGCGCTGGTGCGCTGGAACCGGCCAGGCCACGGTCCGGTTTCGCCCGAGGTTTTCATTCCGATCGCCGAGACCAGCGGGCTCATCGAATCCCTCGGCCTTTTCGTACTGCGCAAGGCCTGCGAAACGGCAAAGCAATGGCCGGAACTGAAGATCTCGGTCAATGTTTCACCGGGCCAGTTCCGCAATCCGGCCTTCACCGACTATGTTCGCTATGTGCTGAAGCAGACGGACATCGAGGCCAGCCGCGTNACGCTTGAGATCACCGAAGGCTACATGATCCAGAATCCGCAGCGCACGCGCCAATCGATCGAACGATTGAAGTCGCTCGGCGTCAAGGTGGCGCTCGACGACTTCGGCTCCGGCTTTTCTTCGATCGGCTATTTGCGGCAGTTCGGCTTCGATCGCATCAAGATCGACCGCTCACTCGTCACCGATATTACCGGCGACAGCCGGCAGCGGGAGATGCTGCAGGCGACAGTAGCACTTGCCCGCGCGCTGGATATTCCGGTCACGGCCGAAGGCATCGAGACGGAAGAGCAGGCGGTTGCGCTGCGCCTCTTTGGCTGCGACAGTCTGCAGGGCTATTTCTTCGGCAAACCGATGACTGCCGACCACATCAATGACCGATTGCAGGAGCATCGCGAAGCACGGGTCTTGCGCCGGATCGCCGGCTAACCGTCGCGTTATGTACCTATGTGCTTCTGTCCGCGCTTCTTGGCGAGTGCGATCTGGTGCTGGCGCTGACGATAGCGCAGGCGGTCTTCTTCGCTGCGGCTGTGATAGCAATTGCTGCAGGAAACGCCTTCCTCGTAATAGGGCGAGGTGACTTCTTCTGCCGTGATCGGGTTGCGGCAGGCATGGCAAAGCTTGTGTTCGCCTTGCTTCAAGCCATGCTCGACTGAAACCCGCTCGTCGAAAACGAAGCAGGCTCCATCCCAGAGGCTTTCTTCCTGTGGCACTTCCTCCAGATATTTCAGGATGCCGCCCTTGAGGTGATAGACCTCTTCGAAGCCCTGTTCCTTCATGAAGGCCGTTGCCTTCTCGCAGCGGATGCCGCCGGTGCAATACATGGCGATCTTCGGCTTGTTATGGAGGCCGGGATTATTGCGCACCCAATCCGGAAACTCGCGGAAGGTTTTGGTCTTGGGGTCCACGGCGCCGCGGAAGACGCCGATTGCCGTCTCGTAGTCGTTGCGGGTGTCGATGACGATCGTATCGGGATCGGAGATCAGCGCGTTCCAATCAACGGGATTGATATAGGTTCCGACCACCTTATTGGGGTCGATATTCTCGACGCCCATGGTGACGATTTCCTTTTTCAGCTTCACCTTCATCCGCAGGAAAGGCATTTTNGAAGCATGGCTTTCCTTGTGCTCGAGCGCGGAAAATTCCGGCTGGGCACGCANGAAAGCGAGCACGGTCCGGATGCCGGCATCCGGNCCTGCAATCGTCCCGTTGATGCCTTCATGGGCGAGGAGCAGCGTGCCCTTGACGCCATTCTCTTCACAGAGCGCCTGTAGCGGCGGCTGCAGGCTTTCGTAACGCGGCAGCGAGACGAAATGGTAAAGTGCGGCCACGAGGAACGGGCTTGTCTGGATCGCATTGTCGGTCATGGGCGTGGAAATACAGAATATGCCGGGCCTGCGCAATGATATTACGCAAGTCCGCTGCCGTGTCGCCATAGTCTGTCAGCGCGCTTTCCATTCGGTATAGGAGCGCATGCCGAAAGCGGCATCCGGTTCGTCATCGAGCACGCTCAGGAATTCGATAGAATGTCCGTCGGGATCGTTGAAATAGAGTGACAACGCCGGCATCCAACCGATGACGATCGGTTCGGTGACTGGTTCCCCGTGAAAACCGTGTGGCGTCAGGCCCTTGCCGATCAGCAGCGCCGGCGCTTGCATCATTTCTTCCTGCGACAGGCGGAAGGCCAAGTGCAGGCGCATTTTCAACGGGCCGGTGCCAGTTTCCCAGAGGCCGAGCATGGCGTTCCTCTTGCCGTTCACCCAGAAGAAGGCAATGCGGCGCTCGGGAAATTCGGCGGCGAACTCCAGGCCCAGAATATCGCGATAGAAAGCAATGGAAGTCTTCAGATCGGCGACGGTGAGATGGGTTTCGTAGATGCCCTGGATTTGCGGTTTCGTGGCCTTGTCAGCAGACATATCGTCCTCAGGAGGTTGATTGACCGACTGAGGCTAGGATCTCAACCAATGTTGAGGTCAACAGGNGAAATGCATCAATTGCGGATCGATACCCAGAGGATCTCGAGACGCTGCGCTTCNTCATCGGGATCATCGCCGTAGAGCGTTTCGGCGCTGAGCANCGTTTCGCGCCGATCCTCCTGCTGACGGAANATGATGGCATCCAGCAGATGGGCGAGATCGTCGTTGCGGGTGAAGAGCTGCGGCTCTGCCTCAACGAGACCCGAAAGTACGGAGAGATCGTTGATGTGTCCGAGCCGTTCGACGAGGTCCTTGGCTAAGTCGCGTTTGGCCTTCATCGCACTCGGCCAGAGATCGCGCAGAAGCGCGTGGTAGAGGCGATAGTCGTAGGTGCGCTTGCGCAGTTCGTGAAAGTCATCGGCTGTCGCATCTTCATGACAGGCATCCAGCGCTTTTCTGGCGCGCGACGCCGTCCGGCGCCAGCTCTTTGCCAGCATTCGGGCATTCTTGCGATGGCTCTTGTCGAAGACGATATCATCGAGTGCCGCGATCGCTTCCCGTAAAGCGTCGGCAGCGTCGTGCAGCCGTTGTTCGAGGCCGCTCTCAGCCTCCGCCATCCAGTCGCGCCGGGCCTCCAGGATAGAAACGATGCGACCGAGCGCCTCGGCTTCTTCCAGGTTGCGGGCATTGTCCTGCAGGTAACGCGCGGTATCGACGATCGCTGCGGCATCGCGGATGGTGGAGAGCGACCTGGCAGTGTCCCTCAACCGCGCGTTCTCTCGCTTCTGGAANTCCGGCACGTCACAGGACACGAGGCGATAGAGCGAACGCAGTCGCTTGATGTTCTTGCGGAAAGCGTGAATCGCCTCATGGGCGCCTTCCGGCTGTTCTTGCAGAACGGTGATGGCACGCGTGAGTTGCTCCTCGGCCGCGCTTCGGAACTCGTCGGTAAAATCGGCCTCAGGCCGTATGCGATAGCCCATGCCTGTCGTGCTCGAATTCTGTAGCAAGCGCCTGATTGGAATAGCGGAAGTCGCCCGTCACTTCGCGGCCGAGCCAGGCGGGTAGGGGAGGATTGTCAGTTTCGGCCTGCATCTCGACTTCGGCGATGACGAGGCCGCGATGGGCGCCGCCAAAGACATCGACTTCCCAGACGAAACCTTCATAGGGGACGCGGTANCGCGTCTTTTCGATGACGATGCCGATNGCGTTTTCCAGCAGTTCCTCGGCGTCGGAGACGGGGATTTCATACTCGAATTCGTCGCGGGTGAGGGTGCTGCGGCCGATCTTCATCGTCAGNCGCGCAGTCTTCTCGTCAAGGATGCGAATTCGTACNGAGCGGTCGTCCATCGAGGCGACGTAGCCCTGCTTCAGGACCGATTTGGACTCGACAGCGGAGCGCCATGCTTCGCCGCGTACGAGGAACTTCCGTTCGATCTCTTTCGCCATACGAATGAACCTTTTGTGACGGTCGGGGTACGCTACCCCAATTTATAGTGATTTAATACCCGTCTTGTCGCACGGGCTGGTTTTATCTCGACAAGCCCTTGTGGGGGCGTTATTCGAAAGCCGATTTCAATCGTTTAAGGGAACCGTGGCCATGGGCGAGAAGACAGAGAAACTCCTTTCTATCCTGAAACTCCAGCCCGTCGTTCCNGTNCTGATCGTCGATGANGCCAAGTCGGCCGTNTCGCTTGCCCGCGCACTCGTTGCAGGTGGTCTCAAGGCCATCGAGATCACCATGCGCACCCCGGCTGCTCTCGATGCCGTGCGCGCGGTCGCCGCTGAAGTGGAAGGTGCTGAAGTCGGCGCCGGCACGATCCTCAATGCTGCTCACTGGGAAGCCGCNGTGCAGGCTGGCTCCAAGTTCATCGTCAGCCCAGGCACGACCCAGGAGCTTCTGGATGCNGCAGCCGATTCACCGGTGCCGTTGCTGCCGGGCGCTGCGACNGCAAGCGAAGTCATGGCTTTGCGCGAAGAAGGCTATCAGGTGCTGAAGTTCTTCCCGGCCGAGCAGGCCGGCGGTGCTGCCTATCTGAAGGCGCTGTCGTCGCCGCTCGCCGGCACGTTCTTTTGCCCGACCGGCGGTATCTCGCTCAAGAATGCCAATGACTATCTGTCGCTGCCGAACGTCATCTGCGTTGGCGGTTCATGGGTCGCGCCGAAGGAACTGGTTGCTGCTGGCGACTGGGCAGGCATTACCAAGCTTGCTTCCGAAGCTTTTGCGCTGAAGGGCTGAGTTCTCGAGGCCGTCCGGTTTTGAAAGCTTGCAGGTTTTGAACGAGGGTGGCCATGCCGCCCTCGTTTGTATTTCGGCAGTCGCAAACCTATGTTCTCCTCCAGCCTCTAAAANAGGGAGAAGCAGAGGACATGTTCGACGCGAAGAAACTACTCGACCAGTTTCTGGGATCGCAGATCCCGGGTGTGGGCGGCAGCGTACGCGACCGTGCCGGCGACGCGATCCAGGTGGCGAAGGATAATCCATTAAAGACCGGTGCGCTTGCCGCTGTGCTTCTCGGTACCAAGACCGGCCGCAGTATCGCAGGCAATGCCGTTACCATCGGCGGTCTCGCAGCCATTGCGGGCCTCGGCTATCAGGCCTGGAAGAACTATCAGGCAGGGCAGGCGCCTGCAGCACCCTCCGATGCGCCGACGGCAAACAATCCCGTTCTCCTGCCTCCGCCTGCAGAATCCGGCTTCGGTACGGCCTCACCAGCGACCAGCAATGAGTTCGTACTGGTTCTTATCCGCGCCATGATCGCTGCCGCCAAGGCCGACGGTCATATCGACGATGCGGAACGCGTCCTCATCATGGACAAGGTCAAGGCCGCCGACGTCAGCGGCGAGGCGGCGAGCTTCATCGAACGTGAGCTTTCGGAGCCGACCGATATCGATGCGCTTGTCGCTGCGGCGGTGACGGAGGAGCAGAAAGTCGAGCTCTACACCGCCTCGCGCCTGACGATCGAGCCGGATTCACGGGCGGAACGCGGCTATCTCGATCTGCTTGCTGGCAGGCTCGGCCTGCCCGATCAGCTGGTCGATCACATCGAAGCGACGGTTTCCTCTGCCAAGGTCACTCTCTCACAGTGATCTTGAGAACTCGCAGCAATCTGCGGGTCCAGTGATATCAGGGCCGGTTGCCTTTGCGGGGCGGCTGGCCTATCCACTCCCGGACAAGAGGAGTGACCCATGGCCATGAGCCCGGAAAGCCGTTCGCAGGCGATTGCAGCCGCTATCATTCTGGTTTCTGCNGGGCTGGTGATCTATTTCCTGCCGACCATCGTGCTGTGGATCGGCAGTTTTTCGCCGATATTGGCAGTCATCGTCGGCGTCTGCCTGCTNATGTGTTTCTTCGGCATATTNTGGCTGCGNGCACGCTACCAGCGCAGCAGAAAGCCGTGAGNCTATCCCTGCAGGGAGGCTCCGAGCAACAATATACCCATCAGGATCACAAGAAGCGCGCCTGCTATCTCGATCGNATTGCCGATCCAGATTGAGGCGGACGAACCACGGCCGGAGAGGCGTACGGCNGTGCTCTTGGCCGTCACGGCGAGCGTNGCAAGAATCGCAACGGTAATGGCGGTGCCAAGCGACATGGCGACGACCGAGAGCACGCCGCCGAGATAAAGCCCGTTCAACAGCGAGAAGGTCATGACCAGCAATGCGCCGGAGCAGGGGCGTAAGCCCACGGCGATAACGGCAGACCACGCCTCACGGGCGCTGAACTTGTCGCCGCTGACCAGCGAGGGATCGGGCAGGTGCGAATTGCCGCAGGTCTCGCAGACCATGCCGGGCACGTAGGTATGGCCCGGGTCCACGGCCTGCGCCTTGCCGTTGAAGCTGAAACCGGCGCTCTGGCGTTCGCTCGCATTGTCCTTCCAGTCCAACATCATGCTGACGGGGCCCGCCGGCGTTGCCATGAGCCGACGACGCGGCAGTTGACCAGCCATCGAGCGTAACTTGCGGAAAAGCAGCCAGCAGCCGAAAAGGATGACCATCACGAAGCTTGCGATTTCCATGGCCTGTGTTGCCATGGTCAGCGTGATGCCGGTGCCGCGCAGCACCAGCCATGCGGCACCGACGAGCACGACGGCCATGACGCCCTGGACGAAGGCCGAGATGAAGGAAATGACGACGCCACGTCGAAGCTCGACTTCGTTGGCGATCATGTAGGATGAGATGACGGCCTTGCCGTGGCCCGGGCCGGCGGCATGAAACACGCCATAGGCGAAAGAAAGACCGATCAGCGAGGATAGTTGCCAGGGGTCTTCGCGCATGGCTTTCAGCGCGCCAGTCAGCGCGCGATAAAAGGCTTGCTGCTCGTAGTTCACGTACAGGAAAAGAGGTGCCAGCGGCCCGCCTGTCGGCTGGAAGCTCGGCTCCGCCGTGCCGATGCCAAGCGGTGATTGCGCATGGGCGGCAGTGGCCACGACGGCGAGCGCAAGCAGAGCAAGGGGCAGGCGCTTTATCAGCATGTGACCTCCAGCCGTGTGGCGAAGAGCTTCGACATATTGGTGCCGGTTGGATCGTTGAAGAAAGCGTCGGTCAGNGACTGCTTGTTTTCCGAAATTACCTCGTCTGCGTCCGGGCGCACGACCGCGTGTTTGCAGGTCTTGAAGCCGTCGCCGACCACGGCGAGTTCGTTGTCGGTCGGGAAGTCGATCGAGGTATAGAGCGTCGGATCATAGACGCCGAAAGTCAGCTTGCCTTTCAGCGGCATCTTCTCCACCGGTTTGACGGCGAAGAACATCAGGAGTTGCCCTTCCTTGTAGTCGACATGGATGATTTCGGGCTTTTCGACTTTTATGTTTTTCCCATCGATCGTCAGGTTCATGTAATAGTCGTAATCCGCAAGCGAATCCCGAACGGTCTTGCCCACTTCGGCAAGCTCGTTCGGCTCCAGCTTCAGATCGGTATTCTTGTCGAAGTCCATGACGACGGAGGAGGAGAAGACCTCGTCGAAGCGCCAGACGTTGCGTAGTTCCTGAATGCTGCCGTCACGGGCTGCGACAACCTCGAGCCTTGCTTCCACGAAAATATGCGGATGAGCGAAGGCGGTGGCGGGGGCCAGTGACAAAAGCCCAGCCGTCAATAGTGTCGATCGTTTCATGTTGCCCCGCTGCCCTGTTCGGTTGGGGTGATTTTCTCACCAGAAAATGGGACGGAATTGGGACCGGACCTGCGACGCTTGGGCACGTCCATCCACTGANGTCAGGGATGTTTCTTGAACCAGTTNGAGAGGTAGTCGACGAAGATCCTGACCTTTGCCGGNAGATAGCGCCGGTGGGGATAGACGGCATAGATGCCACGGTCAGTCGGAATATAGTCATTGAACAAGGTCACCAGCCTGCCGTCCTCGATCGGTTTGCGAGCGATGAAGTCTGGAATCAGCGCAATACCGATACCCGAGAGCGCGGCGCGCAATGTCGCGTGCGGGCTNTTGACTTCCATCGGGCCGGAAACTGCGACCGCAAAGGAGGTNCTGTCGGGATTGTAGAAGCGGATGCTTGCCTGGTTGCGGGAATTGGTATCGACGATGAAGGGCACGTTGGAGATATCGCTCGGGTGCTCGATATTGGGGTAGCGTTCGAGGAATTCCGGGGTGGCGCAGATATGGACGCGGAAATCGGAGATCTTGCGGGCAATCATACCGGAATCTTCGAGTTTCGTGACGCGGACGGCGACGTCGAAGCCTTCCTCGATCAGGTCGACGAAACGGTCGTCGGCGGCGATCTCCAGTTGCAGGTTCGGATTCTCCTTGGCGAAATCGATCAGGGACTGTCCGACATCGGCATCGACGAAAGTGCGTGGCACGGAAACCTTGAGGCGCCCCTTCAGCTGCGCGTTGTTCTCGCGCACGAGATCGGCGAGGTTGTCGATCTCCTTCAGGATGTCGGAAGCGGTGCGATAATAGGTATGGCCGGCCTCGGTCATGGAGAATTGCCGGGTGGTGCGATTGAGCAGAAGCGCGCCGAGCTCATCCTCCAGTTCACGCACGTATTTCGAGAGCAGCGCCTTGGAGCGCCCGGTACGACGCGCCGCGGCGGAAAAGCCTTCTGCTTCAACAACATCGATGAAGGCACGTATACGGGTCAGGGTGTCCATGGGCGGTCCTCCAAATCTGTTNAATGAGGTTGAACAAATTGTCCTTNATCGTTCAATTATTTTTTTGGGNCGCNGGGCAAAATTTCTCTTGATTGTGAAGGCGAATATTCTTATTTCCCACTCAGCCCAAAGTCGCACGTGCCCATGGGTGTCCGCCGAACCCTCGAATTGGTGAGGAAATCGGTAAGGTACCTGGAATTAACCCCTCCAGTCGCTATTCCGGCCAACCGGAAAATGCGAGGACGCCTGAAGCAACGACGGTGCGGGCCTTTTTGTTCTCTCCCTGCTTTCCATCAGCGGGGGTTACTGAAGAGGCACACCTTCATTGCCGGAAGTGCGGCAGGGATATTCCCTCCAATCCATGGCAGACAAAGCCGAACCCATACCGCATTCGCGGCGTTGGTTCACTATCCGCGCATCAAGCGCCGTCAAGGATCCGGGGTCTCCACCGGCTGGTTCCTGAGCGGTTCTTGCATGCCCTTTGTCCTCCGGTTGACGCCGGAGCTCTGGAATTGGAAGAGGGAATCGATATGACCACCCAGCGCATCCGCGACTTTCTCGCAACCCGACGTCCCGACGGTCCCTGCCTCGTGGTTGACCTCGACGTCGTCAAAGACAATTTCCACGCCTTCCGTCACGCCATGCCGGACAGCGCGATCTATTACGCCGTCAAGGCAAACCCGGCTCCGGAAGTCCTGAAGCTGCTCGCAGGCCTCGGCTCCAACTTCGATTGCGCGTCCGTCGCAGAAATCGAAATGGCGCTCGACGCCGGTGCGACCGCGGCCCGTATCTCCTACGGCAACACGATCAAGAAGGAACGCGACGTTGCCCGTGCGCATGCACTCGGCGTCAGCCTCTTCGCAGTCGACAGCCATGAAGAAGTCGAGAAGATTTCCCGTGCCGCTCCGGGCGCGCGCGTTTTCTGCCGCGTTCTGACCGATGGCGAAGGTGCTGAATGGCCGCTGTCGCGCAAGTTCGGCTGCGTTCCGCAGATGGCCGTCGACGTTCTCGTCTACGCTCACCAGCTCGGCCTGCAGTCTTACGGCGTGTCGTTCCATGTCGGCTCGCAGATGACCAAGGTCGATGCCTGGGATTCAGCTCTGGCCGATGCCAAGCGCGTCTTCGTCCAGCTNGCCAAGCAGGGTATCCACCTGCAGATGGTCAACATGGGCGGCGGCTTCCCGACNAAGTACCTGCGCGACGTTCCGTCNGCAGAAGCTTACGGCAAGTCGATCTACCAGGCGCTGCGCACGCATTTCGGCAACCAGATCCCGCAGACGATCATCGAGCCGGGCCGTGGCATGGTNGGCAATGCAGGCGTGATCAAGGCTGAAGTCGTTCTGATTTCGAAGAAGTCTGANAATGACGACGCTCGCTGGGTCTTCCTCGACATCGGCAAGTTCGGCGGTCTCGCCGAAACCATGGACGAGGCCATCCGCTACCCGATCCGCACCGAGCGTGACGGCGACGAGATGGAGCCCTGCGTGATCGCCGGCCCGACCTGCGACTCGGCCGACGTGCTGTACGAAAAGAACCTCTATCCGCTGCCAATGTCTCTGACGATCGGCGACGAGGTTCTGATCGAAGGCACCGGCGCTTACACGACGACCTACTCGGCGGTCGCTTTCAACGGCTTCGAGCCGCTGAAGGCCTACGTCATCTAAGGTCTTGTTTCCGCCAGCCCCGTGACCAGCCGGGGCGGCAAATTCACAATTCTCCGAAGTCACCGCTGATAACGGTATTGGGTACGGGAGGCCAAGATGGCCGCTGTTCTTGATTCTGTCCGCGCATTCTTTGCGCCTGTTACTTTNACCATCGACGCGGAAAATCCGTCCGACGTCGTCGCTCGCGAAACCCTGCTCGATCGNGTCATGGGTCCGGACCGCCGCAAGAAGTCGTCGGAAGCGATCCGTCGCAACCGCGTGCCGGCCGAAGGCCTGGCGCTCGTCGCCCGCGATCGCGACGGCCGTGTGATCGGCACGGTTCGTCTGTGGAATGTTGAGGCCGGTATCAACCAGGAAGGCTCGGCCCTCGACGCACTGCTGCTCGGCCCGCTCGCGGTCGACGGCAAGCATGGCGGCAAGGGCGTCGGCTCGGCGCTGATGCGCGCAGCACTTCTCGAAGCAAAGAACCGTGGTCACGGCGCAGTCTTGCTCGTCGGCGACGCGGAATATTACGAGCGCTTCGGCTTTTCCGCCGAAAAGGCTCGTCACCTCGTCATGCCTGGCTCTTTCGAACGCTCGCGCTTTCTAGCGCTCGAGCTCGTCGAGGGCTGGCTTGGCGGCGCAGCCGGTATGATCGTCCCGTCGGGACGCATGCTGGCTAGTGCACCGGTCAGGAAGGCGGCCTGACCGGCAAGCCCCTCCCATCTCCGGGAGGGGCTTTTTTCTTTCAGGCGTTCTGATCGCTCAGGGAGCCTTTGCGTCGACCCTGCCATTATCGATCAGCCAGCGGACAGCTTCCTGCACCGCTTGCAGCGAGCTGTGCCGCGGCGTGAATCCGAGTAGCTGGCGCGCTTTTTCCATCGAGCAGTTAGGGCTGCGGGCAATATGTTCCCAGGTGGCTTTCGCCTCTTCGGGGTGTTGTCTTTCCGCCCAGGCTTCATAAGGGAGGAACTCCAGCTTGGCTTCCTTGCCGAACCAGGCGGCCATGGCTTCGGCATAACCGCGCAGCGTTACCGCTTTGTCCGAAACTGCATGGAATGCCTCGCCGAATGCGGCCTGCGGTTTTGCGATGGCCGCCATGAAGAGTTCGGCAATGTCGTCGGCATGGACGTGATGCACGGTTTCCATGCCGAAATTTGGCAGAGCCAGTATTTCGCCGCGCGCCAGCGTCACGAATACGTCGGGATTGAAATGACCTGCCGGGTTCAGCGGGTTCCAGCCAGGGCCGACAATATGGCCCGGATGGATAAGGGTTACAGGGAAATTTCTCTCCCGCGCCATCCCGAGCAGATAGGATTCGATCGCGGCTTTATTCACGCCATAGTCACCAAAAGGCTTCTTCGGCGCCTCCTCCGGGGTTGGCACCACAGCCGAGAAACCGTGCGTCCAGATCGTGCCGGTATGAAGAAAATGGCTGACATGGCCTTCGAGGGCAGTCACGAGNTGTTTGTTGCTGTCAGGCGTGAAGCAGATCATGTCGATGACGATCTCGCCTCCCAGCGCGCGAACCTCGTGGCCGAAGCGGCCCTCCGCCTCGAGNGCCGCNCGATCCATGCGCCTGATATCGACACGGTTCCACGCGTCGCTCGCCTTGTAGGGNGTGGCTGCGCCGCGGCTGATCGCCACTACCTCATGGCCGGCCTCGACAAGGCGGGGCACGAGATAGGTGCCGACATGTCCTGTTGCTCCAATGACGACGACGCGAGCCATGCTGTCTCCTCCAGATGCGCGTTTTGGCTTGTGCTGCACTATGTCGTGCCGCTTTGAGGGACTGCAAGTGGCCAGTGCATGGATCGTGAAGTTTCCCGTCCGTGTGAATCGCCGAGCCGGCCTTCGGCGTGCAATGGCAGTCGGGATTTGCTGCATAGCCTGACGGTGCAGATCACCGGTATGGTGTGCGCCGCCTGACGCAGAAAACTGGCGGTCGCTAAATTTTTAGCGAAGCGTCCAATCAAACTGCAAATCGCTTCCTGTAGGGTTCGCGGCGTGGGACTTCGGGACAGGCTCGATGCTGCTGGATCTGCGGACAATTTATTTCATCGTTGCTGTGAGCTGCGTTGTTCTGAGCGCGCTCCAGTTCGCCGCCTATGCGACCGGCCGTTTCGAACGCTGGCCGCTGTGGTGGGGCGGCAGCAACCTGCTCGTCGGCATCGGCTCCTTCCTCGTCGCGCTGCGCAATCTCGTTCCCTATTATGTCTCCATCGATGCGGGCAACGTGCTGACCATCGTTGGCTACATGCTGATGTTCTTTGCTGTCCGCGCCTTTGCGGGNCATCCGATCGACCGGCGCTATTCCTGGATCGTGATCGTCTTCGGCAGCCTGCCGGTAGCNCTCTTTATCAGCGATCCGGCGGCGATATCCGAACGCCTGCTCTATGTTTCGGTAATCTGCTGTCTTTGNGACCTCACCATCGTNAGGGAGGCAGCAGGTATCGCCCGCCGTGAGAAACTCTATTCGGCTGCTATTCTTTGCGGACTTTATGTTGCGACTGCAGCCATCTTCGCGGTTCGTAGTTTTCTGGCCGCCACCGGTGATATCGGTGGGCCGGACCCATTCGGGGGCAGTATCATCCATAGCTGGATGGCAGTATCGGCCGTGGCCTTCATCATGCTGCGCAGTATGGCCATGGTGCTGATGGCGGCCGAGCGGAGCCGTAATCAGCTCATCGAACTTGCTCATCACGATCCGCTCACCGGGACGCTCAACCGCAGCGGCCTTGCCCAGCATGTGCCGTCGCTTGCCAGTGAGCCGGTCTCATTGCTCATCATCGATGTCGACAATTTCAAGCAGTTGAACGACCGGCACGGTCACGCCGCCGGTGACGAGGTCTTGCGGCTTTTCGCGAACGTGTCGAAGGCCATCCTGCGGTCAGCCGATCTGCTTGCGCGACAGGGTGGGGATGAGTTCCTAGCAGTGCTGCGGAATGTCGATCGGGACGAGGCAGTCGCAATTGCCAATCGCATCCGTCTTTCCTTCGCGGCAGCGGTGATGCAACTGCCGGATCTTGCGATCTTTCCGACGCTCAGCATTGGTGTTGCGACGCGCTGCGAAAACACCGTGGATTTCGAGCGACTGACGCAAATGGCGGATGAGGCGCTCTATCGCTCGAAGCGCGAGGGTCGCAACCGGGTCGAAGTGTCAAGCGAAAGCCAGCAGGCTGCTTAAACTCGGTCGGCGTGTCAGATGTTCTGGTCCATGGTCTCAGCCGGGATCTCATCATTGCGATGGATGCGCACGACGACCGCCGGAACGCCTGCGACCGTGCAATGGGCCGGCACCGGCTTCA
>JGI25159J45721_1000579_pt1 | contig 16467 bp, 15 predicted proteins | sample AraplaMF_Cvi_mLB_FD_45721 | JGI IMG/M metagenome (IMG submission 45721)
TCAACTGGGACCCCTGAACATATTGGTAGCAATGAAGTTATTGTCATCAGGGCGGCGGATTTTTAATCGCCGCGGGTGGCAGTACTCGCGCAAACGTGCACTGCGTTTTGCGATAAGCACGTGCGACACAGAAGACCAAGGCGTGACACGTCCATCTGAAAGATCGTGAGACGCTTTGGATCTCTATTGGAAGCTGAGCTTGCTCTTCTGCTGGCCCTCGGCGTCGAAATTCTCGGGTGCCAGCCATGCCTCGTATCCCGCCTTTAGCTTCGGCCAGTCGCCGTCCGTCATCGCAAACCAGGCGGTGTCGCGGTTGCGCCCCTTTTGCACCATGTGCTGGCGGAAGATGCCTTCGAATGCGAAGCCGAAGCGTTGTGCCGCGCGCTTCGAAGGTTCGTTGAGGTTGTTGCACTTCCACTCGAAACGGCGGTAGCCGAGTGTGTCGAAGACGTAAGCGGCGCAAAGATAGAGTGCTTCGGTTGCCACCCGCTTGCGCGCGATCTCAGGTCCCCAGAGAATGTTGCCGATCTCGATCACGCCATTGGCGGTATCGATCCGCATCAGCCCCTGCCGGCCTTCGGCACGTCCCGTCGCCTTGTCGACCACGGCAAAGAACAGCGGGTCTTCGCTCGCGACGGATTTTTCCAGCCAGGGCATGAAGGCTTCCATATCGGCCGGTGCCTGTTCGAAGAGATAGCGGAAGCGGTCTTCAGCGCCCGGCTGTTGGGCCGAGCGGAGCAGATCGGCGCCGTGCTTTGCGGCGTCTAGTGGCTCCAGGCGGGTGTAGTGGCCTTCAATCGGTGCGCGGTCGGGGCGCGCAACACCCTTCCAGTCGGTAAGATCCTTTGTCATATCCGTCATTCCATTGAAGTGATGCATTGAACTCCTGCTACACTTGCCTTGCAAATGGACTGGAGTAAAAGTCCAGTTTTAAACTTATTGGCAGACCAGTTGACTGATGACATCGGCACCTGCATGGCTGAACCTCGATCGAAGCGGCGGCGATCTGTCAGGCCAGATTTATCGAAGCCTGCGCGACCGAATCCTGCTCGGCCAGCTTCCGGCCGGACACAAATTGCCGTCCACCCGCGCTCTTGCGGCCTCGCTCGAGGTCGCGCGGTCTACGGCGGTGGAAGCTTATGAGCGGCTGAAATCCGAAGGTTATATCGAGGCCTCCGCCGGTGCGGCGACACGGGTTGCCGTCCTCGAACGCATGCGGCCGGAACGCCAGCGGGACGACCGCGCTCCTCTTGAGGAGGCGAGATCGGACCGGCCCTCCTATCGCGGCCTGTTCCGGCCCGGTGTGTCCGATGTATCGGATTTCCCGCATGGTGCCTGGAGCCGTCACCTCGCTTCGTCCAGCCGGTCTCTGCGCAGCCATCATCTCGGCTATGAGAACCCGACGGGGATCCACGAGTTGCGCGAAGCGATCCTCGAACATATCTCGACGACGCGCGGCGTGGTCGCCGAGCCGGGGCAGGTCATGATCGTGCCCTCTACGCGCGCGGCGATCGACATGCTTGCAAGGGCAATGCTGAGAAGGAGCGGGCGCAAGACCGCATGGATGGAAGACCCGGGCTATAGCGCCGCCCGNCTGCTGCTCGACGATGCGGGTGCCGACATCGTNCCGGTCCCCTGCGATGAGCAGGGCATCGACGTCTCCAGGGTGGAAGGCCCGCAGCCGGCGCTGATCTACGTGACGCCATCGCANCAGTATCCGACCGGCGCGACGCTGAGCCTGCCGCGGCGGCTGGCACTGCTGGAAGCTGCACGCCGGCACGAAAGCCTNGTTGTCGAGGATGATTATGACAGCGACTTTCANTATGGCTCGCGGCCGATCGCCGCCCTGCAGGGCATCGACAGAGCAGATGTCGTGGCCTACATCGGCACCTTCTCCAAGGTGCTGGCTCCCGGCCTGCGCGTCGCCTACGTTGTCGTGCCACGCTGGCTGGTGCCGGAGGCGTCGGAAGCGCTGCATCGCAGAGGTGTTGCCGTCGCCACTCATATTCAGGCGGCTCTTGCCGATTTCATCAATGAAGGCCGGCTGCGTGCCTATCTCAGGCGCATGAACCAGCAATATGCCGAACGCATGGCCTTGATGACCGACATGCTGGAGAGCCGTTTCGCGGGCACGCTGGCCGTTTCGGGTGGCAATGGCGGACTGCAGCTTGCCGCCTGGTTTTGCGACCAGACGGTGGACGACCGGGCGTTCGTCGCCAAGGCCAATGCGTTAGGCTATGGACTGATGCCGATGTCAGCCTTCTTCATCGGCAAAGCCGACCCCGGCATCCTTTTCGGTATCTCCCAAGCGGAAACGGCTGCCGTTCAAAGACTGGCAGCCGATCTCGATCGGATCCTGAGCTGAGAACACATGCGCCCGGAGCGGGTCCGGGCGCAGTGCTCACGTGGGTGCCCTTCAAGCGGCGGCGAAGGGCACGGCCACGAAGGTCTTGTTGCCGCCGCGTTCGATCAGGAGCAACACCGACTTGCGGCCGGACTTGCCGGCATCGGCAACGGCGGTCTTGACGTCACGGGCATCGTGCACCGGCTTGTCGTTGACAGAGACGATCACGTCACCGGGCTGGATGCCGGCAGCAGCGGCTGACTTGTCCGGGTTGACGTTGGCAACGACGGCGCCGGCAACGCTGTGGGGCAGGTTGAGCTGCTGGCGGATATCAGGCGTCAGGTCGGCAAGGCCGATGCCGAGGCTCGGCTGACCGGCAGCCTGGCCCTGATCATCGCTGCTTTCGACGGCTGCCTGCTTCTGCGTGTCTTCATTGCCGCCGACGGTCACGTTGAGATCGACCGTCTTGCCGTCACGCCAGACGGCCAGCGTTTCCTTCGCACCCGGCGACAGGTCGGCAACGAGGCGCGACAGATCCTTCGGCGTCTTGACATTTTCGCTGCCGACGGCGGTTACGATGTCACCTGTCTTGATCCCGGCATGGGCGGCAGGCGTCCCGTTGGTGACGGCGGCAACCAGCGCGCCTTCAGCCTTGGAGAGACCGACAGCATCGGCGACATCCTGGGTGACTGGCTGGATTTGCACGCCGAGATAGCCGTGATCGATCGAACCGTCCTTTTGCAGCTTGGCAACGATCACCTTTGCTTCGGAGGAAGGAATGGCGAAGCCGACGCCGACGCTGCCGCCGTTTGGCGAGTAGATGGCGGTATTGATGCCGACGACATTGCCATCACGATCGACCAGCGGACCACCGGAATTGCCATGGTTGATCGGCGCATCGATCTGGATGAAATCATCGTACGGGCCGCTGTGCAGGTCGCGGCCACGGGCCGAGACGATGCCCGCCGTTACCGTGGTGCCGATGCCGAACGGATTGCCGATGGCCAGGATCTGGTCGCCGAGCTTCAGCTTGTCGGAATCGCCCCAGGCGACTGTGGCAAGCGGATGCGGAGCCTGGACCTTCAGAACGGCGAGGTCGGACTTGGGATCGGCGCCGAGCAGCTTGGCCGGCAGTTCGGTACCGTCGTCGAGCGTGACCTTGATGTCGATGGCGTTNTCGATGACGTGGTTGTTGGTAACGATCACGCCGTCGGGGCTGATGACGAAACCGGAGCCGAGCGCCATGGCATGCTGCTGNGGCTGTTGCTGCTGCGGTGCCTGATGCGGCAGCGGAATACCCTGCTGTTCGAAGAATTGCCGGAACTGCTCGTCCATCGGCGAACCGTCTGCACTGGCATTCGTGGCCTTCATCGTGGTGGTGATGGTCACAACGGCCGGCTTGTCGGCATCGACGACGGCAGCAAAGGAGCCGCTGGAGGTAAGAGCGCCCCCTGCCTCAGCCGGCGCGGCAAGAGCCGTCGAGGAAGAGGAAAGGGCAAACGGCAGGGAGGCCGCGCCGAGAACGATGGCCGCTCCGACAAGTGCTGCGGCCCGGTGCTTGCGAAGAATGTTTGACATAGTGGAAGTCCCTTGCGAGAGCGTTGGCATTGAATGGCGTCTTGGTTCCATGCCATGGACCTTGGCGTCAACGAGTATTTCCACCAGCTTTTACCGTTNATTACTTATATTTCGCCTGNATGATNTGGCGAATACTNTGATCGGTAAGAATTGGCGCTTGATACCTATATGATCCGTTCTGCGGGATTTACAAATTAAACATTGATCATGTTTATATTACGGTANCGTAACACATTACTATAATTTAATCTTGACTGGCCAAGCATTGCCGAAATTATCCCGGCGCTCGTGTTGCCTGCCTCGCGNGGCGCCAGAATAGTGAAATATATTCCACTTTTCCGTGATCCATCAGCCTGCAAGCGACGTATTAAACCGAAACATTTGCGATATTTGTTCATGTTTTTTCGTGTTTCGGTTGAGATGGACTTTAAAATGTTAGTAGACTCTAAATTAAATTTTCTTCAGAAAAGGGAAGCTGCGAATCGACGGGAGGCGGGGCTCGCGGTGGCATGCGGGAAGCGATGAGGGATTCAGTGAAGCCGGGGCGGGAAAAGAAGCGCGGTTCCCATGTGAAGCTGAGCGACGTCGCAAAGAGGGTAGGGGTCAGTCCGATCACCATCTCGCGCGCGCTTCGCAACCCCGAAATCGTCTCAGAAGAGCTGCGCGAGGTCATCCTGCGCACTGTCGACGAAATGGGTTACATCCCCAATCTCGCCGCTCGCGCGCTTGCCGGCCGTCACAGCGGCATCGTCGGCGTCATAACGCCCTCGCTTCACCACCCCTGCTTTACCGGTGTGATGATGGGCATCGAGGAGCGGTTGCGCGCTACGGATCTGCGCGTGCAATATGCCAACACCCTCAACGACGCGGATCAGGAAATCAGCCAGTTCAAATCCTTCCTGGCGCAGAAGCCGGCCGGGATCATCCTCGTGAACGCGGAATATTATGACGGCCTTGCGATGCTGATGGATGCAGCCGCCTTTCCGGTCGCCCATGTTGCCGATCTCAGCCAGCCGCCGGAAACGCTGCTTGTCGGCATGTCGCATCATGTGGCCGCGACAGCCGCCACCCGTTTCCTTCTGTCGAAAGGATACAAGCGGATTGGTTTCATCGGCGGGATAAGCGACATCCGCTCGCGCCGCAGTCGTGCGGGACATGAGGAGGCCATGCGCCAGGCCGGCCTCGGCAATCCATCGCTGATGCACGGCGTCGACGGCTCCACGAGCATCGGTCTCGGACGGCGACTGTTCACCGAGTTGCTGGAGCGGATGCCCGATCTCGATGCGATCCTCGCGCAAAATGATGATCTCGCCCTTGGAGCTCTGATCGAGTGCAATGAACGCGGCATCAAGGTGCCNGATGATTTCGGTATNTGCGGNTTCAACGATCTGGAATTCGCGCAGTTTACCTCGCCATCCCTGACGACGGTGCATGTTCCGCGTCATGACCTCGGCCGCCGCGCCGCCGATATGCTGCTGCGCGCCATCCGCGAGGAACCGCCGGAAGAGCAGAGGGTCGATCTCGGCTTCTCGATCATCGAGCGCGGGTCGACACGCTCGGTGCCGAAGCAATAAAAAAGGGGCCGGTCGGCCCCTTTTTTTCTTAGATATCGCTTGCCGCGCTCGACCAGAGTTCGGCCGCTTCCGATGCCGTCATGCGGCGCACCTCCGCTTCGTGGCTGCGCTTGGCGAACAACTCGCTTGCCATGATCTGCTCCGCGAGATCGGCCGGAAGCGACAGGATCACGCGGGCATCATTGCCATGAAGGCCGCTGACGTCGGCGCGCTTACCGGTCACCATACCGCCGGCGATCGTGTTGTTGGTCTCCGGGTCGATCAGGATGAAGGAGCCGGTGGCCCGGTTCTGTTCATAGGGATCGAAGATCGCGGCTTCGTCGAAAACCAGGCGCACCTTGCCGATGGCGTTCATGTAGAGCCGCTGAGCCGAGTTCCAGGTACCGCTCTTCAGCTCCAGCTGGCTGACGGGTTCGACCTGGACACGCTGGCGGCGCGAGCCGCTCTTCAGCCAGTAGCGCTTGCCGGCTTCAATGCCTTCGGGCTGCAGGGCAACGACCTGCGCGTCGAAGGAAAGCCCGGTCTGCGGCTGGCTGTCGATCGAGACGATCATGTCGCCGCGTGCGACATCCACCTGACGGTCGAGAACAAGCGTGATCGCATCACCGGCAACGGCCGCATTGCGCACCAGATCGAAGGTGACGATCTTGGTGACATTGGCGACCATGCCCGACGGCAGGATCATGACGCTGTCACCAGGCTTCACCGAGCCGCCGGCAACCGTGCCCTGATAGCCGCGAAAGCTTTCGCCGGGACGCGAGACGCGCTGCACCGAGAGGCGGAAGCCGGTCGACTGGCCGGAGCGCACGGTTGCGTGTTCCAGCGTCTCGACCAGCGTCGGGCCGTTATACCACGGCATGGCTGCCTGGCCGGAATAGACGACGTTTTCGCCCTTCAATGCCGACATCGGGATCGCGGTGATCTGCTTGACGCCAAGCGACAGCGCAAATTCCTTGAACTCGTGGGTGATCTTGTCGAAGCCGGCACGGTCATAGTTCGTCAGGTCGATCTTGTTGACGGCGAGTACGAACTGCTTGATGCCGAGCAAGGAGGCGATCGTCGCATGGCGGCGCGTCTGCTCGAGAATGCCGGCGCGGGCATCGACCAGCAGCACGGCAAGATCGGCGGTCGAGGCGCCGGTCGCCATGTTGCGGGTATACTGCTCGTGGCCGGGTGTGTCGGCGACGATGAAGGAGCGCTTGTCGGTCGAGAAATAGCGATAGGCGACATCGATGGTGATGCCCTGTTCGCGCTCGGCCTGCAGGCCGTCGAGCAGCANCGCGAAATCGGGCAGGCCGAGATCGTTCTGCTTGCCGGTGGAATCGCGGCGAAGCGCTGCTGCCTGGTCTTCCTTGACTGCCTTGGTGTCCCAGAGCAGGCGGCCGATCAGGGTAGACTTGCCGTCATCGACGCTGCCGCAGGTGATGAGGCGCAACGGGCGCGAGTCGCGCACGGCCTTCAGAGGCTCGGCGGCGGGCACGGCGACGACGTTTGCGGGAATTGCTGCACTCATCTCAGAAATATCCTTCACGCTTCTTCTTTTCCATGGAGCCGGACTGGTCGCGGTCGATGGCGCGGCCCTGGCGCTCGGAAACCGTGGCGATCTCCAGCTCCGCGATAATGTCTTCAAGGGTGGTGGCCGTCGAGCGGATCGCGCCGGTCAGCGGGAAGCAGCCGAGCGTCCGGAAGCGGATGAAATCTTCCTGCTTCGTTTCGCCGGGCAGCAGTTCCAGGCGCGGATCGGATGCCGCGATCATCATGCCGTCGCGCTCGACATAGGGGCGCTTGGCCGCAAAGTAGAGCGGTACGATCGGGATTTCTTCGGCCTGGATATAACGCCAGATATCGACTTCGGTCCAGTTCGACAGCGGGAACACGCGAACGCTCTCTCCCTTGCGGATCTGGCCGTTATAGACGTTCCAGAGCTCCGGGCGTTGGTTGCGCGGATCCCAGCGGTGGTCGGGCGTGCGGAAGGAATAGATGCGTTCCTTGGCGCGGGACGCTTCCTCGTCGCGCCGCGCGCCGCCGAANGCNGCGTCGAACTGGCCGGCATCAAGCGCATTNCGCAGCGCTTCCGTCTTCATGATGTCGGTGTAGCGGGCAGAGCCGTAGGTAAACGGCGTGATGTTTTCAGCCTTGCCGCGCGGATTGATATGTTCAATCAGGTCGAGATCGTATTTCTTCACAATCTCGTCGCGAAAGGTAATCATTTCCGCGAACTTCCAGCCGGTATTCACATGCAGCAAGGGGAAGGGCACGCGGCCGGGATAGAAGGCCTTGCGTGCCAGATGCAGCAGCACGGAGGAATCCTTGCCGATCGAATAGAGCATCACCGGACGCTCGAATTCGGCGGCGACTTCGCGGAAGATGTGGATCGCTTCGTTTTCCAGCGCCTTCAGATGTGGGTCGAGCGGCGGCTTGGCGCTCTGCGGATTGGTGAGTTCCGTATCCTGACGGGTATCGGGCATAAAATACTCCAGACTTCTTATTGCTGCACGGCGATCGCGGCGGCCTCTTCGGCGACATGCAGACCGCATTCGCGCTTTTCGTCCTGCTCCCACCACCAGCGGCCGGCACGTTCGGGCTCGCCGGGCTTGATGGCGCGGGTGCAGGGCTCGCAGCCGATCGAGGGGTAGCCGCGGGCATGCAGGGGGTTTACCGGCACGCTGTTATCGGCGACGAAGGACTTGATCTTCTCGATGTCCCAGTCGGCGAGCGGGTTGACCTTCAGCAGATGACGCTCGGCGTCATATTCAGCAAAGGGCGTCTCGGCGCGGTTGGCCGACTGGCCGCGGCGCAGGCCGGTGATCCAGATCGTGGCGCCTGCCAGCGCCCGCGCAAGCGGCTTCAGCTTGCGCACGCCACAACAGGCATGCCTGGCTTCGACGCTCTCGTAGAAACCGTTCATGCCGTATTTNGCCGCATAGGCGTCGATATCNGCCTGCTCCGGTTCGTAGCGGGTTATGTGGATGTCGTACTGGCTCTCGGTCTCGTCGATCAGCGCAAGCGTTTCGGGNAAAAGCCGGCCTGTCTGCAGCGTNACGACGTCGATCGGCAGGCGATGCGTGCCGATCTCGGCNGATATGACCTGGTCCTCGATGCCGAGCGAGGTGGTGAAGACCACACGCCCGCCAAGGCCGGCGACGAACGAAAGCCGGCCGGCAAGGTCGAGACCCGAAAGCTTGTCAGCCAAAGCCTCGGCTTCTTCGATCGGATTGATAACAGTCATGGGGGATCCTGTCCTTGATATTGGCCGGAGTATCGCAGCTCAAAGATGGATCGGACAGAAAAAGGGATTTCGAAAGGACTGCTTAGCGGAGCAAATATCTCTCCCATCCTGCCGCAATGCAGAAAAGCAGCCGCAGGCGCAGAAATCGCACCTCGAACTTAATGTCTATAGAAATAGTAGTGTTACACGGCGCCTGTCAATTGGAAATCTGAATTGATGGCACGGATGATGAAAATTNCCCTCTTTTGTAATAGATTACCAGCTGTTGGCCGAGGGTAAAAAACAGGGCCAAAATACTTGTCTCTCAAGGCTTTTTCCAGCGCGTTCAAATTCCGTTCATGCTGGCCGTGCAATAGAGGCAATTAGCTTTTTTCGCGATGTCGGATTCGACACCGCCCTGTGTGTGTCGACGGTCCGAGATGATTACGCAAAAGGCAAAATATGCGCTGCGGGCGCTCACGGTTCTGGCGGAAGCTGCGGCCGACGAACCGGTCATGATTTCCGACATTGCTGTGCAGCAAAAGATCCCGAAGAAGTTTCTCGAACAGATCCTGCTCGACCTCAAACACCACGGCATCGTCGTCAGCCGCCGCGGCAAGCAGGGCGGGTACCTGCTGTTGAAGCCAGCCCACAGCATCACCTTCGGCGAGATCCTGCGCATCATCGACGGCCCGATCGCCCCGCTGCCCTGCCTGTCGATCACCGCTTACCGCAAGTGCGATGATTGCGAAGGCGAGCAGACCTGCCAAATTCGCCACGTCTTCGCCAAGGTGGCGGATGCCACACGCAAGGTGCTGTTCTCCACGACGATCGCCGATGCCGTCGGTACCAAGCGCGGCGCGGAAGTCACCCGNCTNCTTGCCTGANCTCCTCTCACCGGCCTTCAAGATTCGGTGAGTGACCTTTCCATCTGCCTGACATGCTCCACCTGCCCGTGCATTCGGGTAGGGAGAAATATGATGTTTGCACTTTCGACAAAGAGAGCGCTGGCAGCCGTCCTGCTGTCGGCGACGGTCGCAACCGGTGCCGCGGCCCATCACGGCTGGTCGTGGGCGGAAGCCGATCAGATCGAGCTTCGCGGCACCATCCAGCAGATTTCCATGGGCGGGCCGCACCCGACGCTCGATGTCGAGACCGTTGATGACGGTGTCTGGCGCGTCGAGCTCGGCAATCCGCGCCAGACGGAGCGCGCGGGCTTCGTCGAAGGTGTCGCAAAGCCCGGCGATCAGGTCACAGCGCTCGGAAACCGCTCACAGGACCGCACCGAGAAGCGGATGAAGGCGGTNCGCATCACNGTCGGTGAAAAGCGCTACGATATCTATCCGGAACGCATCCAGACGAACTGACGCCTCGTCATGGAGCTTCTCGAATGGCTGGCTGCCACCACGCTTGCGGTCGAGCTTCGCCGCTCCGCAACGCTCTATATGTTCGTCAATGCCGCCCATATCCTGGCGATCGGCCTCCTGGTCGGCGCCATCCTGCCGCTTGATCTCAGGCTCGCCGGTTTCTTTGGCAAGGTGCCTGTGGAGGTCGTTGCGCCATTCCTGTCCCGCTCGGCCGGCGTCGGCCTCGCTCTGGCGCTGCTCACCGGCTTCTGTCTCTTTAGCGTTCGTCCGATCGAATATGCCGCCAATCCTGCCTTTCTTGCCAAGCTGGGGCTGATCGCTTTCGGCATTCTGAATGTGCTGGCAGTACATGCCGGGCGGGCTTGGCGAACCGCAGTCACGATCGGCATTATCCGCCCCGTTGTGCGGTTCTCCGCAACTCTCTCGGCGATCATATGGATTGCGGCCGTCATAGCCGGAAGGTGGATCGGTTTTCTCTGAGCCAATCACCCGTCTGATGTTGCCCAGCCGCGTCCACGCACGAATTGCAGCGTTGCTTCGGCGACCCGCTGGCCGAGATGGCGGGCGGTTGCGAGGTCCGCTTCGGGCGGCACAATGTCAGCGCCTTCGTCGACATTCGATTGCGCGGCTGCGCCGAGCCAGAAGCCCAGCCGATTGAGCTCCTCCTTGGAGCCGAAGGAGGAATTGTTGGCTGGCGGCAAGTCGAGATTGATCCAATGCATGCCGTGTTGGGCGGCAAACAGCGCGATCTGCATCAGGGTGGCGAGCTTGTCGCCCGCCTGGGAACCCGAATTGGTGAAACCGGCCGCAATCTTGTCCTTCCAGCGATACCCGGCCGCCATGACCGCGTGCGAACTTGCCTCCTGAAAGGCCTTGAAAGCGGCAGAGGGTCCGGCGACATAGGTCGGCGCACCGAAGATGATCGCCTCCGCTGCGGCGAGATCATCCCAACGGTTCGGCGCTTCCTCCACGGTCAGCAGCAGACCGCTGACAGCGGCGACCCGGTCGATGCCCGCCTTTACCGCTTGTGCCTGGCGCGCGGTGTGGCCGTAGCCGCTGTGATAGACGATGGCGATACGTGTCTCTGTCATGGGTCGATCTCCTCTGATGTGAAAACGGGTGCCCCCTCCGCGGTCGACTGCGGATGGTGAAAAGGGCAGATTGTGAGCGTGATGCACCCTAGTGCAGGGCGTTCTGTTCCAGATGCGCGAGCTTCTCGGGATTGCGCGTCACATAGATCGCGGTGATCCTCTCACCCTCGATCTGAAGGGCTGTAGTCTGCAGCCAGCCGTCTTCCTCGATGCTGACAAAGCCCGGCAATCCGTTGATCAAGCCGTAGTGAAGCATGCGCGACATATGCGCGGTGAAGATCGGTGCCAGCGCGACAAAAAGCCTTGTCACCTTGTCGCGACCGATGATCGGCTTCCGCGGCGCCACTGCCTTGCCGCCACCGTCCGTATAGACGGTNGCATCCTCGGCAAGCAGCGCCTGCAATTCCTGGATATTGCCGCTGCGCGATGCCGTGAAGAAGGCAGAGGCGATCTGCATTCCGTGCTCGGGCGGCAGGGCATAACGCGGCCGCGCGCTCCGGACATTGGCCCGTGCCCGGCTGGCAAGCTGGCGGCAGGCCGCCGCTTTGCGCCCGATCGTCGCTGCGATCTCTTCGAAACCGACCCCAAAGACATCATGCAGCACAAAGACCGCGCGCTCGAGCGGCGAGAGCCGTTCCAGCGCCAGCATCAGCGGCAGCGTAACGTCGTCGACTTCCTCCTCGGGCGCGACCACGATAGGCTCCGGCAGCCACGGCCCGATATAGGTCTCACGCCGGCGCCGGGCCGATTTCAGCTGATCGAGGCAAAGCCGCGTCACGACCCGATGCAGGAAGGCGGCCGGCTCGCGGACAGCGCTGCGATCGGCATCGAGCCACCGCAGGAAAGCCTCCTGCACAATGTCTTCCGCCTCTGCGACTGATCCCAGCATGCGATAGGCAACCCGCGTCAGCCTAGGGCGCAGCGGATTGAAAGCGGTACTCGCATCTCCCTCTGCCGCTGTCATCTGATCCAGCTTCGCCATTGCCGTCGCCATTTCCTTCATCTTGTCCATTCGAGAAGGCTGGACGAGATGAGGCAGCGATTTGTGACACGCTGTCCAGTTTTTTGTGCAGCCTTACCGGTCGCTCACCGCCGCACGTGGATTGATCCACGGTTCCTGATTGGAGCGGGCTATCAGCTGTTTGCCGAGAATATGGTCTGCGGCCTTNTCGCCCGTCATGATCGATGGACCATTCAGATTGCCATAGGTGACATGCGGGAAGATCGAGCTGTCTGCGACCCGCAGGCCATCGACGCCGATAACCCGCGTGTCGGGGTCGACCACCGCCATCGGATCGTTCTTCGCGCCCATCCGGCAGGTTCCGCAGGGGTGATAGGCGCTTTCAAGGTGTTCGCGCAGGAAGGCGTCGATCTCATCGTCCGTCCGGACCTTCTCGCCCGGCTGGATTTCCGGGCCGCGATAGTGGTCGAAGGCCTTCTGGCCGAAGATTTCGCGGGTGAGGCGCACGCAATGGCGGAATTTCTCCCAGTCTTCGGCATGGCTCATATAATTGAAGCGCAGCACCGGATCCGCCTTCGGATCGGCCGAGCGCAGCGTGACATTGCCCCGTGACTTGGAAAGATTGTAGCCGACATGCACCTGGAAGCCGTGCGTATTGGCAGCCGCCTTGCCGTCATAGCTGATGGCGACCGGCAGGAAATGATACTGGATATCCGGTTGCTTCAGCCCCGGTGCGGAACGCAGGAAGGCGCAGGCTTCGAACTGGTTGGATGCGCCGAGGCCGCCCTTGGAAAGCAGCCATTGCGCGCCGGCGACACCCTGCCAGAACCACGGCAGCCAGGAATAGAGCGACACCGGCTTCGTCGAGATCTGCTGGAAATAGAATTCCATATGGTCCTGCAGATTGGCGCCGACGCCCGGCCGATCGACCTTTACCTCGATGCCCATGTCCTGCAGATGGCCACCTGGCCCGATGCCTGACAGCATCAACAGCTTCGGAGAGTTGAAGGCGGAAGCCGAGACGATCACCTCGCGATTGGCCTTGACGATCTCGACTGCGCCGCCGCGTTCGATCTCCACACCTGTCGCGCTGCCGTTCTCGATGATGATCCTGCGCGCAAAACCCTTGACGAGTTCAACGTTCGGCCGCTTCAGCGCCGGCTTCAGATAGGCGTTTGCCGCCGACCAGCGCCGGCCGCGATGGATGGTCTGTTCCATCAGCCCGAAGCCTTCCTGCTTCGAGCCGTTATAATCCTCGGTCGTCTCGAAACCAGCCTGTTTGCCGGCATCAATGAAGGCGTGAAACAGTGGATTCTTCAGCACGCCGCGCTGCACATGCAGCGGCCCGTCCGTGCCGCGCCAGCCTTCTTCTCCGCCGTGCGAATGCTCCATGCGCTTGAAATAGGGCAGCACATCCGCATAGGCCCAGCCGTTGGCGCCGAGCTCTTCCCATCGGTTGTAGTCTTCCGCATGGCCGCGNACATAGACCATGCCGTTGATNGAGGAGGAGCCGCCGATCACCTTGCCGCGCGGGGCTGTAATGCGCCGGTTGTTGAGGTTCGGCTCGGGCTCGGAAAGATAACCCCAATTATAGCGCTTCATGCTCATCGGCCAGGCAAGGGCCGCCGGCATCTGGATGAACGGCCCGAAATCCGAGCCGCCAGCCTCGATGACGATGACCGTGTTCTTGCCGTCTTCCGAAAGCCGGTAGGCAAGCGCCGAGCCTGCCGAGCCGGAGCCGACGATGACGAAATCTGCCTGTTGCATGCTGTTCCTTTTGGATTGTCGTGTGCAACGGATGCGTCGATTTTGGATGGGCTCAGTAGGGTGAGACGACTGGCCCCATGCCGACATAAACCGTCTTCAGCTCGCTATAGTGTTCGAGTGCTGCCAGCGAATTCTCGCGCCCGAAGCCCGATTGCTTCGACCCCCCGAACGGGATTTCGACCGGGCAAAGATTGTAGGTATTGATCCAGAGCGTGCCGGCTTCCAGCTGATCGACGACGCGGTGCGCGCGGGTCAGATCGGCAGTGAAGACGCCGCCGGAAAGGCCGAATTCGGTCGTGTTGGCGCGCTTGATCACCTCCGCCTCGTCGTCGAAATCGAGAACGCACATGACTGGGCCGAAGATTTCTTCGCGGGCAATCGTCATGCCATCGGTCACATCGGCAAAGACAGTCGGCTGCACATAGTAGCCTTCGCCGGTCACGTGATTGGGAATGCCACCGCCGGTCACCAGTGTCGCGCCCCCGGCCTTGCCCTTCTCGATATAGGACAACACCTTCTCGCGCTGTGCCCAGGACACCATCGGGCCAAGCTGGCTGGCTTCATCCATGGGGTCGCCGATCAGGATCGCCTCGGTGCGCGCCTTCAGCCGCTTCAGGAACTCGCTCTTGATCGTCTTCTGCACGAAGACACGGGTGCCGTTGGAGCAGACCTGGCCCGTCGAATAGAAATTGCCGAGCATCGCTCCGCCGACGGCGCTGTCTAGATCGGCGTCGTCGAAGACGATCAGCGGCGACTTGCCGCCGAGTTCCATCGTCACATGCTTGAGCTGGCCCGCAGCCGCAGCAGCCACCTTGCGCCCTGTTGGTACCGAGCCAGTCAGCGACACCTTGGCGACATCAGGGTGGTTGACGAGCAGCGGTCCGGTGTCCCGGTCGCCCTGGATGACGTTATAGAGGCCCTTCGGCAGGCCGGCCTCATGCAGGATCTCGGCGATCTTGAGCGCACCGAGCGGCGTGGTTTCCGATGGCTTGAAGACCATGGCATTGCCGGCGACCAGTGCCGGCGCACCTTTCCAGCAGGCGATCTGCTGCGGATAGTTCCAGGCACCGATGCCGACGCAGACGCCGAGCGGCACGCGTTTCGTATAGGCAAAATCCTGGCCGAGCGGGATATGCGAGCCATTCAGGCCGGCGGGTGCCACGCCGCCGAAGAATTCGAAGGCATCGGCGCCCGAGGTCGGGTCGGCAACGATCGTTTCCTGTATCGGCTTGCCGGTATCCAGCGTTTCCAGTTCCGAAAGTTCGCGATTGCGCTCGCGCATGATCTCGGCCGCGCGCTTCAGGATGCGCCCGCGCGCCATCGGGCTCATCGCTGCCCATTCCGGCTGCGCGCGCTTGGCAGCCGCAACCGCCTTTTCGACGATGGCGGGTGTTGCGGCATGGAGCCGGGCAATCACCTCGCCGGTTGCCGGATAGATGCTCTCGATGACGGTGCCGCCTTCATCCTCGACATATTCCCCGTCGATGAAGTGCGATGCTTTCGGCTGGGCTTTCATGTCGCTGGTCCCTGGCTTGATGTTGCTTGGTTCATGCCCCCGATACGGGCGAGTTGTGTCGTGACATAATCCTCAGTCAGGGCGATCGAGGCTGTAATGCCGATCGGCGCCGATTTCAGACTTTGCCGAATATAGAGCCCGTCGATCATCGCGGCCGCGCCTTCGGCGATGCGTTCTGCGGCATCGGCAGGGCAGAGCGACCTCAGCGGTGCCAGCAGGTTGGAGCGCAGGCGCCGGGCATAGATGACGAGGAAACGCCGTGTCTCCTCGGATCGCTGGGCCTCGGCATAGAAAGCAAGCCAGGCGGCGATCGTCTGCGGCGCAAACTGGTCGGCCTGGAAGCTAACGCGGATAATGGCTGAGACCTTTTCGCGCGGTGTCGCTGCTTCTCTCAGCGCCGTCACCGCATCGTTGCGCAACTGGCGTAGAAGGAAGCGAACCGTCTCGATCAGCAATTGCTCCTTGCTGCCGAAATAATGATGTGCAAGCGCCGGCGAGACGCCGGCCCGCCGGGCGATATCAGACATGGTGACGGTGAGCGAGCCGTGATCGCCGATCACTCGCAGTGCCGCATCCACAAGCGCCTTGCGGCGCACCGGTTCCATTCCAACCTTCGGCAAGCCAATTTCTCCCGAGAATATAAGCAACGTATTTTTGATTGACTGATCAATCAATAAAAATCTTTCGCCAGATTGATCTCGCTCATCTCTTTCCGTGCAAATTTGTTGCAGCATATCTCCGGCAATCAGGAGGTGCGCAAATGGCCAATATTTATGACGGAATGTCCGCATCCCCGCTGCGGTCGAAGTGGGCCTGGTTCGCCGGTCTCGGCGTGCTGCTTCTCATTTGCGGTCTCATCGCTGTCAGCAACCTGCTGATGGCGACCGTCGCTTCGGTCTTTTATGTCGGCATGCTGATGCTGGCAGGCGGTGTCATCTATCTCGTCCACGCCTTCCAGGTGCGCGGTTGGGATCATGTGCTCTTCTGGGCGTTGAGCGGCGTGCTCTATGTGCTCGCCGGCATCTGTGCTTTCATCAATCCCATCCTCACATCTGCCGCCT
>JGI25159J45721_1000627_pt1 | contig 15677 bp, 13 predicted proteins | sample AraplaMF_Cvi_mLB_FD_45721 | JGI IMG/M metagenome (IMG submission 45721)
CCGCCGTACTTGAAGTTCTGGATCACCACGTCGCAGCGCGTGGCCAGATCGCGCACGAGGTCGCGGCCTTCCTCGGCCTGCAGGTCCACGCAGATGGAGCGCTTGTTGCGGTTGCAGCTGTTGAAGTAGGAGGTGTTGTGGCTGCCGATGCGAACGCCCCAGTCCCGCGTGTCGTCGCCGCGCTCGGGATGCTCCACCTTGATGACCTCGGCGCCGAGGTCCGCCAGCGCCATCGCGCACANNGGCCCTGCCATGACCCGGGACAGGTCCAGGACGCGAACACCGGACAGGGGCAGCGGGTTGGGATGGTTCATGNGCGGGGCCGGGCCTTCTTTCATTGCGACTGCTTGGGCAGGTTCAGGCTTTGCAGCACCGGCAGCCAGCGGTCCGACTCGGCCTTGATGAACCTGTCGAGGTCCTCGGGGCTACCGCCGCGCGGCTCCATGCCGATGGCGCGGGCCCGCGCCACGAAGTCGGGATCGGCGATCACNTGGTTGACGGCCTTGTTGAGGCGCTCGATCGCGGGCTTGGGNGTGCCGGCCGGCACCGACAGCGAATACCACAGCGTGGCTTCCATGTCGAAGCCNTGCTCCTTGAAGGTCGGCGCGTCGGGCACTTGCGGCAGTCGCCGCGAATCCATCACGCCCAGCACGCGCAGCTTGCCTGCCTTGACGTAGGGCAGCGCCCCGGTGATGGATGTGCCGTGGACATCGATCTGGCTGCCGAGCAACGCCTGCAGGGCCGGCGCGTCACCGTTGAACGGGATGTGGGTGGTGCTGAAACCCTGGGCCTTCTCGAAGGCGATCGGTGCTAGGTTGGTGAGGATCGCCGCGCCCGGCGAGGCCCGGTTGATCTTGCCCGGATGCTGCTTGGCGTAGGCGACCATCTCCTTGATGTTCTTGTACGGGAGGTCGGTGCGTCCCACGATGATGGCCGGCTGGTAGGCGATCTGCGTGACCGGCGCGAAATCCTTCGCCGCGTCGTAGGGCAATTTATCGTAGAGCACGCTGTTGTTCGCCAGCGTGCCCAGAGAGGACACGAGCACGGTCTGCCCATCGGGCTTCGCGCGGGCGACGTGATCGGCCGCGAGGATGCCGCTGGCGCCGGGCTTGTTCTCGATGATGACGTTCAGCCCGTGCTTGTTCAGCTCCTGCGCGAGGATGCGGCAGTACTGGTCGGTGCCGCCGCCGGCGGCGAACGGCACGACGATGCGCGTGACCTGCTGCGCGAAGGCGCTGCCGAGGGTGCACGCGCCGATCACCAGCCCGACGATGGTGTTGCGAAAGCTCACGTTGTCTCCTTGTTCTGATCCGGAATCGGATTCGCGAATCAGTCTAGATGTCCGCCGCCGGGGCGGTGCTGCAGGGAGTGAAAAGATGCTTTGCACGCCGCGTCGCGACCGGCTAGCGACCGGTCGGCACACTTCATCCATGGACGCACGGATTCGCCGGATCGGAAAAACCAGGGACCGGCTTGGAGAAAGTCCCTGCTGGGATGCCGATGCACAGGCCGTATGCTGGATCGACGCGCTGGCAGGCATCCTCTGGCGCCTGCGTCCGCAGTCCGGCGTGCTCGAGCAGCACAGCCTCCCGGCGCCCGTGGGGGCCATCGCGCCATGCCGCGGCGACGCCGTCGTGGTCGCGCTGCGCAACAGCTTCGCCGTCTACGACTTCGCCACGCGCGCACTGGAGATCCTGGCGCACATCACGGTGGATCATCCCCGCGTGCGCTTCAACGACGGCAAGTGCGATCCAGCCGGCAACTTCATTGCCGGGACGATGCACATGGAGCGCCAACCCGGCGAGGCTGTCCTGGGCGGGCTGTACCGGCTGCGACCCGACGCGCGGGTGGAGCAACTGGCCGACGACATCGGCTTCGCCAACGGCCCCTGCTTCAGTCCCGACGGCCACACGCTCTATCTGGCCGACAGCCTGGAGCGCACGATCTGGGCCTACGACTACGACCCGTGCGGGCCGCTGCGCCACAAGCGCAAGTTCGTGGACACCGGACGCTTCGAATCCGGACCGGACGGCGCGATGGTGGACGCTCAGGGCTTTTTCTGGACGGTGCTGACCCGCGCGGGACAACTCGCGCGCTTTGCACCGGACGGCGAGCTCGAGCGCCTCGTGGCGCTGCCTGCGACCTACCCGACCAGCCTGTGCTTCGGGGGCGCGCGCCTCGACCGGATNTACCTGACGTCGATATCGCGCAGCGCCCGCCTCGAAGGCCCGAAGCNGCACGANGGCGGGCTGTTCGTGATCGAAGGCCTGCCCGCCTCAGGACGCCTGCCGCATCGCTTCGCCCGNGGCTAGAGACCCGGCCGGCAGGCTCTAGCGCTGATCCTCGTCCTTCAGCGCTTCGGCCACGAAATCGACGAAGGCGCGGACTTTCAGCGGCAGGGTGCGGTTCTGGCGGAAGACGGCGAAGATGCCGTTGGAGTACGCCCGCACCGCGAAGCGGTAGTCCGGCAGCAGCCGCACCAGCGTGCCCGAGCGCAGGTCGCCGCGCACCGTGGCCTCCGACAGCAGCGCGATGCCCATGCCCCCGATGGCCGCCAGCCGCAGCAGTTCGCCGTTGTTGGCGCTGAGCACGCCCTGGATGGCCAACTCCTGCTGCTCGCCGGCCTCGTCGATGTACTTCCAGATGGTGGCCTCGCGCTCGCGCTTGTAGGTCAGGCAGCGCACCTGCGGCAAGTCGGTGGGNTGCTTGATGCGCGAGTAGGTCTTCACGAAGGNGGGGCTGGCCACCAGCACCTCGTCGCTGGACAGCAGCCGCTTGATCACGAAGCCNGAGTCGTTCGACTCGCCGGTGCGGATGTCGACGTCGAAGTCGTGCTCCACGAGGTTGACCGGATGCTCCGACAGCTCGACTTCCACGTGGATGTCNGGGTAGAGCTGGGCGAAGCGCGGCAGCAGCGGCGCCACCACCCGCAGCCCGATGTGGGTGCGCGAATGCACCCGCAANCGACCTTCGGGNCGCTGGCGGGCGTCGCGTGCGGCCTGCTCCGCCTCCGCCATGGACTCGAGCACGACCTCGGCGCGTTCCAGGAAGGCCTGTCCCGCCTCGGTCATGCGGAGGTTGCGGCTGGTGCGGTCCACCAGCTGCACGCCCAGCTCCTCTTCGAGCGCACTGATGCGCCGCGAAATGGTCGCAGGCGACAGGCTCAGGCTGCGCGCCGCGGCCGAGAGGCTGCCCTTCCTCTGGGTGGTGACGAAGATGCGCAGCGAATCGAGGGCCTTCATTTCAAAAGATGCAAACAAGCTGTGCGCACGTTGGCGATCCGCAGGCGGCTCCCGTTCCTACGATTCGTGCACATAGGCACCAACCACACAGGAGCACCGGCAATGGATTTCGGAATCTTCATTCTGATGCAGCAGCGAAACAAGCACAAAACCTCCCACCAGATCCTGCGCGACGCCGTGGAGCAGACNCGCCTGGCGGACGAGCTGGGGTTCGGCGCGGCATGGTTCGCGGAGCATCATTTCAGCAACTACGGCATGTGCTCGTCGCCGCTGACCATGATCGCGCACTGCGCCGCAGCCACCCGCAGGATCCGGTTGGGTACCGGCATTGTCGTCGCACCGCTGTACACGCCCGCGCGGCTGATCGCCGACGTGGCCATGGTGGACCAATTGTCCAACGGCCGCCTCAACCTGGGCATCGGCTCGGGCTACCAGCACTTCGAGTTCGAGCGCTTCGGCGTCTCGCTGGAGTCGGCCAAGGCTCGCACCTTCGAGATGCTCGACATGCTCGAGCTGGGCCTGAAGCAGCCCAAGTTCAGCTACGAGGGCGAGTACTACCGCCAGCCCATGAGCGCGATCAGCCAGCGCGCGGTCCAGCAGCCGATGCCGCCGATGTGGATCACCAGCGTGGACCCGGCCTTCGTCTCGCGCGCGGTGAAGTCGGACCACCACGTGTTCGTCTCAGGCGGCGATGGCGGCGTGGAGAAGATGCATGCCCATCGCGTGCTGATCGACAAGGTGGCGAGAGCCGAAGGCAAGGATCCGGCCGGCGTGAAGGTGGGCCTGCTGCGCGCGGCCTATGCCAGCAATGACAAGGCCGAGGTCGATGCCTACCTGGACTGCGCCCGCTACCAGCGCCGCGTGGCCTTGAGCCTGAAGCGCCGCACCGCGCAGATCGCCGACGACTACCAGGTCGAAGAGGGCATCGTCGAGGGCGAGCCCACGCTCGAGGAGATGCGCGCGCTGCTGCCCGTGGGCAGCATCGACACCGTGATCGAACGCGTGGTCAGGGAGATCCGCGCCCTGAAGCCGGTGCACTACTGCTTCCAGACGCAGATGGGCGATTTCGACCATCCCACCATGCTGCGCCAGCTGCAGACCTGGTCGAAGGTGATCATTCCTGCGGTGCAGCAGGAGATCGCCAANGACCCGCCGCACGCCAGCNCAGCCGAGCGCGAGGTCGCTGCCGCCTGAGGCGCCGCAGCGAAGGAGAACGCCCATGTCCGAGGTCGCCGAAGAANGCACCCGCCCCGTCGTCGAACCCGCGCTGTTTCGCCAGCTGCTGGGNTGCTTTCCGACCGGCGTGGCGGTCATCACGACGCGCACGCCCGACGGACGGCCCGCGGGGCTGACCTGCAACTCGTTCAGCTCGGTGTCGCTCGAGCCGCCGCTGGTGCTGTTCAGCCTGCGCAACGCCAGCCGGCTGCGCGAGACCTTCCTGGGGGTCGAGAGCTTCGCCATCAACATCCTGGCCGAGCGCCAGGACGCGTTGTCGGGACGTTTCGCCTCCAGCAAGATCGAGGACAAGTTCGAAGGCGTGGGCTGGCAGCCTGGCTTGCTGGGCATGCCGCTGATCGACGATTGCCTGGCGAGCTTCGAGTGCAGCGTGTTCGCCCGCCACGAGGCGGGCGATCACACCGTCTTCATCGGCGAGGTGCGGCACATGGCGGCCGGCGGTGGCGACCATGCGCTGGTCTTCTACAAGGGCGCCTACATGATGCTGGCCGAGTCGCTGCGCAAGCTGGTGGTGCAAGGCCAGCTGGGCGACGCGGACGTCGACGAGGCCTACCGCACGCTCTACGGCACCTTGCTGCGCCTGGCCTGCGAGCGTGCCGNCGATGCCGAACTGGCAGCNGTGGAGGACGCCGTGGACGCCATCGAGGCCCACCCCGGCGACGCCTCGCGCCAGGACCGCATCGAATCGGCCAGCCGCTTCTTCCGCGCCATTGCCGCCGCNGGCCATAACCAGGCGCTGATGNTGATGGCACAGACCATGACCGGCGTGCTGCGCGAGCGCATGACGCACGTGCTGCCGGTGCGCGCGCGCCCGGACCTTTNTCCCCTGCGCCGCAACGTCGCGCGCGGCCTGCGCCGGCGCGATGCCGACGCCGCNGTCGCGGCGCTCGACGAGCTGATTGCCCAGCTGCGCAAGGGCTGAANAAACCCCATCGAATCGAATCCCTGGAGACAACGAGAATGTCCATCGACTACGCCGGCTTTCGGCGCGAACTGGAGGAGTTCGCCCGCAAGTCCTGCCCTTCCGAGATCCGTGCCGTCGTCGCCGCGGGCCAGAAGATCACCAAGCGCGAATACCAGGCGTGGCAGAAGATCCTCAACGCCCAGGGCTGGGGCGCGCCGAGCTGGCCCGCCGAGGTCGGCGGCACCGGCTGGGACATCCGCCAGCGCCTGATCTTCGAGGAGGTGATGGCCGACAACGACTGCCCGCCGCTGTACCACCATGGCCTGGGTCACATCGGGCCGGTCATCATCCGCTTCGGCACGCCTGAGCAGAAGGCGCGCTTTCTCCCGCGCATCCTGGACGGCTCCGACTGGTGGTGCCAGGGCTATTCCGAGCCAGGCTCGGGCTCGGACCTGGCTTCGCTGTCCACCAGTGCGCGCCTGGATGGGGGCGAGTGGGTCATCAATGGCCAGAAGATNTGGACCTCGCATGCGCACGAGGCCAGCATGATCTACATGCTGGTGCGCACCTCCAGGGAGGCGAAGAAACAGGAAGGCATCTCGCTGATCCTGGTGCCGATGGATGCGCCGGGCGTCACCGTGCGCCCGATCCGCACCATCGACGGATGGCACCACCTCAACGAGGTCTTCTTCGAAGAGGTGCGCGTGCGCGCCGACAACCTGGTCGGCGAGGTGGGCAAGGGCTGGACCTGCGCGAAGTACCTGCTGGAGCGCGAGCGCCTGCCGCCGGCCAATGTGGCCCGTCTGGAGCTGCTGCGTCGCCAGGTGGTGCGGCTGGTCGAGGAGGCCGCAACGGCCGCGCNCGGGCGACGCGATTTCAGCGGCCTGCACCACAAGCTGCTGCTGTGCGAAGCCGAAGCNAAGGGCGCGCGCGTGATGATGGCGCAGGCGACCGACGATCTGATCCACCAGCGTGCGCTGGGCGTGCAGCCGTCCGCGATCAAGATGACGTGCGCCGATGTCGCCCAGCGGCTGACCACGATCGCGCTCGATGCCGTCGGGCCCGAGGCCGCGCATCGCTTCCTCGCCGATGCGGATCCCGAGGTGCCCGCCGCCACCTGGATCCAGAACTACATGTTCACGCGGGCCCGCACGATCGCCGGCGGCACTTCCGAAGTGCAGCGCAACGTGATCGCCAACGAACTTCTGGGAGCCTGACAAGCATGTCCACCTCTTTCCCGTCCCTCTTTCCGGGCATGCTGCTCGACGCGGCGAGCCGCTATGCGCAGGACCACGCCGCCGTGCCGGAACTGCCCGGCGACCCGGTGCGCGAGCTGGGCTGGACCGCCACCCTGGTGCCCGAGGAAGCCGGNGGCGTGGGCGGCAGCCTGGCCGACCTGGCATCGATCGTCGAAGGACTCGCCACGCATGGCATGCACCTTCCGGTGGTCGAGACCTGCGCGGTCGTGCCTCTNCTGCTGCAGGCGGCCGCGCCCGAGGTCGGAAACCGTTGGCTCGGGGCCGTGGCCGAGGGCTCGGCGCAGCTCGCGCCGCTGATCGCCCTGTCCGCCATGCCTGAGGAGATGGCGCTNCGGGCGCGTCACCTCGNCATCGGCTACGAGTTGAATGGCTTCGTGCAGGGTGTCGATGTCTCGCTGCCCGCGACGCATTGGCTTGTTCCAGCCGAGGTGGANGGCGAGGCGGCGATCTTCCTCGTCGACGCCGAGCGCNTCGGTGTGCCCGTGGCGCGCTACCGNACGATGGAAGGCCGACGCGGTGCCGACTTCGCACTCGCCCGGCTCACCGTGCCGCAGGGCAGCTGCATCGCGCGCGGCGGCCAGGCCCGCAATGCACTGGCTGCCGCCAGCGATGCCGCGCTGCTGCTCACTGCCGTCGACACGGTGGCCGCGCTTGCCGCNCTGACCCAGCAGACGCTCGGCCACCTCAAGGAGCGGCGGCAGTTCGGTGTGGCGCTNTCCACTTTCCAGGTGCTGCGCCACCGCGTGGCCGACATGTACGTGAAGTACCTCGGCGCCAAGGGGCTGACGATCCACTGCTTCCATGCGCACGAACAGAAGGGCTCCGACCTGCGCCGGAGCCTGCGACTGGCCAAGGTGTCGCTCGCCGAGACGGCGCGCGGCTGCGCCGAAGCCGCGATCCAGATGCATGGCGGCATGGGCCTGAGCGAAGAGGTGCTCGCCACGCGCCTCGCGCAGCGCCTGATCGCCTCCGAGTTCCGCTACGGCGACCGCCTCTTGCATGCCGCCCACCTGAAGGCATCGCAGGGCGATGCCGGTCCCTCATCCCTTTCCAACCTCGCCAGGAGTGCGCAATGAGCGTCAGCCTTGAAGTTTCCGAATANGTCGCNGTCGTCCGCCTGGACAAGCCGCCGGTCAATGCGCTCGATCGCGAGACGCGTCGCGGCCTCATCGAAGCCTTCGACGAAATCTCCGAGCGCACCGACATCCGGGTTGCGATCCTCACCGGGANCGGCAAGCACTTCTGCGCCGGTGCCGACCTCAAGGACCGGCCTGACCCTGGCAAGGCCGGCGACTTCCTCGGCCACAACCGCCTGACGCGCGAGACCGGCAATGCGATCCGCGAGTGCGCCAAGCCGGTGATNGCTGCCATCAACGGTCCGGCGCTCGGCGCCGGCTTCGGGCTCATGGCCGCNTGCGANATCTTCCTGGCCAGCGAGGACGCGACCTTCGCCATGCCGGAGATCAACGTGGGCCTGGCCGGCGGCGTCTCGATGCTGCGCACCATGTTTGGNCGTTCCTTCACACGCCGCCTGTTCTTCACCGGCATGCGCGCGTCGGCAGCAGAGCTGTATCGCCGCGGCGTNCTCGACGAGGTGGTGCCGGCCGACCAGCTGATGCCGGTGGCCTTGCAGCTCGCGCAGGAGATCGCGGCGAAGGCGCCGCTGGCCATGGCCTATGCCAAGCAGGCGGCCAACATGATGGATCTGATGCCGCAGCGCGATGGCTACCGCTTCGAGCAGAACTTCACCATGGCGCTGTCGAAGACCGAGGATGCGCAGGAAGCGCGCCGCGCCTTCCTCGAGAAGCGCTCGCCNGTCTACAAGGGGCGCTGAGATGCAGGCGCTGGTGGAAGTGGGANGCGGCCTCGAGGCGCTGTTCAGTCCGCGCTCGATCGCGATACTCGGTGCCTCTGACGATGTCACCAAGATCGGCGGACGCCCGCTGCAGTTCCTTCGCAAGTACGGCTATGCGGGCCGGATCTACCCCGTCAATCGCAAGGCCGGCGTCGTGCAGACGCTGCAGGCTCATGCGAGCGTCGCCGACCTGCCGGAGGCGCCCGAGCTCGCCGTGATCGCCGTGCCGCCGGAGGGTGTGCTCGACGCCGTGGAGGACTGCGCNGGGCGCGGCGTGCGCGCGGCGGTGGTGCTCTCCGCCGGCTTCTCCGAGATGGGCGAGGAGGGCGGCAGGCTGCAGGCCCGGATCGCACAGGTGGCCAGGCGCAGCGGGATGCGCATCGTTGGGCCGAACTGCCTCGGCGCGATCGGCGTGCCGGACAGGAGCATCGCGACCTTTTCGGTGGCGCTGGAAGATACCTTCCCCGCCGCGGGCCCCGTGGGCATCGTTTCCCAGAGCGGCAATCTCGGCAGCTACACGCTGCGCCTCGCATCAGAGCGGGGCCTTGGCATCAGCCGGATGCTGACCACCGGCAACGAGTGCGATGTCGACATCGCCGATGCGATCGCCTCGCTGGCAACGGATCCGGGCACCTCGGTCATCCTTTGCTGCATGGAGACCTGCCGCGATGGCGCCAGGCTGCACAAAGCCATGGCAATGGCCCGCAAGGCGGGCAAGCCGCTGGTGGTTCTGAAGGTGGGTGTGTCCGAAGCGGGCAGNGCCGCCGCCGCTTCTCACACGGGCGCGCTCNCCGGCTCGGACGCCGTGTTCGACGTGGTGCTGCGCAATGGCGGCGCGATCCGCGTGCCGAGCATCGAACAGCTCCTGGAGGTGGGNCATGCGCTCGCCGTGCTCGGGCCGGATCGCTTGCCCCGTGGCAACAAGGTGGCGGTGCTCACGGCCTCTGGTGGTTTCGGCGTGCTGCTGGCGGATGCCGCCAGTGCGCAGGGNCTGGCGCTGCCCAAGCTGGCTNCGCAGACCCGCGAGCGGATCCTGCAGGTGGTGCCCTTCGCATCACCGTCGAATCCGGTGGACATGACGGCGCAGGTGTCCAGCCGCCCGGAGGTGTTGGCCAAGGTGCTGGCCGCCGTGGCCGAGGACGACAGTTGCGATGCGCTGATGCTCCAGTCGGCCAATGCCTTCCATGTACCTCGGCTGCGAGAAGTGTTCCTGACGGCCCTCGCGCAGGTGCGCAAGGAACACCCGTCGCGCCTGATCGTCCTGTGCGCACGCGCGCCGCAGGAGGTGCGCGCGCAGCTCAGTGCGATGGGTTTCCCGGTGGTGGAGGGCATCGATGCGGCCTGCGCGACGCTCGCGGCACTGGTGCACTTCGGTGCGCGCGCCGAACCGGCCCCCGCGGGCGCGNNCNTCGAGCGGGAAACCCTGCCTGCGGAGGCCTTCGCGACCGAAGCCAGCGCCAAGGCAGCGCTNGCCCGTGCCGGGCTGCCGGTGCTCAAGGAGGCCNTCGCGGCCAGCCGCGACGAGGCACTGGCCGCCGCGCGCGACATCGGCTTTCCGCTGGTGCTCAAGATCGTCTCGCCCGACATCGCGCACAAGACCGAGGTCGGNGGCGTGGTGGTGGATGTGCGCTCCGAAGGNCAGCTGATCGAGGCTTACGAGAGCCTGCTCGCCCGCGTGGCGCACAAGGNGCCCCAGGCCCGCGTCACCGGCGTGCTGGTGGCGCAGATGGCGCAAGGCGGCGTCGAGCTGATCCTCGGGACCCGGAAGGATCCGGTGTTCGGCCCGATGGTCATGGTGGGGCTGGGCGGCATCTTTGCCGAGGTCCTCAAGGACGTGGCGCTGCAGAGCGCGCCGGTCGACGAGGCGCAGGCCNCGGCNATGCTGCGTTCGCTCAAGGCATTCCCGCTGCTCGACGGTGCGCGCGGTCGGCCGAAGGCCGACGTGCAGGCNGCCGCACGTGCCGTTGCNGCGCTGTCGTGCTTTGCCGCGCGGCATGCCGGCGAAGTGGCCGAGATCGACATCAATCCGCTGGTGGTGCTGGAGGCGGGANAGGGCGCCTTCGCGCTCGATGCGCTGCTCATTCCCGAACAGGCAGAGAAAGGNAAGCAATGAATGCATCCCTCGAAGGCCGCGTGGCCTTCATCAGCGGTGCCGGCCATGGCATCGGCCGGGCCACNGCGCTGGCGATGGCCCGGCTGGGCGCCACCGTCGGCGTCAACGACCTCAAACAGGAGTTCGTCGAGGAGGCCTGCGCACAGATCCGNGCGCTCGGCGGCAAGGCCATTGCNCTGCCGCGNGACGTGTCCAGCCGCGAGGGCATGCGCGAGGCCGTCATGCAACTGGCGCGCGAGGCGGGGCGGCTCGACATCATGGTCAACAATGCTGCCTGGGTGCGCTACCAGCCCCTGGCCGAGATCACGCCCGAGGTCATGGACCGGATGGTGGAAATCGGCTTCAAGTCGGTGATCTGGGGCATCCAGGCCGCGGCCGAGGCAATGGATGCCGAGCGCGGGGGGACCATCGTCAATGTGGCGTCCATCGCGGGCTTCAAGTCACCGANGCGCTCGGTGGTCTACAGCGGCATCAAGGCGGGGGTGCTGGGCATCACGCGCGCGGCGGCCGCCGACCTCGGNGGACGCAACATCCGGGTGAATGCGGTTGCGCCGGGTGCAGTACCCACCGAGGGAACGGCCAAGCACCGCAATGCGGAGCTCGATGCCAGGCGCATCGCGCGCACGCCGCTGCGGCGCCTGGGCACGGTGGAGGAGATCGCCGATGCCATCTGCTTCCTNGCGGGCGATGCGGCGCGCTTCCTCAACGCGGAAGTGCTGCGCCTGGACGGCGGCGCCTCGGAGACCTCGCTGTGAGCGCCGCACAGCCGGCGGCCCCGCGACGACTGCAGAACGTCTATGTCGCCGCGAAGCAGCCGCGGCAACTGCACGCCTTCTACGCATCGGCGCTCGGCCTGCCTTTGAAGTTCAACGACGGGGACCGCTGGTTCCAGTATGGCGTGGGCAACACCAACGTTTCGCTGGCCTGCCTCGAGGAGGCGGCNCCCGCTGCCTCTGGCCTGGTGATGGTGTTCGAGGTCGATGATTTCGACGGTGCGCAGGAGNGGATCGCCGACGCGGGCGGCGAGGTGCTCGGCATGCGCGACATGGGCGGCCACGGCATGGTGCTGTCGTTGCGCGACCCCGAGGGCAACATCGTGCAGTTGTTCCGGCGGTCACCGCCTGNCGCCACATGAGCGGCCAGGCATCGTTGCAGGCACTGCTGGATCGCGAAGCGATCCGGGACTGCCTGTACCGGTACTGCCGCGGCATCGACCGCTGCGACGAGGCCGCCCTGCGCTCGGCCTATTGGGAGGATGCCACCGACTGCCACGGCGCCTGGAACGGCAGCGCCGAGGGTTTCATCGCCCAAGCCCTGGACAAGCTGCGCCGGGGCGGGCGACGCGTCCACCAGATCACCAACGTGCTGATCGAGTTGCATGGCGACANGGCCGCGGTGGAGAGCAGCTTCTTCGCGTTGCAGTCCACGGCCGCGCTGCCGCAANGGCAGACNTTTCTCTGCGGGCGCTATGTCGACCGCTTCGAGCGCCGGGCAGGGCAGTGGCGTGTGGCTGCGCGCACCGTGGTCTACGACTGGATCGAGGAGCGCGCGCGACCCGAGCTTGCGCAGGACGACGCGGCCCTGTTCGGGCCGCGGCAGCCGAATGGCCGCGCGGCGCCGGACGACCTGGTCTATCGATTGCTAGAGGACATTCACCGCGACGAATCCGCTGCGTCGCGNCGGTGACTCTGCAAGGCGCTTGCCGCGAGGCAGCGCACTGCCGGGCAATAGAGTGCGACGACGCACGCTTCATTCAACTCCTTTCTTCTGCAACTCTTGCGATCACCATGAACCTTCGACGCCATCTTTGCGCTTTCCTTCTCGGAGCCTCTTTCATGGGGNCGCACGCGCAGGGTGNCGCGCCCGCCACGGCNGCCTCTCTGCTCTCGCAGGCTCTGGCCCTGTCCGATGGCGCGCAGCCTCAGNTGGTCGAATGGCGCCGNCACATCCACCAAAACCCCGAACTGGCCTACCAGGAGGTCGGCACCGCGAAGTACATCGCCCAGGCCCTGGCNGGCATGCCGGGTCTGCAGGTGCGCACCGGCATCGCCGGCACNGGCATCAAGGCCGTGCTTCGCGGTGGACGGCCCGGCCCCGTGGTGGCGCTGCGCGCGGACATGGATGCCTTGCCCGTGGAAGAGCGCAACGACCTGGCCTTCAAGTCCGTGGCCAAGGCCGACTGGCTCGGCAAGCCGGTCGCGGTCTCGCACGTCTGCGGACATGACGCGCACGTCGCCATGCTGCTGGGGGCGGCCAAGGTGCTGTCCTCGCTGCGCGAGCAACTGGCGGGCACGGTGGTCTTCATCTTCCAGCCGGCCGAGGAGATCGGCCCGGGCCTGGGCAAGTCCAGTGGTGCCATGGCCATGGTGCGCGAGGGCGTGCTCGACAACCCCAAGGTCGACGTGGTGCTCGGCCAGCACATCAGCAACCAGGCGCCTTCCGGCGCGATCCGCTACAGGCCGGGCCCGATGCTCGCGAGCATCGACGTGTTCCGGATCCTGTTCAAGGGCACGGGCGGCCATGGCGCGGCACCGTGGGTCTCCAACACGCCCATGCTGGCTGCGGCCGAGACCGTGCTGGGCCTGCAGAACATCGTCAGCCATCGGCTCAACCCGACCATTGACGGCGGGCCGACGATCGTGACCACCGGCATGCTGCAAAGCGGGAATCGCTTCAACGTGCTTCCCGAGACGGCCGAGATTGCCGGTACGATCCGCGCGCTCTCGACGACCAACCAGAAGATCGCCCAGGAGGAGATCCGCCGCCGGGCCACGGGTATCGCGGCGAGCTACGGGGTGCAGGCGGAGGTGACGATCGACAGCGGAGACGGCTACGAGGTGCTGGTCAACGACCGCGACGCCACGCTTTCGATGGTGGGGGCCTTCGANGCTGCCGCTGGCGGTGNCGCGAAGGTGAGCCAGATGCCTGCTTCCATGGGCTCGGAAGACTTCGGTGCCTTTGGTTCGACCGGAGTGCCCGTNGTGTTCTGGATGCTGAATGCTTCGCCGCTGGGCGACAAGGACGCACCGGTGAATCACTCGCCGCTGTTTCAGATCGACGAATCCGCCATGCGCGTGGGTGTTCGCGCACTGACCGCGACGACACTGTCCCAACTGGCCAGTGCGCGNTTCCAGGGGCGCTGAGCGCTTGGTGCCGGCGCCTGGCATCGGGATGGTTCGCTGCGCCTTCAATCTTCGTGGCTCTCCTCCACGNCCCGCTTCAGGNTCGGGAGCGTCACGCGCCAGTAGAACGCGACGCGTCAGCACAGACCACTCCACGCGGGACAGGTCCCAACAGGGAGCGTTCGCCATCAAGCCTNGACGCAGGTCATCCCATCATCTTGGGGGTGATAAACACCAGCATCTCGACCTTGTTCAAGGTGCGTGTGCGCTTGCGAAACAGTGCGNCCAAATAGGGGACCTCGCCCAATACCGGCACGCGCGACTCGTCGTTGATCTCGGTCACCTCGAAGATGCCGCCGATGACGACGGTGCCACCGTTTTCGACCAGTACGTCGGTCTTTACGTGCTTGGTATTGATCGCCGGACCGGCAGATGTATTCACTCCGCGCGCGTCCTTGCTCACGTCCAGTGCGAGGATGATGTTGCCCTCGGGAGTGATCTGCGGTGTCACTTCCAACTTCAGCACGGCCTTGCGAAACGAGACGGAGGTGGCGCCGCTGGATGTGGCCTGCTGGTACGGGATCTGTTCGCCTTGCTCGATCAAGGCCTTGGTCTGGTCGGCGGTGACCACGCGAGGGCTGGATACGAGNTTGCCCCTGCCTTCGGCCTCGAGTGCCGAGANNTCCAGGTTCAACATCCGCGTGTACCCTGCGCTGAACAGGGAGACCGCAAACACCCCCGGGGCACTCCCTCTACCGGCACTCCCGGCTGGCAGATTCACAAAGTTGCGGTTGGTGTAAGGCGCGAAAGCGCGACTGCTGCCTGCAGGAGTGGTGCCGACAGAGCTGTTCCCATCGACAATCCCGCCGCCCAGCCTGGCACCCAATGACTTGCCGAAGGTATCCGACGCCTCGACGATCTTCGCCTCGATCAGCACCTGCCGCACCGGCACGTCGAGCTTGCGAATGAGTTCGCTNACCTCGGTCAGGCGTGCGGGGGTGTCGGTGACAAAGAGTTGGTTGGTGCGGGCCTCGGACATCGCGCTGCCGCGCGCACTCAACAGCCGCGTGACCGAGCTGCCGCCACTGCCGGAAGTACCGCCGCCACCCCTGAGGTTCTGTACCACCGTCGCGGCCTTTGCGTAGTTGAGCTGGAACGACTGCGTCTGCAGTGTCGTCATGTTCTCCAGCAAGGCCTGGGCCTCGAGGTCGGACTTTTCCCTGGCGTTGATCTCCTCGAGCGGCGCGATCCAGAGAACGCTGCCATTCTTGCGCATGCCCAGGTTCTTGGCCTGCAGGATGACATCCAGCGCCTGGTCCCACGGCACGTCCTTGAGCCGCAGGGTGAGGGTGCCGGAGACGGTATCCGAGGTCACCACGTTGAAGCCGGTGAAGTCCGCGATCACCTGCAGCAGCGCCCGCATGTCGACGTTCTGGAAGTTGAGTGTGAGTTTCTCGCCCGCATAGCCCGCGCCGGGTGTGAGCTTGCCCGGATCGGCCTTGCGCGGACGCACCTCGATGACGAATTGCTCGTCCGTCTGGTAGGCGCTCTGCTCCCAGTCGCCGTGNGCGCCGATGGAGAGGCGGACCCGGTCCGCCAGTTGCTGCGGCTGCACTGTGTCGACGGTGGTCCCGAAGTCCGACACGTCCAGCCGGCGTCGCAATCCCTCGGGCAGCGACGCCCGCATGAAATCGGCCACCAGCGTCGCGCCCTGGCGGCGCACATCCACCCCCATCTGGCGGCTGCCCATGGCCACGATGATGCGGCCGGCACCGTCCTCGCCACGCCGAAAGTCGATCTCCTGCAGCGGCGTGATGCTGCGGACACGGTNCTCTGCAAAATCGCCATATGGCGGCGTGCGCGGCGGCTGGCCCGTGCTCGATTGCAGCGAGACCAGCAGCGATCGCCCCTGGATCTCGGCCTGGTAGGTGGCCGCATGCCGCAGG
>JGI25159J45721_1000663_pt1 | contig 15229 bp, 10 predicted proteins | sample AraplaMF_Cvi_mLB_FD_45721 | JGI IMG/M metagenome (IMG submission 45721)
GGATCGAGACCGTAGCTGCTGAGAATGCTGGCAGCGCTGGAGGGTTCGGTGGCACTCTGACTGCTGTCGCTGTCGGAACCGCGCAGGTTCTTCAGGGCATATTGGGCTGAGACCAGCCGCGTACTATCGATTGCGGAAACCATGGTTTTTCCTTTGATATGGTCCGCAGCAACCTTGTCCCTGCGCCACGGCCAACAGTAAACGCCTCACGACTGAGCGGACGGGGGCATGTCCGGCCAGTCGTCGCGGGCCGGTTCGGGCCTGCGCACGCAAGAATCCTGCGGTTCGGGAATTGCATGGAGCTTGCCGGAGGCCGCGGCGCGTCAACCGGTCGCACCACGAAAAACTCCGCCGGAATACGGCGGAGTTTTATCGCTCGACGAATTATTCGAAGAGNATCAGCTCGGCAGGACGGTGGAGCCCATCAGTGCCTCGTCGATCGCGCGTGCCGCCTGGCGGCCTTCGCGGATCGCCCAGACCACCAGCGATTGGCCGCGGCGCACGTCACCGGCCGTCCATAGCTTGTCGACCGAGGTCTTGTAGTCACGATCGTTGGCAACGACGTTGGTCGATCCGCGCTTGTCGACATTGAGCGTCAGCTTGCCGTCGAGTTCCTTNAAAACGCTGTCATTGAACGGACCGCTGAAGCCGATGGCGATAAANGCAAGATCCGCCTTGATGACAAAATCCGTACCCGGAACCGGGCGGCGGCGCTCATCGACTTCGCAGCACTTCACACCGGTCAGCACACCGTCTTCACCGACAAATTCCAGCGTCGCGACCTGGAATTCGCGGATCGCGCCTTCGGCCTGCGAAGAGGAGGTGCGCATCTTCGTGGCCCAGAACGGCCAGACGGCGAGCTTGTCTTCCTTCTCCGGCGGCTGCGGACGAATGTCGAGCTGGGTCACCTTGACGGCCCCCTGGCGGAAGGCCGTGCCGACGCAGTCCGACGCCGTGTCACCACCGCCGACGACGACGATATGCTTGGCGCCGGCCAGGATCGGATCGGACGGCCACCCGGTGCTGTCGATATTCTCGCGGCCGACACGCTTGTTCTGCTGAACGAGATACGGCATCGCATCGTGAACACCGGCGAGATCGGTGCCCGGAATGCCGGCTGCGCGTGGCGTCTCGGAGCCGCCGCAGTAAAGCACGGCATCATAATCGGCGAGCAACTGTTCGACCTTGACGTCGACGCCGACATTGACGCCGCAATGGAAGGTGACGCCCTCGCCCTTCATTTGTTCGACGCGGCGATCGATGAAGTTCTTTTCCATCTTGAAGTCCGGAATGCCGTAGCGCAGCAGACCGCCAGGCTTCGTCTCACGCTCGTAGAGATGCACGTCATGACCGGCGCGGCCGAGCTGCTGGGCAGCAGCCATGCCGGCGGGGCCGGAACCGATGATCGCGACCTTCTTGCCGGTATGGATCGTTGCCGGCTGCGGGCGGATGAAACCGAGCTCGTAAGCCTTGTCGGCAATCGCCTGCTCGACCGTCTTGATGGCAACAGGCGCATCCTCGAGGTTCAGCGTACAGGCCTCTTCACAGGGAGCGGGGCAGACGCGACCTGTGAATTCCGGGAAGTTGTTGGTCGAATGCAGGTTCTGGATCGCCGCTTCCCAGTTGTTGTTGTAGACGAGGTCGTTCCAGTCCGGAATCTGGTTGTGAACCGGGCAGCCGGTCGGGCCGTGGCAGTAGGGGATGCCACAGTCCATGCAGCGCGCTGCCTGTTTCTGCACTTCCGGGTCCGACATCGGGATCGTGAATTCGCGGAAATGACGGATGCGATCCGACGCCGGCTGATACTTCGCCACCTGCCGGTCGATTTCCAGAAAACCTGTAACCTTACCCATATTTTCGTCCCTTACCCTCATGACCGCCTCGCCCGCGGCCAGTTGTCTGTTCAGCCTCGATCGCGGAGGCAGGTTGTTTGTCTTGACCGTCATCAGAACATATCCCTTGTCGCCATCCACGCGGTTGCGCAAGCTTCGGGCTTGCGGCTGATCGTCGTTGAGTCATTGAGATATTTCGGTCATCCGCCACGCGCGCTTTGGAGCGTGGCGGATTGTTCGGTGCAATTATTCGGCAGCGATGCCCATNCGGCTGCGTTCCATTTCCTCAAGNGCGCGCCNGTACTCGACGGGCATGACCTTGCGGAATTTCGGGCGATAGTCGGCCCAGTGCTCAAGGATTTCCTTGGCGCGGGTGGAGCCCGTATAGTGCAGNTGGTTGGAGATCAACTGGTAGAGGCGCTCCTCGTCGTGGCGCGTCATGTCACCAGAGACGTCGACNCGTCCCTTGTGCATGAGGTCGCCTCCGTGATGGTGCAGCTTCTCCAGCATGTCATCCTCTTCCGGAACCGGCTCGAGCTCGACCATGGCCATGTTGCAGCGGCTGGCGAAATCGCCTGTCTCGTCGAGAACATANGCCACGCCGCCGGACATGCCGGCCGCGAAGTTGCGGCCCGTTGCGCCGAGCACGACGACCACGCCACCCGTCATNTACTCGCAGCCGTGGTCGCCCACGCCTTCAACGACNGTGATCGCACCGGAGTTGCGAACTGCGAAACGCTCGCCCGCGACACCACGGAAGTAGCACTCNCCTTCGGTCGCCCCGTAAAGAACGGTNTTGCCGACGATGATCGAGTTTTCAGCGACGATCCTCGAATTGTCAGGCGGGCGGATAATGATCTTGCCGCCCGAGAGACCCTTGCCGACATAGTCGTTGCCGTCGCCGATCAGGTTGAAGGTGACGCCGCGTGCCAGGAACGCGCCGAAGCTCTGGCCGGCAGTGCCCTTCAGGGTGACGTTGATCGTATCTTCCTTCAGGCCGCGATGGTTATAACGCTTGGCGACTTCGCCCGAGAGCATTGCACCCGCTGAGCGGTCGACGTTCTTGATATCGACTTCGAAGGCGACGGGCGTCTTCGATGCCAGTGCCGGCTCGGCGGCCGCAATCATCTTGCGGTCGAGAATGTCGTCGATCGGGTGCTTCTGGCGCGTCGTCCAGTAGGTCTCTTCCTTCGGTGCATCGACCTTGTGGAAGATCTTGGCGAAGTCGAGCCCCTTGGCCTTCCAGTGCGCCAGCATCTCATCCTTCTCGAGCAGTTCCGAAGCGCCGATGATGTCATCGAGCCTGGTGAAGCCGAGGGAGGCGAGAATTTCGCGTACTTCGTTGGCGACGAAGAAGAAGTAGTTGATGACATGCTCGGGCGTGCCCTTGAAGCGCTTGCGCAGGACGGGATCCTGCGTCGCCACGCCGACCGGACAGGTGTTCAGGTGGCACTTGCGCATCATGATGCAGCCGGCAGCAATCAGCGGAGCCGTCGCAAAGCCGAATTCGTCGGCGCCGAGCAGCGCGCCGACGACGACGTCGCGGCCGGTCTTCAGACCACCATCGACCTGCAGGGCAACACGCGAGCGCAGTCCGTTCAGCACCAGCGTCTGCTGTGTTTCGGCAAGGCCGATTTCCCAGGGCGAGCCGGCATGCTTCAGCGAAGTGAGCGGCGATGCGCCTGTACCGCCATCGAAACCGGCAACCGTGATATGGTCGGCGCGTGCCTTGGCAACACCGGCGGCAACCGTGCCGACGCCGACTTCCGAGACGAGCTTGACCGATACATCCGAGGTCGGGTTGACGTTCTTCAGGTCGTAGATCAGCTGCGCCAGATCTTCGATCGAGTAGATGTCATGGTGCGGTGGCGGCGAAATCAGGCCGACGCCCGGCGTCGAGTGACGGGTCTTGGCAACGACCGCATCGACCTTGTGGCCGGGCAACTGGCCGCCTTCGCCGGGCTTGGCGCCCTGAGCGACCTTGATCTGCAGCACGTCGGCATTGACCAGATATTCCGTCGTCACGCCGAAACGGCCGGACGCGATCTGCTTGATCGCCGAGCGCTCGGGGTTCGACGAACCATTCGGCAGCGGCATGTAACGGTCGCTCTCTTCACCACCTTCGCCGGTGTTCGACTTGCCGCCGATCCGGTTCATGGCGATTGCCAGCGTCGTATGCGCCTCGCGGCTGATCGAGCCGAAGGACATGGCACCCGTCGAGAAGCGCTTGACGATATCGACGGCAGGCTCAACGCTGTCGAGCGAGACCGGCGCGCGGCCGAGTGCCTCGGCGCTCTTGACCTTGAAGAGGCCGCGGATCGTGTTCATGCGCAGTGCAGAGGTGTTCACCATCTCGGAGAATTCGCGGTAACGATCCTCGGCATTGCCGCGCACCGCATGCTGCAGGGCAGCCACGGCATCCGGCGTCCAGGCATGGCTTTCGCCGCGCATACGGTAGGCATATTCGCCGCCGATATCGAGGTTGCTCGCCAGGATCGGATCGCGGCCGAAGGCAGACTTGTGGCGGATGACCGTCTCGTTGGCGATTTCTTCCAGACCGACGCCTTCGATGGTTGTGGCCGTACCGAAGAAATACTTGTCGACGAATTCCGACTGCAGGCCGATCGCATCGAAGATCTGCCCGCCGCAATAGGACTGATAGGTCGAGATNCCCATCTTGGACATGACCTTCAGGATGCCCTTACCGACAGCCTTGATATAGCGNTAGACGACTTCGTTGGCGTCGACTTCCTTCGGGAATTCACCCTTGGCATGCATGTCGAGCAGCGTGTCGAAAGCGAGATAGGGGTTGATCGCTTCCGCNCCGTAACCGGCCAGCAGGCAGAAATGATGCACTTCGCGCGGCTCGCCGGTCTCGACGACGAGACCNACCGACGTGCGCAGCCCCTTGCGGATCAGGTGATGGTGNACGGCNGCGGTCGCCAGNAGCGCCGGGATCGCGATACGATCCGGACCGATCTGGCGGTCGGAGAGCACGATGATGTTGTAGCCGCCCTTGACGGCCGCTTCCGCACGCTCGCACAGACGGTCGAGCATTTCCGGCATGCCTTCGGCGCCACGCTCCACATCATAGGTGAAGTCGAGCGTCTTGGTGTCGAAACGGTCTTCCGTGTGACCGATGGAGCGGATCTTTTCGAGATCGCCATTGGTCAGGATCGGCTGGCGTACTTCCAGTCGCTTGGCATTCGCCATGCCTTCATGGTCGAGAATGTTCGGACGCGGACCGATGAAGGAAACGAGGCTCATGACCAGCTCTTCGCGGATCGGGTCGATCGGCGGGTTCGTCACCTGCGCGAAGTTCTGCTTGAAATAGGTGTAAAGCAGCTTCGACTTCTCGGACATGGCCGAGATCGGCGTATCCGTGCCCATCGAGCCGATCGCTTCCTGACCCGTCGTCGCCATCGGCGACATCAGGATCTTGGTGTCCTCGGTCGTGTAACCGAAGGCCTGCTGGCGATCGAGNAGTGAGACGTCGCGGCGAAGCGCGCGCGGCTCGACCGGCTTCAGGTCTTCCAGAATGAGCTGCGTGCGGTTGAGCCAGCTGCGATAGGGATGCGCGTTCGCAAGCTGCGCCTTAACCTCGTCATCGGAGATGATCCGGCCCTCTTCCATATCGATCAGCAGCATCTTGCCGGGCTGCAGGCGCCACTTCTGGATGATGCTCTCTTCGGGAACCGGCAGCGTGCCGGCTTCCGATGCCAGGATGACGCGGTCGTCATCGGTGACGAGATAGCGTGCCGGACGCAGGCCGTTACGGTCGAGCGTCGCACCGATCTGCTTGCCATCGGTGAAGGCAACCGCAGCCGGTCCGTCCCACGGCTCCATCAGCGCGGCATGATACTCGTAGAATGCCTTGCGTTCGGGCGACATGGACTGATTGCCCGCCCATGCCTCNGGGATCAGCATCATGACGGCATGCGATAGCGAATAGCCGCCGCGCAGNAGGAATTCGAGCGCGTTATCGAAACAGGCCGTNTCCGACTGGCCNTCATAGGAGATCGGCCAGAGCTTGGAAATGTCCTCGCCGAAAAGCGGAGAAGAGACCGAAGCCTGACGCGCCGCCATCCAGTTGACGTTGCCGCGCAGCGTGTTGATTTCGCCGTTATGGGCGACCATGCGATAGGGGTGCGCGAGCTTCCANGACGGGAAGGTGTTGGTCGAGAAGCGNTGATGCACGAGGGCGACCGCGCTTTCGAAACGCGGGTCCGCCANGTCCTTGTAATAGGCGCCGACCTGATAGGCCAGGAACATGCCCTTGTAGACGACGGTCGTGCTGGACAGCGACACCGGATAGAAGTGGCTCTCCTCACCGTCGAACTCGTCATAGATCCGNTTGGAAATGACCTTGCGAAGCGTGAAGAGCCGGCGCTCGAATTCGTCNTTCGTCGCGGCATCCTTGCCGGCGCCGATGAAGACCTGCACGTGATGCGGCTCGGTCGCTGCAATCGCCGGCGCCTTTGACAGAGATGAATTGTCGACCGGCACGTCGCGGAAGCCGATGAGGACCTGACCTTCTTCGGCGGTGACGTCCTTGATCACCTTCTTGAAGTGTTCGATCTGCTTTTCGTCGCGCGGCATGAAGATATGGCCGACGCCATATTCGCCGGCCTTCGGCAGGGTAGTGCCCTGCTTGGCCATTTCCTCGCGGAAGAAGCGGTCGGGAATCTGCACCAGAATGCCGGCACCATCGCCCATCAGTGGATCGGCACCGACAGCACCGCGATGCGTCAGGTTCTCGAGAATGAAGAGACCGTCCTTCACGATCTGATGCGACTTCTGACCTTTCATATGCGCGACAAAGCCGACGCCGCAGGCATCGTGCTCATTACGCGGATCGTAAAGGCCCTGTTTCTTCGGCAGACCGGAGGCGGATTTACGCGTATTGGCCGTTGCGCGCGCGTCTGCCGCTGCGAACTGGTCAATATGCGTGGATGGCGTCATCTTCGTCATCGTCTTTCCTCCTGTCGAAGCCCGCGGGGCTGCGGGCGGCTTTTCGTCGCGCACCGCACCTTTAAGATAGGTCCGGCGCGTGACAGCGCTGTTGCATCATGAAGATCCGGTCGCAGACATCTGCTTTCAGGGAAAGCAAACCGTCGCGTTCCGCGCCTGCCATTCGCTTCCGNGCGCCGCCATNTGGAAGGCTCAGCGCTCGAAAGAACTATAGCGTGAAAGCCGGTCTGTTCCAGNGCTTTCGGGCGCCTCTTCGGCCGTGAAGACCAAAATAGGACAGCAACCCTGTCCTAGTTCGTCCGTTCAATGCCAGAAACAATTCCTCTTCGCAAGAGCGCCATCTTAAAAAAACGTCAATTTGCGACGGAAGATTGCCAGATCAACCAAAATGGCGACATAAAATTACCTTCCAACTTATCATTTTGTTTNTTGATTGCGCAGTTCAATTTTTGTGATGCATCTAGGTTTCCGCCCTTGATCCTGTGAAGCTTTGGCGTAGTGTCCACTCCCGAAACTCCCTCCCCATCATTTTCAGTGGTTTTCTCTATGATTTTTGCTTCTGACAACTGGGCTGGCGCCCATAAATCCATTGCCGAACGCCTGCTCGCTGAATCCACCGGTTTTGCCGCCGCTTACGGCAACAGCGATCTCGACAAGCGAGTGGAAGCCCGCTTTTCAGAAATCTTCGAGCGCGAGGTTTCCGTCTTCTTCGTTGCGACCGGCACCGCTGCCAACTCCCTGGCGCTGGCGAGCGTCCAGCGCCCTGGCGGGATCACCTTCTGCCATTCGGAAGCCCATGTGATCGAGGATGAATGCGGCGCCCCCGAATTCTTCTCCGGCTCCGCCCGCCTCATGGCCGTCGACGGCGAAGCCGGCAAGATTGATCCGACCAAGCTCTCGGCAAAGATCGCGCACTTCCCGGAGGATGCCCTTCGTCATGGCCGCGCCACCGCTGTGACCATCACCCAATCCACCGAAATCGGTACCGTCTATTCGCTGCCGGAAATCGGCGAGATTTCCACGATCGCCAAGAAGCGAGGACTACCCCTGCACATGGACGGCGCGCGCTTTGCCAATGCGCTCATTGCATTGAAGGCAACACCTGCCGAAATGACCTGGAAGCGCGGCGTCGATATGCTCTCCTTCGGCGGCACGAAGAATGGTTGCTGGTGTGCGGAAGCGATCGTCTTCTTCAATCCGGAACAGGCGAAGGAAATGCATTTCATCCGCAAGCGGGCTGCCCAGCACTTCTCCAAGTCGCGTTTCATCTCCGCCCAGTTCGACGCCTATTTCGAAAACGGCCTCTGGCTTGATCTCGCCCGACACTCCAATGGCATGGCCGACGGCTTGCGTGCCGGCATCGGCGCCAGCAATTCGGCCCGGCTCGCCTGGCCGACCGCCTCGAATGAAGTTTTCGCGGTCATTCAGAAATCGGCGGCAAAAACGGCTGAGAGCAAGGGTGCAAAATTTTACGAGTGGCCGATCCCTGCCGGGATGCCGGATCTCGTTTCGGAGGGCGAAACTCTTGTCCGTCTCGTCACCAGCTTTGCAACGACCGAAGCCGATGTCGATGGCTTCCTCAAATGCCTGGCCGCCTGATTTCGCAAATGCCAGATTCGCGAGGGAAAATCCCGCCGTCGCCGGCGGGAATTCTGATTGAAGATCTTCAGGCCGACCGCAAGCCTCTGACCTTCTTTAGAATATCATCCGAAAGTGCCGCCACGAGCGCCTGATCGGCTCCCTTTCGCGGCACCAGTACGAACTCGACATCCTCCAGCACCGGTAGCCGGGCCGGCGAGATTTCCTTCAACCCCGAGGGAGCCATGCTGCGCGGCTGCACGAGCACTCCCATTCCGGCGCGTGCTGCTGCCGTCAGTCCGCTGAGGCTGCCGCAGGTGCAGACGATCCGCCAGTCCACGCCCTGCCGACCGAGCGCTTCCAGCGCAATGGCGCGCGTCACACTCGGCGGCGGGAAAGCGATCAAGGGCAGTGGACCGGATGCGAGCACATGCTCCGGATCACGCGCCAGCCACACCAGCGGCTCCCGGTACACGAGCTTTCCGTGCTCATCGCCGAGCCTTCGCTTGGCAAGCACGAGATCGATCGCCCCTGCATCCTGCATTTCATAAAGTACACCGGAAAGTGCCACCGTCAGTTCCATATCGACGGAAGGATGCGAGCGTACGAAATCTTCCAGCACCGCCGGCAAGCGGCTCGTCACAAAATCCTCGGAAACGCCAAGCCGCAGCCGCCCACGCAGGCTGCCGCTCTTGAACAGCGACTGCACCTGCCCCTCGATCGACAGCATCGCCCGCGCATGTGTCAGCAAGGCTTCGCCATCGCCNGTCAGCACNACCTTGTGCGTATCACGCTCCAGCAGCCGGCGCCCGAGTGACGTTTCCAGCCTCTGGATATGCTGGCTGACCGTCGACTGCCCAAGCCCNAGCCTTTCGGCGGCCAGAGTAAAGCTGCCCATCTGCTCGACGGTGACGAAACTGCGTAGCTGTGAGAGATCCAGCATCAGTGAGATCCAGATTTGCAATAACTGTTATTCCTTGCATCCTGGATCATAATGAGCGACAGAACAATGACTCTTTAAGTTAGGCGAGACAGCCATGCGGCGCTTTCTACCCGATACGTTCACCATACTGCTCGTTTGCACCGTCATCCTCGCGTCTATCTTCCCCGCGAGCGGCACCTTTGCCGGCTGGTTCGGGGTGGCGACCGATTTTGCCATCGCGCTGCTGTTCTTCCTGCACGGCGCACGCCTCTCGCGTGATGTCGTCGTTGCCGGTCTGCTGCACTGGCGCCTGCACCTCATGATCCTGCTGACTACCTTCGGCCTCTTCCCGATCTTCGGGCTGGCGATAGGCTTCATCCCGGATTCGATCCTGCCGCAGCCGCTTTATCTCGGCATCCTCTTCCTTTGCGTGCTGCCGTCGACGGTGCAGTCCTCGATCGCCTTCACATCGATGGCCGGCGGAAACGTCCCCGCGGCGATCTGCTCGGCGTCGGCCTCGAACATCTTCGGCATGTTCCTGACGCCGCTGCTTGTCGGCCTGCTCTTCTCGGTCGGCGGCCATGGCGGCTTTTCCTTCGACGCACTGGAACAGATCCTGTTGCAATTGCTGGCTCCCTTCGTTGTCGGCCAGATCCTGCAGCCCTGGATCGGCGAGTGGATCCGCTCCAAGAAGAAAATCCTGATGCCCGTCGACCGCGGCTCCATCCTGATGGTTGTCTACCTGGCTTTCTCGACGGCCGTCGTCGAAGGGCTATGGCACACCTTTTCGATCGCCGATATCGCCGCCGTCATCATCGCCGATATGCTGCTACTGGCGCTCGTCCTCGTCATCACCATGCACGGCAGCCGCTGGTTGGGCTTCAACAAGGCGGACGAGATCACCATCACCTTCTGCGGCTCGAAGAAGAGCCTTGCAAGCGGTGTTCCAATGGCGAACGTCATCTTTGCCGGCCAATCGATCGGCGCGATCGTCCTGCCGCTGATGCTCTTTCACCAGATCCAGCTGATGGTCTGCGCCGTCATCGCCCAGAAATATGCCGCTGCCGCAGCGCGCCGCACATCGGAAAAAAAGCTGGAAGAAGCGACAAGCCCGGCCTGACCAGGTGAGACGGCTTCAAAACAAAAACGGCGCCCTTTCGGGCGCCGTTTCGGTCTGATCCGGTTGAAAGCGGATTAGCTGTTGACGACCTGTGCCTCGATCGACTTCGGAGCCTCGACCGGCTCGGCGGCAATAGCGATCTTACGGGGCTTCAGAGCCTCGGGGATGCTGCGCAGAAGGTCGATATGCAAGAGGCCGTTCTTCAGCGAAGCGGCGGTCACTTCGACATGGTCGGCAAGCTGGAAGCGGCGCTCGAAAGCGCGCTTTGCAATGCCGCGATACAGATACTCGCCGCCATCGGCATTTTCTTCGCGCTTTTCACCCTTCACAGTGAGCGCGTGGGCATGCGATTCAATGGCAAGTTCGGTTTCGTCAAAGCCGGCAACGGCCATGGTAATGCGATAGGTGTTCTCACCGGTCCGCTCGATATTGTAAGGCGGATAGGTCGGAACCTGGTCCGGCTGGGAAAGGCTGTCGAGCATCGTGAACAGACGGTCGAAGCCAACGGTGGAACGGTAAAGGGGAGAGAAGTCTACGTGACGCATGATGTCCTCCTAGGGAAGCGACGTGTTGCGATAGCATGTCCGTGAAACCCCATTCTTGGCGGCTCCGGGACGGTTGCGCGGACCCTTCTGGCGTCCGCAAAGTTCAGATGGGGATGGCCTTCATGGACTTCAAGCCCGCTGGGATTTCTGCGTGAACCCTGCATGAACGGCAGGTTCGGAGAAGGTTCAGCCGCCTCTCACTAGAGATAGGCGCATCGGGTGACACTGGCCCGACGGCTGAAGTGTATTGTCCCTTCTTCTTCAGCCTCAATTCGGCCGGCCAAGAGCTCCCTCAGCTCCGCCGGCCACTTTTCTTCAAGCATAGAGCTCTGCAAGTCGATCCGGCGGATCGATATCGAGACAATCCAGCTGCAGATGGTCGAGCCGATTGATTGGCGGGCGCCGAAATTGACAGGCCGATGGAGGACGCGAATTCGTGACCGGCCTCCCGGCGCCCCAATCTTCAGTCATGAACGTGCGGACAACCGGCTTCATGCCGGGACAAATCTTTCGTTCTGACTAACTTTAGCGTGTCTCAGCTTTCGCCGAGCTTGTCGCATGGAGAAATCTCGTTCCATTATACTTCGCTTACATTAAGCGGTAATTTCGCCATTGATTTTCCCAATCCCTGCGGTATCCCCTAGTAAATNTCTNACGCGAAGAAACACTGGCCATGGAACAGGTGCTTTACTCAACTCCAGACAATCCGGCGCCGGAGAACCGCACCGAAGGTTTTTTCGAGACNCACGACGGCCATAGGTTGCGTTATGCCGTCTTCCGGTCGCAAACACCGGCGGCCCATGGAACNGTGGTGCTTCTGCACGGCCGTAGCGAATGTATCGAGAAGTATTTCGAAACNATCCGCGACCTCACTTCCAAGGGTCTCTGGGTCGCGACCTACGACCTGCGCGGCCAGGGCGGCTCACCACGGCTGACCAAGAAGCGCAATCACGGCCACCTTCGCCGCTTTTCCGACTACGAGCGCGACCTCGACACCTTCCTCGAGAAGGTCGTGCTGCCGGATACAAGGCTGCCCTTCTACATGCTCGCCCATTCGACCGGCGGACTGATCGCGCTTTCTGCCGCACCTTATCTTTCGACGCGTATCGANCGCATGGTGCTGTCCGCCCCTTTCCTCGGCCTTATNGGCCAGGCCGCTTCCGAGGGNATGATCCGCGCGGTGTCGGCGACGCTCAGCGCGATCGGCCTTGGTGCCTTGCCGCTCGGCAAGATGAAAGAATTGCAGTTNNCCGATAACCCTCTGACATCGGATGAAACGCGTTTCGAGCGAAACGCGGCGATCGCAAGGGCTCACCCGGAACTTGCTCTGGGAGCGCCNACTGCCCGCTGGATGCACGAATGCATGAAAGCGATCGACCGGGTGACCCAGCCCTATCATCTCTTCTCGATCACAATCCCCTCTGTCGTCATCGCACCGACGCGCGACGGCCTGGTGCCCTATACGGCGCAAGAACGGCTTTCGCGCTATTTCCGTGCCGGCCAACTCGTGCCGATCAATGGCGCCCGACACGAGGTATTCCAGGAAAGAGATATGTACCGCGCCGCCGCGCTGGCAGCGCTCCACGCCTTCATTCCAGGCAGCGATGCTGAGGCGACCGAGGATGTGGCTGCAATCGGCGCATGAGCCTTAGCGCTGCAGAATCTCGATCGCTTCTTCATAAACCGCCCTGCTGCCGGCAGCGATGATCGAACCGCCATTTTCCGGCCGCCCGCCATCCCAGGTGGTCATGATGCCGCCGGCACCCTCGATGACAGGAATAATGCCGCCGACGTCGTAAGGCTTGAGGCTGTTTTCGACAACAAGATCGACGTGGCCCGCCGCCAGCAGCGCATAGGCATAACAATCGCAGCCATAGCGGAAGAGCCGTACCTTGCTTTCGATTTCGCGGTACTTGTCCATCTCCTCGCCGACGAAGAGATGTGGCGATGTCGTGAACAGGATGGCATTGGAAAGAGCACCGCAATCACGCACCTGCAGCCGGCGCTCGCCCTCAGGTCCGCTGTAGGTCGAACCATTCTCGTCGCCGAAATAGCGTTCGCCGGTGAAAGGCTGCTCGATCATGCCAGCAATAGCCCGGCCGTTCTTCTGCAGGCCGATCAGTGTCCCCCAGACAGGAACGCCCGAGATGAATGCGCGCGTGCCGTCGATCGGGTCGATCACCCACACATGCTCGCGATCAAGGCCGACATTGCCGTGCTCTTCGCCGAGAATGCCGTGGTCGGGGAAATGCGCCTCAATCAGCGCGCGGATCGCGGTTTCCGCCGCCCTGTCGCCTTCGGTGACCGGGTCGAAGCCGGAGGACAGCTTGTTGGTGACATTGGTGCCCGAGCGAAAACGCGGCAGGGTTTCCGCCTTCGCAGCTTCGGCAAGACGGTTGAAGAACGAACGGTCAGGAAGCATGGAGAAATCCGTATAGCTGGCGGGAAATGGCGCTTTTCATAGCGAAAAAGCGGTTGAATGCAAATGAAACGGGCAATTTCGGCTTAGCTGCCTAAAGATTTTGCAGTGCAATATAATGCTTGACATTTGTGCAATGCAACAGTAGTTTCCTGATTACAGTCTTCTGACTGTAAATACCCTCCTTGGGTGTTTCCTCCCTAGACTTAGCCGCGCTGACAAGGCGCGGTTTTTTTTGACCTGATTGAGAAATTACTCGGCAGCAAGCGCCCGGTCGCCGGAGAATTTCTCGACGTAGTCGGCCATCTGCCGCATGAACGACGTAATGGCGGTCACCACGATGTCGAAATCGGGCCGCTTCTCCAGCGTGACCTCATCGACATAGATCGAACGATTGACCTCGATCTGCAGCGCATGCAGCCCGCGNGACGGGCGGCCGTAATGTTCGGTGATGAAGCCGCCGGCATAAGGTTTGTTGCGGATCGCGGCAAAACCCATTTCCTCGAGGATGCCGATCGCCGTGCGCGAAAGCTCTGACGAAGCGCTAGTCCCGTAGCGGTCGCCTATGATGAAATCGGGTCGCGCATTGCTGCCGGCAACGCGCACATTGCCGGGCATGGAATGGCAATCGATCAGGACGCCAAAGCCAAACTGTACATGCGTGCGCGCAATCAGCCGCCGCAGCGTCGAATGATAGGGCTTGTAGACGCTTTCGACACGTTCCAGCCCTTCCTGTACGGGCAGCCGGCGCGCATAGATTTCCATATTCTCGGCCACNATGCGCGGAATGGTACCAAGTCCACCGGCAACCCTCAGCGAATTGATATTCGCATAAGGCGGCAGCAGGCCGTCGAACATGCGCGGATCGAGCTCATACGGCTCTCGGTTGACGTCCAGATAAGCGCGCGGGAAGTTCGCAAGCAGGAGTGGCGCGCCGAGGTCCACGGCCGCACCGAACAGTTCATCGACATAATGGTCTTCGGACCGGCGTATCGAGATGCCTTCCAGCCGCGACTGTGCGATGAATTCCGGTGGATAAATACGGCCGCTGTGAGGGGAGTTGTAGACGAAGGGGATGGTCTGCGACACGGGCTCATGCACTTCAAAAAGCTCGTATTCGCGTATTTCCGGCACTTTCTGCCCTCTTTACCATGTCATCAAGTGGCTGTGAGGGCTATGTTGCCAGTTGCCTGCCCTTAAGTCCATACTACATGGAAGGGATAGCGGCCGCGGCTAGGGCGATTTCACCGGTTGTTTACCGGGCGAAGTATAGTGTAGACGGCTGGTATCCCATAAAAAACGTAGTGATCAGCGGTCCGGATTAATGACTCAGAAGATACTTCTCGCCGAAGACGACAATGATATGCGCCGCTTCCTGGTGAAGGCGCTGGAAAAGGCCGGCTACAAGGTCCTTTCCTACGACAACGGCGCTAGCGCTTATGACCGCCTGCGTGAGGAGCCCTTCTCCCTGCTCTTGACCGATATCGTCATGCCGGAAATGGATGGCATCGAACTGGCGCGCCGCGCGACCGAACTCGATCCCGACCTGAAGGTGATGTTCATCACCGGTTTTGCAGCCGTTGCACTGAACCCTGATTCGAAGGCTCCCAAGGATGCGAAGGTCCTTTCCAAGCCTTTCCACCTGCGCGACCTCGTCGAAGAGGTCAACAAGATGCTTGCCGCATAAGGCATCTTGGCGGATCGTCACAAAACTTCAAAAAAGCCTATTGACGGCTCCGGAGGTTTTGTGGTCTATGCGCCGACATCGGATGGGCGTGTAGCTCAGCGGGAGAGCACTACGTTGACATCGTAGGGGTCACAAGTTCGATCCTTGTCACGCCC
>JGI25159J45721_1000717_pt1 | contig 14463 bp, 14 predicted proteins | sample AraplaMF_Cvi_mLB_FD_45721 | JGI IMG/M metagenome (IMG submission 45721)
TGGGGCGTGCCATAATGATGCTCCATCCATGCCGACAGATGCGTGCGGTAGGCCGCTTCGAACAATGACAATGCCGGAAAGAGCTTCGATTGCTCGCCGAGNTTTCGATAATAGGTGCGGATGATTTTCGGGATGAGCGCGGCAGCTTCGCACTTCGTTCCCGCCGCCTCGGCACGNGCCTTGGCCTTCGCGACGCTCTTGGCGACNCCGCGCAGTTCCTTCAATGCGCTGGTGAGGAAGTCGCCATTGGCCTGCGCGCAAAGAGCAGTAAACTGAGCTCTCTCGTAGATTTCCAGCTCGATTTCAAACTCTGCCAGCAGCCCCTCGGCATGCTTTTCGACGACAGTTTTCATGAACTTGCAACCGCGTTTGCTTTACGGTAGCGTTACACTCAATGGTTTGGGTTGCATAGATAATTTGCAACTGAATGGGTGCCATGGGGCTTGACATTGCCGGGGTGAACACTTACTTTCGATGCACTCCGTTGCGATGCCCTTAGGGGGGCTGTGCGCATTCTGCAGAGATTGCGACGCGAATGAGTCTAAACAACCCAAAAGAGGCCCTTCGAGGCCTCTTTTATTTTTTGTGCCCTCTGCACGNNCACTCCCCTATTCCTCGGTCTCCTCGCCGGCAGGCTTGGTGCTGAACAGGTTCTTCAGCGCATTGGTCTTGGATTTCTGCGCCTTGCTGAGCTTCAGCGCGCGATTGGCGGCCTTGGCCTGCTCCAGCATCATTTCGATCTGGATCTGCTGGATCTCGGTCAGCCGTTCCCACTGCCGGTTCAGGAGGTGATCGACCTTTTCATGCAGATGGCGGATTTCGAGTTCCGCCTTGAGATTGACCTTGTAATCGTTGAGCGCCCTGAGCCGGTCTTTCGCTTCCTGTCGGCGCTGGCTCATCATGATGATCGGCGCCTGCAGAGCGGCGATGGTCGAAAGGATGAGGTTCAGCAGGATGAAGGGATAGACGTCGAAGGCAGCCTTCTCGCCCAGCGCCAGGTTGATGCCCATCCAGACGGCGAGAAAGAAGCAGAAGGAGATGATGAAGGTCCAGCTTCCGCCGAAGGTGGCGACGACATCGGCGACACGATCGCCGAGCGAACGGCGTTCCTCGTAATCTTCTTCGATGTTTTCGGCGAGCGTGTCGTGGCTCTTCAGGCTCTCGACGACCTCATCTTCCAGGTTGGAAAGCTCGCCGCGTTCGTCGCGCAGCAATTCGGCAATNTACTGGCCGCGATAATCATCGATCAGCTTGCGGCTGATATAATCGTCCGAGCGNAGGCCCGGATGTTTCTGCCGCACGAAATCGGCAAGCGCCGGGCGCAGATCGTCGAAATGGAAGGCGTCCTTCTTCTTCAGCGTNGCGCCGGTGATCGCATCCACCAGCTTGACCGACTTNGCCTTCGCCTGCGCCAGGCTCTTGGAATAGTCGTCCATCTCGACGGTGGCCGCCTCTCCGTGCCCCGCATCGAAGTCGACGATTTCGCCCGTCAGGTCCAGGGGCTTCTCTTCTGCCATCTGCCGATCCTCGCTGCCGATTTTTCGCCCGTCTAGCCATCAATTCCAACAGGATTGTGACATGCAACCGTCTCTGAATTGAGCAATATCTGCGGCAAATTAGCCGCCTCAGCGCCGGGGGCAAGAAGAGGCCAAAACGCTTCACAATTGGCAAGCCCCTCCCCGACCAAGTCACAAGTGGCGCGAGACATGGCCGGGTGAAAACAGGCAGAATTTCACTGGCTGCGACGGTGAAGATTCATTCGGCCGGACACCGCTAACCGCGCATCTGATATTCGGTGGATAGCAGGCCCATCATAAGGTCATCGTGCCACTTGCCATCTACAAAAGCTGTTTCCCGCTCTTGTCCCTCTACGATGAAGCCGCATTTCGCGTAGGCCCGGATTGCACGTTCGTTGTACGCGAGCACTCGTATGCCGATACGATGAAGTTTCAGCTCGAAGAAGGCATGTCTCAACAGCAGGTCGATCGCCTCGGTTCCTATTCCCATTCCAAGACGGCTACGGTCATAAATGGCAATCGCCATGGCCGCCCGCTTGTCCTCAGCGTTGATACTGTGAAGCTTTATTTCGCCAACCAAGCATCCTTCTACCTCGATAACCCACGCGTGAGGATTTTCTGCTTGGCCTTGAGCCCATCGCTTAGCAGCGTCTTTCGTCATTGGCTTCGCGTCCGCCAAGCTGACCCCGAACATCCTGACGATGTCGGGATCCGTGCCCAGCGCGAACCGAGCATCCGCATCATCGGATGAAGCAGGCCTTAGCCTTACCCGTGCTCCCTGCAGAACAGTCATCGAAACGACCCGATATCAAGACAAGCCTAAAGCACTGTAGGAAAACCATAGCGGATCGCAATAACCGCTCATGACGCCGAGCGGTTATGCCGCCCAACCACACCTGCTGCCGATCCCGCCATTTCTATCAGCCCTCAGGGAACACTATTCGTAATCGGGAAAAACTACCCTCTTGTCATCAGGCGCATCCACCCACGCTCGATAGGTTTCGTATTTCACGGCACCGGACGCAATTCCCTTGACCAAACGACGGCACACCTCGGCAGTCGCCTTCTCAGGAGGCATTCCGCTATCCCGCTCGACCTCCGTCCTTGCTGGACCGGCCATCGCTGCCAACCCATTCTCAGTACATGCTTGGATAATTCGTGAATGGGTCGCCGGCTGCTGACGGATGATAGAAGCGTAGTATTCGAAGGTTTCACTGTTCCATGTACCGCTATCAGCCTGGGCCAAAGATGGCGTCGCGACCACTGTGATGAGTGCCGCAATCAATTGAATTTTGTTCGGCAAAGAATCCCCCGAAGGTTGCACAGGCAAGAAAAGCAGTTTCTGGATGTGAGCGCAACCGTTCACGCGGACCTCGACTGAAACCCAGCCGATGAAGACATCAACCTGCGCCATTGCGTCGCTTCGTCGGTTCATTGCCGGTGCTGCGCGATGGCATATGTTTCGTCGCTGTGTTTTCGTCAGAAATCGAGGACGTTTGATGTTCTGCGCATTGCCACGCCTGCCATTTGCCGGCTTCCTTTTTCTCTTCGGCCTGATCCTCGGCCCGGCATTTCTCCTCGGCCCGAAGGGCGCTCATGCCGATGACCTCCTGACCTACCGATGGCAGGGCGTCGACCGAACCGCGATCCTGCATATTCCCAAGGGTGCTGCCGGGCACCCTGCCCCGCTCGTCATCGTCATGTACGGGTCCGACGACAAGGCCGCGAACTTCCAGAAGAACAGCGGTTTCGATGCCGTCGCCGATCGCGAGAATTTCATTACCCTCTATCCGGAAGCGATCGATGGCGCCTGGAACATCAAATCCAGAAAACCTGCCATCAATGGCGAGCCGGTCGACGACATCGGCTTTTTCCGCACCATGATCGACGATCTCGTCAGCCGGAAGATCGCAGATGGCTCAAGGGTCTATGCCACGGGCTTCTCGTTCGGCGCGCTGATGACCTATACGCTCGCCTGCGCGCTTCCCGACAGGATATCGGCGATCGCGCCCGTCGCCAGTGCGATCAACGAAGCGCAGGTCGAAGATTGCAAGCCCGGCCACCCCATGCCGGTCATGATGATCAACGGTACGAGCGACGACGTGCAGCGCTACGACGGCTATATCCGCTCCTTCGGACGGCTGCTTTCCGTGCCCGAGACGACCGAATACTGGCGCCGGATCGACGGCTGCACCGGGGAGACGTCAACGCCGCTGCCGCATCTGAACCCACATGACCTCACCCGCGCCAGTCTCGTGCAATGGACGGGATGCCAGGCCGATACGGGCGTTCAACTGTATCGCATCGAAAACGGCGGCCACTGCTGGCCCCGCCTCGCCAGGCCCGATACCGGCTTCGGCATGGACGATCCGCCGGACGGACCGCGTTTCGGGGGATGCAGCAACGATATCGAGACGGCGGCCGAAGTCTGGAGCTTTATCAGCCGCTATCACGGCGAATGACTAGGATCGGCAAATGTGCTTTCAGGCGAAGCGGGCTGCCGATCGAGCTTTCGCCTTGGCGGCGACTTCCTCGCGGTCGCGGGGCGGTTGCGACGTCTCCATCGAATCGAGCAATTCACGGGCACAATTCGCAATCGCCATGACCGCGTTTTCGAACGCGGCCTCGTTGCGTTTCGATGGCTTGTTGGTTCCGCTGAGCTTGCGCACGAACTGGAGCGCCGCATCGTGGATTTCCGCGTCCGTCGCCGGCGGATCGAAATTGAACAGGGGCTTGATGTTCCGGCACATGCCTTTGCTTCCCTTTGATATCTTCGCCACGAAGGGGCGTGGCTTCCACCGAAGTTAGTCCTGTGCGTGCCAATTGCAACGGACCATATCGCGATCATGCGGAAAGCAAAAATCGGCCGGATGGCTGTCGGCGTTGCGCCGCCTCGAACGTCCTTTGGTGCACGAGGCGAGGCCTTGTAGAGTGAAACAGCAGCCTGGAGATCGGGAATATGGCGCTCAAGCGAATGGACAATGTGGGAATCGTCGTCGAAGACCTCGCAGAAGCGATTGATTTCTTTGGCGAACTCGGCCTCGAACTCGAAGGCCGGGCAATGATAGAGGGAGAATGGGCCGGACGGGTCACAGGCCTCGGCGATCAGCATGTCGAGATCGCCATGATGCGCACGCCTGATGGCCACAGCCGGCTCGAACTCTCCCGCTTCCTGAGACCGCAGGTCGTCGCCGACCACCGGAACGCCCCGGTCAACGCGCTCGGCTACCTCCGCGTCATGTTCGCCGTCGACGATATCGACGAGACGCTGGAAAGGCTGCGTGCGCGCGGCGCCGAACTCGTCGGCGAAGTCGTCCGGTATCAGGACACCTACCGGCTCTGCTACATCCGCGGCCCCGAAGGCATCCTCATCGGGCTTGCCCAGGAACTCGGGTGAGCAGAACGGCCAGGAGCGAGAATAGTGAGCTGGCCGTCGGCGACTTCACCGGAGGCAAGTGCATATTTCTCAGCGTATTTGCCTTCCGGCACGCTATAGTCGCGGCTGGTTAGCGGGAGGCGCTCATGGCTGACAACGACCGTTCACGGCATATTACCCAGGGCATTGCCCGTTCCCCCAATCGCGCGATGTACTATGCGCTGGGTTATACGAAGGCCGATTTCGACAAGCCGATGATCGGCATCGCCAACGGGCACTCGACGATCACGCCGTGCAATGCCGGGCTCCAGCCGCTTGCCGATGCGGCGGTCGCCGCCATCAAGGCGGCCGGAGCCAATCCGCAGACCTTCGGCACGCCGACCATCTCGGACGGCATGGCCATGGGAACGGAGGGCATGAAATATTCCCTCGTCTCGCGCGAGGTCATCGCCGATTGCGTGGAGACCTCGGTGCAGGGCCAGTGGATGGATGGCGTTCTCGTGATCGGCGGGTGCGACAAGAACATGCCGGGCGGCATGATCGGCATTCTCCGCGCCAACGTTCCGGCCATCTACGTCTATGGCGGCACCATCAAGCCGGGTCGCTGGAAGGACCAGAGCCTTTCCATCGTCTCAGCTTTCGAGGCCGTCGGCGCTTACATCGCCGGGAGGATGAGCGCCGAGGATTTCGAGGGTATCGAGCGCAATGCCTGCCCGACAACGGGATCCTGCGGCGGCATGTACACTGCAAACACCATGAGTTCGTCCTTCGAGGCGCTCGGCATGTCGCTGCTTTACTCCTCCAACATGGCCAATCCCGATCAGGAAAAGATCGACAGCACGGTCGAGTCCGCGCGTGTCCTGGTGGACGCCGTAAGAGCCGGCATCCGGCCGCGTGACATCGTCACGCGCAAGTCGATTGAAAATGCCGTGGCGCTGATCATGGCCACGGGAGGTTCGACGAATGCGGTGCTGCACTATCTCGCCATTGCCCATGCGGCCGAGGTGGAATGGACGCTGGAGGATTTCGAGCGGATACGCCGCAAGGTACCCGTCATCTGCGATCTCAAGCCATCCGGCCGTTATATGGCTGTCGATCTCCACTCTGCCGGCGGCATTCCCCAGGTTCTGAAGCTGCTGCTGAATGCCGGCCTCCTGCACGGCGACTGTCTGACGATCACCGGCAGGACGATAGCAGACGAACTCTCGGCCGTGCCCGACGAGCCGTCTGCCGACCAGGAGGTGATCCGGTCGCTCGCAGAGCCACTGTATCGCGAGGGACATCTCGCAATCCTCACCGGCAATCTGGCGGAAGGTGGCGCGGTGGCAAAAATCAGCGGCCTCAAGAGCCCGGTCATTACCGGCCCGGCGCGCGTCTTCGACGACGAGCAATCCGCAATGGACGCTATCTTATCGGACGGGATCAGGGCCGGCGATATCATGGTGCTGCGTTACCTCGGGCCGAAGGGCGGTCCGGGAATGCCGGAAATGCTTGCCCCGACATCGGCCATCGTCGGGCGTGGCCTTGGAGAAAGCGTCGGCCTCATCACCGATGGACGCTTCTCCGGCGGCACATGGGGCATGGTGGTCGGGCATGTCACGCCCGAAGCCTTCGAGGGCGGAACGATCGCACTTGTCCACGAGGGCGACCAGATCACCATCGACGCCCATCGCCAGCTTCTGCAGCTCGACGTCCCCGATGAAGAGATTGCGCGCCGCCGAAGCCTCTGGGTCCAGCCTCCACCGCGCTACAGGCGCGGCGTCCTCGCCAAGTTCGCGGCCCTGGTCCGACCGGCGAACGAGGGAGCCGTGACGGGCTGAGGCCCGCTTCGACCGTAAGGCACCCGCCCGGCACGACCACCGACTGGTGGCGTCTGCTGATCCTCGCTCGCAATCTCGACGCCGTCGGTCACAAGGACCACGGCTCGATGGAGGTGGAGTGCCCCTGGACTTGCCCCCTGCCCCTTGTTGACTCACCGACGGTTGAACAATAACTTGCTAATTCGGTCGTTAGGCTTGTCCTCATATGACGGATCAATCTCTTCAGCGTCGCCTTGCCGCCATCGTCGTTGCCGATGTGGTGGGATATTCGCGCCTGATGGAGGCAGATGAAGTCGCAACGCTGGAGAACCTCAGGGAACTCCGTTCCGGCACGATCGAGCCGGCCGTGATGCGCCACAAAGGCCGCATCTTCAAGGTCATGGGCGACGGCTTCCTGATCGAATTCGGCAGCGCGGTGGAAGCGGTCGCGGCAGCGTTGGAAATGCAGCTGGCCAACGCTGCCGGCGAGGCTTCCGGAGACCGGCGCCTGCTCTTGCGCATAGGCGTCAATCTGGGAGATGTCATTGACGAGGGTTCAGACGTCCTCGGCGACGGGGTCAATGTCGCGGCGCGCCTCGAGAGACTGGCCGCGCCGGGAGGCATCTGCATTTCATCCAGCGTTCACGGCGAGATCCTCGGCAAGATCGACGACCGCTTCTTCGATGCAGGCGAACGCTACCTGAAGAACCTCACCCGCCCGGTCCACGTGTGGCATTGGCCGGATGCGCTGCAGAGCATATTGCCGCTGCCGGAAAATCCCTCGATTGCCGTATTGCCGTTCACGAACATGAGTGGGGATGAAACGGACGCGCCTTTCGTCGACGGCTTGACCGAAGACCTGATCACCGACCTTTCCCGCACGGCCGGCCTGTTCGTCATCGCGCGCAATTCGGTCTACGGCTACAAGGGCAAGCCGGTCAACGTGAAGCTGGTCGCCCAGGAACTCGGCGTCCGCTACGTCCTGGAGGGAAGCGCCAGACGCGCAATGGGCCGTGTCCGCATCAATGCCCAGCTGGTCGACACGCTTGCCGGCGGGCACTTGTGGGCCGAGAGGTTCGACAGGACGGTGGAAGATGTTTTCGAACTGCAGGATGAAGTCAACGCCAAGATCGTCGAAGCCCTCGTCGGCCGGCTGACCATCCCGCCGCAGCGCAATCGGCCGAAGAATTTTGAGGCCTACGACCTGTGTGTGCGCGCCCGCCTCCTGACGGAAGAGTCGCCGCAAACCGAGCGTGAGGCCCATATGCTGCTGCAGCGCGCGCTCAAGCTCGAGCCATCCTATGCCGAGGCGCTCGGGCTGCTCGCCTATAACCGCTGGCTGGCCTGGACCCATTTCGGCGAACCCGAAGATCCCAACCGGGAGATGGCGACGACATCGGCGCAGAAGGCGGTCGACCTCGACCCCAACGATGCCGGCTGCCGTTACGTCCTGGGGACCATCCTGGCTTATGAGCGGCGCTGGCAGGAATCGGAGGCCGCCTTCGCCAAGGCCCTGGAGCTGGACCCCAACCACGCCGACACCTGGGCCGCCATGTCGGACATTTCCGTGCTGGACGGCAGGATTGCCGACGGACTGGCGCAGATCGAAAAAGCCCTGCGGCTCAATCCCCGNCCGGCCTGCTGGTATCTTTGTCATCTCGGGCAGGCGCAATACGCCGCGCGTGACTTTGAGGCCGCAGCCGCGACACTGCGCAGGGAAGACACCTATCGCACCAACTCACGCAAATTCCTGGCCGCCACGCTTGCGCAATTGGGCCACCATGACGAGGCGCTGCGAGAAGCAGAATTGTTCCTGATCGCCCACCCTCATTTCACGATCGCCCATTGGCTCAACTCCCAGCCGCTGCGCGATGCATCCGTACGAGACCACTTTGTCGACGGTTTTAGGAAGGCTGGCCTGCCGGAGATGTGACGGGGGCACGATCGCACTCGTCAGGGACGGCGACCAATTCACCGTTGAGGCCCATCAGCAGCTTCTGCAGCTAGACGTTCCGGATGAAGAGATTGTGCGACGCCGCCAGATCCAAAGTTCGCCTCTAGCAGCCTGAATCCGGGAACTGTCAGTCTGTGTTCGGCCCGAAGCCGTCGTTAACGAGCTCGAGAGTATTTACCTCATCAACTGGTCACATCGTTCATGATATCGCCACGCTGACCAAAGTTTCGCAAATGGTCATCATACTTTTGATCGAGCTTAAGCTCGCTCCCTTCTGGATCGCTAGCATAAGCACTATTGTCGTAAACGCCTTCGTCAATACACAGTCGATCTGTAAATGTTATTCTGTTAGTGCAGATTGACTCCATTTTCCGTTTATAGCCATGTTACGAAGTTAAGATATCTGCTTTGAAGGCTGGTCTCCATGAGTGAAAAGGCTGGAATTTTCCTCGGATCTATTACAATTATATTTTTTATGACTTTAGTTCTATTTTCTTTGTTGGGTTACCAAATACCTTGCGGAAGTCAGCAGTTGCCAGTTGCTGTCTTAGCACTTGGTGCTGGAATGTCCGCCAGCTTTATGGGCGGATCGCTCACAAGCAAGTTCGAATTACCGCTTCAGCTAAGTCAGCATCCTCTTGCGGTATCTGCAAGTGGCGGGATCGCCGCTTTTCTCATTGTTTTTTTTGCTGGTTCCCAGGTTTTAGTGAGTGATTCAGGATGTGGAATTCCATTTGGCCCAACACAAATTCGAATTAGTGAAATCGATGATGAAATGTGGGTCAATATCAACGGAACCAAAGTGACTCACGGTGTCTTTGGGCAATCTCCAGGATGGGTGGACGTGACCCCGCAAATCAATCGCGGTCCAAACAACGTCCAAATTTGGATTATGAACGGGAAATATGGCGGATGCGGCGGAAAACTCGAATGGAAAGTGAAGAATAGAATTGTCCCGACATTAGAACGGAAGTGGTTCAACGATGCGGCACAAGCTGATGCTGTGTGTTTTACCCAAAACCAGACTGTAGAATTCCAGTAAGTTACGCGGATAGGAAAAGAAGCGTCTTTCATTTCCTGTGTAATGGATGAAACATTTTTGCGCTTCGATACAATTGCGAGCAAGGTCATCGAGAAATCTGCGGCAATATCAATTCCTTTGCGTAACGAGCTAATTGAATGTGAGGTGCTTTGTGCCTGCCGCAAACGCCCAGCTAACGAATCGCTTTAGGCCCCTCGTACTTTCTCTACCTGTTCATCCCGCTAGACACCCCAAGTTGCTCGCCATAATATTTTTTATGCAGCGAATCACTACTGGGGCAAGCAATGTCTACCGAGGATCTTGATGCACTTCTTGAGCGAATGCCAAAAATAGCGGAAGCAGTGAACGCTTTTAACTCAGAAGCAGTTCAGCAGGAGGCGTTCTCTTCGCTTGTAGCAGCGTTCGGCGGTCAACACCGTAAATCGCATGTACTGCCCCCGACATCTGCGGAACAAAAGCGAGCGCCCGAGGAACCGCAATCCGAGCGACAGCGCGGCATTGAGTCAGTGAGCAATCCACCACCTACATCGCAACAAAAAAGACGTAAGAAGGGTGGGGGCAACTCAAATGGGTGGTCACCAGTTGACATAGAGTTGCATCCTGAAAACGAGCAGAGTTTTGAGGATTTTATTGCGGAAAAGCAGCCCGCCAACGATCAAGAGCGTTACGCCGTAGTCGTATATTACCTCGAAGAGACTTTGAGGCTGAACCCGATCACGATGAATGAGATCGGCACGGTATTTCGTCGGATCAGTGCGTGGAAGGAGCCGACCAATCTTCGTTCCGGGTTGCAGAACGCGGCTAATCGTAAGCTCTACATCGATATTTCAAACATGAGCAACATTAAGATAACGACGGCGGGAAGAAACTTTGTGAGGCGTGAACTTCCGCATAAGACATCTAAATGACAACTAGTGCCGTAACCGCGCTCGCAAACATTCCTGATTGCCTTCGGACCCCTCTTGTTGAAGAGTACAACAAGATTGCCAAGAACTTCCGCGAGGGCCGCTGGGAGCCTGCCGAGTTGAGCGGCGGCAAGCTTTGCGAGATTGTCTACTCCATTTTGAAGGGTCACGTTGATGGCTCTTTCCCGAGCGCCCCTTACAAGCCCAAGAACATGGCGGATGACTGTCGCAAGCTGGAGCAGACGGGTCACACCTTTCCTCGATCAATACGGATACAGATTCCTCGCATGCTTGTTGCCCTCTACGAGGTGCGCAACAACCGCAACGTGGGCCATGTAGGCGCAGACGTCGATCCGAACCATATGGACGCATCTGTCGTTTTCGCGATGTGCCAGTGGATAATGTCTGAACTCGTCAGGGTTTTTCACAGCGTCTCAACGGACGAAGCCACGGCAGTTGTGGGGAGCTTGATTGAGAGACCGGTTCCGCTTCTGTGGAAGGTAGGCGAACGGACCCGAGTACTGGCTCCCGGCATGAGCGCCAAGGACAAGATGATGGCTCTGCTTTACGGCTCGACCGGCTCCATGACTGTGCGAGAGATTGTGGATACTATCGAGTATAGCAATCCGACTCGATTTCGTACCGGGATTGTGCTTCCTGCGCACAAGGCCGGTCTTATCGATTTCAACTCTAAGACCGGCGCTGTTACCATCTCTCCAATTGGTCAGCAGTACGTGGAGCAGAACGTACCACTCACCATTTAGTGGATCGCGCGCTTTAGTTTGGCGATCTCCGACGAGAAGCCTGCAATCGCGTTGTTCTTTGGAGCACCCCAAAAAATAGGTCTGGGGGCCGCGCCGTGTGCGGCGACGCGCGCCTACACGTCGCCGGCGGACCGCTCAGTTTGGTTCGCGGATCGCCTCATCCAGCCCGCGCAAGAGCGGGTAGAAGAAATAGGACATCACCGTCCAGTTCCCGACCTTGATTTCCGTCGACACGGTCATGCCCGGGAGCAGCCGCACCGGCACATCAAAGGCATTCAGCCCTATATCTGCCAGCAGCATCGCGCCTTGAAGAAGGATTCCCGAACGCCAACGACACCCGCCAGGAAACTGCCACCTGCCATTACATAGCTGCCTTGCATCATCGGAAGTATCCGTTTGCCCAAGATGAGATCATAAGGCGCGTAGCTGATGTACATGAAAGTCTCCAAGATGGATTGGATCCCCGTAGTCCTCGTTATCTTCAAGGTTCTCGCATTGGGAATTGCCATGTTCTTCGCCATCAAGTGGCATTACGACCGAGGAGAAAAGGGCGAGCGGCGAGCGTTACTGCGCACGGGCGGCACGATGGTCGCGATGTTTGCGCTGGCGCTACTGGGCACGGGGCTCGTCGCCTTCGTCCTTGGCGGGATGCTTGGCCTGGACTTGAGCATGCCATGATCGCGTCGACAGTGTCGGGAGAACGATAGCACGCAAGCGAAAGAAGGCTCTCTTCGCCGGGCACTCACCGCTATCGTCAGCGGCCACAGGCAGAGCCAGATCGACGTGCTGACGCCGTGGAATTATCCGCGGCGGACAAGCGGCTGAAACCTGCTTTCGCCCAGACCGGACGTCAGCTTTGAAATAGCCGATCTACCATCGAGTTGTGTGATAAGTTGTGGCCTATCGACTTCGTGAGCGATGTCCTGCGCGAGGAGCTTGGCTGTGGCTGATGCACGAGAACTGGAGCGCCTCCTCTCGGACGCCAGGGCCGAGATCGACGTCTTGCGGCAGAGCGAGGCGAAGTTTCGTGCGGCGTTTGAAACCATGATCGAAGCCTGCTGCGTCTTCGACATGATCTACGACGAGTTTGGCAGGCCTGTCGATTGGAGGATCGTAGAGGCCAATGCCGGGTACGAACAGCAGAGCGGATTGAAGGATGTTGCAGGCAGGTTGGCCAGTGAATTCATGCCTGGAACGGAGCCATACTGGATTGAAATGTTCGGCAGGGTGGTTGAGACCGGAGTAGCCGAGCAGATTGAAAAGTGGCACCAGCCCACCGGNCGATGGGTTCACAGCTCNACCGCACGNGTCGGCGGCTCTGGAAGCNGGCGCCTGGTCAGCGTCTTCTATGACATCACCGAACGCAAACGCGCCGAGATCGCCCTGCGTGAAAGCGAAAACAGGTTTCAGCAGTTTGCCAATGCGTCCTCATCCGGCCTTTGGATAAGAGACGCAGAAACGTTGAGAATGGAATTCGTCAGCCCCTCCATCGCGACGATCTATGGCACCGAACCGGACGCGCTCCTCGGCGACATCAAATACTGGGCCGCGACGGTCCTGCCCGAGGATCGGGAGACCGCAGGCCATCACATAGCGCAGGCCTGTCGTGGTGACCCTGCTATTCATGAGTTCCGCATTCGGCGAGACGACGGTTCATTCCGTTGGATCAGGGACACGGATTTCCCCCTCTTTGACGAGAACGGCAATGTGCAGCGCGTTGGCGGCATCGCGGAAGATGTCACCGAAACAAAGATGGCCGTCGAGCACCAGGGCGTCCTGCTGCATGAACTGCAGCATAGGGTGCGCAACATCATGGCGGTGATCCGCTCCATGGCCGTCAGGTCTGCGGATGGGGCTGCGGATGTGGAAGACTACAAGACGTCCCTTGCTGGACGTCTTCTGGCCCTGGCTCGGGTCCAGACCCTCCTCACGCGCCAGGCCAATGCGGGCGGATGGATGCGTGACATCCTCGAAAGCGAAATCGGGGCACAAGCGCACTCCGAAAATCAGTATGAACTGACAGGCCCCGACATCATGCTATCCCCCAAGGCCGTGGAAGTTCTAACCCTGGCCTTCCATGAACTATCGACCAACGCCCTGAAATACGGCGCGCTCTCGGTCAGCAGGGGAAAGGTGACTGTCACCTGGACCCTTTTCGAAAAGCGGGAAAAAACCTGGATCGCAATCGACTGGGTGGAGGAAGGCGCGCCATCGCGTGCCCCGCCGACCCGCCGCGGCTTCGGCTCGGAGCTCATCGAGGCCAGGATTCCCTACGAACTGCGGGGCACTGGAAAGACCACGATCGAGCCCGAGGGCGCCAGATGTCATATCGAGTTTCCGCTTCGCGAAGCTGAGAGCATTCTGGAAACCGATGCGCCCGTACCGACGCGGCTATATGGAGGAACTGTCGATATGACCGGAGCACCTGACCTGAGCGGCAAGACGATCCTCGTCGTGGAAGACGACTATTATGTTGCGTCGGACACTGCCGCTGCTCTGCGCGGCGCGGGCGCGGTCGTTCTTGGACCCTCCCCCACAGCGGAGGACGCAGCACATCTGCTCGAACATGAGACCCCGACCTCGGTCGTTCTCGACCTGAATCTCGGCGGTGGGGGCCCGAAGTTCGAAATCGCGCATCGATTGCTGGAGCGCGGCATACCGTTCGTCTTTCTCACGGGATACGANCCGGACGTGATCCCNGATGACCTCGCCAATATCAAGCGCCTGCAAAAACCGATTGCGCTGCGCGAAGTCGTGGANGCNGTCAGCAGGCTCTGATGCCCCAANGCGGATGACCGCAACAGGCGCAAGGCGGCCAACCCTGAATGTCGGCTGTCGGCCCAATGCCGACCTCACGTGAGCCTTTCAGAGTTCGCTTTTTCGATTTGCCTTCGTGGAAGCACCCATCGTATGGATTTCCTGTTGCAGCATCGAATTGATACGGAATCCATATGGACACCCCGCCGATCATAGTCGACTACGCTCAGGTAATCCAAACCTCGCTTGCCCCGGTATTCCTGCTCGCTGGTACAGCGGCGTTTGTCGGAATCTACGTCACCCGTCTAGGGCGCGTGTCGGACAGGCTGAACGAGGCAACGGACACTCA
>JGI25159J45721_1000724_pt1 | contig 14403 bp, 13 predicted proteins | sample AraplaMF_Cvi_mLB_FD_45721 | JGI IMG/M metagenome (IMG submission 45721)
CGTCTTCGCGCCGAGTTCCGTCTGTGGGACACGTTCGCCGGTCAGCAGATGACTGGCCAGCAGTTCTACACGCAGCCGGAGAATTGGCGTCGTGTCGCCCACATCATCGCNGATGCGATCTACAAGCAGATCACCGGNGAAGAGGGGTATTTCGATACNCGTGTCGTTTTCGTTTCGGAATCCGGCACCAAGCAACAGCGCAAGCGCCAGCTTGCCATCATGGACCAGGATGGCTTCAANGTGCGCATGCTGACTGACGGCAGCGACCTCGTTCTGACGCCGCGCTTCTCGCCAAGCCGGCAGGAAGTGACCTACATGTCCTTCGCAAACCAGCAGCCGCGCGTCTATCTGCTGCAGCTCGAAACCGGGCAGCGCGAAGTGGTCGGCAACTTCCCGGGCATGACCTTCTCGCCGCGCTTCTCTCCCGATGGCCAGAAGGTTATCATGAGCCTGCAGCAGGAAGGCAACTCGAACATCTACACGATGGATCTGCGTTCGCGTACGACGACCCGCCTGACATCGACGGCCGCGATCGACACTTCGCCCTCCTATTCGCCCGACGGCAATCGCATCGCCTTCGAAAGTGACCGCGGCGGACAGTCGCAGATCTACGTCATGAATGCCGATGGTTCGGGCCAGACCCGAATCTCCTTCGGTGACGGCAGGTACTCGACACCGGTCTGGTCGCCACGCGGCGATCTGATCGCTTTCACCAAGCAGTCGGGCGGCAAATTCTCGATCGGCGTCATGAAGCCGGATGGTTCGGGTGAACGTATCCTGACCACGGGTTTCCACAATGAAGGTCCGACCTGGGCGCCGAATGGTCGCGTCATAATGTTCTTCCGTCAGGCAGCAGGTGCGGGTGGCCCGCAGCTCTATTCGATCGACCTGACGGGCTACAATGAGCAGGCGATCAAGACGCCGGCCTATGGTTCGGACCCGGCCTGGTCGCCGCTTCTTGAGTAGTGGACGAGCGGAAATTCGCCTTCATGTCGCCGCAAAGTCCTGAAAATGGGCGATGCAGGGACAAATCAACGAATCGTTAACCATAATCTTTGATGGCCGGTTAACCGAGTGCGGTTACTGTCCGGAAACCCTGATTGAAGTCGCAAGGAGACCCGGCCATGAGCCGAATTCACACCCCGGCAATGAGCCGCATGCAGAATTTCGCCCGCAACCCCGTCATGATCGCGCTTGTTGCCGGGCTCGCTCTNGCGAGCTGCGCCAACAAGAAGAATGGCGTGCCGAACAGCGCCGGTGAACTCGGCCTCGGTGCCGGCGCNGCAACGCCGGGCTCCGCTCAGGACTTCACGGTCAATGTCGGCGACCGCATCTTTTTCGACACCGACTCCACGTCGATCCGCGCCGATGCTGCCCAGACGCTCGACCGCCAGGCACAGTGGCTCGGTCGTTATCCGAACTACCAGATTACGGTCGAAGGCCATGCCGACGAACGTGGTACGCGCGAATATAACCTCGCTCTCGGCGCTCGCCGCGCTGCAGCCACCAAGGATTATCTCGCCTCGCGCGGCGTTCCGGCCCAGCGCCTGAAGACGATCTCCTACGGCAAGGAACGTCCGGTTGCTGTCTGCGATGATATTTCCTGCTGGTCGCAGAACCGCCGTGCGGTCACCGTTCTCGGTGGCGCAGGCATGTAATTCACGGCCAAAGCCGGAATTTGACGAGGCGGCCTCTTGCGGGCCGCCTTTCTTTTTGACCACACTTTGGCCAGACTCCGTTGCTTTTTGAAAGCAATTGGAAAAATCTCCTGTTCGTGCCATCGGGGCGCGAAGAATCACTGGGACAGGACGATACAAATGAAGAAACTAGTCGTCGCAGGCATGCTGTGCCTTGCGGCCGTGACCGGGAGCGAACGAGCGGCGTATTCCGCTTCGTTCTTCGGCTTGCACATCGGCGGCCAATCCGCAGAACAGAGCCAGCCGGCAGCGCCGGTCGTCAACGTGCAGAGCAGCGGAGCGGAAGTCCGCATCCAGCAGATGGAAGATCAGATGCGGCAGCTGAACGGCCGTATCGAGGAAATGAGCTTTCAGCTCCTCCAGATGCAGGAGACGATCCGCAAGCAGCAGGAAGACAATGAATTCCGCTTCCAGCAGCTTGAAAAGACGGGCGGCGGTGCAAGTGGTGGCGGTGCGGCCAAGACGCCGGTGAAGAAGAGTGAAGCAGACGTTGCTCCTCCGGCATCAGGCGGTGGCGACGATATCGCCAAGGTCATTCAAGCCCCACAGGGAGCCGAAACGGCTCCCTCCACCGACGTGCCCGCCAATGAAGGCCTCGGCCAGCCGCCGCGTGAGCTCGGCTCCATGGATTTCGACCAGAACGGCAATCCTATGGGCAATACCATGAACAAGAATGCGACTGTCGGTTCCGCGCCGCTGCCGGATGCCGGGGCGCCGCAGCAGACTGCTTCGCTCGGCAGCGAGGGTGATCAGTACAGGGCTGCCTATGGCCATGTGCTTTCCGGCGACTACGGCACGGCTGAGCAGGAATTTACGCAGTATATTTCCCGTTATCCGAACAGCTCGCGGGCTGCGGATGCCAATTTCTGGCTCGGCGAGGCGCTTTATTCGCAGGGCAAGTTCAACGAATCTGCGAAGACCTTCCTGAACGCCCATCAGAAATATGGCACATCCGAGAAGGCGCCTGAGATGTTGCTGAAGCTCGGCATGTCGCTTGCCGCACTCGACAATACCGATACTGCCTGTGCGACGCTCCGCGAAGTCAGCAAGCGGTACCCGAAGGCGTCCCGCGCCGTTATAAATAAGGTCGCGAGCGAACAGAAGCGTCTCGCCTGCTAAGGTCTTCCGGCTTGTTTCCGGAGGACCTGATGTCTCCCGAAGCGGCAATTGGCCGTTTCCTCACTTCGCTGAAGACGCCCGCGCGCATTCTTGTCGCGATCTCAGGGGGCAGCGATTCTACCGGCCTGCTTCTTCTGCTCTCCGAGGTGCTGAAGGCCGCACCCAATGCTCGAATTTCCCTTTGTGCCGCCACTGTCGATCATGCGTTGCGCAGCGGATCTGCAGATGAGGCGCGCGACGTCGCAGCCCTCTGTGGGTCACTTGGCATTCCGCACCACACCATCGTGTGGCAAGGCGAAAAACCGAAGACCGGCATCATGGCAGCCGCACGCGAGGCGCGTTACGGCCTGCTGGCCGAGGTAGCAGAAGCGTTTGGAGCTGATCTCATCGTCACCGGACATACAGCCGAGGATCAACGCGAAACGCTGGAGATGCGGGGCAAGCGAACCGAGCAGCTTTCAACCGGCATTGCGGATGCTGTGCTCTTTGACCGGCGCTTCTGGATCATGCGACCGCTTCTCTTCTCCAGCCGGGCCGATATCCGTCGCTTTCTCAGCACGCGCGGCGTCCACTGGATAGACGATCCCAGCAACGAGGACATGAAATACGAGCGCGTGCAGACGCGCCGACAACTTTCGCTGAATATGGGCGCAGAAACGGACGTCGACACTGCTGCGCAACGGCGGCTGGCTTATTCGTCCAGCGGAGCTGAATGGCTGGACAACTATTTCCGGCTTCATGGCGGCTTGCTCGGACAGGTGATACCCGACGGATTGAGGCAAGATCCTGCCGTTTTCGATTATGCACTCGGCCGTCTGACGGCAGTTTTCGGTGGTCAGCCATTCGTGCCGGGGAGGGTGCAGATGGAGCGGCTTCTTGCATTCGCCGCCAATGGCAAGCCGGGGCGAATGACCGTTGGCAGGGTGGTATTCGATCTCAGGCGTGACGGGATTTATCTGGCGCGAGAGAGCCGGGGGATCCTGCCCCTCAAGCTTCGGCCAGGAGAGACCGGGGTCTGGGACGGCCGGTTTTCTGTGCGCAATGGGTCGACAGCCGTCATTCATGTCGATGCGGCTCACGCCATCGACATCGACGAAGGCAGTTCCACACGGTTTCCCAAGGCTGCATGGAAGCGAGCCACGGCTTCAGCGCCGACCTTATCGGCCCACAACGTGCCTCTATCGGCGGAATTTGGCAGGTTGGTCGAGGTGACGCCGCATTTTGCCCCCTTCGACCGCTTTTTGACACGATTTGACTTCACCTTTGCCGACAGGCTTTCGGCAGTTTTCTCGAGGGTGCCCTATGCGGAGCCGCCTTTAAGAAGTATTGACGGAAAAACGATCTGACAGAGTGGATCGCCTTGGCAATGGCTTGGCGCAACCCTATGTTAGAGACCAAATATGACGGCCGCCATGAGGCGACCGTTCCAGTGCTGGGGAGTTCAATGAACCCTAACTTACGTAATTTCGCCTTGTGGGCGATCATAGCGCTTCTGCTGATCGCCCTCTTCAGTATGTTCCAGACGGCTCCGGCGCAGACGGGTTCGCGTGAAGTCCCTTATTCGCAGTTCCTGCGTGAGGTCGATGCGGGTCGCGTGAAGGATGTCGTGGTCACCGGCAACAGGCTGACCGGAACGTATCTGGAAAACAACAATACCTTCCAGACCTATTCGCCTGTCATCGACGATAGTCTGCTGGATCGCCTGCAGTCCAAGAATGTCGCCGTCACTGCGCGCCCGGAAACCGATGGTTCCTCCGGCTTCCTGAGCTATTTGGGNACGTTGCTGCCGATGCTCCTGATCCTCGGCGTCTGGCTGTTCTTCATGCGGCAGATGCANGGNGGTTCGCGCGGCGCGATGGGCTTCGGCAAGTCNAAGGCCAAGCTTCTGACCGAAGCGCATGGTCGTGTNACNTTTGATGACGTCGCCGGTGTTGACGAAGCCAAGCAGGACCTGGAAGAAATCGTCGAATTCCTGCGCGACCCGCAGAAGTTCCAGCGTCTAGGCGGCAAGATCCCGCGCGGCGTGCTGCTCGTCGGCCCTCCGGGTACTGGTAAGACCTTGCTTGCCCGCTCTGTCGCCGGCGAAGCCAATGTTCCGTTCTTCACCATTTCCGGTTCTGACTTCGTTGAAATGTTTGTCGGTGTCGGTGCAAGCCGCGTCCGCGACATGTTCGAGCAGGCCAAGAAGAATGCGCCCTGCATCATCTTCATCGACGAAATCGATGCGTCGGTCGCCATCGTGGCGCCGGTCTCGGCGGCGGTAACGATGAACGCGAACAGACGCTGAACCAGCTTCTCGTCGAGATGGACGGCTTCGAAGCCAATGAAGGCATCATCCTGATCGCTGCGACCAACCGTCCCGACGTTCTCGATCCGGCACTCTTGCGTCCGGGCCGTTTCGACCGCCAGGTCGTCGTTCCGAACCCAGANATCGTCGGCCGTGAGCGTATCCTCAAGGTTCATGCCCGCAATGTTCCGCTGGCGCCGAACGTCGATCTCAAGGTCTTGGCTCGCGGTACGCCCGGTTTCTCCGGTGCCGACCTGATGAACCTCGTCAACGAAGCTGCCCTGATGGCTGCGCGCCGTAACAAGCGTGTCGTCACCATGCAGGAATTCGAAGACGCCAAGGACAAGATCATGATGGGCGCCGAGCGCCGCTCTTCGGCTATGACCGAGGCGGAAAAGAAGCTCACCGCCTATCACGAGGCCGGTCACGCGATTACCGCGTTGAACGTCGCCGTCGCCGATCCGCTGCACAAGGCAACGATCATTCCGCGCGGCCGTGCACTCGGCATGGTCATGCAGCTTCCCGAGGGCGACCGCTACTCGATGAGCTACAAGTGGATGATCTCGCGCCTGTGCATCATGATGGGCGGTCGCGTCGCCGAAGAACTGACGTTCGGCAAGGAGAACATCACGTCTGGTGCTTCGTCCGACATCGAGCAGGCGACCAAGCTTGCCCGTGCGATGGTGACCCAGTGGGGCTTCTCGGACGAGCTCGGCCAGGTTGCCTATGGCGAAAACCAGCAGGAGGTCTTCCTGGGGCATTCGGTCTCGCAGTCGAAGAACGTTTCTGAAGCGACCGCGCAGAAGATCGACAACGAAGTGCGCCGTCTGATCGACCAGGCCTATCGTCAGGCCAGGGACATCCTGACGGAAAAGCACGACGAGTTCGTGGCTCTTGCCGAAGGCTTGCTCGAATACGAGACGCTGACCGGCGAAGAGATCAAGGCGCTCATCCGTGGCGAAAAGCCGGCGCGCGATCTTGGCGATGATTCGCCTCCGAGCCGCGGTTCGGCTGTTCCGAAGGCCGGTGTGCGCCCGGCATCCAAGGGTGATGAACCCGAGGGCGGGCTGGAACCGCAGCCCCACTGACGTTGAACAGGATTTTTCCTAAAGGGCCGGATTTCCACAGGGAATCCGGCCCTTTTAATATTAGTAACAGGATATAATCAGTTTTCTTGGTAATTTACGTGCCGGGTACGCGGTTTTGTGGCATTCCGCTGACTAAAGACGAACTTGGATCAAGGTTTCAGGTCCAACACCAATCTTTGGATCCAGGTTCTTGCTTGAGGAATGCATGAGCTTCTACGGCGCGCGGAAAGCGCAGGAGTGCATATGAAAAGACGCTATTTTGGGACGGACGGCATTCGAGGCGAAGCCAACATCTTCCCCATGACACCGGACCTTGCAATGCGGGTCGGCATTGCTGCAGGGACGATTTTTCGCAATGGCGCCCACCGTCATCGTGTGGTGATCGGCAAGGACACGCGCCTCTCGGGATACATGCTGGAGAATGCCCTCGTGGCCGGCTTCACTGCAGCTGGATTGGACGTCTTCCTGCTCGGTCCTATTCCGACGCCAGCCGTTGCCATGCTGACGCGCTCGTTGCGCTGCGATATCGGCGTCATGATTTCGGCCTCGCACAATCCGTTTCAGGATAACGGTATCAAGCTTTTCGGTCCTGATGGTTACAAGCTCTCCGATGATATCGAAGCGCAGATCGAGGACTTGCTCGACAAGGATCTATCGGGACAGCTTGCCAAGGCCGAAGAGATCGGCCGAGCCAAGCGCGTCGATGGCGATATCTACCGCTATCTCGAGCACGTCAAACGCACCTTGCCGCGCGATGTGACCCTGCAGGGTCTGCGCGTTGCCGTCGACTGCGCCAACGGTGCAGCCTACAAGGTCGCGCCTGCCGTTCTCTGGGAGCTCGGCGCCGACGTGGTGACGATCGGCAACGATCCGAACGGCACGAACATCAACCTGAACTGCGGCTCTACCAACCCGGTCGCCCTGCAGAAGAAGGTTGACGAAGTGCGCGCCGATATCGGCATTGCGCTCGACGGCGATGCGGACCGTGTCATCATCGTTGATGAGAACGGCTCGATCGTCGATGGCGATCAGTTGATGGCCGTCATCGCCGAAAGCTGGGCCGAGAGCCAGCAGCTGCGCGGCAGCGGCATTGTTGCGACCGTCATGTCCAATCTCGGCCTCGAGCGCTTCCTCGAGGACAAGGGTCTCGGCCTTGCCCGAACGAAGGTCGGCGACCGCTATGTCGTCGAGCATATGCGTCAGCACAATTACAATGTCGGCGGCGAGCAGTCCGGCCACATCGTGCTTTCCGACTATGGCACGACCGGTGACGGTCTCGTTGCTGCGTTGCAGATCCTTGCCGCGGTCAAGCGCACCGGCAAGACAGTCAGCGAAGTCTGCCGCCGGTTCGAGCCGGTGCCGCAGCTTCTGCGCAATGTCCGCATTTCCGGCGGCAAGCCGCTGGAGGATCTGCAGGTGGTGAAGGCAATTGCCGATGCGGAGGCCGAGCTTTCCAAGAACGGCCGCCTCGTCATCCGCCCCTCCGGCACGGAGCCGCTGATCCGCGTCATGGCAGAAGGCGACGACCGCGCGCAGATCGAGCGTATCGTCAACGATCTGATCGGCACGATTTCGAGCGTGCGCAACGCCGCCTGAAAGCGACGACGCAGGAAAAGCTAGAAGCCGGCCTCGTTGCCGGCTTTTTTGTTGCCGCCGGTTATTGCACCGGTTCTATTGCTGTTGAGCCAGCCAGACCGTGTGGTTGCCGCAGGCAGGGTCTTCAGCCTTGTGGGCGACAATCTCAAAGCCGTGTTCCGCTAGCAGGGTCCGATATTCGTCCGGGCCGAGGCTACTATGATAGAGGGGCTCGCCGACGAAGACGCCCATCGCTTCGCCATGCGCGGGACCGCTGGTGAACATCAGCGCCGTTCCCGGTTTCGAATGCGCGCGAAACAGTGCGAACATGCGCCGCTGGCCTTCGAAAGTCAGGTGGAAGAAGCTGTCCCAGGCGATGAGCCCATCGAAATTTCTGCCAAGCGAAAGATGGCGCATGTCCGCGACCTGCCAATCGGCGTTTGGAAAGCGCGCCTTGCACATGTCGATCAGGCTCGGTGACGAATCGATGCCGGTCACGGCATAGCCGTTTTCGATGAAATGCCGCGCGAGGGGTTCGCCGGAACCGCATCCGATATCGACGATCGACCCGCCTTGCGGAATCAGTGCTGTGAAGCGATCAAGCCAGCTCCGTTCAAAAAGTGTTTTGCCGCGACTGCTATCCCAGAGCTTGGCGTGTCGTTCATATAGGTCGGGAATGATGTCGGCGGCTTGCCTGTTGTTCTGCATTTGCTGGCTGATCCTGCGGGAAAATCTTCGATCTGTCTTAGTGGGTTCAATGCCGGAAGAACATGCGTGATGCGTTTGGCCTGGTCTTTGCGCATCTGCCGTTCGTGAATATGAAGGTCGCGGGGGTTTTATTTCAGCATCCTTCCGATCCAGGAAGTCGAAACAGGCAGATGGCCGGCATTTACTTTTCGAGACGCGTTCTGCGCCGAATATTCACATTACTTCTTATGGTTAAGCAGCTTTTAACGTTTCCGATTCATTATCCATAAAAAGCATATCCGTTTTGGCGGCCTGCGCCGACGCAACCGACTGGAGTGAATCCATGAAACGAACTTTGTCCGGTATCTTCGCCGCGCTGTTGATCGCGTCGAATGCCTATTCTGCCGATCTTGCTCCGGTCGAACCCGTCCCGGAACAGCCGCCGGAAGTCGCGGTGACCGAATCGACCGGCTGGTATCTGCGCGGTGATATCGGTTATGCCTTTACCGATCTTCGTGGTGCGACGTTCTTCCAGGGAAGCAATGCTCTGGAAGCGGATTTCGATGACGCCGACCTCGACGATGCCTGGATGATCGGTGGTGGTGTCGGTTATCAGATCAACAACTATCTGCGCACTGATTTGACCTTTGACTACCTCACAAAGTCGGACTTCCGCGGTTCGACGGTTGGTGGCGGCGCTGCCTTCGGTGCCTGCGTGGTTGCATGTACGTCTACAGATGTATCGTCGATGACGGCCTATACACTGCTCGCCAACGCTTACGTCGATCTCGGCACCTACGCCTACTTCACGCCCTATGTCGGCGCCGGTATCGGTGGTTCCTACGTCAAGTGGAAGGATCTTCATAATGTCGCCTGCGCCGATGACGGCAGCGGTTGCGATGACGAAGTCGATCATGGCGGTCGTGGTGGCTGGCGCTTCAGCTACGCCCTCATGGCCGGTGCGTCGATCGACGTGACCTGCAACGTCAAGGCCGATGTCGGTTACCGCTATCTGCATATCAATGGCGGCAACATGTTCGGTTATAACGAAAACGGCGGCCCGGGCCGCGACCGTGGCGTCAACGTCCACGAAGCCCGCGTCGGTGCTCGTTACCTCTTCGGCGGCTGCGCCCAGCCGGTCGCCTATGAGCCGCCGGCAATTCCGCTGCAGCAGCCAGTCTACAAGTAAGGCCAATATTTCAAGAATTATCGAAAGCCGTCCGCAAGGGCGGCTTTTTCGTTTCAGCTGACGTTTCTGGCCACCATTGCCAGAATGATTTCGAAAAGTTCGCTTTCAGCCTGTCTNGCAGTGATCTCGCCGGTTGCCGCAGCATAGGAGAGAGTTTCGGCAGCGCCCAGCATTGCCCAAAGGCTGGCTGCGGCGATCGTCCCTGCGCCGACGAAAGGAGCAAGTACGGATCTGCACTGGTTCATGAAAACCACCTGGCACTCGTGCTTGACCTTTTCCAGCTCCGGTGAACTTGCCAGAGCGGCAATGACGTGGGGAATTTCACGCCCCTGCGTGAGAACGCAATCAATATACGAAGCCGCCATGACCTTGGCCTTGTCGCTCAGCGCCGGCCCGCTTTCGCGCAACGCAGTATCCATCAGCGCCGTCTGCCGATCATCGAATTCACGGTAGAGTTCCGCAAGCAGTCGCGGCCGGGTGCCGAAATGATCNTAGACGACAGGCTTGGCGACGCCGGCTTGCTCGGCCAGTCGNCCCAGCGTCAGCGCCTCNGTNCCTTCTTCCCTGATCAATCGCCACGAGACATCCANGAGTTGGCGATGACGGTCTTCTCTCGAAAGCCGGCGACGCGGGCGGGGAAGGGCGTGGTCGGGGTCGTTGTCGGCGCTTGACATTGTAACCTACGAAAAGTAACTTACTAAAGGTAGCTTACGAAAAGTATATAAGCGATCCGCTTTGCCCGCAATCGCAATNAGGAGCTTTCGAGATGCATGCACTGATCGTTCTCGCCCATCCCGATTCCCACTCTCTCAGTCATGCCATTGCCGCAGGGATAGCCGAAGGCATAACGATGTTCGATGCCGGTAACTCCTTCGAAATTGCGGACCTGACGGAAGAGGCTTTCGATCCGAGATTCAACGAAGCCGATATCGCGGCTCATCGCCGGAAAGCCGAGGCACCTGCCGATGTCGCCGTCGAGCAGGCAAGGATCGATCGCGCCGATGCGCTTGTGTTGGTCTACCCTGTCTATTGGTGGTCCATGCCTGCCTTGATGAAGGGCTGGATCGATCGTGTTTTTGCCAATGGCTGGGCCTACGACGACATATCCGGCAAGGTTGCGAAAAAGCTTGGACATCTCTCCGTCCATCTCGTTGGTATTGGCGGTGCGGATGCGCGCACCTATGAGCGGCACGGCTATTTCAGCGCCATCAGGACGCAGATCGATCATGGAATTTTCGACTATTGCGGAGCTCCTGTGATGACTTCGGAACTGCTTCTCGACTCGGATGCAGGCACTGGTGCCGTGCATATTGAGATGGCGCGCCGCATTGGCAGCAATGTCTTCAACGCAGCCGGTCGCGCGGCGAGCGGCGCAGCATAACCGGAAATGTGATCGCTGCTGCGGCAAAATAGCCTCCAGAAACGACATCACTCGCTTGACTATGACGGGCTTCGCCCATAAACACGGCGGCGGGACACTCCTCCCCAACGAGGAGCCATCTATCTGGAAGGGTAGCAATATGGCAAATACCGCAAAGCCGGACGTGCGTCCGCAAAATACTCATTTTTCTTCTGGCCCCTGCGCGAAACGTCCTGGTTGGACGCTCGAAGCTCTTTCCGATGCGGCCCTTGGCCGTTCGCACCGTGCGAAAGTCGGCAAGGTCAAGCTGAAGCAGGCGATCGATCTCACCCGCGAAATTCTGGAAGTGCCCGCGGATTACCGCATCGGCATCGTTCCGGCTTCTGACACCGGCGCCGTTGAAATGGCGCTCTGGTCGCTGCTCGGCGAGCGTGGCGTCGACATGGTCGCCTGGGAGAGCTTCGGTGCCGGCTGGGTTACCGATGTCGTCAAGCAGCTGAAGCTTAAGGATGTTCGCAAGATCGAAGCCGGTTACGGCGAACTTCCTGACCTTTCCACCGTCGATTTCGACCGTGACGTGGTCTTCACCTGGAACGGAACGACCTCCGGCGTGCGCGTTCCGAACGCCGATTTCATTCCCGCTAGCCGTAAGGGTCTGACGATCTGCGATGCGACCTCGGCCGCCTTCGCGCAGAACCTCGATTTTGCAAAGCTCGATGTCGTCACCTTCTCCTGGCAGAAGGTTCTGGGCGGTGAGGGTGCGCATGGCATTCTCATCCTGTCGCCGCGTGCCGTCGAACGGCTGGTCTCCTACCAGCCGGCATGGCCGCTGCCGAAGATCTTCCGCCTGACGTCTGGTGGTAAGCTCATTGAGGGTATTTTCCAGGGCGAAACGATCAACACGCCCTCGATGCTTTGCGTCGAGGATTATATCGATGCGCTTCTCTGGGCCAAGCAGCTCGGTGGCCTCAAGGCCTTGATCGGCCGCGCCGATGCGAATGCGAAGACGATCGCAGATTTCGTCGCTGCCAACGACTGGATCGCCAACCTGGCCGTCAAGCCGGAAATCGAATCCAACACCTCGATCTGCCTGAAGATCATCGACAAGGACGTTGCCGCTCTGGATGCCGATGGCCAGGCGAACTTTGCCAAGGGCCTCGTCGCTCTCCTCGAGAAGGAAGGCGTCGCTTACGACATCGGCGCTTACCGCGATGCTCCGTCCGGCCTGCGCATCTGGGCTGGCGCCACAATCGAGACCGCCGACATGCAGAAGCTGATGCCCTGGCTTTCCTGGGCTTTTGCGACGCAGAAGGCTTCGCTTTCCCAGGCTGTTGCCTGATGTGATCGCATCCGGCTCCGCCTGATGGCGGAGCCCCGCATTCCCAATTCAAGTTTATCGCTGAACTCTTTGAAGGAGGCCCAAATGGCACCTCGCGTTCTCGTATCCGACGAACTGTCGGAAACCGCCGTCCAGATCTTTCGTGATCGCGGCGTCGAAGTCGATTTCCAGCCGCAGCTCGGCAAGGACAAGGACAAGCTGTTCGAAGTCATCGGCAATTATGATGGCCTGGCCATCCGTTCCGCCACCAAGGTGACCGAGAAGATCATCGAAGCCGCCAAGAACCTCAAGGTCGTTGGCCGCGCCGGTATCGGTGTCGACAACGTCGATATCCCGGCTGCATCGCGCCGCGGTATCATCGTCATGAACACCCCGTTCGGCAACTCGATCACGACTGCCGAACACGCAATCGCCCTGATGTTTGCGGTTGCGCGCCAACTTCCGGCTGCCGACACCTCGACGCAGGCCGGCAAATGGGAAAAGTCGAAGTTCATGGGTGTCGAGATCACCGGCAAGACGCTTGGCGTCATCGGTGCCGGCAATATCGGCTCCATCGTCTGCGCTCGCGCCATCGGCCTGAAGATGCATGTTATCGCCTATGACCCGTTCCTCTCCAAGGAGCGCGCCGAGGAAATGGGCGTCACCAAGGTCGAGCTCGACGAGTTGCTCGCCCAGGCCGATTTCATCACGCTGCACGTGCCGATGACGGACAAGACGCGCGGCATCCTGAACAAGGAAGCGCTCGCCAAGACCAAGCCCGGTGTTCGGATCATCAACTGTGCGCGCGGCGGTCTCGTCGATGAGGCGGCTCTTGCCGATGCGATCAAGTCCGGCCATGTTGCCGGTGCTGCTTTCGACGTGTTCGAAGTCGAGCCCGCCAAGGAAAGCCCGCTCTTCGGCCTGCCGAACGTCGTCTGCACGCCGCATCTCGGCGCATCGACCACGGAAGCGCAGGAGAACGTCGCTCTGCAGGTGGCCGAGCAGATGGCCGATTACCTCGTCAGGGGTGCGGTTTCGAACGCCATCAACATGCCGTCGATCACCGCCGAAGAGGCGCCGATCCTGAAGCCGTTCATCAGGCTCGCTGATGTTCTCGGCGCCTTTGTCGGCCAGGTCACGGAAGAGCCGATCAAGGAAATCGAGATCCTTTACGACGGCGTCACGGCCAATATGAACACCCGCGCGCTGACCTCTGCGGTCCTCGCCGGTCTGATCCGCTCGCAAGTGGCCGACGTCAACATGGTTTCGGCGCCAGTCATGATCAAGGAAAAGGGCATCATCCTCTCCGAGGTCAAGCGCGACAAGTCGGGTGTCTTCGACGGCTATATCAAGCTGACGGTGACGACGGAATCCATGACGCGTTCGATCGCCGGCACGGTCTTCTCCGACGGCAAGCCACGCTTCATCCAGATCAAGGGCATCAACCTTGACGCCGATGTCGGCAGCCACATGATCTACATCACCAATACCGACGTTCCCGGCATGATCGGCTTCATCGGCACGACGCTTGGTGCTGCCGGCGTCAACATCGCCAACTTCCAGCTCGGCCGCGACAAGCAGGGCGGCGACGCNATTGCTCTGCTCTATGTCGACGGCGCGGTTGACGACCTCGTGCTGGGCCAGTTGACCGCCAATTCGGCGATCCGCCAGGCAAAGCTGTTGGCCTTCAACGTCGACTGAGTTTTCCTCCCAAGGAAAGACATGAAAAACCGGCCCGGTCTCCGTGCCGGTTTTTTATTTGGTCCAGCGCGTGTCGTTGGTGACCTGCGGTCAGTGGCGGGTGATCTTTACGTCGTGATGCAGGAAGATATCTCTGCTCGCGTCGAAAACCCTGAAAAACTCGTCCCAGGAAATATTCTCGACAGTGCTTTCCAGCCTGCCGAAATCAACACCGACCAAGCCACTTTTCATCCGGGCGGGATGGCCGCCGCGGGCTTCGATCCATTCCCGGATTTTATCGTGATCTGTCATTGCGGATGTGCCCATCATCGCCTCCATCCAGATGGGTTGTATTTTCAACCAGAAATAACGCCCTGAAAATGATTTGGTTCCGCCGGACAGT
>JGI25159J45721_1000752_pt1 | contig 14076 bp, 10 predicted proteins | sample AraplaMF_Cvi_mLB_FD_45721 | JGI IMG/M metagenome (IMG submission 45721)
GATGAAGACGCGCTGCGCCAGTTCTACTACAACCGCGGTTATGCCGACATGCGCATCGTTTCTTCTGATGCCGCGTTCGACGAATCCACGAACAAGTACACACTGACCTTCAACATCGAAGAGGGCCCGCGTTATGACTTCGGTCCGGTCAGTGTCCAGTCGACCGTTGAAGGTGTCGATGCCCAGCAGCTTCAGTCGCTCGTCGATACGCGGGAAGGNCAGGTCTACAGCGCCAAGGAAGTCCAGAAATCCATCGAGGCGATTTCGGATCAGGTTGCTTCGGCCGGTTATCCCTTCGCNCGCGTCACGCCGCGCGGCAANCGCGACCTGAACAACAACACGATCGGCGTCGAATACCTNGTCGACCAGGGCGAGCGNGCCTATGTCGAGCGTATCGAAATCCGNGGCAACAGCCGCACGCGCGATTACGTTATCCGCCGCGAGTTCGATCTCAGCGAAGGCGATGCCTTCAATCAGCAGATGATTACCCGCGCAAAGCGCCGTCTTGAGGCGCTCGGCTACTTCTCCTCGGTCAACATCTCGACCCAGCCGGGCAGCTCGCCCGACCGTGTTGTCATTGTTGTCGATGTCCAGGATCAGTCGACCGGTTCGTTCGGTATCGGCGCCGGTTATGCGGCCGGCGGCGACGGCCTGCTGCTCGAAGCTTCGATCGAAGAAAAGAACTTCCTCGGCCGCGGTCAGTACATCCGCGTTTCGGCCGGTGGCGGTGAGGAAGGCTCGCGCTCCTACGGTATTAACTTCACCGAGCCCTACTTCCTCGGTTATCGCCTAGCTGCCGGTTTCGATGTCAATCACAGCGAGACGTCGAGCAACGACAACTACGATTACGAAGAAACCAGCGGTGTCCTGCGCGTAACGGCGCCGATCACCGAAGATCTGGCAACGACGTTCCGCTATAACTACAAGCAGATGAAGTACGATTCCAGCGGAAGCAGTCTGGACGATTTGTCCGCTACCTATCAAAACCTGGTCAACGAAAGCCCGTGGACTCGGTCTTCCATATCGCAGACGCTGACCTACAATACGCTGGACGATACCGTCTTGCCGCGTGAAGGTATCTATGCCACTGCGACGCAGGAAATTGCAGGCCTGGGCGGCGACTCCCAGTACTACAAGATCTACGGTAAGGCCCGTTACTACCACCTGCTCGCTGACGATGCCGACATCATCGGCTCGGTCTCGGCTTCAGCTGGTTATGTCGTTGGCTTCGGTGATCACCTGAACGTCTTCGACCAGTTCACGCTGACCAATTCCGATATCCGCGGCTTCGAGAACAAGGGCATCGGCCCGCGCATCACCAGCCCGGACGATCCGCTCGGTGGTACGACCTACTTCACCGCTTCTGCCGAAGCGACGTTCCCGATGCCGGGCTTCCCGCGTGACTTCAACCTGCGCGGCGCAGTCTTTGCGGACGCCGGTACGCTGTTCGGCAATGATGTCGAGCTTCTCGGCGCGGATACCGAAGAAGGTGATGGTTCGTCCCTGCGCGCTTCGGTCGGTGTCGGTGTGATCTGGCAGTCACCCTTTGGCGCGTTGCGTGTCGACTATGCGATCCCGGTCTTGAAGGAAGACTTCGACAAGACTCAGCGCTTCAAGTTTGGCATTAACAACCAATTCTGATATCGGCAGTCCGGAACTGTAAATTTCAATTCCGTTCTGGAGTTTTGCCGATGGAGCAAAATACTTTTTTTCTGCCCCATGAAGGCGTGAAGCTCGTTGAGTTGGCGCAATTTCTTGGGGCGGAACTTGCCAATTCCGCTCATGGTGATGTCATCGTCCGTTCGGTCTCGCCGATCGCGAGAGCGCAAGCGGGCGATATCTGTTATATCCTCTCGCGCCGTAATCTTGACGAGTTCTCGACCTGTTCGGCATCGGCGGTGATTTGCGACAAGGCGATGGTCGGGCTCGTGCCGTCGAATATCCCGGTCGTGATCTCATCCAATCCACATGCAGCCTTTGCTATGGCCGGTGGATATCTTTATCCCGCAGCGCTGAAGCCGGTGACGTTTTCCTCCGGCGAGACGGAGATTGCGCCAAGCGCGATCATCGATCCGACCGCACGCCTCGAGAAGGGCGTGATCGTCGAACCGATGGCGATCATCGGCCCCGGAGCGGAAATCGGCGAAGGAACGCGCATCGGCGCGCAATCGATCATCGGTCCGAACGTCAAGATTGGCCGAAACGGCTCGATTGCGACGGGCGTGAGCATTCTCTGTGCGCTTATCGGCAATGGTGTCATCATCCATAACGGCGTGCGCATCGGTCAGGACGGCTTTGGTTACGCACCTGGCCCGCGTGGCATGATCAAGATCGTGCAGATTGGCCGGGTGATTATCCAGGACAATGTCGAGATCGGTGCCAATACCACGATCGACCGCGGCGCCATGGACGATACCGTCATCGGCGAGGGAACCAAAGTCGATAACCAGGTCCAGATCGGCCACAACGTTCGCATCGGCCGTCATTGCGCCATCGTTTCGCAGGTCGGCCTTGCCGGCAGCACGATTGTCGGCGATGGCGTGCAGATCGGTGGACAGGTCGGCCTGAAGGGGCATATCACCATTGGAGACGGCGTACAGATCGCTGCAAAGAGCGGTGTGATGACCGACCTTGCTGCGGGCGGCCGCTATGGCGGAATACCGGCGCGTCCTCTAAATGATTATCTGAAAGACGTTGCCCAGATCATGGCAAAATCTGGAGTGCGCGGAAAAAAGGGAGCCAAGAATGACTGAGGAAACAGCCAGCACGCTTTCTTCGGCAGACATCATGGAAATCATGAAGCTGTTGCCGCACCGCTATCCGTTNTTGATGGTCGACAAGATCATCAATATCGACGGCGACAATGCAGCCGTAGGCATCAAGAATGTCACGGTCAATGAGCCTCATTTCACCGGTCACTTCCCTGAAGCACCGATCATGCCAGGCGTACTGCTTGTCGAAGGCATGGCGCAGACGGCNGGCGCGATCTGCGCCAAGAAAGAAGGCCAGACCGGCANCCTCGTCTACTTCATGACGATCGACAATGCCCGCTTCCGCAAGCCGGTCGTGCCGGGCGACCGCGTTGAATATCACGTGCAAAAAATCAAGCAGCGCGGCAATATCTGGAAATTCCATTGCGACGCAAAGGTCGAGGGCGCGCTCGTCGCCGAGGCCGATATCGGCGCGATGATCGTACGTAAGGACAATGCATGAGCATGATTGCCGAAAGCGCCAGAATTCATCCCATGGCCGTTGTCGAGGACGGTGCCACGGTCGGTGAAGGCGTGGTGGTCGGCCCTTTTTGCCATGTTGGCCCCAAGGTCACGCTTCAAGACAATGTTGAACTGATCAGCCATGTGGTTGTACTCGGTCTGACGACCGTTGGTGCCGGTACGCGTATATTTCCNTCGGCCGTCATCGGCGGAGACTCCCAGAGTGCCCGTCACAGTCANGTTGATACGACCTTGATCATCGGCCGCAACTGCACCATTCGCGAAGGCGTCACGATGAACACCGGCACCGTCGANCATGGCGGTTCGACTGTCATCGGCGACAACAGCCTTTTTCTCGCCTATTCGCATGTCGCGCATGATTGCCGGGTCGGNAACCATGTCATCATGTCCAACAATGTCATGCTGGCTGGCCACGTTGCGATCGGCGATCACGCAATCATCAGCGGTGGCGCGGCTGTGCACCAGTTCACCCGTGTCGGCAAATACGCNTTTGTCGGCGGTCTGTCCGCCGTGAGTTACGATGTCATTCCCTACGGTATGCTGAATGGCAATCCGGGCATCCTGAGCGGCCTCAACGTCGTCGGCATGACACGCGCCGGNGTTGATCGCGCTGTNATTCATACCGTTCGCCGTGCCTACAAGGCGATCTTCGAGGGTCCCGGCTCNATCCGCGAGAATGCCGCCCAAATTCGTGANGAATATGCCAATTGCGAGCAGGTGGTCGAGATCCTCGATTTCATCGCGGCCGAGAGTGATCGCGCGCTGTCTTCGCCGAGCCGGGGACAGAAGGGCTGATCGGTGGCTTCTGCTGGTGACACCGCTGANGGCCGNCTGGCGATTATTGCCGGCGGCGGCCTTCTGCCGTCCTATGTCGCCGAGGCTGCACGTTCTGCCGGCGAAAACCCTGTCATCGTTGTCCTGAAGGATGAGGGCGACCGTCGCTGGGACGGCTTCGACCATGCCACGATCGGTATCGGTGATTTCGCTGCCCTGGATAGGCTCTTCAAGAAATATCGCATTGACCGCGTCGTCATGTCGGGCAGCGTGCGCCGTCGGCCGGAATGGCGTGAGGTGCGGCCGACACTGCGCATACTGCGCAAGGTTCCCTCGGCCATCCGCACGCTCTTGTCCGGTGGAGACGACACGGTTCTGCAGATGGTCATCAAGCTGATCGAAGGCGAGGGATTGCGCGTGGTCGGCGCGCACGAGATCGCGCCGGATCTTCTTGCAACTGTCGGCCCTCTCGGCGCTATTGTGCCTGGGGATGACGATCGGCGCGATATCGCTCGTGCTGGCGAGGCGGCGGAGGCACTTGGCCGTTTGGACATCGGCCAGGGCGCTGTGTCGATCGGCGGTCGTGTTGTCGCGATGGAGGGGCTGGAGGGCACAGACGGCATGCTGGAGCGCGTGGCAGCGCTCAGGACCGCGGGACGTATTTCGCCGCGTCGCCGCGGTGTGCTCGTCAAGCTCTGCAAGCCGCAGCAGGATATCCGCGCCGATCTGCCTGCGATTGGCGTTTCCACTATTCTCAACGCCAAGGCCGCGGGTCTTGCGGGAGTCGCGATCGAGGCTGGACGATCTCTGGTGCTGGGTCGTGACGCACTTATCAAGGCAGCAGACGAGAACGGTCTTTTTGTCTGCGGTATCGACAAGGGGTTGCCGGGATGGGGGCTTCAATGAGCGAAAGACCGCTGAAGATTGCCGTCATAGCCGGCGAAGTCTCCGGCGATCTCTTGGGCGCAGATCTCATCGCCGGGCTCAGGAAGATCTATTCCGGACCTATCGAGCTTGTCGGCGTCGGCGGTGAGGGGCTGCAGGGCCAGGGACTGAAATCGCTGTTCGATTTCTCCGAGCTTTCCATCATGGGCATCACGCAGGTGCTGGCAAAGCTGCCGAAGCTCTGGTCCCTCATCCGGCAGACGACGGCGTCGATCATTGCCGCGAAACCCGATATTCTGCTCATCATCGATAGCCCGGATTTCACCCATCGCGTCGCAAAACGCGTGCGCACGGCGCTACCGGATCTGCCTGTCGTCAACTATGTCTGCCCGAGTGTCTGGGCTTGGAAGGAATACCGCGCGCAGCGCATGCTCGCCTACGTCGATCATGTGCTGGCCGTTCTGCCTTTTGAGCCCGAAGCGATGCAGCGCCTCAATGGCCCGACCACCACTTACGTCGGGCATCGTCTGGTCGCGGATCCCGCGCTTCTGGAAACCCGCCGCCTGCGCGACGGTCGGAGGCCGGGCAATGGCACGATCCTGCTTCTTCCCGGCTCGCGTTCGTCAGAGATCAGGAAGCTTCTGCCTTATTTCGAGGCTGCCGCTCATGAGCTCGTTGCCCGCAATGGCGCGATGCGCTTCATTCTGCCAACGGTAGCGCACAAGGAGGCACTCGTACGCGAACTGACGGCGGGATGGTCGGCCAAGCTTGACATCGTCGTCGGTGCCGAGGCGAAGTGGAAAGCCTTCGCTGAAGCCGATGCGGCCATGGCGGCATCCGGAACCGTGATCCTTGAACTGGCGCTTGCCGATGTTCCCGTCGTTTCCGCCTACAAGGTCGACTGGATCATGCGCATGCTGACATCGGGCATCAAGACCTGGACCGGCGCATTGCCCAATCTGATCGCCGACTACGCCGTCGTGCCGGAATATTTGAACGACATTGTTCGTGGTGCCAGCCTCGCACGCTGGATGGAAAGGCTGTCAGCCGACACCTACCAGCTCAAGGCGATGAAGGAGGGTTACGAGCTCATCTGGCAGCGCATGCGGACGAAAAGTCCGCCCGGAGAGCACGCGGCGCAGATATTGCTCGATGTTCTCGCCAACAAAAAACCCGGTCATTCCTGACCGGGTTCTTTTTTGTCTAAAGGTCAGCGCTTAGCGCTTGGAAACCGGCACGTAATCGCGCTTCGGCTCGCCGATATAGAGCTGGCGCGGACGACCAATGCGCTGTTCCGGATCTTCGATCATTTCGTTCCACTGTGCGATCCAGCCGACGGTGCGAGCGAGAGCGAAGAGCACGGTGAACATCGTCGTGGGGAAGCCCAGAGCCTTCAGCGTGATACCCGAATAGAAGTCGATGTTCGGATAGAGCTTCTTCTCGATGAAATAGGAGTCGGTCAGAGCGATACGCTCGAGTTCCATCGCAACTTCGAGAAGCGGATCGTCCTTGATGCCGAGTTCGCCGAGGACTTCATGCGTGGTCTTCTGCATGATCTTGGCGCGCGGATCGTAGTTCTTGTAGACGCGGTGACCAAAGCCCATCAGGCGGAACGGATCGTTCTTGTCCTTGGCGCGAGCGACATATTCCGGAATGCGGTCAACCGTGCCAATTTCCGTCAGCATGTTGAGAGCTGCTTCGTTAGCACCGCCGTGAGCGGGGCCCCAGAGGCAGGCGATGCCGGCAGCGATACAGGCGAACGGGTTGGCGCCCGAAGAGCCGGCGAGACGGACCGTCGAGGTCGACGCGTTCTGCTCGTGATCGGCATGCAGGATGAAGATACGGTCCATGGCGCGTGCAAGCACCGGATTGACGACATATTCTTCGCACGGAACGGCAAAGCACATGCGCAGGAAGTTGGACGCGTAGTCCAGGTCGTTCTTCGGGTAAACGAAGGGCTGGCCGATATGGTACTTGTAGGCCATGGCGGCGAGCGTCGGCATCTTGGCGATCATGCGCAGGCTGGCGACCATGCGCTGGTGCGGATCGGTGATGTCGGTAGAGTCATGATAGAAGGCCGAAAGCGCGCCGACGCAGCCGCACATGACCGCCATCGGGTGGGCGTCGCGGCGGAAGCCGGTGAAGAAGCGGCTCATCTGCTCATGCACCATGGTGTGGTGCGTGACGCGGTAGTCGAAGTCCTTCTTCTGAGCTGCGGTCGGCAGCTCGCCGTAAAGCAGAAGGTAGCAGGCTTCAAGGAAGTCGCCGTGCTCGGCCAGTTGCTCGATCGGATAGCCGCGATGCAGCAGCACACCTTCGTCACCGTCGATATAGGTAATCTTCGATTCACAGGATGCGGTCGACGTAAACCCGGGATCGTAGGTGAAGGAAGCCGTGTTCTTGTAGAGTGCACCGATATCGATGACATCAGGTCCAACCGTGCCTTTTCGCACGGGCAGGTCGACTGATTTTTCACCGATTTTGATTGTAGCGCTTTGATCCGTCATGCTGATCCTCCGGAGTGGCGGTGGCGCCGCAAAAGCGCCATAAGAGTTAAGCGTCCTCAGCGATAGCTATATGATCGGGAAGCTAATGCCAAGTTACCGTGATGCCATTTTGTGCATCGCGGCATCATCTTTTAGGCAGTGCAGCGATGAGCTGAATGCATAGCAGAACACCATGATTTGACTGGTTTTTTCGCTGTGAATTTTCCTCGTATTTCAATCGATTATTGTTTGCGCGTTTTGATCTGAGGTTGCATTCTGACGGTATCCGGGGGCGGGTCCAGGCGATTATGACGGGGTTGGAGACAAGAGACGGTACGAGCAATCCATTGATGAAAATATGGATTTTGCTGGTGTCGTGCCGCGCGCCGTTGTGCCTCTATCGGCTCGGACGCAGGTTGCGATCCCGTTTCGATGGCGATTGGCGACCGTTGCAAAACGATACGCCGGGTCGTCCGTGCGTATGGCGACCGAAGAAGCCGGCCACGGTCGCCTCGTTCTCTTCTCGCCGGTCTTCCTTGGGGCGGGTGCTGCGACCTGGTTTCTGGCAGCCTCGAACGTTCCGGCGGTCTCGCTCGGCCTTTGCCTGCTCGTTCTCCTCATTGCCGTTGCGCTCTGCGGCCACGCCCGGACGAGACTGCGGGCAATACTGCTTGCCCTGCTTCTCTTTGCCGGCGGAATGCTCTCGGCACAGATCGAAACATGGCGGGCAAGGACGCTGATCCTCGATTCAGCCGTGACGACAACGCTGACTGGCCGGATCGAACGGCGAGAAGGCGATGGTGAAGGGCGCTGGCGTTATATCCTTGACGTCACCGGCACGGATGCCCCCGAAATCAAGCGTCCTCCCGAGCGCATCTCTGTGCTCGTACGCGGCGCCGCCCGGCCCTTTGAACTCGGCGATATCATAGAGGGCAGGGCGCGTCTGACGCCTCCGGCAGGACCCGCGCTTCCTCACCTCAACGATTTTGCCTTCAGCGCCTATTTTGACGGCATTGGTGCGAACGGCTTCTTCTATGGAGCACCGAAGAAGGTTACAGAACAGCCGGAACAGGCGGGCTCTGTCGGCGAGACCGTCCTGGAGTGGTTCTACCGCCTGCGAAGCGGCATCGGCGATCGGATTCGCTCCACTCTGCCGGGCGACACCGGGGCCTTTGCCGCTTCACTTGTCACCGATGAGAGACGAGCGATCTCGGATGAAACGACGGAGGCACTGCGGCAGTCCGGCCTTGCCCACATCGTGGCGATCTCCGGCCTCAATATGGCACTCTCCGCCGGTATCTTCTTTGTCGGGCTGCGCGTCATTCTCAGCCTGTTCCCGGGTATTGCGCAGGCGTGGCCGACTAAGAAGATCGCGGCAGCCGGCGCACTCGCTGCGGTAACGGCCTACTATCTGATCTCGGGTTTTGCCGTTTCAGCCGAACGCGCCTTCATCATGATGGCGATCATGCTGGTTGCCGTCTTCTTCGACCGGCCGTCTATCAGCCTCAGAAACGTGGCGCTGTCGGCTCTCGTGATCCTCGCGGTCTCACCATCGGAAGTGCTCGGACCGAGCTTCCAGATGTCTTTCGCCGCAACACTTGCCCTGGTCGCCGGATACGACCTCTGGAAAGGGCGGCCGATGCGGGAGAATGCCTTTGCCAAACTTCCGATCATGAAACCCTTCTTCATGGTCGGCGGCTTCTTCGGCGGCATTTTCCTGACGTCTCTCATCGGTGGTTTCTCGACGGCGCTGTTTTCGATCGAGCATTTCCACCGGCTGACTGCTTATGGCCTGCCGGCAAATCTCGCGGCCATGCCGGTTATTTCCTTCATCGTCATGCCGGCCGGCATGCTGGCGATGCTGCTGATGCCTTTTGGTCTGGATGGCTGGCTATGGCCGGTGGCGGGCTTCGGGCTCGACCTGGTGATCGCTATTGCAAAGGCGGTGGCGGGTTGGGGCGGCAATATAGATGTGGTCCGTTTGCCCGGCTGGTACTTTCCGACAGCCGTCTTCGGCTTCCTGTTGCTGACCCTGCTCAGAACCCGGTTGCGGCATATCGGAACCGCGATAATCACTGTTTCAACCTTCGCCGTTGTGTTGCTTCCATCAGAAGCGATGCCCGACGTCGCCATCTCGGAAGACGGCAGCCTGGTCGCTGTAATCGATGGAGATGGAATGGCTTCAAACCGTGAAAAGCCGCCAGCCTTCATTTTCGAACAATGGCAGAGGGCACTTGCCATCGAAGAGCATCAGAAGCCGGTTATGCTTCAAGCGACCAAGACACCCACCATGTCAGATGGCAAAAGATTGCAGTTGTCACCCGATCAACAGAATGAAGCCAGAGAGGCAATGAGGCAGGCACTCGCCATCAGCCCTACGTCACGATTCTCTTGCCAAAAGCGCGCCTGGTGTACTGCCTTGCTGGGCAATGGAAAGAAACTGACTGTCATCGAAAATGCTGCCTATCTCGGGCCAGCCTGCGATACGGCCGATATTGTCGTAACCCCTGTCCGATTGCGCTTCGACCGTTGTCGTTCCGGCGCGCTGCTCTTTACCGGCGAGACGCTGCGCAAGACAGGTTCTGTCGAGCTTCGCTTCACAGATAGTGGAATCGATGTCGCAACCGCATTCGGCCCCTTGCAACGCCCCTGGATGCGCCACCGCGCCTATGACTGGCGCAGCGATACATTCACAGACGCAAGCCAGTCACCGGTCAGTGATAGCGGCGAATGAGGCCGACNAGCTTTCCCTGAACCTTCACNCGATCCGGNGGNAAAATGCGGGTCTCATAGGCAGGGTTTGCAGCCTCGAGCGCAATCGATGCGCCCTTGCGGCGGAAGCGCTTGAGTGTTGCTTCCTCGTCGTCGACGAGGGCAACGACGATATCACCCGGGTTGGCGGTGCTGCCATTGCGGATGATGACGGTGTCGCCATCGAAGATGCCGGCTTCGATCATCGAGTCGCCGCGAACTTCGAGCGCATAATGTTCGCCGGAGCCGAGCATATCGGCAGGAACGGTGATGTCATGCGTATTGTTCTGGATTGCCGAGATTGGCACACCGGCGGCGATACGGCCCATGACCGGGACGGAGACCGAGTTGCCGTTATCGGCAGCAGGCGCTGGCTTTGCCGGAGCGGGCGCTGCAACTGGCTGCGGCTTGCCGAGGCTGCCTTCGATGACGCTTGGTGAAAAGCCGCGACGTGGCTGCAGGCTGGGGCTGTAGGCCTCCGGCAGTTTGATGACTTCGAGCGCACGTGCGCGGTTCGGAAGCCGGCGAATGAAGCCGCGTTCCTCAAGCGCCGTGATCAGCCGGTGAATGCCGGATTTCGAGGCCAGATCCAGAGCATCCTTCATCTCGTCGAAAGACGGAGGAACGCCTGACTCCTTCATCCTTTCGTGAATGAAAAGAAGGAGTTCCTGTTGTTTGCGCGTAAGCATGGCGTGCACCCCAGTCTTGAAACAAATCCAGAACGGACACTATATGTTCCATATGTGTTCCGCAAGTAGCTAAATTTTCGTAAAACTTCTGTCCATTCTGGTGAGAATTTTATTTTTCTCGCGCCCGGGCCTTCGCGGCCTTGTCTCGCAACACCTGCTGAAGCACATCTCCTTGTGACTGTTGGAGGGGACCTAATGAGCCAAGATACGCTTGCAATCGATCATCTCGTTTTGCCGGTTGCCGATATCGACCTTGCCCGCGAAAGACTGGGCAAGCTTGGTTTCACTGTGGCGCCGGATGCCCGTCATCCTTTTGGGACCGAAAATGCCTGCGTTTTCTTTGCCGACAAAACCTATCTGGAGCCCCTGGGTGTCGCGAGCGTCGGAGAGAGCGAGGAGGCAGCACACGATGGCAATGTGTTCACCGCCCGCAATCAGGCTTTTCGCTTCCGCTGCGGCAGCGAAGGACTGTCCGCGATTGCCTTTGCGACGGCAGATGCAAAGCACGAACATGCTCGATTCGTGAAGGACAGTATGAGTGCCGGTTCTGTGCTGCAGTTCGAGCGCCCGGTTAAAATGCCGGATGGCACGGAGAATATTGCCGGCTTCCGGCTCGCCTTCGCTGGCGATCTGCGGGCACCGGATTTCTTTCTCTTCGCAGTCGAACGCGTCAATCCGCTTCCTGCCGACCGGACCGCGCTTGAGACCCATGCCAATGGTGTCACAGGCATTGCCGAGATCGCGCTCGCGGCCCCCGAGCCGACAGCCTTCGGTGAGTTCGTTCGCTCCACGGCAAAAGGCGCATCTAGTGAGGTCACGAGTTTCGGGCTGGACGTGCCCACCGGAAACGCAAAGATCAGCCTGATGACCCCGGAAGGGCTGGAGGCTTATTTCGATCTTGCCACTTCGGATACCGATCGTGGTCTGCGCGGTCGGGCGATCCGCTTTGCTGTCGGCGATCTGGCCGTGACAGAAGCGCATTTGGCTGCTAACGGGGTGACCTATACACGCAAGGGCAACCGTATTCTGGTGAAGCCTGCGCCCGGCCAGGGCGTACTCTTCGCCTTTGAGGAAACATCATGAGCTCTACTACCAACTCCGTGGTGACGGTCGGCGAAGGCGCCGGTAAGGTCACCTTCTCCAATGCTTCACGCCTGTCGCTGATTGCTGGCGCTTGCGAAATGGAAAGCCGCGATCATGCGTTCATGGTTGCCGGCACATTGAAGGAACTCTGCGCCAAGCTCGGCATCGGGCTCGTCTACAAGACCTCCTTCGATAAGGCGAACCGGTCTTCCTTGTCGAGCAAACGCGGTGTCGGCCTTGAAAAGGGGCTGGAAGTTTTCGCCGATCTCAAGAAAGAACTCGGCATTCCGGTTCTGACCGACATCCACAACGAAGAACAATGCGCCGAAGTGGGTAAGGTCGTCGATATCCTGCAGATACCGGCCTTTCTGTCTCGCCAGACGGATCTCCTGGTCGCCGCTGCCAAGACCGGCCGCGTCATCAACGTCAAGAAGGGCCAGTTCCTGGCGCCTTGGGACATGAAGAATGTGCTCGGCAAGCTGAACCAGAGCGGCAATCCGAACATTCTGCTCTGCGAGCGTGGTGCGTCCTTCGGTTACAATACGCTGGTCTCCGACATGCGTTCCCTGCCGATCATGGCAGCAACGGGCGCGCCCGTCATTTTCGACGCCACGCATTCAGTCCAGCAGCCCGGCGGGCAGGGGGAAACCTCCGGCGGTGAGCGGCAGTTCGTGGAGACGCTGGCCCGTGCAGCCGTGGCCGTCGGTGTTGCCGGTGTCTTTATCGAAACCCATCAGGATCCTGATAACGCGCCCTGCGACGGGCCGAACATGGTCTATCTCAAGGACATGCCGCGGCTTCTCGAGAAGCTTCTCGCCTTCGACGCGATCGCCAAGGCCGCCTGAACAGCTGGGCGGCATCACGCCGCCGCCCGGGACGGGCGCTTTTCCTCCAGTGCGAAGCGGGAGAGCATGCGCCCGAGCTGGGACGCCTCGGTGCCGAGCTCCTGGCATGCGGCGTTCGTTTCCTCGACCATGGCTGCATTCTGCTGGGTCACCTGATCCATCCGGTTGACGGCAGCGTTGACCTCGACGAGCGCGACCGACTGTTCCGAAGACGAGCGCACGATCGCTTCGATCAGCGCCGTCACCTGNAGCACTTGGCGGTCGATATCGCCGAGTGCCTCGCCGGTACGGTTGACAAGTGCAACNCCCGCGGAAACCTGTCGCGACGACGTCTCGACGAGAAGCTTGATCTCCTTGGCGAGATTGGCGGAGCGTCCGGCGAGCTCGCGGACTTCCTGAGCGACGACGGCAAAGCCTTTCCCCGCGTCTCCGGCGCGTGCTGCCTCGACACCGGCGTTGAGCGCCAGAAGATTGGTCTGAAAGGCGATCTCATCGATGGCGTTGATAATATCGCCGATCCTGACCGCTGAGTCCTCGATCTTCTCCATGGCAGTCACTGCTTCACGAACAATCTCGGCGGAATGCGCCGCGCTCTCCTTCGTGGCTGACATCATCGCATTGGCTTCATGGGCCCGCTCCGAGGAGTTTTTCACCGTGACCGTGATCTGATCCAGTGCCGAAGCCGCCTGTTCGAGGGAAGCTGCCTGGCTCTCGGTGCGCTGTGCCAGATCATTGGTGCTGAGCGCGATTTCGCGCGAACTGTCGCCGACCGTATTCGTGGCGGCATAAATGTCTTTCATGGCATCGGAAAGAATGATGATGCTGGTGTTGAAGGTCTCGCGAAGCTTCTCGTAAGTATTGGCGAACTGCTCGTCGAGACGCACGGTCAGGTCGCCGCGTGAGAGACGTTCCAGGCCTGCGCTCAGGCTTTCGATAACGCGCTGGCGCGTGGCATTCTCCACGCTCTTCGATGCGTCGAGTTCGGCATCGCGGCGCATCTGTGCCTGCCGCTCCTCGTCCTGAAGCGCGCGTATGGCGTTGCGTTCTTCTGCCGATTCGCGAAAGACCGTGACCGCGCGCGCCATTTCTCCGATTTCGTCAGATCGTCTGACATAGGGAACTTCGCGGGAATAGTCGCCGCTCGCAAGCACTGCCATATAATCGCGCATCGCCGATAGCGGCACGATTGCGCGCCGGCGGAACATGTAGAGCCCGACGACGATAATCACGAAGGAAAGCGCGGCGGCCGATAGCGTAACGGCGGAGAGCAGTTCCGTCTGTTCCGCTGCCTGCTTTTCGGCGTCCATCTGGAAGGCGTTGGCCATCGCCA
>JGI25159J45721_1000765_pt1 | contig 13959 bp, 13 predicted proteins | sample AraplaMF_Cvi_mLB_FD_45721 | JGI IMG/M metagenome (IMG submission 45721)
CCGATCTCTTCAACGTGACACCAGACCGCCAGAAGCGGGGTGGTGGTGCAACGCATGGCAAATGACTGGCCCGCTTCAGCGGCAAAGACGCCGCCTATTCCGGTCGAAAACCAGCTCTCCCCGGCGATCGAAAGCTCGCAGGGAGAAAGCAGCAGGAAGGCCCTTGAAAACCGCTGCACGTGATCCGGAAAACGGCTATAGGGTTCCATGTAGGTCAGGCCGACCCGGATATCCGCCCGGTCTTCCAGGCCACCCGGGCCAACAATCACGCTATGCGCATGGGCTCTTTCAAAATTCAGGCTGGCAAATGGTCCGCTTCTGCCTCTGATCCAAACGAGCGATTCCGCAAGACGCCAAACACTTTGCGCCACTTCGGCGTAGATGTCTCGAGCAGCGATTGCATTTTGAAGAGCCGCCTCGAGGCCTGAAGGGATTCCCGTATCGGGGGGCCGCTTGTCGCGTAGCGTTCCCGTGCGTTCCAGCTTTTGAAAGACTTTTCCCGCGACAAAACTCGCCATCGTCGAGGCCGAAGGATGCAGCATCGCGCGGGCCAGCAGGTTCAGGAAATTCTCGAGNTCCACCNGCCGTTCGGCAGCACCTCGCTCGCGCAGCCTGTGTTTCACCGGCTCTTTCTCGTCGGTGATGAGTAGATCTGCGTCTCGTTTGATGGTCCTGCCCATAACGTTCTCCGTGGAGGACCTTCCCTACNGTGCCCCACCCAGATCCGGCAAGGACTCTGATCAATCTGCCTCAGCCAAAATTGACGATCACGAAGAANGAGGTCCACGCTCTTGTGGATGGCGACACATCAGGCCTTTATACTGGCGAAATGGCGCCATCGCGGCGCGCATTGAGCAATCCTTGTTATGCCCGACTTCATCCAGTCGGTTCGGCTNCACGACCTTGGACCGATCGTCGGAGCTGCTCGTGCAACCCCTTCTCGCAAACGAACTTCAGGAATCTTTCTTCCACGCCTTATCCTGCNAGGAAAGCACCCTGCCCTATTTCACGCGAAAGCGGACAAGGGAAGNTTTTCCNGGATTTACAGTTCGCAGCCAATATTTTTACTGTCCTGGCTNAGGTCAGACATTGTTCAACCGAATGATTCCGATAAAAAANGCTATTTTCAACAAAACGTTACTGGTGCTGCAGCNTCGATCACAGAAATTATTATATTACTTTCGGTTGCATTTTGGCGCAAACCTCGCAATGATCGCCNTTGACCGGAGGTTCCAGCCATGAAGGCCAAGTCNCCCACATCGATCGATACCTATGTCGGCAGCAGGGTGCGGGCACGCCGCAAGTTGCTCAGGCTGTCGCAGGTCGGGCTTGCGGAGCGAATCGGCGTNACCTTCCAGCAGATCCAGAAATACGAAAAAGGCATAAACCGCATTGGCGCGAGCCGATTGCAAACGATCGCCGAGACATTGGGCGTGCCCGTTCAATTCTTCTTCGAAAATGACACCGAGCCAACCACCTATAACCTTGTCAGCAACGGCAAGGATGATCTGAATGCGTTTTTGACGTCGAAGGATGCCCAAGCCCTCAACCGAGCCTTCATGGCGATAGAGAGCCCGGCTATCCGGCAGAAGCTCGTTGCCCTCGCCAAGAGCCTGGCCAGGAGCACACAGCCTGACAGCGACGACATCATCCATCCCGAAACCGGCGCCTGAGGGCTCTTGTGGTTCACCTCCAGACCTTTGGCGAGTTGCGACTGACGGACAGCTTGGGCACGCCGATCCGCTATCCGGTCAAGGCCCTGGTGATGCTTGCCTATCTGCATTGCTCGCCGGACCACCAGCGCAGCCGACAAGAGCTTGCGCGGTTCTTGTGGAACGAGACGGGAGATCATCTTGCAGATCTCAATTTGCGGAAGCTGATTTCGCGCATTCGCGACACGACGACATCCGACGAACAGATACTGAATTTCGGGCCGCCTTTCGTCACCCTTAACAAGAATGTCCTATCAGTTGATCTCGACATATTGCGCCAGGAAGAACAGCCGGTTGCGCAATTGGCGGCCGTCAGCGATCTCGTGCAACGTGGCTTCATTCCCGGTCTGAACGCGTCAACCAGAGCAATCGATGGGTGGATCGAGCGCGAACGGCAACTCCATCTGCTCACCCTGCGGGATATCTTCGTCAAGGCCGCGGATCATATCCGCGATGACGAGGAACGTCGCCTTCTGCGCCGCTCGGGACTTCAGCTTCTTGAAGCCTTTCCCGGTGACGAGCAGATCCGCTCGATCCTTCGCGGTACGGCGGACGATCATTCGCCACACCGGCCACAGGCGGCGCGAGCCGTGGCAATGGCAAGCAGCCGCATTTCCGAGCAACAAGACGCAATGCCGCAAATCATAACCGCAGCATCAACACCGCGGCTTGTCCTGCTGCCTCCGGGTGCAACGGCGCTGTCACGGGAGGCGGCAATTGCTGACGCCCTCATCGAGGATGTCACGATCGAGCTCTGCGCCCTGCGCAACATATCCGTCGTCGCACCCCATACGGCCGAGCAGATTCGTCGCGACTCCGACAAGGCCACCATCGTTCAGCGGCACTCGATTTCCTACCTCCTGGATACGCGGCTTTCCGGAGAGGGCCTGTATGCGCAACTTATCTATTTTCCAACCGACGAGATTTTGTGGGCGGCACGATTTGACATGGCGGTAGAAACGCTGCCGGCGCAGAGGCGCTCGATTGCCCAGAGACTTGCCGACGCCGTCTCGGGACAATTGAAACGAAATGAAAGCATTCGCCTTCGTAATGAGGCTGATCCGCAGGCCTATCATTCCTATCTCGTTGGCGCAGGCCTGCTCACCAAGCTCAGCCTGCCGGACATCCGCCGTGCCCGGAAATCCTTCAAGCGCGCACTGCATTTTTCGCCAGACTATGCCCCTGCTTTCACAGGCCTGGCGCGGACATTCACCAGCGAGTGGCTGGTGACTGCGCAAGGCGATCCCGCCCTGCTGCAGCTTGCGGAAGATCAGGCGCTTCGTGCGATAGAGAGGGATCTGGAATCGGCAGCCGGGCATCGGGAACTGGGTGTTGCGAAGCTCTACCGGGGAGCGGTCGATGACAGCGTTGCAGCACTTGACCTCGCCGAAAGCCTCAGCCCGCATTANGCNGATGTGATCTATAGCCATGCGGACACGTTGGTCCATGCATCNCGGCCGCAAGATGCGCTGGAGAAAATCAAGAAAGCCATCTCGCTCAATCCGATCGCACCCGACGCCTACCTCTGGTGCGCGGCCGGGGCGAGCTACTTCCTTGAACGCTACGAAGACGCGCTCGGCTTTGTCGATCGGATGAAGGACAAGGCACCAGCCTATCGCATTGCGGCGGCCAGCTGCGCGATGATCGGCGATCGAAAACGGGCGCAGTTTTATCGGCAACGCGCCGAGCTCCTCAATCCCGCTTTCGAGGTCGAGAAATGGCTCGCCTTGGTGCCTTTCAAGGAGCGGTGGCAAAAAGAGCTTTACCGGGACGGTCTTTTCAAGGCCGGATTTTCAAAAACCTAAGGGAGAAATACTATGGCAAAAGTTGTTGTATTGGGCGTAACAGGCGAAAAGGGACTCTGGCTCGTGGATATCGCCGCGGGCACCGTAACACCGGTGCAGGTGCCTGCCAGCGGTGATCTGGCGGCAGCCGTCAAGCAGCGCGATGCCGGCGGCGTATTCATCAAGAATGTCGATTTCGCAATTGCCGTCTCCTCGGCTGATACGGTCTTCTCCGGCCACGTGGACGGCTAAGGCGCGCGACGCTGACCGGTCAATCCGACCTTTATTCCGATCGAACGATTGCGCCGCGGGACACGTTGTCCCGCGTCGCGCCCTATTTCGAGGCGATGGGCATCACGCGCCTGTCACGACAGACCGATCTCGATTGTGTCGGTCTTCCGGTCTGGTGCGCCTATACGCCAAACTCCCGCTCCATTGTCATCGCTCAAGGCAAAGGACTTGAGGATATCGACGCCAAGGTCTCGGCGGCGATGGAAGCCCTGGAGCGCGCTGTGGCAGGTGAGCCAATCACCACCACTACGGTTTCATCGGCGCGTGACCTGCGACGCCGAGGCGATTGCGCCGAACCGCTCGATTGCCTGATCGCAAGCGGAGAGCAGACCGTGGGCGAAGACGAGGTGCTGACCTGGAGCCTGGCAACCGAATTGCTTCACGATCGACCGATCCATGTTCCACAGGATGCCGCCCTCCTCGATCGGACGCGACCGAACCGTTTCTGGATGTCGTCGGACGGGCTTGCCTCGGGCAATACACTTGAAGAGGCAATGTTTCATGGCATCCTGGAGCGCATCGAGCGCGATGCCCACGTCCTGTGGCAGATCGTCAGCGATCACCAGCGCGACGCATCCTGCGTCGATCCGAGAAGTTTTGCCGATGCCGCGCTCTCAGACCTGATCGACAGGATCGAGGCCGCGGGGCTCATCTTGAAACTCTTCGATATCACGAGCGATATTGGTATCCCCTGCTTTACCGCGCTCGTCGCTCCATCAACAATCAACGGCAAAATACCGCTCCGGTTCGTCGAGGTTACAGGCGGAAGCGGCGCTCATCCCTGGGGCGTGCGAGCGGCAATCCGCGCTGTAACGGAAGCGCTTCAGTCGAGACTGACCTATATCAGCGGCGCCCGCGACGATGTCTGGCCCGAACTGTTCACGACACCGCTTCCGATACAGACCCGCAGTGCCTTTNTTGCCGTCCCCGCTTCGGTCTCTGCGGCCGCCANCNCAAGACCAGCCGGGACNGTGTCGGATCTGTTGCAGGAATTGCTGGAGAGACTTCGCGCCGGCGGGATCNGCTCGGTAATCGCACTCCCCCTGACGCCAGCGAACCTTCCATTTTCGGTGGTGAAGATATTCATACCCGATCTTGAAAACCCGGCAGGCAACAGGCTTCATCGTTTCGGCCAGCGGGCCCTTGCAAGGGCTATGCGCGCGTGAAAGTCGTCTTCGTTGGCCCGAGCCTGCCTGACGCGGCCAAGCACGCCGGCACGGATATCGCTCTCCGCCCGCCGGCTGTGCAGGGAGATGTGCTAAGGGCGGTGGAAGATGGCGCCAACATCATTGGCTTGGTAGACGGCGGCTTTGAGAATACCGCCCCGGTTTGGCATAAGGAAATTCTCTTCGCCCTTTCCCTTAATGTCACGGTCCTCGGCGCCGCCAGCATGGGGGCGCTGCGCGCAGCCGAATGCCGGGCTTTTGGAATGATCGGCATTGGCCGGATTTACAACGACTATGTCAGCGGAGCCGTCGTCGATGATGCCGATGTCGCGCTTCTACACGAGCCGATAGAATTGGGCTGCAGAGCGCTGACCGTGCCGATGGTCAATGTGAGAAGCACTTTGGACGAGATGGAAAGGCTGCGGCTCTTCGATAACGCCTTTCGCCTAGCTCTCGAACAGGCAGCTCTAAACCTCTTCTTCAAAAAGAGAACCTGGGCTCTCATCGTTCGCGCATGTGCGGCAATACCGGCATCGCGAAAACAGTATTGGCTCGACATGCTGAGGATGCACGCGATCGACCAGAAACGGATCGACGCCCTCGCTCTTCTCGAAGCTGTTCGCGACCGGGATGATCAGCGCGTGTCGACAAATCGCGACTGGGAATTCAGAAGAACCACGCTTTGGTCAGAACAACTGACCCGCTTAAAGGCTCGAGTGTCATTGCACCTATAAAGTGTTTCACGCGTTTTTCACACACTTTAGTACCGAACTGTCCTTATTGTCGTCTGTGCAATCTGGAGAATCGATATGTCGGTCATAGGGTCGGGAAAGCGCCTGTACGAATCGGCGGCAGCCATGGATAATCTTGACGAGCTGATGGCTTTGGCTCGGATGATCACCTATGCAAAAGCGGTCGCTGAAGATTTGAAGATCGAACCGAGCGCTCAATCTCTCGACGCGGCATTGACGGCGGTCACGCGCGAGCTGCGCAGGGCAACCGATGCGGATCTTCCCGGTCTGGAGCCTCTGCTTTCGGACATGAATATCGAGCTGCACTGATTGGCCCTACCGCTGATGCGCCAGTGACTATACGAAAGCCACAGGACGCCGAAGACTAGGCCGGACTGGCCGCGAGGGCGATCGAGTCGGCCACGGCACCTACGCGATCCGATAGGATGGCCGTTGCCACGCGAAGATGTGCGCTTGGAAGGATGGAGAATTTCGCACCGGGATGAACCGCGATACCCCGCGCCGCCAGCGTGACCATCGCGAAGGGTTCGGATGAGACTGGCACCCAGGCGCATAGTCCGCTGCCATGCTGCGCCTCGATCCCACGCTCGCCCAGGGCATCGACCAGATCGGCCCGACGCCGGAAATAAATGTCACGAGAGCGCTGCAACGAGGCTTCCGTCAGAGGGTCCCTCAGAAGCCAAGCCGTGGCCGCCTGGAGAATACGGCTTGTCCAGCCAGCGCTGAAGCTGCGGTAGGACTGTATCTGTTCGACGATCGCCCGCGAGCTTGAGAGCACGGCAAGCCTCAGATCCGGACCATGCGTCTTTGAATAAGAGAGAATATGAATTGTCCGGTCGGCAAACCGGCCNCCGAGTGAATGACGCGGAGCCGTGGAAATGTCGGCGACACCGTCATCCTCGACGATCAANGTGTCGGTGCCGTCGAGAATGTCTCCAAGCCTTTGCAANCGCTCGCTGCTNACGTTCTGACCNGTCACTGAGTGAAGCCGCGGCTGAAAGATGAAGGCGACGGGCCGCAGCTTCATCGCGGCTTCGAGAGATGCAGGCTGCGGCCCCTCCCTATCGCACTGGACCGGAAGGATCCGCACGCCTCGATCCTCCAGAATATCAAGAAGCCGCATGGCGGTCGGATCCTCGATCGCAACGGAGGCACCGGGCATGACGAGCGCCTGGATGAGCGTGTAGACTGCGTTNTAGCCCCCGTTCGTCGCCAGGAATGCCTCCGGTTCNTATGGCCAGGTCTTTCGCACAATCTCTTCGAGTTCCGGAAGGATACGGCTCCGCTCATAGCTGTTGAGATTTTCCGCCGACGCTCCGTAGGCCATGGCTTGCGTAAGCTGAGGCAAAAGCCGGACATCCGGTACCGCCGATGTCAGGTCGAGCACGTCGGCTCCATAACGGCCGGAACTGCCGAGCCGTTCTGGCTTTGCCACGAAACGGTCGCCGCTCACCCAGGTGCCGTTCCGTCCCCTGCCGCTAATGATTTTCTGACGTCTCAGCTCGCTCCAGGCCTCTGAGATCGTTGCCGGACTGATTCCGAGCGCAAAGGCGAGATCGCGGATCGGCGGCAGCTTCGTCCCGACGGGAAGCGCCCCGGCCCGGATCAAGGCACTGGTTTCAATCGCAATTCCTCGAATTGTCCGATCGGTCAATTTTTGGGCAAACCACGCCGCATCGACAACATCGCTCATTTAATCACCACTTTTAATGTTCAATAACGTAATAACATTTGATCAGACAAATTTGAACATTTAATTATCTCGAAAACAAGGTCTTTGCGAGTGAATGCCAATGCCTCTTAGCCTGCGACTTGCCCTGCGTGACTGGGACTACATGACGCCCCTGGTTCTCGGCGATGTCTCCTCTCCCAAGCTTGATATCAAGGTCGAACGCGTCGGCACACTGCTCTCGCATCTCGGCAAGAGCGACGACTACGATGTCGCGGAGATGTCCTTCAGCCGCTATACGCAGCTGCGCATCGATGGCGACGAGAGCGTCGTCGGCATTCCGAACTTCATCATGCGCGGCTTCCGTCACCGCTGCATCATCACCCGCAAGGACAGCCCCGTCACCGAACTCGGTGAACTGGCCGGAAAGCGCATCGGCGTCACCGGATGGCGCGACTCCGGGAACACGTGGACCAGAGCGGCGCTGCGCCGCGAGGGTGTCGGCGTCGAGGATGCCATGTGGTATGCAGGCCGCCTGACGCAAGCCCATCCCGTCGTCGATCGCCTCGACGGGTTCGGTCGGCCCGGCCGCATCGAAGCGGCTCCCGGTGAGCGTCCCATGGTCGACCTGCTCGAGGAAGGCTTCCTTGACGCGATCTTCACGCCTTTCATGCCTGACGGCTACTTCGGCGGCGGATCGCCGTTCCGGCAGGTCGTTTCCGATTTCAGAAGTGCCGAACGTCGATATTTCGCTGATGTGGGCTATGTTCCAGGCATGCATCTGATCGGCATCAAAGCGGGCATCGTCGCGCAGAACCCGTGGGTGATCGAAGAACTCAGCAAGCTGATCGATGAATCGCAGCGGATGTGGCTGAGCAAACGCCGCAAATACGCAGACACCTCGCCCTTCATGATGGACGAGCTCTTGAAGTCTGCGGCCGAGCTTCCGGCCGGCTGGGAAGCCAGCGGCTTTGCGGTCAACCACAAGATGATCGCCGATTTCGCCAACGAGCTTCACGTTCAGGGCATCCTGCCGCAGCTGATGACGCCGGAGGACCTCTTCTCCTTCGATGTGGACGGTAGCCGCATCGGGTGAGCGCATGACGAAACGCATAATTCGAACCAAACAGGGGAATGAACAATGTCGATCAGGAAAATTGCATGCCTTGCTCTGACGAGCGCGGTGATGATCTCGGGAACAGCCATCGCTGAAGACGCAGCCCTGCCCAAGCTTTCGGTCAACGATGCGCTCCATGCGCAGTTGCCCGAAGCGATCCGCACGTCCGGCAAGATGATCTCCGTCAACAATGGCTCGTTTCCTCCTTATGAAATCGTCACCGGCACCGAGATGAGCGGCGCGAGCGCCGATCTGACCGATGCGCTCGGCCAGGTTCTCGGCGTCAAGATCGAGCATGAAACCGTCGGCGGCCTGCCGGCGCTGCTCGCCGGGGTCAATTCCGGCCGTTACCAGTTTGCCTTCGGTCCCGTCGGCGACTTCAAGAGCCGCGAAGAGTCTAACGACTTCGTCGACTGGGTGCAGGAATTCGTGGTGTTCTCGGTGCAGAAGGGTAACCCGAAGGGCATCAGCTCGCTCGATACCGCCTGCGGCAACCGCATTGCCGTCATGGCCGGCGGATCGGCCGAAAAGGTCATCCAGGTGCAGGCTGAAAAGTGCAAGACCGATGGCAAGGGCGCGATTGAAGTGCAGTCCTTCACCGACCAGCCGAGCTCGATCCTGGCCGTCCGCTCNAAGCGGTCGGATGCCTTCTTCTCCTCTCAGGCACCGCTCACCTATTTCGTGTCCCAGGCCAACGGCCAGCTGGANCTGACAGGTGTCGGACAGAAGAACGGCTTCGAGAACCTCTACCAGGGCGCNGTTGTCGCAAAGGGCTCGCCCCTCGGCCCAGTCCTGCGTGACGCAGTCAAGGTGCTGATGGACAACGGCACCTATGCCGCGATCATGAAGAAGTGGGGCCTTGAGAACAACATGATCAAGGAGCCTGGCATCAACCTCGGTGGGACGCTTCCGAAATGAGCACACAAACGCAAACACTCGCATCGCCCCCTGGCGATGCGAGAAGCCGGGACGTGGCCCATGCCCACAAGCCTTTCCCCAAAGGCCGCGTTGCGGCCTGGGCCATCACGCTTGCGATCGCCGCCTACTGCGCCTGGTCGGTCGCGCACAACGAGAATTTCGGCTGGCCGGTCGTCGCACACTATTTCTTCGACCCGACCGTCATCAGCGGCCTTTACGTCTCGCTTGGCCTGACGGTTGTTGCGATGATCATCGGCATCGCTCTCGGCCTCGTGCTCGCCGTCGCGAGAATGTCCAGGGATCACCTCGCAAGCACCCTCGCCTCTCTGTTCATCTGGTTCTTTCGCGGAACACCGCTCCTGGTGCAGCTGATCTTCTGGTACAATCTTTCGACGCTCTTTCCGACGCTGTCGATCGGCATCCCCTTCGGCCCGACTTTCATGAGCTGGGATACGAATTCGGTGATCAGCCCGATGACGGCCGCGATCGCGGGACTCGCCCTTAACGAGTCCGCCTATATGGCGGAGATCATCCGCGGTGGCCTGCTTTCGGTGGACAAGGGTCAGTTCGAGACGGCGGAAGCCTTCGGCATGACGCGCATCCGCGCGCTTCGCCGCATCATCATCCCACAGGCCATGCGCTCGATCGTTCCGCCGACCGGCAACCAGCTGATCAGCATGATCAAGGCCACCTCCCTCGTCAGCGTCATCGCCATGGCCGATCTCCTCTATTCGGTGCAGTCGATCTACAACCGCACCTTCGAGATCGTCCCGATGTTGCTGGTCGCCGTCCTCTGGTACCTGCTCATCACGTCGGTCCTCAATGTCGGTCAGGCCTATATCGAGCGCTATTACAGCCGCGGCGATCGCCGCACGGGTGCTGCCAAGCCCGTAAAGGAATCTGCCATCATGGCACAGGCAACGGAGGCAGGCGCATGAACGAGATCTCCACGATCGAGCCTCTCGTCAAGGCACGCAATGTCCACAAGTCCTTCGCAGATCTGGAAGTGCTGAAGGGCATCGATCTCGACGTTGCACCCGGCGAGGTCGTCGTCGTCCTTGGACCCTCCGGCTCCGGCAAGTCGACGTTCCTGCGCTGTATCAACCACCTCGAATCCATCAATCAGGGTTCGATCGAGGTGGACGGCGAACAGATTGGCTACCGCCTGCACAAGGACCGGCTGCTGCAGCTGTCGAACCATGCGATCGCGCTGCAGCGGCGCAAGATCGGCATGGTGTTCCAGCAGTTCAATCTCTACCCGCATATGACGGCGCTGCAGAACATCATCGAGGCACCGGTCGGCATNCATGGCGAAAGCCGAAAGGTCGCAACCGAAAATGCNCTCAGGCTGCTCGAACGGGTCGGGCTTTCGGCCAAGGCCGACAGCTATCCGCGTCAGCTTTCCGGCGGCCAGCAGCAGCGCGTGGCGATTGCCCGCGCGCTGGCCATCAAGCCGAAGCTGATGCTCTTCGACGAGCCGACCTCGGCACTTGACCCCGAGCTGGTCGGCGAGGTTCTCGCCACCATGCGGGATCTGGCAAATCAGGGTCTGACCATGATCGTCGTCACCCATGAGATCGGCTTTGCGCGGGAAGCGGCGGACCGCGTCGTCTTCATGGATGGCGGCAAGGTCGTGGAACAGGGCAAGCCGGAAGACGTGATCGGCAACCCGCAGCACCCCCGTACCAGAAGCTTCCTGTCGCGCTTCATCTAGCGCGGCGGCTCCCATGCTCTTGCCCTGCGGGCTGGCTTTAGCGTGAGCCGGCCGGCGATACCGCGCCCATCAAACTGGAATTGCCATGTCCCTCGACAATGATTTTGCCCGCCTCTCCGATTTCGAACCTATGGAAGCGGAGCTGACGGCCATCCGCCGGCATCTCCACGCCCACCCCGAGCTCTCCTTCGAGGAAACCGAAACAGCCCGTTTCGTTGCTGAAAAGCTCGAATCCTGGGGCTATGAAGTGACCCGCAATGTCGGGGGCCATGGCGTGGTTGCGCGTATGACGGTCGGAGCCGGAAACAAGAGTATCGCCATCCGTGCCGACATGGACGCCCTGCCGATCACAGAGGAGACCGGTCGCCCCTATGCCAGCACGGTTACCGGCAAGATGCATGCCTGTGGGCATGACGGCCACACGACGATCCTTCTCGGTGCAGCCGAATATCTGGCGCGCACGCGCCGCTTCAACGGCACCGTCAATCTGATTTTCCAGCCCGCCGAAGAGGCAGGCGCATTGAGTGGCGCACCGGCCATGATCGCCGACGGGCTGTTCGAACGCTTCCCCTTCGACGTCATTTTCGGTCTGCACAATCATCCGGGCGCACCCGAGGGCACCTGGCTGATGCGCTCGGGCCCGCTGATGGCCGCTGCCGACAGCGCCGAGATCGTCATCAGGGGCAAGGGCGGCCATGCCTCGCGGCCGCATCTGACCGTCGATCCGGTGGTCGTTGCCTGCAACCTCGTCGTCAGCCTGCAATCGGTCGTCTCCCGGAGCATCGATCCGACACAGACCGCCGTCGTCACGGTCGGTGCAATCCACGCCGGCGAAGCCGCAAACGTCATCCCAGAAAGTGCAAAACTGCTGCTCAGCATCCGCTCCTTCGATCCGAAGGTGCGCGACACCTTGGAGGCCAGGATCCGCAGGCTCACCGAGACGATTGCAGACGGTTACGGCGCAACCGCGGAAATCGAATACACGCGCGGACACCCCGTGGTCGTCAATTCGGAGACGGAAACCGAATTCGCCCGTAAGGTTGCAGAAGAGCTGGTCGGTGCCGACAAGGTAGCCCTCTGCAACCTCATCCCCGGCAGTGAGGACTTCTCGCATTTCCTCGAGCACAAACCCGGCAGTTTCCTGCGGCTCGGCAATGGTGTGGAATCCGCGATCCTGCATAGCGCCAAATACGACTTTGCCGACAAATCCCTGACGGCGGGCGCCGCGATGTGGGCACGGCTCGCTGAACGCTATCTCGACGACTGAGAGCTTTCGCTTACCAGGTCGGGAACGGATCTTCGAGGGCCGCCCAGTCGCGCGGGTCGGCGCTCGCGAGGCAATCGTCCAGTGCGGTCCGCACGCCCGTCTCGTCCATGCCAACGCCGATGAACACCAGTTCCTGCCGGCGGTCGCCCCAGGCGCTGTCCCACCGGCTCTGCAGGTGTTGCTGAAACTGTTGGTGGTTCGGCCAATCCTGTCGCGGAACGGCCGCCCACCAGAGACCCATGGGTTCGCAGCGACGTTGCACCCCGGCGGCCGACATCAGGCCCACGTGGCGCGGACGTGTGGCAAGCCAGAAATGGCCCTTGGCGCGCAGCACTCCCGGCCAGGGCTCGTCGAGGAATGCGCGAAACCGCTTGGGGTCGAAGGGACGCCTCGTGCGATAGACAAAGCTCGATACCCCGTATTCCTCCGTCTCCGGAACATGTTCGCCCGGGCTGTACAATTCCTTGTGCCACAAGGGATGCGCGGCGGCCTTTTCTTCATCGAAAAGGCCGGTATTGAGAACTGTTGCCAGGGAGATCTTGCCGAGATCCGTTTCCACCTGGCGTGCATCGGGGTTGAGGGACGCAACGATCTTGCGGACCTCCGCGCGGACCTCTTCAGTCGCGTCCGAGATCTTGTTGATCACCACAATATCGGCAAACTCGATCTGGTCGACCAGCAGATCGATGAGGGTGCGGCGGTCCTCGCCGTCGCGTTGCAGGCCGCGGTCGGCAAGCAGATCGGCAGTACCGTAGTCGGCTAACAGGTTCGCGGCGTCGACCACAGTGACCATCGTGTCGAGCCTGGCAAAATCGGAAAGCGAAACACCGTTTTCATCGCGGAAGGAAAATGTTGCTGCNATTGGGCGNGGCTCGGCGATGCCGGTACCCTCGATCAACAGATAATCGTACCGCCCCTCTTCGGCCAGTCGCCGCACTTCCGTCAGCAGGTCGTTGCGCAGCGTGCAGCATATGCAGCCGTTGCTGAGCTCGACCAATGTCTCCGTCGTATGCGACAGGTTGCAGCCGCCGTCTCGAATGAGGCTTGCGTCTATGTTCACTTCACTCATGTCGTTGACGATGACGGCAACCCGCAAACCCTCCCGGTTGTTCAGGACGTGACTGAGAAGCGTCGTCTTGCCAGCACCCAGAAAGCCGGCAAGCACNGTCACCGGCAGCCGCTCGATCCTGTTCATCGGCATGCCCTGGATATGGCCGCCCGGAGCGATTGGCGTTTGCGTCGTATAAGCCTCATTCGAATCCTTCGTAATCTCCTAGTGATAGGTCATGCGGCAAGCTGCGGGCGGAAGATCACATCGGCATAGTAATTGGCTGAATCATAGGTATTGCTCGGGAATAGCCCCGTGGTCGCCGATCCGCCATAGGCGTAGACACCGTTGCCGCCGGCCGCGGCACTGGACTGGGCCGTCAGCGGACCATTTGTCACGGCATTGTTGAAGAAGGCATCCGTCGCGACGTAAGCGCCTGTTGTGTGATAGGAGGCGACATAGGTGGTATTGGCTGTGATGGTGACGGGTGTTGTAAAGTTGACCGTCTGCCAGCCGCTTGC